>Ga0210410_10000084_pt1 | contig 159160 bp, 131 predicted proteins | sample IncBWC4MmetaG_FD_161058 | JGI IMG/M metagenome (GOLD analysis project Ga0210410, IMG submission 161058) | Forest soil microbial communities from Barre Woods Harvard Forest LTER site, Petersham, Massachusetts, United States - Inc-BW-C-4-M | ecosystem: Environmental > Terrestrial > Soil >...
TACTCGTTTGCGGTGTGCTGTTGTTTACCGTTTTCGGAAGCGGGGTAAAACGCGGACTTCATGGAAAGGCCAGTAGCACGCCGCCAGGGACGGGCGGGGCAAGGCCCGCAAGCAGCAAGGACAATTCGCGATGGGCGGAAGCTTACGGCAAGCTGCCAATGAGCTTTGAAGAAAACATGGGGCAGACCGCTCGCGAAGTCCGCTATGTCTCTCATGGCGGAAAGTATGATCTGTTTTTGACCTCTCAGGAAGCGGTCGTGGCCTTGCATCCTTCCGGCCACCTGGATTTCTCGCCGCGCCACCGATTCGCGACAATTCGTGCTTTGCACGAGGCGCGCCGCAATGCCCGGCAGGCTGACAGGACGACGGTCCTACGCCTGGAGCTGGAGGGCGCCAATCCGCAGACACAGATCGCGGGAACTGATCCGCTGCCGGGCAAAGTGAACTACTTTACCGGCAACGATCCCAGGAAGTGGCACACGGACGTACCCACCTATGCCAAGGTGAAATATTCGGGCGTTTATCCCGGGATAGACTTGATTTTCTATGGCAATCCGCACAGCCTTGAATACGACTTCATTGTTGCGCCGGGAGCCAACCCCGAGGCCGTCGCGCTGAACGTTAAGGGCGCTCGCAAAATGCGAATCAACTCGCGCGGCGATGTCATCGTAAGTGTTCCCGACGGTGAAGTGGTACTCCAAAAACCGGTTATCTATCAACAAGCAAAGGGGGAACGGCGGGAGGTAGCCGGAGGGTACGTCATAGCCAGCAATCATCGGATTACCTTCTCCGTTCCCAACTACGATCGAAGAGAACCCCTGGTTCTGGATCCGGTGCTGAATTATTCGACTTACGTCGGAGGCACCTCGAATGACAACGCCTTTGGAATTGCCTTGGATAGTAACGGCGATGCTTTTATCGCCGGTGCCTCCTCCTCGACGGATTTTCCGACCACATCGAATGCATTCATGCCGCAGCCTCTGGCGAGCAACGTTGGTGGGGCTGTCGCTGCCTTTGTGGCTGAACTGAACCCAGCGGGAAATACCCTCCTATACTCTTCTTATATCGCGGGAAGCACTCCGGGAGAGATTGCGTTCGGAGTGGCGGCGGATCCGACTGGCAAAGCGGTCTATGTGACGGGCCAAACATTTTCTCCTGATTTCCCCACGACCTCGACCATCGCTGGATTTAAAACTGGTACCAATGCCGGTGCTGTTAACGGAACCAGCTTTCTAGTGAAATTAGATCCGACGCAGGCGACCGGAGCGAATTCCTTTGTTTATTCCACTTTTATCGGCGGCACCAATGGGACGATTGGTGATCTCGGCCAAGCTGTTGCCGCCGATTCCAGCGGAGTCGCGTACGTGGTCGGTTTCACAGACTCTACACCTGGCAACACCCTTGCCACCTTCCCGGTGGTCAATGGTTTCCAAACCACGCTTAACAATAGTAACGGCAACGCTTTTCTGGCAAAAATTGACACCACGAAGTCCGCGAACGCTCTCCTTTATTCCACCTACCTTGGCGGAAACGGAGTCAATTTTGCCGGCGGCGGGGGCCTCGGCATTGGCGATGCGGCGTTTGGAGTGACGATTGATTCATCTGGGAAGGCGTATATCGCGGGGTCCACTTCTTCGACAGACTTCAATACTCTAGGAACCGCGAACGGCAAGTTCCTTACCTATCCGGCTGGCAACACGACCGACGCTGCTTTCTTCTGCCAGGTCGACACCACAAAGCTGGCCAACCTGTCGCTACTTTATTTGACTTACTTGGGAGGGACCGGCCCCGACTTTGGATTCGCCATTGCTTTGGGACCGAATAATGTTGCTTATTTGACGGGTCAAACGGGCTCGCTGAATTTTCCCCTTTCTGCGGGAGCTTTCCAAACCACTGGGAGTGCCAGTGGAGTTGTGTTCGTCAGCCTGATCGACACGGCACAATCTGTGGCGAATTCGCTCACTCATTCCACCTTCCTAGGAGGCAACGGAGGCGACGATGGACGGGGCATTCAAGCAGATTCTCAGGGCAACGCCTACGTCGCGGGGGCTACATCTTCGGGGGACTTCCCCGTATCGGCGGGGGCCTTTCAGCCCAAGCTGGCTACTGGGGCATTCGGAAACGGCTTCGTCTCCAAGCTCGATCCAACTCTTTCTTCACTGCTCTATTCGAGCTATTTTGGGGGCGGCGGCGATGCTAACAATCAAGACCTCGATACGGCAGATGGGATTGCCATTGATTCCTCCAGTCCACCGCATGCTTTCATCGCTGGCCAAACCTTCTCGACGAATCTGCCTGTCGCCGGAACCCCAGTAGCGCCGCTTCACGCGGGGCTGAACGGCACTGCGAGTGATGCGTTTGTGGCAAAATTATCTCTGATACCCACCCTCACGATCACGCCGGCAGCGGGGTCGACGATTGATTTTGGGACGGTGCAGATCGGCACGACCAGCGCACCGCAGACGGTAACGCTGACAAACAATACGAATGCTTCGATTGCGTTCACAAGTGCTGCTTTGAGCGGCACCAATGCGGCCGATTATGCGGTAACGACAGCCGGATGCAGCCCTAACATCGTAGTTGGGACACCTTGCGTCGTGAGCATTACGTTTACTCCTACTATCGTAGCGCCGCCCTCCGAAGTCGCCACGCTGACAATCACCGATGGCGACAGTACCAGCCCGCAAGTCTTTAATCTGACGGGGAAAGGTACGAACACGGCGCCGGACTTCACGCTGACGGGGCCGGCGGGGACGCCGACCACCAAGGACGGGACCACGCTCAACTTCCCGGTGACGGTCACGCCGGTCGGGGGATTCAGCTCGGCGGTGACGTTTACCTGCACGAGCGCGCCGACGCTAATGCTGGGAGCGTGCACCGCTACCACGGTGACGCCGAATGGCGCTCCGATCGATTCAACGGTGACGGTGACTTCGACGGCGGCTGTTGTTCCGCCGGTGAGCCCGCGGATTCCGCCGCCGTCCGTCCGGCAGCTCGTGCCGTTCGTGCTGGCGCTACTGCTGCTATTCCTGCTGCCAACCGCGCGGAGGCTGCGCACACGGTTTGCGATGGGAACGGCGATGATTCTCTTCCTGGTGCTGGCGGGCTGCTCCGGAGCACAGAAGCCGCACACGGCGAAGGGTAATTATGCTCTGACAATCAAAGGCGTATCGGGCAACTTGAACCACACGGTGGTGGTTAACATTACGATCAACTAAGAAGTCTTCGTTCTGCGAGAAAGCCGCGCGTGCTGGCAAAACAGTGCGCGCGGTTTTTTTGAGCCAAACCCATTTCACAGAACTGCGTTTTGTTGGTTCGGCAAGAAAGCTGCGAAATCAGGATTTGCGATCGCGGCTGTATTTGCGCGCGAGCCGAAATGGACGACGCAATGCTTCGAGGAAGCCGGTAGAGCTCTCTTCGGCGCCACTTTGCCAGTCTTCTTCGGTCGGTGAGAGCGACAGCCTCAATAGATACGCGGGCGCTGCGACCAAACCGCCGCGCATGCGTAAACGAAATGCAGCGCGTTCGAATAAACCCGGCGGCGCATCGCCGGCGGCAGGGAGCCACTTCTGAACCTGGCGGGCGAGCCGCGTGGCGACAGTATCCCCGTGTATTTGGCCTGAAACTTTGCTTGGCAATTGCATCCTGAGCAAGTCTTCGGCGAGCTGCAGCCCGGTGTGCAGCATGCGTTCCGCTCCCACTTCCCGCGCCGAAGCGGTAACGCGATCCCAATTGATTCCCGCCTGACGGTTGACCAGCGCGGCGACATCGGCGATCCAGATCAGGCGCTCCCAAAGATGTTTTGCACCATGGATGCAGATCAGCACCAATTCACCTTCGACGGAAAGGGCAGGAGCTTCACGGCCATCGAGCGGAACGCGGATTTGACGTTCGAAGAATTTTTCAATGGGGAGCCGGCGGGGAAAATAGCGCAGCGTGAAGTCGTTGTGCAATTCGACGAGCAGATTCGAATCCGGCTTGCTGAAGAGATACTGGCCGGGAATTTTCCCGGCCTCGATGGCGCTCAGGGGAACTTGGGCGCGGTAGCCGTCGGCGAGCATAAGTTCCGTGGCGCTCCGAATGTCCCGCTGGCGAACGAGAAGATCGAGGTCGCCGTAGCTGCGCATCGCAGGATCGCCGTAGGCCTGCACCGCAAGCACCGGCCCCTTTACCACCAGGGCGCCGATGGCTTTGGATGCGAAGTGATCCAGGATGCGGAATAGCTCCGCGGTCATTCGAAGCGAAGTGAATGTCTGCGCACGCTCCTGTTCCCGAAGCGCCTGGAGGATTTCCGGCGGGACCAAATCCTCACGGAGCCCCCGCAGACGGGCCGCAAGATGGCCCACCACGCCGTGGTCTTCAGCAAGCGCGAGCAACCGCGGGCCGTTCGCGGAGCGGACAAGTTCAACGATGCGGCCAAGATCGGGCTGCCAAGACGCGCACTCGAGCAGCAGCAGCCATTCGCTATAAAACGAACTCGGTTCGAAGGGAGGCACGACTTCTCCGTAACGATTCAAACCGTAGTGTACGTGAACGGGAGTTTTATTTCGCGGCGGAGAGCTAGTCTGCGCGCGCGGAAATCATTGTGAGGCTGCGACCGTCGGAAAAGCGGCAGCTGGGCTGCCGCACTCCATAAGGTTGAAGACTACTTTCCGATGGAGGCGGTAAGACTTTCATCGGTGCGGCCGCGGCGGCGGACATCAATTCCCAGACGCTTGATTTTCTGGTTCAGCGTGGAGAGGGGAATCATGAAGCGTTCGGCGGCTTCGGTCTGGTTCCAGCCGGTGCGCTCCAGCATGTCAATGATGATGCGGCGCTCGATCTCGTCCATTATTTGGAACAACGATGGCTGGGGATGGTCCGCGGCGGAACGCGAACCTGGCTCGCCGGGGAGCGGCGGCAGGAACTCCGAAAGCTGCAGACGGACGCCGCGAACGATTTCCTTGCTGCGAATACTTTCCGGCAAGAGATCGACGTCGACGCGCTCCAAGTTGGAGAGGACGACCGCGCGTTCAACAACGTTTTCCAGTTCGCGCACGTTGCCGGGCCAGTCGTAATCCATGAGGAGCTTCAGAGCCGCTTGGGTGAACTGGCGCGGCGGCTTGGCGTTTTCGAGGCAATAGCGATCGAGGAAGTGCGCAAGCAGAAGCGGCACGTCTTCGCGGCGGTCGCGCAACGGTGGAAGCTGCAGGTGAATCACGTTGAGGCGGTGGAAAAGATCTTCGCGGAAGCGGCCTTCGCGCACCAGCGTGAGCAGATCGACATTCGAAGCGGCGACGATTCGAACGTCCACTTTGATTTGTTCGGTGCCGCCGAGGCGCATGAATTCGCGCTCCTGAATGACGCGCAGGAGCTTGGCCTGAGTTTCCGGACCGATGGTGGCTATTTCATCAAAGAAAATGGTGCCCTGGTCGGCCACTTCGAAAAGACCTTTTTTGGAGGCCACGGCGCTGGTAAAGGCGCCCTTCACGTGGCCGAAGAGCTGCGATTCCAGAAGATCGACGGGAATCGAGCCCGTGTTTACCGGAACAAAAGCTTTGTCGGCACGCGTTGAAGCCGAGTGGATCGCTTTGGCAATAAGTTCCTTGCCGGTGCCGCTTTCTCCGCTGATGAGGATGGTGGAACGCGAAGGCGCTACCTGGGTCACCAGGTCGAGCAGCGTCTGCATCTTGTCGCCCTTGCCGACGATGCTGGGAAAACTGGAGCGTTGTTTGAGGGCGCGCTTGAGCTGGATGTTTTCATCGCGCAGCTTGCGTGACTCGACGGCTTGCGCGACTTGGGCCAGCAGCTCGTCGTTGGACCAGGGCTTGGTGATGTAGTCCATCGCGCCGTTCTTGAACGCGGCACGCGCCATGTCGATGGAGCCGTACGCGGTGATCAGAACGATGGAGAGCTGCGGATCGCGGCGGTGAATTTCCTTGAGCATGTCAAGGCCATTGCGATCCGGCAAACTGACATCGAGCAACAAAAGATCGAAAGGATGCTGTTCGAGCTTGGCAAGGCCGGATTCGCCGGTCTCCGCGCTGGAGACGCCGTAGCCTTCGCTTTTCAAGAGAATTTCGAGGCCTTCGCGGATTTCCGATTCGTCGTCGACTACAAGAATAGAACCTTTAGACATGGACCGCTTTCCTGACTGCCGGGAATTCGACGTGGAACGATGTGCCTTTGCCGGGCGTGGAGCGCACGTCAATCTTGCCGGAGTGCTCTTTGATGATGCCGTAGCTCACGGAGAGGCCCAGGCCGGTGCCGCGGCCGCTGGCTTTGGTGGTAAAGAACGGATCGAAAATGCGATGGATGTGTTCGCGCGCAATACCTCCGCCGGTATCCGCGATTTCGATTTCCACGCTGCCGTTGTGCGCGGCGGTGCGGACTTCCAGCATGCCGCCGCCGGGCATGGCGTCGCGCGCGTTCAAGAAAAGGTTCAGGAAAACCTGCTGGAGCTTGTTGGCGGAGCCACGGACGGCGGGCAGCGGCTCTCCGAGTTGCTTGACCACGCGGATTTGCGAGGTTTTCAGCGGGTGGGCAACCAATGAAAGAGTTTCCTCGACAACGCGGTTCACATCGACATCGGCCGCTTCACCCGCACCGGTGCGTGAAAAATTGAGCAAGTTGTTTACGATTTCGCTGGCGCGGAAAGTCTGCTTGACGATTTTTTCGATGATGGACTGGCGCGGATCGCCTTCCGGCATCTGCTTGGCGAGCATTTGAATATAGTTGGAGATGACCGCCAGCGGGGTGTTCACTTCGTGCGCAACGCCAGCGGCGAGAAGCCCGAGCGAAGTCAGCTTTTCCGTCTGCGACATCTGTTCTTCCATGCGTTCGCGCTGTGTCACGTCGTCGAAAAGCAAGAGGCGGCCGATGCGCTCACTGGACTTGCTCACCAGCGGTGTGATGGAAACGTTTAGAGTGAGCAATTTCCCCTGATGATGCAGCCTCTGCTTATAGATGCCCGTAATCTGTTCGGCGTCGCCACGCGCAGCGATTTCGCGCGCCAGTTCTTCCGGCAAGAGCGAGCTGAGTTGCCGGCCAACCGCTTCCTGGCGAGCCACGCCAAAAAGTTGCTCCATGCGCGTGTTCCAGGATTCGACGATGCCGTCCAAATCCACCGCGAGCACGCCGACGTTCAGGGACTCGACGATGTTTTCGCTGAAATCCTTGAGCCGGGCGATTTCGAGCGCTTTTTGTTCGAGAGAGCTATAAAGCTGGGCATTGTCGAGAGCCACGGCAACGTAGCCGGCGATGGTTTCCACCAGCTCCACGTCATCGCTCGAAAGGAAGTCGCCGTCGACGGTTTTGCCGAGGCCGAGCACTGCGACGGTATGCTCACGGATGCGGCAGGGAACGAAATAGTTCAGGTCGAGTTGCTCCAGGGTACGCCGCACGGGTTCGCTGACGTCGCGCGCCGCACGGGGCGACTCAAAAAAGAGCGCCCCGCGGGCCAACTCGGGCCGGGCCGGCTCGAGGAAACCAAGATCCAAGGATTCGGAAAGGCGGACGCCCATGGAACGCGCAATGCGCATGTGGCCGGGGCGCAGCGGGTCTTCCACAAAAATCGCCAGCCGGTCAACAAGTAGTGTTTGCGAGACGCGATCCATGACCGAGCCGAGCATGGGATCGAAGCGCACCTCGTTCGTCAGCGTGCGTCCGAATTCGATCAGCGTGCGCCGGTAGTCGAGGCGATCGCGGTAAAAGAAGCGGTCCAAACGGCCTTGAATCCATTCGCGGAACGGCTGGAACAAGAATGCGGCGATGACGATGGCGATCATGCCGCCAAGCGGTCCGTTGGTGGGCGTGTGGAAAATCTCGGCAATCAGGGCGACCAGCGCAAAATAAACGGAAGCAACGCCCGCGGTCGCCGCGGTATAAGCCAAACCGCGCTTGAAGATGATGTCCACGTCCATCAGTCGATAGCGAATGATGGCGTAGCCGAAACACAAGGGGATCAATACCAGGCTGAAAACCGAGACCTTCATCCAGGGGCGCGCGGTGGCGTCGAAGACCGAGGGAATGATGTAGAACAAGGAGACAGGCAAAACACCGACGAGAGTTCCTCCGGTAAGCCATTTCAGCTGCTGGCGAAGAACTCCGGAAGGCGCTTCGCGGAAGCTGCGGTAGAAAACAAGTCCTGCAGCCAGGAGGTACAAAGCGAAGTAGCTGAATTCGATCTTGTTGAGCACGATGTATGCGCCCAACCAGGGGACAAACCCAAAGGCGTTCAGCGCCGTGCTGAGATGCACCAAAAGCAGGGCCATAGGCGACAGGTAAACGGCCAAGAGCTTTGAGGTCGAGCGAATCGGCGTCTCGCTGCGTCCCGGGAAGACCAACGCAAAATGAAGCAGCAGAGCCGGTGCAAGGAGGCGCGCGACAATTTCGGCCCAGTAGACCTCCCAATCGAAGGTGTCCAGTTTCCCGCTGAAATGGAACGAACAGAAAATGAAGGAGACCAGGCAGAAAACGTAAAAGTGCACGGCGCGGGGAGCGTTCCATCGGCGAATAAAAATGAACAGGCCGATAAAAAGATAGAACAGGCCCACGATGCGTAAATAATTTTCGGTGGTGAGCGGCTTGTCGGTGGAGGCCGTAATCAGCGGCGTTTCAAACTCTTCGCCGCTGCGCGAAAGTTTGTAGCGCACCTCCTTCCACAGCCCGGCTCGTTCGAGCCGATGGGCAATCTCCGCTGCGCGGGTGAGCGGCGCGCCGTCGAACGTCAGCAGGACATCGCCACCACGAATGCCTGCGCGCGATGCCGGAGAATTCGGCGAGATCTGCCGCGCTTGGATGCCGTGGTCGCTGTCGAGCCAGGCGACGCCGTCGTAGACTACCTCGTAACGGCTGCGCTGATCGAAGTTGATGATGGCAAAAATCACCGCCGCCAGCGTAGCCAACGCCAGCACAACCGCCCCAAGACTGACTCTAAGATTCTGCCTCATCGCGCCATCAGGCAGGGAGACACCCCGCCACCAAGAATCAGGTGCAAATCAATGTCCAATCTTTGGTAGATGATAATCCGGCGAACTCTAGCGTCTTCAACATTTTACGGATACCGGAGGGCGGGAGATTCCCTGTCATCCACTTTCTGGAAGGCCAAATACAGCTTTCGAGAACTTCCACGGTACCTAAAACTGGACGCTCAGACCACCCCGGAACGTCCGAAAAGCTGGAACCAGGACTACATGACCATCCCGGCTGTTGGTGGGGACATAGCCTTGGGCCAACAGGTTGTCGCAGTCCGCGATGGCTTCCCAGCGGCCCAGAGCAAATCTCGGGAGAGGCTGGCGAAGGCTCAAATGGAGGTAAGGATCAAGCTGGAAGAGTGACTCCCCATAACTGTCCACGCGAGAGACCGTGACTCCATCCACCCATTTGTATCCGGCGCTGACCTTGGTGCCGGCGTGCGGCACCTTTGCGGAAATACTGGCGCCAAAAGAATGACGCGGCGCCGTGCGAAGGACTTCGCGGAGCAAGCCATCGGCACCGTCCACGGGAGCCAGAGCGCCGCCAAAGGAATAAACGGCGGTCAGTTCGACGTCGCCATCCAGTTTTTCGCGGAGAGCGACGCGTGTGCCCCAGCTGCTGGAGGAGCCGCCGTCGTAAGCAAAACCGTTCGAGAAATAATCCTGGAAATAGTCGCCGGCAGGGAGATCGCCGCCGCGGCCGAAGACCGCGACATGACGATTGTCATCATGAAAACCAGCGATCTGCAGTTTTCCGCGAGCGCCGAGCTTGCGATCCGCGGAGATTTCTTCGTGCATGCCGCCTTGCAATACCGGGTGTCCACCGCGCCAGAGTAGTGCCGGGAAGGCATCCAATTCATTGAGTGCGGAGGCCAACGCACCACCAGACTGTGCGTCACTCGCCTCCAGCGGAGAGGTGCCGCTAGGCATGGAAGCGAAAATCAGAGCGGTGGTCCAATCGTCCGAAACGCGGACGTTCAGTTCGGCGCGCGGCCGCAACGAGGAAGCCACGGCTCCCAGTCCCACCAAAACGTATTCACCGCCATAGCGCAGGACCGCGCGATTTCCCAGGGCCAGCGCACCGCCCTGATCGATTCGAACGCCGCGGAAGGTAGGTCCATACGGTCCCAGCTTAGCTTCGCGCAAAACCAGCGCGGTATGCGGACCGGCGCCGAGTGTTCCGGTCGGCAACCACACGGTGGCGATCCCGCCGCTAGGCGCATCCTGGTCATAGCTCATTTGTCCAGCCAGGATTACCTTGCTGGTGCCACCTATTTTCTGCTCGTAAGCGACGGCGGTGGCGGGCGCGGAACCAATCGTTGAAGCCGAAACGGGACGACGCGCGCCGTCTGTGAATTCGAGCCGCAATCTTGGCGCCGCAGGCCTGGCAGACTCCACGCTGACGGGGGAGGCATTGGCAGCATCTTCGTTCATCCATTCCAGAACAGGACGCACGGCCGAAGCGGAGCGCAGCACCCACTTCCAATCCTCGGATTCTGCAGTTGTGTGGGACGGAGTACGGCGCAACTGATCGAGCGAGGCAAACATGGATTCGAGATCAATGTGGACGAGGGTGGTCAGATTGGAAGTGATGCGGACATGCTTCTCCAGGGTAGGAAGAAAACCGGCTAGCGTTACGCGAACGGAATAAAAACCAGGAGCGAGCTTGTCTCCGCTGAAAACGCCTTGCGTATTGGTAAGGAAACCGCGCGTAGCCGCCAATCCCGCGGCTTCGGAGATCAGCTCGACACTTGCGCCCAATTGCGGCGTTCCCTTGCTATCGCGCACCACACCCGCAAGCTTCCCCGGGACGAGCTTCGCTTGCGCGGCCGCCGGCTGCGTCCCAAAGGACGAAACCAAGGCGGTCAGGACCAGGGCCCCCAGGATTCGGAGCCGTTCCTGTTTCACTTTTTCCTACCTCCCCGGTGTGACATTAGCCGCAGTTTTAGTCTCCACCGCCGTCTTCACCGTAAAATCAGCCGTACGCGAAATGGTCTGGTTCGAAAGCGTGTCCGTGGCGTTGATCTCCAGCGTGTATTTCCCGGGCGTCAGCGTTGCAAGCGGCATCAGGCGCTCAATGGTGACCTGATCGCCGGTCTGCTTCATCTCCGCGGAGGTTTCGTTAAACTGCATGACGGACTCGGCCCCGCGCTTCACGGTGTACCGGAACGTAGCGTTGGATTTGTGTGTCTTGTCGTCGGACTTCAAATTGTAGATTTGCATGTAGACGCCCAGCTTGTCGGCGGTCGTAAAATCACCTTCCAGCCGCGGACGCACTTTCGAAGAACCCAGCACAAACTGGCCGGTGCCAATTTGCTTGGCAGGAACATGCTCAATTTGGTCGGCGAGAATCAAAGAGCTGGCTTCCAGTTTGTCATCATCGTAGCGCGGCACCGCCAAGCGAGTGTTGACGACACCAACGTTTCCGCTTTGCACGTCCTTGATCACCAGGTCCAGCCGGTAGAGTCCTGGACGCAGGGGAACCGCTTTCTGATAGATGGATTGGAGCTTCAGCGATTGCTGGAAAAGCGAATCGGGGAAGTCGCGGCTGACGGGATCTTCGAAAGTCTGGACCACGCGGCCAGTGAGTGTAGTCACGCGGCCAAAGATATTGAGAGTCGCGGAGTGGATGCCTTCCTTGGCAGTGAAAGAGAGTTGTCCGTTGGGCACCTGCACGGTGACAGGAACGAGCACAGTGTCATTGGTCACTTTGAGATAATCGGTGCGCCACGTGAAGTGTACCTGGTCCCGGACGATGCGGGAAGTTACGATGGCTTCGAGGTCTTTGAATTTCACCTCGGGCGGTTTGTTCACCTTCGCGTAGAGTTCCAGACGGCTGAATTCATTCATGCTCTCGGGCGTGCCACCCAGCGCATTGGGGGTAGTCATGCCATCGGAGCGCGTAAAGCGATCTGCTTTCGAAGCCATGCCCATGGATTCCAGTTGGCTCAGACCTGCGCCGGGCACGTGCAAGAGCGCGTCTTTTTCGCCGGGGTCCATCGTAAGGTGATACTCGCCTGAACCGCTGGGATCGACGAACTCGAGTTCGATGTTTTCGCCGATGCCCTCCAGATAGCGCCAGCGCCACGTTTCCCAAGGATAGGTGGTCGTTGAACCGCCGCCTTCACTCATTGGCCGGTCGTAAGTCCCACCGGTCGGGTGAGAATCCACTTCGTCCGCAGGGCCCCACATGATGTACATGCGGCCGCGGTCGGTCTTCCAACCGGGAATGCCGGAAGCAAAATGCTCGTTGGCATAAGCGATGCGGCGGTAATGTTCTTCCTTGAAATCGTTTTCCGGAAGATCGGGGTTGCTGCTGCGCCGGAGCCAGAACTGCTCGATGAACTGCTCGCGCTCTTCATTAGTATCGAGTTGCAGGAAGGCGTTGCGTTCGTCCGGCGAAATGATGTAGGTGACGTCCTCCTGAAGCCATTGCCTGTAGGTGTTGTCCAGCTCCTTGAGGGTCTTCCTCATCTTCTTCTTGGTTTCTTTGGTCAACTTCTGAGGTGCGGGAGGAGCCATGGGATCTTGCGCCGGTGGGGCCTGCTGGGCGAAAGTCTGTGGAACTGTTAGGGCAAAGGAAAATGCGAAAGCAAATAGGGTACGCGCTACCCGTGACATAGAAGACACCTCAAGCTCTAGGACGTTGTGATTCTACCCTCCGGACAAGCCCCCGTCAATCGGCGAATCCCCTGCATTTTGTGACACTTGTCCCCCGGTCCCGGTTAGAACTCATGCCTCTGCATTTGGTTGCCTGACGAATTTTGGCCTGAACGGAAGTACAGGGGATTTGCATACAAGAAAGCGTCGAGCCACGCAATATCCGCGTGGCGACACTTCGGCCAGAATGTGGTCAAAAAAGCCGGGAGTTCACTGGACGCGCTGAGGCAGGCCGTCCGAACCTACCAGGGCATCAAAGATGGCGAGCACGTGACGCCGGTAATCCACCATGCGAGAGAAAATATCGCGGAGTTGCGGATCGCGCTCGGCCTCGCGATGCCATTTGGCGAGGACCGCGGCGGGGACTTCGATGTCGCGGCGCAATTGGTCCGCGGAATGGCCGCGCAAGAACAGACCGTAGAAAAAGGCCGCCTCTCGTTGCGGAAAGTCGTAATCGTTGACGACTTCGGCGGGCACGAATTGTGGCATCGTGGCCATAGAGAAAAATGCAGTTTACTCAAAAGTCCGTCCGCGTCAAGTAGGACTCGCGTTCTTGTGCCGCGTTCCGGGCAACTCCCCCTTTTTCGTACCTGACCGCACGATGTCACTTAGACCGCCGATGCGACGCGGAGGTTGCTACTCGATTCGAACCGCCGTAGGATGTTTACAGGCATGGCTAGGTTACATAGCGCGCGTAAATCGTCTTTGGCTGGGCGCACCTTCCGCCGATTTTTGAAGTTTGGTGAGCTCCGCGGAGTCCGCTCGATCGAAATCGACCCGGAAGATTTCCGCAAGCAACTTTCCGACAAGCATGGGCTATGGGTGCCGAATTTCTCTAGGATGAGAGACGTTCCGCTGGTGCGCCTGGATGCCATCGCGAAGGTATTGATCCGGGATGCCGAGCGCCTGGCTCTGGCCGAGGGCGCGGGCTTCGGCCTGGGTGGCATGATTACGTTCCTGCCGGACGCCAGTATCCTGACGGTGATCACCCTCCGGCTCATCCAGCGGCTCTCTTTGCTTTATGGATTCGAAGCGAACGGGCACGACCAGCGGATGGAAATGTGGAAAGCCGCCGCGGCTGCCGCCGGGATCGATTACGGAAAAGATCTCGCCGAAAAACAGATTCTGGAGAAGCTGGTCCCCCGCATCGTGGAGCGTTTCGCCGCCAAGCTAGGCGCGGAGGCCGCCGAGAAATGGGCCGGCCGGCTGATTCCTCTGGCCAGCTCGGCCATTGGGGGCGCACTGAACTTTTCGTTTGTGCGGACCTGGGGAAGGCGTGTACAGCGGCACCTCCGTGCAAAGCATCCTGGTAGCAGCAGCCTTTCCGGGTCTGCGCGGCCGACGGCGCGTACTGCGGCAGAGACTGTGCTCGCTTAGTTGAGACTGCGGTTTCACGAAACGATTCTTCGGCCGTCTAAGCAGACGTGATGAAACGCTTTGCTCGGTACCTCTCCGTTCTCTCTTGTTTGATCACGGCTTTCTCTGTCCTTCCATTCGCCGTCTATTCGCAGGAAAAAGAAAAAGAGCAAATCAAGGGAGTTCTCGCCGAACCGGATGATGCCGCCGAAGTTCGCGAGCAGATCGCCGCCGTTGAAAAAATGCTGCCGCGACTTGCCGACCGCGGCGCAGCCCTCTACTTTCTTTCCACTGCAAAGCAACACCTGGGAGAAACGTTTGAAGCTTTGAAGCTGCTCAAGGAATGCCTGGCGCTTCGCGAGGGCTTCGACCCCGCGGGCAGCCCCTCGCTGAAAGTGCTTAAGGGCTCGAAGGAATTTGATGACTTGGTTGCCGGTGTCCATCGAGATTTTCCGGCCGTGGGACAAGCCCGGCTGGCGTTTGTCACCGAGGAAAGAGACTTGGTACCGGAAGGACTGGCTTACGATCCCGGCCAAAATCTCTATTACCTGAGCAGTCTCAATCGCCGCAAGATCGTAAAGATCAGCGCCGAGGGAAGAGTTTCGGACTTCGTGCCCGCGGGCCGCGACAATTTACTGCCAATTCTGGGCATTCGCCCTGATCCGCGCGATGGCACAGTATGGGCCAATTCGTGGGCGGAATCTCCCGGGCGCTCCGAGCTTCTTCACTTTGACGCTGCGGGCAAATTGCTAGGCCGCTATGCGCTGATAGATGCCGCGAAGCATGGCTTCAACGATCTCGTGGTGCGCAAGAGCGGTGAGATTTTTCTGACCGACAGTGTCAGTAATCAAGCATTCCGGTTCGATCCTTCCGCTCATACCTTTGCGCAACTATCCGTTCACCGCCCGCTCTCCGGCCCCAACGGAATTGCGCTTGCCGATGACGACCGCCAGCTGTTCGTCGCGGATGACTTCGGTGTTGTGCGCGTGAGCCTTGAAGATGGCGTCAGCAGCGACGTCAGCCCTGGCTCGCGCAGCACATTGGCGGGAATCGACGGCCTCTATTGGTACAAAGGCAGCTTGGTAGCCGTGCAGAATGGCATTGGCTCGCCGCGCATCGCCGCTTTCAAACTTTCGAAGGATGGAACCCGCGTGACGCAAACGACTGTTCTCGAAAATCGCTCTGGCTTTACTTCGCTTCCCACCACCGGAGCAATCCACGGCAATGATTTTTATTTTATTGCGAACAGCCAAGTCGACAACATGAATGGTGATAAGGTGATGGATGTGACGAAACTTGCGGCCATTCGCATTGCCGTGGTGCGGCTGCCTTGATCGTTGCGTTCGAAAGGGTGGGGAAATTCAGTAAAGTGAAAATTCGACGGCCGTCACCGTACAGTAGAGAGGAAATCGAATAACGGGCTAGTGCGGCAATCGCGGAGGCAGCTATGAACGGAACCCCAAAACTTTGGAGCGGCGCAGTCTTATTTGCCATTGCGGCCGGCCTCGCGCTGCTGCCGCAGCACGCTGCTTCCCATACCCCGAGCGGAACAAACGCGTCCCAAGCGACGCCGGATGAGCCGGTTCCCGCCTTCCACATGCAGGCGCCACAAGGCGAACTCCCCGCCACGATGAATGCCGATCTCTTTACCGATCCTGTCGTGCAAAACGCTTACACTGTGGCGGCCAGGATCAAAAAGACACTCTACCGCGAGCCTTGCTACTGCCACTGCGACCACAGCCAGGGCCACGGCAGCCTGCTGGATTGCTTCGCGAGCAAGCACGGCGCCGGATGCAACATCTGCATCGCTGAAGATTTGTATGCTTACGAGCAGTCCCGCAGCGGCAAAACCGCCACGCAGATTCGCGCCGGAATCATCAAAGGCGAATGGCAATCATTGGATTTCACAAGATACCAGAAGCCTCTGCCCGCAAAGTGATATGAAACGGATTGGCCGTTCGCCCGCCGTGTCCTAGAAGTGGAAAACGAGTCCGGCGCCAAGTTCGAAATTGTTTTGGGACTGGCTGAAAAATCCCGTGCGGACGTAGTTTCCTTCCAGCCGGCCCGATAAGCGGGTATTGATCGTGTAATCGACGCCGCCGCCCGCTTGGATGGCGAACGCGTTTTTGCCGCCCGCCGCCGTTTGCGGCAATTCATGAGCTCCGCCGAAGATGGCGTGCAGCCACGGTTCCCATTTTCTTTCCCGGTAAGCGATCTTCGGCCCCGCGCCATACACCACCAACTTCACGTGTTCGCGATCAAAGATTTGCGGCGCGAAAGTCGCAGATACGTTTCCTTCAACGCCAAACCATTCGTTGGTGAAATACGTTATAGATGTCTTGATTCCTACGGCGCTGGCATTGAAGATGGAAGAGCGAAACCGTACCCAATCCACGCCAATTGACAGCTCCCAGCGAATCATATCGCCGCGGGAGTACAAGAACTTCGGCTTGGGCGCTGGAACAGCTGGGTCGGCCAGATCGAGCGGCACGGCCAATGCCGTGGCTACCACCGGTGCTTCAAACGCGTTCACCGCTTTGGCCGGTGGCAGGAAAAACGGATCGCTCGCGGTCATGAAGCTGATCGACGATGGCCTCGGAACGCTGCTCGCCGTGAAGCCCTGCGCTACGTTCACCGTCTCCTTCGACTCGCCCGGCGCAATCTCCTGTGCCTGCGCCATCGACACGCCTCCCAGCACCAGCAACGCTGCCGCAAAAAGCCTTTTCATGTTGCTCCCCTTAGAGGGCTGGCCCCACGCCTGGGTTTAGCCACCCTGCTACGGTAAACAACACCACGCCCCTTTGTCTATGTTCTTTCGCAAAAAAGAACAAAAGAGAAAAGGGGGGAGGGTAGTTCTCAGGGTGGATCCCTTTCCAGGCGAAAGCGAAATCAGCGGCCGTGGCGCAGATAGTCGTCGGTCTTGTTCAACCAGTCTTCGCGCGGAGGGTCGAACACGTCGAGGTCGACGGTGTCTTCGAGGGCCCAGGCTTCATGCGGCATGTTTGAGGGGATGCACAGCACTTCGCCGGAGCGCACCACGATCTCTTTGCCGTCGATGGCGAACTTCAGCGCGCCTTCGAGGATGTACGTCACCTGCTCATTGTGGTGCTGGTGCCGCGGCACGTGCGCGCCCTTTTTCAACAGCACGCGCGCCAGCATGATCTTGTCGCCGACCAGCATTTCCCGGTCGATCAGCGGATTCAAAGGCTCGCGTTCCACGTTTTTCCAGGCAATGTGTTTCGATTGCGCAGGCGTACTCATTTCATCTCTCCATACAATCGTGCGGCGTTGTCGTGCAGGTACAGGCGCGCCAGTTCGAGTGCCTTCTCTTCCGTGAAAGCGCCCTCGGCGACGAGTTCCGCCAGCGCCGCGGCCGCGGCCGTTCGCGCGGAGCGCACCGCCAGCCAGAAAGTCTCTTCCGCGCCGACGGCCTCGTTGAACGGGAAAGCGTCCGATCCGAACATGATTTTTTCCGGATACAGCGAAATCCACTGTTTCAGGATGTTTTTCAGCTCCGACGGATAAACGTAATAACCCATCAGCGACGAATCCGTGTACACGTTTTTTTCCGCGGTCATCCAGATCATGTCCAGTGTGTACGGATAGCCCCCGTGGATCAGCACGAATTTCACTTTGCTGTAGCGCGGGTCGCGCACCACGTTTTCGAGATTCAGCGGGTTGCCGTTGCGCAGGCTGAAAAAGTCGCCGATGCCCACGGCGCTGTGAAAATGAACGGGAAGATTCAGTTTTCCCGCTTGATCGATCAGCACGCGAAAAATGTAATCCTGAAAGGTATGGTAGTCCTCTTCGGCCGGGACGCCACCGGAGCGGTACTTAGCGTAAATGGCTTCCGCTTTTTCGCGCGGCGGATCGCGGAAATAGAGGGTGCGGAAATAGGCCGCCTCAAACTTCATGGCCACGCCACCTTTTTTCTGGTTGTCGGCCAGCGTCTGGCGGACGAAGGCTTCATAGCCTGCAAGATCGGCAGGGAGGCCGTCGACGCCTTCCTGTTTCTTGTAGCGTTGCAGAACTTTTTCCTGCAGCGGGATATACACGCCCATGTCGCCGTTCTTCGCGGCCTGGTCATGATTGTCGAAAGGAAACAAAAACGAATCGACGAAAAAGACCCAGTGAAAGCGCTTGGGATTCAAGTAAGGCGCCAGGGCTACGCGATTCGCAAGGCACGTTTCGATGTTCACTTTATCGAGGATACTGTCGAAGTACGCGGTCCCGCCCGCGGCTTCCGCAGCTTCCTTTTTTTCGATCAGCCACTTGGCGTGATCTGGCGCGAAATCGTCGTAGGGGTAGCCGAAGAGAGCTTTCGCCGCCGCGACGAATTCCGGATTGGAGTCCCGGAGACGCAAGACGGTGCTTTCGTCCGGCGGTGAAGCCATAGCATCCATGTCGGAATCGTCGGGAAACGTGGCGTGGGAATGGTTGTCGTAAATGGGAACGCGGTCGATCTGCTTCAGCAGGCGGTCGTAGATTTTCTGGACGTCGCCACTGGGCAGGGGCTTAGCCTGCGCTTGCGCCGCATTCGCATACGAGCAAGCCAGCAAAAGCGCGGCTACAAAGTGAATCAAATGTTTCATTTTACCGATCCCCATGATTTGCGATTCGCCTCACAACGAGCCGCAAAAGGCCGCGCCACATGCTGCTGAACAAATTAAAACGCCAAAACTAGCGCGACACCGCGGCACGCCAATGCGTGGAGACGCGCTGCATGCGCTCGAGAGCTTCTTCCAGCAAATTCCGCGCGCTTACCAGCGAAAACCGCAAATAGTTTTTCCCGCCCGGACCAAATGCAGCGCCGGCAATCCCAGCAACGCCGGCTTCTTCGAGAAGCAGCTTCTGCAATTCTTCGGCGGAGAGTCCCGTGTCTTCAATGTTCACCCACGCGTAAAACGCGCCGTCCGGCGCCTGGCAACGGAATCCCGGGATTCGAATGAGCCCAGCGATAAATTGATCACGGCGTTTGCGGTATTCCGCGACCATGGCATCCACGGCGTTGGTGGAATCGCGCAGCGCTTCGATGGCCGCCACCTGGGTAAATTCAGCGGTGCAAGTAAAAGTGTTGAGCACCAGCAAGTCCATCGCGTCGATCACGTGGGTAGGGGCGACGGCGTAACCGAGGCGCCAGCCGGTCATGGCAAAACTTTTCGAAAAGCCGTCGATGATGACGGTGCGGTCGGCCATGCCGGGAAGCGTTCGAATAGATTTGTATTCGCCGGTGAAAAGGATGCGCGCATAAATTTCGTCGGACAGAATCCAGAGGTTGTGCTTCACGGCGAGTTCTGCGATTTTCTGGAGATTGAAATCGGTGAAAACCGTGCCCGTCGGATTATTCGGCGAATTGAAAATAATCATGCTGGTGCTAGGCGTAATCTTTCGCGCGATTTCGTCGATGTCCGGCTGGAATTTGTTTTTCTCTTCCAGGCCGAACGGCACAGCCACCGCGCCCAAACCGCGAGTGAACGACGGATAAATCGGAAAACTGGGATCGGGATAGAGCACTTCGTCGCCGGGTTCGATGAGCGCCATCATGGCGAGAGAAAGCGCCATCTTGCAGCCGGGCGCGACGAGAACCTCCTCGGCGGAAGCGTCCACCCGACGCGTGCGTCTCAGATATTCGGCAATTGCCGTACGCAAAGCAGGTATGCCACGCGTGGAGCAGTAGCGGTCGCGCCCGGAAGCGACAGCATTGCGTACAGCGTCCACGACAGGAGCGGCGGCATGAAAATCCGGCTCGCCCAGCTCGAGATGAATGATCGAGCGGCCTTGCGCTTCAAGTTCCTTGGCGCGGGAAAAAACGGCCAGCGCGCCTTCGCCGTTCAACTGAGAAACACGCGATGCGATTCGAGTCATGATCTTGTCCGGGCGGAAATCTTACCACTTCATGGGTGGCACTGGCGTTTTCCTGACAACACGCGCAAGCCAAAATGGATTTGAGAGAGGCGGAGGAGGGCACTCGAATATACGAGTGCCCCGGTCCGCCAAGTGTTCTGCAATTTAGAACGCGTAGCGCAATGAGAATTGGATCAAACGCGGCACACCGCGCGTGCTCACAATCTTGCCGAAGGGGCTGTTCGGGAAACCGATCGTCTCGACATCGGTTACGGCGGGATTCGCAAAATTGGCATGGTTCCAGAGGTTGAACATGTCAGCGGTGAAGCGCAGCGATTGGCGCTCCGTCAGGCGAAAGTTCTTGATCAACGAGAAATCCCAATTTTGTTGGTGCGGGCCACGGTAAATATTCCTGCCGAGATCTCCGAATCCGTTGACACAGAAGTTCGGGTCCGTGGCGCACTGCGCCTGATTTTGCGGCAGGACGGGAACGATCGCAAAATTTGCGGGGTTCAGATAGCCATTCAGACGGGCGTGGATGTCGCCGCTGGAATAGCCTTGGTTGATGGACCCACCAGAGGCGAGGTTCGCCGTCAAGGTGGAAGTGCTTCCGTTCAAAATAAAAGCCGTACCGGAGGCGGTATCGAAGATCGAGAAAGGCAGTCCGGACTGGAAAATGGTCACGCCGGTGACTTGCCAGCCACCGAGAAGAACGTGGGTGAGGCCGGCAGAATGGCGGAGGAGCGGTAAATCGTAAACGTAACTGACGACGAACCTCTGTGGGCGGTCAAAATCCGAAAGGCCACGCGACGCGTCCAAGGTGCTTTCATTGTTAAATGCAGTGTTGAACGCGGGGTTTCCCGTCGAAGTCGCATCCGTCGATTTGGACCAGGTGTAGGCGGCTTGCAGGTAGCCCTGAGACCAGCGGCGCGACAGGGTCGTCTGCAGCGAGTGATAGTGCGAGTAGGCATCATTGGCAAAAATCTGATAGCCCCCGTAGCCGTTCAGTCCCGGCGTAGGCGTTCTGGCGACGGCATTCGAGAGCGTGTCCGTGGTGATGGTGTACTGGTGGCCGTTGACGTCCGTAACGTGGACGGGAGTTACTGTAGCGTCCAGCGATTCAATGGCATCACGCGTGTCTCGCAAATGCACGGCGTGGGTTCCCACGTATCCGACCTCGAGCACCCACTGCTTGCCGAGTGCCCGCTGAATCGTCAGGTTCCATTGTTGCGTGCTCGGCACCTTGAAGTGACGCGGCACTTCAAGGACGAAGATGCTCGCGGCGCCGACGCCATTGCAACCGGCCTGATTGGCATAGACGGGCGATTGTGTGGAATCAAATGTCGGCGTGCTGGTGCCGTTTAAGACGAATCCCTGGAGGACGGAGGCGCAACCAACAAAACCGGGACTCAGCTGGCCCGCAGCTGGGAGTGCGTTGGGGTTGGTCATGCCGAATTGCGGTGAAGTGCACCACGGGTTCTGAGGCGCGGGATTGCTGGCTGCGCAGGGCTCGAAAAAATTCGTCAAGCTGCCCGGAAGGCCCGGTGCACCGGCAATGGGAATAAACGGCGCTTGAAAGCTGAGTTGATCGACTGCGCCGATATCCTCGCGAACATAGTAGATGCCATAGCCCGCGCGAACCGTGGTGGTATGTTTGCCGAAGACGTCGTAAGCCAGGCCGATGCGCGGCCCAAGACCCCGGGCGTATTGATTGTGGAAGGTGCTTCCATTACCGGACCCGGACAAGCCCGCGACGCCGAGGGTGTTGACGCAACCGGGATAGACAAAGGGATTCTGGCCTTGCAGCGTCAAGTCCGATTCGAGGTTGCCGATATGGCAGAGGCCATCCTGCCAAGCGCCGAGGAACTCGGTGCGCAGTCCCAAGTTTAAGGTCAGGTTTCTGGTCGCTTTCCAATCGTCCTGAGCGAACAGGGCAAAATCGTTCTGTTTGTATTGGTGGTTAAAGACGCCGCCGCCACCGAAGCTTCCTGTTGGGGCACCTTCCAGGAATTCCTGAAAATCGCTCAAGCCGCCGCTCTGGCTGGAGAAGAAAAGCTGACCGTTGAAAACCTGCGGAAAGAGTTTGAAGAGATTCACGAAAGTCATTTCGCCGCCAAAACGCAGCACGTGCGAGCCATGAACCCAGGAGACGGTGTCAATGAAATTGTAGTTGTTCTGCTCCTGGCGCTGGTCGGCCTGGGGCGTTGGGCCGAATTGGAATCCGGAAGTGTTCAGAGTGAATTTGTAAATGTCATTGGTGAGGTTGTTGGTCGGGCGGTTAATCCCGAGGGCGGCGGCTGTCGCTCCCGCGGGAGCGGTGTTAATGGAAGAATTGTCGATGTGCACCAGCCCAAAGCGAAATTCGTTCACCAGCGTTGGAGAGAAGAGGTGTGTTTCGGTAATACCCAGGAAGCGGTCGCGCACCGGGAGGGTGTAGGGGAAGTTCAAATCGGAGGCCGCGATGCCACCGCCGAGGGAAGCCTGAAGGCCACCGGCGCCAAAGGGTTCAAACGTTTCCGAGTTTGAATAGAAAAATCGCTCGGAGATTTTGTCCGTGCCGCCGTGGAATTCACGGTCCCAATTCGCGGTGAATTGATCATCGGTATATTTCCCGGGCTGGCTGACGGCGAAGGAAACGGGAGAACAAGCGGCCGTGCCGCTTGGCGCCGCGGGAGCCGGATACAAGTATCCTCCGGCACCCCCGCCGAACTGGTTACTCTTTACGTTTAGAAGAGCAACAATCACAGGATCGATGCTGGGGACGCCGCAAGCGGTAGCTAAGGCGGCGGCGTTGGCGGGGCCGCGATCCGCAGCGGGAATGTAGGGAATCGTGGTGCTAATGAACGTGCCCGGCGAAAGACCACTGCGCTGGCGCGTGCCCTGATAATTCACGAAGAAGAAGCCCGCTTTTTCCGTGACTACGGGGCCTCCAAAGCTGAAGCCAAACAGGTTTTGCCTGACGACCGGGCGTTTCTGGCCGCTGGCGTTCAAGAAATAGTCATTGGCATCAAGCTTGTCGTTTCGAAAAAATTCATAGGCGTCGCCGTGAAATTGTCTGGTGCCACTTTTTAGCACCGCGTTGATATTGCCGCCGCCATTCCGCCCCTGGCTGGCATCGTAAAGCGAAGTCTGTACTTTGAATTCCTGAATGACATCCACGTTCGGCAACGGCGTGTTGGTAAGCTCGGCCACGTTGTAATCGGTCGCGGAGATGCCCTCGATCAGGTAGTTGTTGTTGTCCTCGCGCTGCCCGTTGACGATCATGCGCACATCGCCGCGGCCCAACTGGGTGGAATTGTTCAACTCGCTTTGAGCGCCCGAGGAAAGCGTCAGCAATTGCTGAAAGTTCTGAGTGGCCAGCGGCAGCTCGCGGACGGTTTCGGTGCCGAGGGACTGGCCAGTAGTGGCGTTGGTGGTCTCCACACTGGTGACCTGGGCGGAGATTTCCACTTTTTCCGAAACGGTGCCAGGTTTGAGAGTGATGGTGATGCGCGAGGTCTCTGTGATGTGCACTTCCAGACCGAGGGCTTTAGCTTCCGAAAATCCGGGTTTATTTACAACCACGTAGTAGGTACCGGGCGAGAGCAACGTTGCGGAAAACGAGCCTTCCGCATTTGTCGTAAGCCGTCGCGCGAGCTCTTCCGTGCGCATATCGATGATCTGCACATCCGCGCCGGCAACCGATCCGCTGCTGGTGTCCACCACCACGCCACTGATCGCACCGGTCGCGCCGCCCTGTCCAAACGTGGGCTGGCCGCTCAGGAATGCCGCAAGCAACACTACGGCCAACAAGAATCTCGGAATGACTCGCATAAAATCCCCCTCAGGTATGAGACTCAATAGCTCCGCCACCGTGAGCGCACTCAACCATATTAGAAAAAACTCTTTTCCTGCAGAGGACAACGGACTGCCGGACACGATGCGGAAGCATGGTGACACTTCCCCCTGTTGAAACTAACGTTTCACTTTCAGGGTGTCAAGAAACTAAAAAACGAAACTTTGGATTCATACTATTTGGTGACGCGATCCCGTTTGCGCGCCGTAGCTTTTCTGGATATTCGATTCCCACCATTTCCTTCGGCGCGCTTGACGGCGACTTGCGCGGGGGAGAACATGTCTTAGGACGGAGGGCGCGTAACCTGCCTGCTCTGTGAACCGTCTAATAAGTTGAAGCGCTTTCCGGGTAGAGGTTCCTATGATTCCTCGTAAGCTGATTCCTTCCCTCTTGATTTTGATCTGCGGGTTTTGCGCCGTGCGACCGGCGTCCGCGGATGCCAGCCATATTCGCATTATCCGCCTGAGTCTTGTGCAAGGCGACGTCCGAGTCGCGCGTGATTTTCATGGAGATTCGCTCACTGATTCCAGCGCGGTGTGGGAAACAGCGGAAGCGAACTTGCCCATCCGCCAGGGTTACGCGCTGGCGACGGACAATGGACGCGCCGAAGTGGAATTCGAGAATGGAGCCATGGCGTTCCTGAAAGAAAACACGGTCCTGGAGTTTTACGATCTATCGCTCAAAGATGGCGCCCGCACGACGCGGCTGGTTCTGCGGCAGGGCAGCGCGGCCTTCTACGTCAATCCGGAGAACGGGGACTACTTCAGCGTCACGGGCGGCGATTTCACGGTGGAAGCGGCAACGCGCAGCACGTTCCGACTGGACAATTACGATGATGGCAGCACGGTCGAAACCATGAAGGGCCACGTCACCGTTCTGCACAAAGACCAGACTAAGCGAGTCGACAAGGGCCAGTCGCTTTCCATGAGGGCCGGTGACGATGAGTCCATGAACGTCGGGCGCCCGGCGGAGGAAGACGATTTCGACCGCTGGGTATCGGGACAAGTTGACAGCGTGGCCGCCGCCACTAACGCCGCGCTTCAGTACACGGGCTCACCCTACTACGCTTCCGGTTTTGCCGATCTTTACACCTACGGCGCTTTTTCTTCTTGCGGCGCATATGGATTTGGCTGGAGGCCCTTCGGCGTTGGCTTCGGGTGGTCCCCATTTGATTCGGGGCAATGGTTATGGGATCCAGGGTTTGGCTGGACGTGGATTAGCGCTCAACCCTGGGGGTGGGCTCCGTATCACTACGGCGGATGGCTGTTTGATTCCTCCTGCGGCGGATGGTTTTATTCTCCGCCGTTGTTTTTCGGAAACCCGGGCGGCCGGGGGAGGCGCTTCCCGCGCGGCGTGCATCCTCCTCATCCGCTCTACCGGCCAGTGACAGGAGTTTTCGTTCGCAACAATGGGAAGTTGGGAATCGTGCCCATGCATCCGCTCGATGAAAAGGGCAAGACACCTTTGAATTTGGGGCACGGTGTTTTCACTCCCGTCATGGCGAAGGGCGTGAAGGAGCCAATCACCGGGGTGGAACACGGACAGAAATGGGAAACGCTGAAGTCGCTTCCGCGTGAGGCCTTGAGGAGCAGCCTAGTTGCCACTACGCCCCCGGTTCATGTTTCAAAGACCGTTGTGGAAGGCAGTTCGGGAGCGCGGGTTATTTCGCTGAACAAAGATTCATCCATCATTTACGATCCGCGGGAACATCGATTTGTGAATTCGAGTGCTTCGGGTGAATCTTCCGGCGTGCACGCGACGGAAGCCGCTTCGGAAAAGGGACAAGCTGGCGGCGTGGCTGGTGAACGTGCGAGCAATGCTCCCGCCAGGACCACAGTGCCTGTAACGACGCGAAGTGCAACTTCGGCGCCGCCCGCACGCAGCGTAACTCCGCCTCCGCCACCGCGCTATTCGGGGAGCGAACGAGGAAGTTTCGGCGGAAGAAGCGGCAGTTCGGGAGGGTCAGCAGCGTCGAGCGGCGGCAGTGCAGGTCGGTCGTCCTCGTCGGCGTCGTCTTCCTCGTCGTCTGCCGGAGCTTCGCATCCTGCTGGGGGCAGGCCGCACTGAAGCTGATTCAGAACGGGCGACGCTGAATCCTAATTACAAAAAATCATACCGGCATAACCTACGACAGCATTGCGATCGCCGGATACTTCTGCCGACGTGGCGTATTTCACCAGCTCTGATTTCTTCGCGCCCAAAGAATTGAGCGCGGTGAGCATGGCCACGGTGGGCCCGAGGCCGCACATGGAAATATTTTCGTTGCGGCACGTGTCGTAGAGTCCGCGCGGAGCGAAAGCCAGCAATTGATCGATGGCCCTGTGATCTTTGACGCGCGTAGTGGCGTCATCTTCGTAGTGATTCAGGTCGGAGGTGGTCAGCAGCAGTACGTCGTCTTGCAAGGATGCAAGCACTCGTCCAATCGCTTCGCCCACACTAACCAGATCCTCGAAACGCACCGTTCCGAGAGCAATGGGGACAAACGTAAAACGCGGGACAAGGACCTGCAGAAATGGAAGCTGGACTTCGAGCGAGTGCTCCACGCTGTGGGCTACGCTATCTTCGCGCAGTAGCGGGCAAGCCTTTCGCAAAGCGGCCGCGAGATGCTCGTCCACGGGCGAATCGCCCAGCGGCGTGCGCCAGGCGCCGTTCGAAAGAATGGCGGCCTGTTCGCCCCGCGGAAAGTGGCGCACTCCGAGAATCAGAATCTTGCTGGGAATGGAAATGCGCGCAAGCACTGCGCCGGCTACGTGGCCGGAATAGACGTATCCCGCGTGCGGCACAAGGCAGGCCCTGACGCGAGCAGGTTCGATTGGCGGAACAGTTTTTGTGAATTTGCGAACGAGCGCGGTCAGTTCAAGCGGGTCGGAAGGATAAAAACGTCCAGAGACGGCAGGCAGGCGAAGCATGCAGCAGCTCCGCGAATCAAACAGGCTTCGAAGGCTTCCCTTTGATCTTCATGGCTTTCTGCGTTGCGGGATCGTAGAAAATCGTGACTTTGTCGCCGTATTGGTAGCCGCCCTTGTCGACAATCTGCTGCATTTTTGCGGAAACGGCTTCGGAAAGTGAAAACGTCTGGATGGACAGATCATTGCCCTTCGCGCGTACGGTAATTTGCGCGATGTTGGCGTGTTGCACGTAGCCCTCGAATTTGGCCAGGCCCGTCGGTTTGGGCTTCGGCTTGACCGCATTTACGACGATGGGAACTGCGGTATCGACGACAATCGGCGCCACGGGGGCTTGTGCCGCCGCAGGCGAAGAAAAGGCGCCGGACGCAGCAATCAACAGCGGCAATCCGAATCCGGCAACTTTGGTGAAACTTTTCATTCCATCTCGTCCGTGGCGATTCGCAGCGACTTCAGAAATCGCACATCCTGGGGCGTCATCGAAAGCCGGGCCGCCGGCTTCTTCTCATTATCTTCGGAAAAAGGCTCCTGATCCACCTGAATGCGCAAGGATTCGAGGAAGCGCCGGTCGTGGGTGGTCAACTTGGCGGCTTCGACAGCGGCCGCGTCGCGCTTCGCGAGCCCGATGGTGGCGTCCAGCTTGAGCACGATATCGTAGCCGTGGGCGCGCACTCCGGCAATCGCTCCGGTGATGCGGTCGGAGTCGGACACCGTGTCGTTGATCGCGTGTCCCAGTTCACGGAGCAAGTTTTTCAGGTGATCGTCGAGTTGCAAGGCCGGCTCTCCCGTACTTCTTCGGTCATTTTAGGCCCACGAATGGTTGGATACAAGAGTGCTTGGGTGTGTTGTCTCCAATCCGTTCACAGTACCTTTGGTCAGGTTTCATTGGCCAGGAAGACCTGAATCACTCGACCGCGGTTCCTGTGGTCCGCTTCGTTTTGCGCTAAGATGCTGGTATGTCCGCGCTATCGAATGCTGCTACTACGCAGCCGCAGTTAGTCGGCTTCCGCCGCGTTTGGCGGGCGCTAAAGCAGCTGTTTTACGAAATTACCGGAGCGGCCTTTGCCGTTCTGGCGTTTGGTTGGATCAACGCGGCGCTGCGAGCCTGGACGAAAGACGCTGCCCGGTGGCTCGTCGGCATGGCTGTGGCCGTGGCGCTTCTGTTTGTGTATTTTTCGATAAGTTCGTTTCGGCGGGCGAGGAAGTTGTAACGCAAGATCGAGTTCAATCGATGCCAGACAGCAAAATAAAATCCGCCGATTCTGCCGAACGCAAAGAACAATTCACGACCCTTTCCGGAATTCCAATCGAGCGCGTCTATTCTCAGGATTTCTTCGTTGATTCCGAAACCGAAGAATCAATCGGCTATCCGGGGGAGTATCCGTTTACTCGCGGCATCTATCCGACAATGTACCGCGGGCGTCTCTGGACCATGCGGCAGTATGCGGGGTTCGGCAGCGCCGTCGAATCCAATCAGCGGTATCGCTATCTCTTGAGCAAAGGCCAGGCTGGCCTTTCCGTGGCTTTCGACCTTCCTACGCAGATTGGGATGGACTCCGATCATCCGCTCGCGCTGGGCGAAGTCGGCAAAGTCGGCGTGGCCATCGATTCGCTGGAAGACATGGAAACGCTTTTTGATGGTATCCCGCTCGAAAAAGTTTCGACCTCGATGACCATCAATGCGACTGCGGCGATTCTTCTGTGCCTCTATGTTGCTGTCGCAAAGAAACAGGGCGCCAGCCTGCAAAAGCTTTCGGGGACGGTCCAGAATGATGTTTTGAAAGAATACATCGCGCGCGGAACGTATATCTATCCCGTGCGCCCCGCGATGCGTATCGTCACGGATATTTTCGCGTGGTGCCGCGACCATCTTCCCAAGTGGAACACCATCTCCATTTCCGGCTATCACATTCGGGAGGCCGGCTCGACCGCGGTGCAAGAAGTGGCGTTTACGCTTGCCGATGGCATCGCGTACGTTCAGACAGCGCTCGACGCGGGATTGCGGGTCGATGAATTCGCGCCGCAGCTTTCTTTTTTCTTCAACGCGCACAACGATTTGCTGGAAGAGATTGCCAAGTACCGCGCGGCGCGACGGCTTTGGGCGCGTACGATGACGGAACGTTTTGCGGCAAAAGATCCGCGCTCGTTGATGCTGCGTTTCCATGCGCAGACCGCGGGTTCCTCGCTCACCGCGCAGCAGCCGGAAAATAACATCGTGCGCGTGGCGATTCAGGCGCTTGCCGCGGTTCTCGGCGGATGCCAGTCGTTGCACACCAATTCTCTCGACGAGGCGCTCGCACTTCCCACGGAAGATGCGGCGCTGATCGCCTTGCGCACGCAGCAAGTCCTGGCCTACGAAACTGGCGTGACCAACACCGTCGATCCCGTGGCCGGCTCTTACGCTATTGAGTCTCTCACAAACGAAATCGAATCGATGGCGGGCCTCTACTTATCGAAGATCGATCGGATGGGAGGAATGCTCAAGGCCATCGAAAGCGGGTTCGTCCAGGGTGAAATCCAGAAAGCAGCCTACGAGTTCCAGCGCGCCATCGAGAAAAAGGAGCAAATCGTCGTCGGAGTGAATGACTTCATCGCGGAAGAGGAGCGCAGCATCCCCACGCTGCGCATCGACGCGGAAATCGAGCGCAACCAGATCGCCCGCTTGAACGCTCTACGAGCCAAACGCGACTCTACTCGAACAAAATCCGCCCTGGCCGAACTCGCGCGCCGCGCCGCCACTTCCGAGAATCTCCTCCCCGCTATCCTGGCCGCCGTCGAAGCCTACGCCACCATCGGCGAAATCTCCGACGCCCTCCGCCGCGTCTTCGGCGAATACCAGGAATCCGTGGTCATTTGATCTTGGCTAATTCTCATGATTGCACTATCTCTGGTTGACGATGCTGCGCCGCACTGATGGGAAGTACGAAATCCGTTCCGCTGCACGAATAAAAACGGCCGCAGATGCCGTACGGTTCCTCGACACGGTTGGTTTCTGTGTTTTGTTTCCCGTAAAAAACGTGCCGTTGCCATCGCTCTACTTCGCAGTCGCAAAGCATCAGCCAATTGGATGGGACAAATACGCGCAACTCATCTGGAAGTGGAAAGACGAACTGCCGAAGAAACGGCGGGCCTTTTACGGAAAATACTTCAAGGGCCGAGGATCGTTCCTTTCGCTGAAATTTCTTCCTTACTTCCTGGCGCTGCATGGGACGGCGGTAGCAGCGAGCGAGGCGGAAGAGTTTTACGAAGCCGGACGTATTGGTCATGACGCGCTTGAATTGTGGCAAGCGCTGGCGAAGCACGGGCCGCTTGCGACACTCGAATTGCGCCATGCTTGCAAGATGGAAACGCAAGCGGGAAACAAACGCTTCAAGAAGGCGATGCTGGAGCTGCAGGCCTTGCTGATCGTCACGCACTCCGGCGCGGAGCAGGAAACGGACGCGTGGGCTTCCAACCGTTTTGACCTGGTGATGCGCGCATTTCCAAAGCAGGCGGCGCAAGCCAGTCAGATTTCCGTGGACGATGCACGCACCGCGATTGCCGTGAAATACCGCACGCTCTATCCAAGCGCTTCGCCGGCGCAGATCGCGCGCCTCTTCGGCTGGACTAAAGCACAGGCTGTCACCGCGCTTGCCCTGTAGTATTCTTCCCCTCCAGTCCTTGCTATGAAGCTGATCCTCGCTTCCGCTTCGCCGCGCCGCGCGGAAATCCTGCGTGAAGCGGCGATCCCGTTCACGGTGATTACTTCCGCCGTCGACGAAACGCCGTTCCCGGGCGAGTCTCCTCAAGAGCACGTGCAGCGCCTCGCGAATGCCAAGGCGGAGCTGGTCGCCGCGCGCGCCGTTGGCCCAGCCATCGTCATCGCCGCTGATACGGTGGTCACGCTCGAAGGCCGTATCCTCGGCAAGCCGCGTTCCTCCGACGATGCACGCCACATGCTCGAAACGCTTTCCGGGCGCACGCACTCCGTCATCACCGGCGTTGCGCTCATCCGCCTTCCCGATGCCGAGCAGCGGACGTTCGTCGAATCCACTCTGGTGCACTTTGGCAAACTCTCCGAAGAAGAGCTGAACCGTTACCTCGCCACCGACGAGCCCTACGACAAAGCAGGCGCCTATGGCATCCAGGGCCGCGCCGGGCGCTTCATCCCGCGCATCGAGGGCTGCTATTTCAATGTGGTGGGCCTGCCCCTCGCGCGCCTCCAGCATGCACTCAACGAACTTGGCTGGACGGAAGAGTAGCTTCACGCCATCGCGGTGCGTAACTTCCCATCTGAAGAGTCATACGTGGAAGCACCACATTCCGCCTTATAATCCCGTGGATGAGCAACCCTCCTCGCGAGTGGCAAGACGGCTCCGCGGTTCGCCTGGATCGCCAGGACCCCTACCTGCGCCTGCAGTCGCTCACAATTTACGTCCGCGATTTGGAAAAAAGCCTGAAGTTTTACCTCGAACAACTCGGGTTCCAACTGGTTTTCGACGCTCGCATTCAACCCGGCCGCCGCTGGGTGACCGTCGCTCCACCCGACGGCACGGCGAATCTCACTCTCGTCGCGCCTGAGAATGGCTCGGAACAGTACAAACTGATCGGCCAGCCCACACACGTCACGTTTGTCACGGAAGATGTTCTTGGCAAATACCGCGAATGGACAAAGCGAGGGGTGCACTTTCAGTTCGCGCCGCGCCTCAAACGTCTTCAGCATGAAGTGCACGTGCGCGCCGCGCCTTCTGCGGACCCCTCGGCGCCCGGTGCAGATCATCACGCTCCGATTTGGGGCGGCGTCTTTACGCGCTTTCGCGATCTCGACGGCAATTCTTTCTCGCTGGTGAGCTTCGACGAGGTGACTCAGGCCGTCGAAGCGCAACGCCGCGCCTTCGCCGAGCGACTGGAATTTGAACGCCGCGCCGTGCAAGAACTGGAAATCGCCAAACAGGTACAAGCCCGGCTCTTCCCGCAATCCCAGCCACCGCTGAAGAGCCTGGAATATGCGGGGCTGTGCATCCAGGCGCGCAAAGTCGGCGGCGATTACTACGACTTCCTGGATCTCGGCCAAGGAAGGCTCGGGTTTGTGATTGGCGACATTTCCGGAAAAGGAATTGCCGCTGCGCTCTTGATGGCCAACCTACAGGCCAATCTGCGAAGCCAGTGCGCCATCGCTTTGGACCAACTGCAGCGCATGTTGTGCTCGGTGAATCAGCTTTTCTGCGCAAACACACCGGACGGGGCCTTCGCCACCGTCTTCTTCGCCGAATATGACGACGCCACCTGCCGCTTGCGCTACGCCAACTGCGGCCATCTTCCCGCTCTTCTCCTCCACAGCAACCACACCGTGGAGCGGCTTCACGCCACCGCCACCGTGCTCGGAATCTTCAAGGATTGGGATTGCGAAATTGGAGAATGTCAGCTGCAGCCGGGCGACACGCTGGCCCTCTACACCGACGGCATCACGGAATCCTATAACTCGGAGGATGAGCAGTTCGGCGAACAGCGACTGATCGAAGCCCTGCGGCTGCACTGCGGAGTGTCTTGCCAATCCGCCCTGGCATGTATCGTAGACGAGGTTCAGCGCTTCAGCCCCCATGAGCAACACGATGACATCACCCTCATCGTCGCCAAGCACAGAGGGACTTAGAAGCGGCGAGCCTCCGTGGCTTCCTGCTTCCGCTCCTCACGGAAAGCTGATACTGACAACTGACAACGAAAAAAAAGAGGCGCCCCGATTCTCACCGGGGCGCCTCTTTTGCTTCAGGGGGTGGAGGAAACTTATTCCTTTGGTTTGGCGTCAGGCTGCGTCTTGGCGTTGTGCTTCTTGTTGTAGATGTTTTTCGACGCGGCGTTTTGTTCCTTGTTGACTTGCTTCTTTTCGCCGGTGGTGAGCTTCCCGCCGTTGGCGGCGCGGTCCGCCTTCACCTGTTGATTGATGCCCTTTTGCTGGTTCTCTGCCTTGGCAGCTTCGCCTGCGGTCATCTGGCCGCTCTTGATGCCCTGGGCGATGCGGTCCTGCTGGTTTTCCTGGCGCTGGCCCACTTTGCTGTTGCCGTTGTGTTGTGTGTTGGCGTTGTGCTTGTCTGCGTAGATTTGTTTGGAAACCTGATTCTGCTGGCCGTTGATTTGTTTCTTTTCGGCAGCAGTCAGCTTCCCGCCGTTGGCCGCGCGGTCCGCCTTGGTTTCGCCGTTGATGGCCGCTTCCTTGGTTTCCAGTTTGGAGGTTTCGCCGGCGGTCAGCTGGCCGCTCTTCACGCCTTGCGCGATGCGGTCCTGCTGGTTTTCCTTGCGCTCCGCCACCGTTGGCTTGGGCTTGTCAGCCGGAGTTGGTGCCGCCGCGGGTGCAGGCGTTGCTGCAGGCGCTGGCGCAGGGGAACTTCCGCCCTGCGACTGCTGGGAAGATTGCTGCTGAGCCATTGCCACGCTGCCGGCCAAAAGCACCGCAACGGGCAAGACACTCCACTTCATCCAAGTGAATTTCATGATTCTCTCCTCTACAATTCGTTAGTCTCTGCGATTCCCGGGTACCTTGAATAACCCGATGGTGAAGGCAAAGTCGCAGCGTGGCTACTGGACGAAAGTACAGTTTTGGCGCATTGGATAAGAGTTTTCCGCTACTCTTTGAACACAAACCGAAGGAGCATGATGCTCGCACAGCCGCATTTGGGCGTGTCAGGAAAGCTCAACAGAAATGAAAAGGGCCCCGAACAGGTCGGGGCCCAAACTCAACTGCGCTTAACAAGCTGTCCGAGCGCTACTTCTTTTCTTCCGGTGGCTTCTCAGCCGGGGGAGTTGCCTGCGGCGGCGTAGTAGGCGGTTGCGACGGCGTGCCGGACATCCCTTCCTTGAACCCACGGACGCCCTCACCCATGCCACGCATCAACTCGGGGATCTTGCGCCCTCCAAAGAGAACGAGAATAACAACCGCGACAATCAGCAAATGCATGGGGCTATCCCACATGGGTCACCTCTCTTCTGCGCCCGGCGGAACAAAACTGGGCCATTTAATCTTACACGCCAAGGCAATTAAAGTATAACACGCTCGTCGCCCACACGGCGGGTCACCCGCTCGCGGTCCAGGTATTCGAGCAAGGGAATGGCGTACTTCCGGGTGATGCCCGTCAACTCCTTGAAAACGGGCACGGAGATGCGGTCGCCCTTGGCCTTTTTGTAGGCGGAAAGCTGGTCCCTAAGTTGCGCGAGCGCCTGGCGGTGAAAAACCAGCTCAGTGGTGACGCGCACGAGGCTCTTCTCGCGCAGCAGGATCTGGACCAACTTCTCCGAGCGCTTGGCTTCAACAGAAAGCTTTGCAAGCACTTCTTTCACAGAGGGCACGGCTAGCCCGGCGGAAGCGAAGGCCGCTTCGATCTGTTCTTTTGCTTTTGCCTCTTCGGGGAGCAGCGCAATTTCGGATCCCGCTTTTTTTACGAGCTCACCTTGAGTATCAAGTTTCTTCTGCGTCGCCAATTCCTCCAGCGCGGCGCGAAACGTTTCGGTTCGCACTCGTTTTCCGAGACTCGCGCGCAAATCCTCGCGCGGCATTCCCGGAGACAGCGGATTTTCCTTCTGAAATTTGTCGACCGTTTCAAAAATCTTGTTGCGAACTTCCTCAAACTTTTTTCCTGAGATCAATACCAGCGGCTCTATCGAAACCGTCTTCACCCGACCGCTGGTGCTCGAAAGCTTTCCAACAGCATCGTGGATTTCCTTTTCCGTCCAGGCGGTACGCGCCACGATCTCTTCGAATGGCAACCCCAGGAGTGCGCGCTCAGTCATGGCGGAGAGAAGTTCTTCGCGACTGCCTTGTTCCAGCGTTGCAAGGAACGCCGCGCGGCCCGTATCCTTCAGCATCGGCCGCCGCGCGAGCGGATCCAGCACCACGCCGCCACCAATGGTTACCACCGGCGAGAATTGTCGAACGATGAAACGGTCGCCTGGCAGCACCAGCACTTCGTCCTGCAACTTCAGATTGGCGAACGCGCTTCCACCCGGGGGCAGCTCCTTTTCACCATGAAGAAAAACTTCTGCGATCGTTTCAACGGTTCCGGCGTGAAAATGCGCGCGCGCGCCTTGCTTCATTTTCCTGGCGGACCTCAGCAATTCCAGCCGAACATCGATGCGCCGCGTCTTCCGGAATTTTCCCGGCGCGGCCAGCACCATTCCACGCTTCAGCGCGGTATGCTCGATCCCCGCTAGATTCACCGCGGTCCGTTGGCCCGGCGTTGCACGATCCACGGCTTTTCCGCCCGACTGTACGCCGCGCACGCGCAGCTTTCCGCCGCCCGGGAAAAGCTCCACTTCGTCGCCAGGGCCAACGCTTCCTGAAATCAGCGTGCCCGTCACGACAGAGCCGAATCCCTTCATCGCAAACGCGCGATCGATGGGCAGGCGGAAATAGCGCGCAGCGTCTTTTCCATGCACTTCCGTAGCAGCGTTTCGCAACGCCTCCTTCAACTCGGAAAGCCCAGCGCCTGTTTTCGCGCTCACTGGCACAATCGCCGCGCGTTCCAGAAACGATTCGCGCAAGAAGTCCTCCGCTTCGAGCCGCACAAGCTCCAGGCTATCAGCGTCCACCAAATCACTCTTCGTCAGCGCCACCACACCGCGCTCCACGCCGAGAAGGCGGCAAATATCAAAATGTTCCCTCGTCTGCGGCTTGATGGATTCATCCGCGGCAATCACCAGGAGCACCACGTCGATTCCCGCGGCTCCCGCCAGCATGTTGCTGACGAAGCGCTCATGCCCGGGCACATCCACGAAACCGAACCGCACGCCACCTTCTTCCAGGAATGCAAAACCGAGATCGATCGTGATACCCCGCCGTTTTTCCTCGGCGAGCCGGTCCGGGTGCGTGCCAGTCAGTGCCTCGACCAGTAGCGATTTGCCGTGATCGATGTGCCCGGCCGTGCCGACAATGACGCTCTTTGTTGCGTTAGACATAAACGGGGACGCGGGAAAACTTGTACCGCTTTGGATGCTACTGGAGGAAAGAATCAGCGGTCAAACCGGGCTGCTACTTCGCGGCGCCGATTTCCTCGACGATGGATTGTGCGGCGGCGCGTGGATCGGACGCGGCGAGGATGGGGCGACCCACGACGAGGAAATCCGCGCCGGCCCGAATCGCTTCGGTTGGCGTTGCGGTACGCGCTTGATCGTCGTGCTCTGAAGCAGAGGATTTTTCTTTCGGCCGCACACCCGGAGTGACGATCAGAAAATCCCGGCCGCAGGCTTTGCGAATGGCGCGCGCTTCCTGCACTGACGCAACGACGCCGTCGACTCCGGCTTTTTTTGCGAGCTGCGCCAGCTTGGTCACGCGCAGTTTTGGCGCGCCTGCGAGTCCGACTTCCTTCATCGTTTTCTGATCCATGCTGGTCAAGATAGTGACTGCCAGCAAGCGCGGCCGGTCCGCGCCCATAGGCACACCGGCGCTGATGGCTTGCACCGCGGCTTCGAGCATGGCCTTGCCGCCGAGCGCGTGCACGTTGACGAGCTGCACGCCGCTCATGGCCGCCGCCGATAGAACCGCACCTGCAACAGTGTTTGGAATGTCGTGGAATTTCAGGTCGAGGAAAATCCCGGCGCCCAGGGCGGAGACTTCTTTGACGGCCGCTGGCCCCGCCGCGGTGAAAAGTTGGTTGCCGATCTTGAACATGCCCACGAGATCGGCCACTTGCTTGGCGAACTTCACCGCCGACGACAAAGAATCGAAGTCGAGTGCGACGATCAGGCTGCTGCGTGGATGGGCGTCAAAAGTCGGGGTCATAGTCGACCCCGGCTCCTCGGGGTCAGTGTTTTTCGGGCAGCTGAATCAGCTCCAACCGAACCTGGCTGACGCCGGAATGGATCAAGCCGATTTTCCGGGCGACACGATAGGATACATCAATTTCGCGCCCTTCTTGATAGGGACCCCGGTCATTGATACGTACAAGTTCAAACTTCCCGTTCCGCGGATTGACCACGCGAACGATGGAGCCAAAGGGCAGGTTGGGGTGCGCCGCCGTGAGGGCTTCGGAGTCGAAGCGCTCGCCATTGGCGGTCTTGCGGCCATTGAACCCGGGACCATACCAGCTGGAATTGCCCACCCAGGTCTTGATCGGCTTGACCGGCTGGCTCAGATGCGCCACAAGGGGTGCCTCCATCGCCGGAGCGACGAGGAACATGAGGAGAACCCATCGGAGTGCAGCCCAGCTCATTAGGAGTCGATGTCTCATAGTGTGTTCTTTGTGCTACGTAAATCCTAAAAAGTGTAGCAAAAAAGAGTCGTTATGTCAACCATTTTCTGCAAGAAACTTGCCTCGTATCTCTTTCACAGTAAACACTTTAGCTTCGAAAAGGGCCTTCTCAAGGTCTTCGACAAGCCGCTGACTGGCCCTCGGGTCAGTAAAGCTGGCCGTCCCGACCTGTACCGCCGAAGCGCCTACGGCTAGGTATTCAAGCACGTCATCGACCGTCTCGATGCCTCCGAGCCCAAAGATTGGTGACTTGACGGCCTTTCTCGTTTCGAGGACGAGCCGCAAGGTGATCGGTTTGATGGCTGGGCCGGACAAGCCGCCGGTTTGGTTGCCGAGTCGGGATTTCCAGGTACGGGTGTCCACCGCCATAGCCGGGTAAGTGTTGGCCACGGTCAGGGCGTCCGCCCCGGCCTCCACGGCCGCACGGGCGATAAGTCCAATGTCTGTAACGAGGGGCGAGAGCTTGACCCAGAGAGACCGCTTGGAGGCGGCTTGCCGGGCGGCACCTACCACCTCGGCAACGCAGGCGGGGTCGCTGCCGAACTGCATGCCCCCTTTCTTGACGTTGGGACAGGAGATGTTCAGTTCGTAGCCGGCCAACCCCTCTGCATCATTCAAGACCCGGATTACCTCGACATAGTCCTCGAGGGTGTAGCCGAAGACATTGGCTATGATCGCCGTATCGAATCTTCGCAGTACCGGGAGTTTTTCGGCGACGAACGCCCGGACGCCTACGTTTTGGAGCCCAACGGCGTTGAGCATCCCAGAGGGGGTCTCGCAGAGCCGGGGCGCAGGAGCGCCTTCAATAGGTTCGCGGGAAAGGCCTTTGGTGACGAAGCCGCCGAGCCGATTGAGGTCTACGAGGTGGGCGAATTCGAGGCCGTAGCCGAACGTTCCGCTGGCCGCGAGAATAGGATTCCGAAGGCGCAACGCGCCGATGTTTACGCTGAGGTCGACGGCGACCGCGGAAGTCACTTCGCGCAAAAGAATAACACGAAGCCTAGACTTCACCGCCCAAAATCTTGATGTAGCTCAGATTGCTATTCCCCGATAACGCGCGCCCGCGTTTACCAACTGATGTCAATCGTCGATTGGTCCTGTTCGTAGTTGTTGGACCGGAAGCTTATGCCGTTTGGCTTCATGACAAGGTGTGCGTCAATCGAATTTCGAGAAGGTCGATGATAGTTGATGACACTGAATGCTTCCGTTTCCTTAGTTTGCCAGATATAAGTGCCCGAACGGTTGACGAGCAAACCTTGGAAAGCAATCTCGACTGTGCCTTGGTGAGGGCGATAGAGATATTCCCAGGGGTAGTACGCGTCCCTTACCCATATGAAGAGCTCACCGCCGGGGGCACGAAATACTCCGAAGTCCCTAGAAGGACTACCCTTGTAGGTGAGCTTTGCTGATTCCACCTTTGCCCACCGCTCATGCTCGATTGGCTTAAAATCAGAAGGAATTTCGACTAGGTAATCCGACACGTCCAAAGAAACATTACGCAATCTCTGTACCAGGCCACGCTTTTCGGCAAGTACCTGAGCAACGATTATGAGATTCTTTAGGTCGCTTGCAGCATAGAGATAAATCTTTTCTGGCTCGTCCTTTCGCATCGCCTCGATCTTGATGCATTTGTGCCCATCGATTTGCACGGTTCCCAAAGCCGTGAAAGCTACATCAGATTCGAGGGCGAGTGCGCCGGGATCGTAAACGCCACCTTCAGCCAGACCTCCTCCCCTAGGTGGCACGAAGTCATCGTAGACTTTGCCTTGAGGGTAAAGACGTACCGATGTTTTGCCAATTTGTCCAATAAAGACCCAAGATTGACTTTCCTTTCGGTAGCGGCTTCCCTTACGAGCAATATGTTCGGCCCAGGTATGTGCACCGAACCCTTCACTCGAGAAAAGTTCGAGGTCGGCGACGAAATCGGGTTGGCCTAGAACAATGTCGCGGGGATTCAATTGATGCTCCGCTTCTGTCAGCGGGGTGAGTTCTTCTTCATTCTTCTTGTCACTTCTGTTTTGGGCCTGAACGTTACGAGTTAAAGCGTGCGCCGTTACTGCGTCTCGACTGAGAGTAGTGAAGCATGACAATATCATCGCGACTGGCAAGAATAGTTTCATGATGCAGAGTATTAGACACCAAGATCAGCACTTTGAGATGGCATGGGTTAGCCTCAATACGAAGTAGAACACTTTTGTTCTCAGAAGGTTGCTTCTAGGGATTTCTAGCTGGGGCGGATGCCGGCGCGGACTTTCGTTGCACGGGTAGAGTCGTGGCGCGGAACTCGGCGGGTTTCTTCAGGGCTTCTGCGAGGACGCGGCCGTCGCGGGGGGCGAGGGTGATCCCGCAGAGTGACGCCAGCGTTGGGGCGATATCGGCCGGTGTGATCGTGCCGTGAAATTCGCCAGGTTGGATGCCCCAGCCCATCAAGAGTACGGGGACGCGCTGATCGTAATAGTAGGGTGTGCCGTGCGTGGTGCGGTATTGGCGGGGCCTGGCGGACGTTGAAAAATCCCAGGGCCAGTAGGGTTTGGGCACGATGAGCAGATCACCGCTGCGGGCTTTCAGAAAACTGGCGGACTCCGCCTTCAGCATGGGACTCTGAGACGCTGGCCGGTCATCCAATTCTTCGGCGCGATAGACATGCGCGACGCCGGGGACACTTTGAATCGCGTCCAGGACGGCGCGCAGGGCCGCCGGATCGTTTTTCAATTTGTCGTAGGCGCCGGGAGTGAAGTACACATCGCCGGCGCCGACTTCCGCAACTGAAGGCTTTGCGAAGTTGAACGGTTCCAGACTCTTCTCGACGAGCTCTTTCACAGACTCGACGTTCAACCATCCTGCATCCATTCCAGACTTCTGCAGGTCTTCCGGGATGGGCACGACGCCGTGATCGGCGCTGAAGGCTACAACATAATTGCCTTTCCCGACTTTTTTGTCCAGATGGGCGAAGAGTTCAGCGAGGTCCTGGTCAAGCCTGGCAAGAACGTCCTGAATTTCCCAACTGCGAGGCCCAAAAGCGTGGCCAACGTAGTCCACGGAGGAATAGCTTACGCCGAGGAAGTCGGTTCCAGCGCGGGCGCCGAGCTCCAGCTTGTCGACCGCAAGTTCGGCAAGCCGCGTTAAATGCGTATCGGCATACGGGCTGGCCTCCCACTGATAGTAGAAAACAGGGTCGGGACCAGTGCTATCCGATTTGCCGCGAAGCGGGTGCGGAAACGCCGCGCCCAGGCCGGTGGGCGGGATGGCGCCAGTGGGTGTGGCGTCGTAAAGGTATGCGGAAGACGGCAGCATAGGCGCCCAGGTTTTTCCAAAATCGCTCGAAGCCGGATGAGCTTTGGCGTATTCCTCGACGAATGAGGCGATGGGATAGGCACTCGAGGTCGACCACGCGCCGGTAGAAGCATCGAACCAGGTGACGGCATCTCCGAGACGGCCACCCATGGTGATGGACGCACGGGCTTTCAAGGAAAAAGTCACAATCCGGCTTCCCGAGCCGGTCTGAAATTTCAATTCGTCAGCAAAGGCCGGAACAACCATTTTCGCAGGGCTGTCTCCACCTTTCGCGGAGACGCCGCCATACCCAACATTTTTCACTAGCGGATCGGACGTGCACGTCACGGTCTTCTGGAGTTCGCGATCAAACCATTCATTGGCAATCATTCCGTGCGTTGCGGGGAAGGCGCCAGTGGAGATTGTAGAATGGCCGACGCAGGTTTCCGTTGCAGCATAGGGATAGGCGGCTTCGCGGAACCACGCACCCTCTTCGACGAGGCGCTTGAGGCCGCCGGTCCACTGGCCTTGGAATTTCTCGAAGTAGTCCGCGCGCATCTGGTCGACAACCAGGAGAACGACCAGCTTGGGCTTGGCGGGCGCTTTCGTAGGCTTAGGGGCAGCGGCGTGAGGCGGCGGGACCTGGGCCGCGGCGCACGGAATGCACACAAGATTGCCAACCATAGAAGACATGGCCATCAACATCGCCTGTTGCAAGAGAGCGCGATTCAAGAAGTGTCTGTTCGAAACCATGGCAACGTGGTCTCCTAAATCCGCCCAAGAGTCTACTACGACCTTGTGACGGTGCAATGATGGCGGACTGGATTGACCGCGGCGCGGTCAGGAATGATAGGATTACCCGAACATGCGCATCGTCGAAAAGACCCAATTGATGTCCGCGCCGGAAATTGACCGCACGTTGCAGCGTTTAGCCCATGAAATCGTCGAAAAAAGCGGGGGCACCAAAAACCTGGCGCTGATCGGGATCGTGCGCCGAGGGGTGCCGCTGGCGCAAAGGATTGCGCAGGCCATGCGCGGCATCGATGGCGTGGATGTTCCCGTCGGGACGCTGGACATTACGCTCTACCGCGATGACCTTTCGAAAGTTGCGCCGCAAGCCGTGTTGCGCTCTTCGGACATTCCGTTCGGCGTGGATAACATGGACCTGGTGCTCGTAGACGACGTGCTCTATACCGGGCGCACCATCCGCGCGGCGATGAACGGACTTTTCGATCTCGGCCGGCCGAAGCGCGTATCTCTCTGCGTTCTGATCGAGCGCGGGCATCGCGAAATGCCAATCGAGGCGCAATACATCGGCCGCAGCGTGCAGACCAGCGACACGGAAATCATCGAGGTACGCCTACGCGAAATCGACAAGGAAGAGCGCGTCGTGCTTGTCGACCGCGTGGAGTAGCCCGGTTTGGTATTTCGAATTGGTTCGTTTATGATCTGAGAAGGGACATTGACTCAGCGCTTCCGAGATCTCCTCGCTCTTGAACCGCTCTCCGCGGACGAACTTACATTTCTTCTCGATCAAAGCAAACCTTTTCAGGAAATTCAGCGCCATCCACTGAAAAAATTGGCCACGCTGCGCGGCAAAACGGTCGCGCTGGCCTTCTTTGAAAATTCCACGCGAACGCGCATCAGCTTCGGAACGGCGGCATCGCGGCTTGGCGCGGATACCATGAACCTGCAAGCCGAAGCTTCCAGCCTGAAGAAAGGCGAGTCGCTGCTCGACACCGTGCACACACTGGACGCCATGAAGCCGGATTGCCTGGTGATGCGGCATGCCGCTTCCGGCGCAGCGGATTTCGTGGCGCAGCATCTGGATATTCCGGTGATTAATGCGGGCGACGGCACACATGAACATCCTTCGCAGGGCTTGCTGGATGCGCTGACGATTCGCGACCGGCTGGGCGCAATCGAGAATCTGAACGTCACGATTCTGGGCGATTTGCAGCACAGCCGCGTGGCGCGTTCGAACATTCATCTGCTCGGAAAATTCGGATGCAAGTTCACACTGTGCGGACCGGCCATGTGGGTTCCACCCGAGCTGGAAAAAATCGGTACGCCTGGCGTGGCCATCCGGCGCGTATTTCGAATCGAAGAAGCGCTCGAAGGCGCGGACGTCGTGCTTGTCCTTCGCGTGCAGACGGAGCGACAGTTCGAACCGTCGATTTCGTCGGAAGACTACGTTCTTGGCTACCAGCTCAACTCCGAGCGCTTGCGCCGCGCCAAGCCCAACGCGCTGGTTCTGCACCCCGGGCCGATGAATCGCGGGATCGAAATCACGCCGGAGATTGCCGACGGCCCCCAGTCTTGCATCCTCGAGCAGGTGACCAACGGCATTGCCGTTCGAATGGCGCTGTTGTTCCTGCTCATCTCCGGCGCGCCAGAGGATGGCGAGCATCCCGTGGCGGAGGCAGCCCCGGCCAAGAATCGCCGCTCCACCGATCAAAAGGACCCCTCGCATGCTGCTCGTTAAGAATGGCCGCGTCCTCGATCCCGCGTCAAAGACGGATGCGGCGATGGACATTCTCCTCGACGGAGAAAAAATAAAAGAGGTTGCGCCCGCGGGTAAAATCACGGCACAACAAAATATAGAAGTTTTTGACGCGGCGGGACTGATCGTCGCTCCAGGCTTTATTGATCTTCATGCGCATCTTCGCGAGCCAGGCCAAGAGTCTTCCGAAACGATAGAGACTGGGACACGCGCGGCGGCTCGCGGAGGATTCACTGCCGTCTGCTGCATGCCGAACACTAAGCCGGTGAATGACAACGCTTCAGTGACACGCTTCATGCTGGACCGCGCCAAGGTTGCGGGCAGCGTTCGCGTGTGGCCCATCGGAGCGGCGTCGGTTGGGAGCAAGGGCGAAGCCATCGCGGAAATCGCGGCGATGAAGGAAGCGGGGATTGTCGCCGTCTCCGATGATGGAAAACCGATCGCCACGGCGAAGCTGGCAAGGCAAGTGATGGACTACTGCCGGTCGCTGGAACTTCCGGTGATCGAGCATGCGGAAGATGTTTCGCTGGCGGCCGGAGCGGTGATGCGCGAGGGCGTGACCTCTTCGCGGCTGGGCTTGCGCGGGATGCCTGCTGCGGCGGAATCAGTTTGTGTTGCACGCGACGTACAGCTCGCGGAACTTGCGGGCGCGCGGCTGCACATCGCGCATTTATCAGCAAAGGCTTCGCTCGAACAAGTTCGCTGGGCAAAGTCCCGCGGACTGCGCGTGAGCTGCGAAGTGACGCCGCATCATTTCACGCTGATTGATGAAGATGTGACCTACGATTCGCGCTTCAAGATGAACCCGCCGTTGGCTGCGCACGAAGACCGTGAAGCGTTAATCGCGGGGCTTGCCGACGGCACGGTTGACGCGATCGCGACGGATCACGCGCCGCACGAGCCTGCGTTAAAAGATGTGGAGTTCGATAAAGCGCCGTTCGGAATCCTGGGATTCGAAACAGCGATCGCACTGGCGCTGGAGCAACTGGTGCATAGCGGCCGAATTTCCCTGATGAGGATGGTCGAGCTCTTTACCACCGGGCCTGCGCGAGTCTTGGCCATGGAACGCAAGATCGCCGCGGGCCAGCCGGGCGACCTGACCATTTTCACGACCGATCAATCGTGGACCTACAACGTGAAAAAATCCGCAAGCAAGTCCCGCAACTCGCCGTTCGATGGACGGGTCTTTAAAGGCGGAGCGATGGCCACGATCGTCGCGGGCCGTATCGTCCATCGGGTTCAGTGATTCTCAGCGGGTCGCCTCAATTGCAGCATTCTTAGGATCCACAGTCCTGCGGCACCGGCAGCCAAATGTTTGAGGGTGTGACCGCTCGCAATGTTTCCGAATGCAAGAATCTGGCGGTCTGCTGTTTCGAAGACTTTTGCGAGCACGTAGAGTCCAACCATGACTAAAAGGTCGGAGCTTCGCGTGTAGCGCGGTGGCAACAGCAGCGCGGCGAGCAACGCCAGCAAAGCATAAAGCTGCACTGCTGCGTAGAAGCGCAGATCGCCGGCACCCTGTAGCTCCGACCAGCGCCATTGAAGGACGCTTCCGATCCCGACAGCGATCAGAACCGGCAGCAGCCAGAGGCCAAGTTTTACGCTAACGCACTCCTGAATCTGGGCTGCGACTAGCGGCATGAAGACGATGGTCATTGGCAGCCGGTCCCAAACCAAACGCGCGTTGTCGGGAGCGAGATGGTAGTAGGCGGACCCGAACGCCGTCAGCAGCAGACCAAGAAAGATGAAGACGTAAGGCCAGCGCTCGCGCGGCTCGATGAATTGTTGCAGGCTGGATTTTCGGCACAGAAACACCAAGCCCCACAATCCAGAAACGAAAAAAAAATATTGGAAGCAACATCGCCGAAGTTCGGGACGCCGAGCCAACTTCGCGTGTCGGCGAAATGATGGTAAGAAAGTGGCTGAGGAGTTCGAGGAAACAGAAACGCAGCGATTCCCACAGCAGCAGCAAGGACCAGAAAGACCCAGATGGCGGAACGCTTCGAAAGCGCCAGCGGCATTCTACTCAATGGGCGGTGGGCTCGGCGGCAGGGTGCATGCCGTGCTGCGGGACTTCGTGGATGCCGCGAGCGGGCGGCTCGATCTTCTGGCGGAAGAAATGGTCCAGCGGCAGGCGGCCTTTCCCTACGGCGTAGGCTTTCTCGATCGCTTTGGTCACGTAGACTTTGGAGAGCGTGGCGGCTTCGAGCAATCCGCGGCCGGCGGCTAACTGCGCGGTGAGCGCGGAAGCGAAAGTGCAGCCCGTTCCGTGAAGATGATCTTCGTTGGCTTTTTCACCCGCGAGCGCGAATAGCTCGGTCCCGTCGAAGAGCACATCGGTGGCGCGCTCCATGTGGCCGCCTTTGACGATTACGGCGCGCGCGCCCATCTCCACGAGTTTCCGCGCGGCCGTTTCCATGTCGTTGACGTCCTTGATAGTTAGGCCGGTCAAAATCTCCGCTTCGGGCACATTGGGAGTGATGACGCTGGCGCGCTTCAGCAACTCGGTGGCGACAAACTTGATGCCGCCGGCATCGAGGAGTTCCGCGCCGCTCGAGGATTTCATGACTGGGTCATGCACCACGTGGGCGAACTTGTGGGCATCGAGAAACTCCGCGACCACCACGGCGTTGCCGCGGTTGCCGAGCATGCCGATTTTCACCGCGGCGATGTCGCAATCCTTGGCCAGCACCTCAAGCTGCTCGCGCAGCTCCGCGCTCGGCGTGTTGTGCACGGTTTCGACGCCCTGGGTGTTCTGCACGGTGAGCGAGGTGATGGCGGCGACCCCATAGCAGCCGTGCGCGGCAAACGTTTTCAAATCGGCGGCGGTGCCGGCGCCGCAAGAAGGATCAAATCCTGCAATCGTCAGCAGAATGGGCGGCGCTGGGTGGCCGTGTCCGTTCGTGGTCATCGTTTTTTCTTGCTCCAACGACGAAAATAGCCGGTCGCGTCAGCGAGACGGACCGGCAACTGCGAATGTACGCGCGCTGTTAGTTCAACGCAAGAAAAATTTCACGGATGGAGATGCCGCGCCGGCTTTTCGGCGCGTGATAACCCGCCTGGATGAGTTAGGACATCAGGGGAACAAGCCGCGAACCAGCGTGGCTTCGGCGACGCGTCCGACGGCGAGGACCATGGCGCCTGCGCGGGGCGGAACGTGATGCTTGCGCATGGTGTCCACCATTTCGTGGAAGGCGCGCACCATGATCTTCTGCAGGCGGGCGTTGACTTCGTCGACGTCCCACATGAGCCCTTCCTGGTTCTGGACCCATTCGAAGTAGCTGACGGTAACGCCTCCGGCGTTGGCGAGAATGTCCGGCAGCACAGTGATGCCGCGGCGCGCGAGGATTTCATCGGCGTGTGGCGTCGTGGGGCCATTGGCGGCTTCGGCGACAATGCGCGCCTTGATGGCTTCGGCGTTGTGCAGGGTGATGACGTTTTCCAGAGCCGCTGGCACGAGGATGTCGCACTTCATTGTGAGCAGCTCGTCGTTAGTGATCCGCGAGGCGCCGGGCATGCCGACGACAGTGCCGGAACGTTCCTTGTAGCGGATGGCCTTGATGGGATCGATGCCGCGGGAATTGGTGACGCCGCCGCGCGTGTCGCTGAGCGCGACGATTTTCGCCTTTTTCTCCGCGAACAAGCGGGCGGCGGTGGCACCGGCATTGCCAAATCCCTGAATCGCCACGGTCGCGCCGCGGAGCGAGATCTTTTTCAACTTGCAGGCTTCTTCGACCACGTAGAGCAAACCGCGCGCGGTGGCTTCACCGCGTCCTTCAGAACCACCAATGGAGAGCGGTTTGCCGGTGACCACACCATGCGCGGAATGGCCGATGGTCATGGCGTAGGTGTCCATGATCCACGCCATGGTCTGCGCGTCGGTGTAAACATCCGGCGCGGGAATATCCATTGACGGCCCGATGATCGGAAGAATCTCGCTGGCATAGCGCCGCGTCATGCGCTCGAGCTCGCTCTTGGACATGCGTTTGGGGTCGCAGATGACGCCGCCCTTTGCGCCGCCAAACGGGACGTTGACGGTGGCGGTCTTCCAGGTCATCCAAGCCGCAAGCGCTTTCACTTCATCAAGCGTCACGTTGGGGTGATAGCGGATGCCGCCCTTGCCGGGGCCGCGCGAGACATTGTGCTGCACGCGGTAACCGGTGAACACCTTGACCTGGCCGTTGTCCATCTTGGTCGGCAGGGAAACTTCCAGGATGCGCTTGGGTGTGCGCAAAATCTGCCGCAGGCCGGGATCGAGCTTCAGGAATTCCGCCGCCATGTCGAACTGAATCTGTGCGATGCGAAAAGGGTTGAGGTCTTCGCGAGGAGCGATGCGCGGCACCATGGGCGGCGCGCCAATTTGTCTTGTTGGGGTTGTGGGCTTTGCGACCGTGGCCATAGGCGTCGGTCCTTTCCTCTAGTCGATTTGTCTAATAATGCTTTAACGCACTTGGCCCAATTGCAGAACTTGTTGCAGCAAAAGAGTTTCTATCCGTTCGCCGCCATTTTTTGCACGCTTACAGCGAACTTGTCGCGGCAAGCCGTAGAGCAAAAATGCATGAGCTCACCCTCTGCGCGAAACGGGATGGAGAGAGTCTCATCAATGTGCATGCCGCACACGGGGTCGCGCACCAGCCGGCGAGCCGCTTCGTCCGTTTGCGTCTTGCTGGCAGCATCCGTGGATTGGTGCGTGGCAGCGGCGGCGGCGCGAAGAAGCCAGCCAACGAAACGGCGCAAAAGCCACATGCTCCAGGAAACAATCAGCAACCAGAACAAGAAGCGTGCAACGCGAGCGAAAAAGTTCATCATTTAGCGTTTGGCAGGCGGTCTGTTACAGAAATAACCCCAACAGAGGCCTACGAAGGGAGTGTATGCAAGGCGAAAAGGGCCCGTCAAACGAAAAGGTGTGATTTCAAGAGGTTGCGAGGCGATTTATGCTCTTCGTTTTGGGACAAAAAACGCTTGATTTCGACTTAAGTTATTTATTTACAACAAATTACAATGAAAGTGCGGGCGTGGGCGTGCTGAGGGCTGGGGAAGCCCAGATCCCGCTCAGAGTCACGCCTAACAATTAATCCACTGCCGGAATGCGGTCAATCCCCATGTAGGGGCGCAGGACTTCAGGGATCAGAATTGAGCCATCGGCCTGCTGATTATTTTCCACGACGGCAATCCATGTGCGGCCGACGGCAAGGCCGGAGCCGTTCAAAGTGTGAACGAAGTCGCTTTTGCCCGCGCCTTTGGGCTTGTAACGGATGGAGGCGCGGCGCGCTTGAAACGCTTCGCAGTTCGAGCAGGAAGAGATTTCGCGAAATTCGTTGCTGGCGGGCAGCCAAACCTCAATGTCATACGTTTTTGCGGAGGCAAAACCCATGTCGCCTGTGCAGAGGAGCACGGTGCGATAGTGCAGGCCTAGTTTTTGGAGAATGGTCTCCGCATTTCGCGTGAGCGCTTCGTGCTCTTCGTAACTTTTGTCAGGATGGGTGAATTTGAAGAGCTCTACTTTCTGGAATTGATGGTTGCGCATGATGCCGCGGGTGTCTTTTCCTGCGGCGCCGGCTTCGGAGCGAAAGCAGGCGGTCCAAGCGGTGAGGCAAATCGGCAGCTTATCTTCGGGAATCGTCTCGTCGCGATGCAGATTGTGCAGTTCGACCTCGGAAGTCGGCGTAAGCCACAGGTCGCTATTTTCCAGTTTGAAAAGATCGGCGGCGAACTTCGGCAACTGGCCCGAGCCCATTAGAGACGCAGTGTTCACCAGAAACGGTGGAAGGATTTCCGTATAGCCATGCTCGCGGGTGTGTACATCAAGAAAAAAATTCGCGAGCGCGCGCTCGAGACGCGCCCCCCAGCCTTTGTAAACCGCGAAGCGCGTCCCGGCTATTTTTGTCGCGGCGGCGATATCCAGAATTCCGGCGGCTTCCCCAACTTCCCAATGGGGCTTCGGGGTGAAATCGAACTTCGGGGGCCCGCCCCACCGTCGGACTTCCAAGTTGTCGGCGGCGCTGGCGCCTACGGGCACGCTCGAATGTGGGACGTTAGGTATGGTGAGGAGAAACTCGCGTTGAGTGGCATCCAGCTCCGCGACGCGTTCATCGGACTTCTTGATGAGCTCGGAGACTTGCTTCATTTCGGCAATCAATGAATCGGCGTTCTGCTTTTCCTTTTTGAGGCGTGCAATTTCATCACTGGCTTTGTTGCGCTGCGCTTTGCGCTGTTCGTTCGCGGTGATGAGCACCCGGCGCTCCTTGTCCAAGGCCCGGAAACCATCCAAATCGAGGACCATGTTGCGGCTCTTCGCCATTTCGGCGAAGACGTCCAGGTGGTCCCGAAAATAATTGAGGTCATGCATGGAGGTAGAAGGATACCGCAATCCGGAAGGCGCTTGTAGCGCGCGGTTGCGCCTGGCAGTCCTTAACGACGGATCTTATTTCAAGCGCGGGACTTCGCTCATCAGTTGATGAATGTTGTCCTCGGAATCGTAGAATGCCGCCATCCAAAGATCGTACGTGGGCATCGGAGCAATGAGGCGCGGCGGCGCAAAAATCTTCGCACCCAGCTCGACGAGGCGCTGGTACGCGGCGTTGAGATCGGGAACGCGGAAGTACAGGATGGAGCTCGGATGATCGAACTGCGGCGTTTCCGCCGGGCCGAGCATCAGGCGCACGCCGCCGCAGTCAAAGAAAGCCAGATTGGGCGCCGTGAAAAGCAGCGGCAGACCCAGCACATCGCGATAGAATGCCGTGGCGCGCGGCAGGTCGTGAACAATGATGGAGATCTGGCCGATGTTCTGGATGCCAAGTTTTGCGGGCGTGGCGCTCATTTTTGTTTCCCTCCAGGAGCAGATTAGTTAGCATAGCTAACTAAATTGTATGGCGCATGTCAAGTCAAAATATCTGGAGGGAGGAAAAGCCTTCGAGATCGCCGACCGGCTGCACTCCGCGGCGATTCATTTGCTCCGGCGATTGCGTGTGCGCGACCGCGAAAGCGGAGTGGGCCCTGCGCAGCTATCCGCGCTTTCGGTATTGGTGCTGGGAGGCGGCCCGCGGTCTCTCGGCGAGCTCGCCGAAGCCGAGCAGGTCCGCGCCCCAACCATGAGCCGAATTGTGGCCGGCCTGGAGCGCGCCGGTTTGGTGCGCCGCCGGAAAACAGAAGACGGGCGCCGTATGCGTCTGGAGGCTACCGCCAAGGGGACGAAGATCCTGCAGGAGGGGCGCAAGCGGCGGGTTGAATCGCTGGCTAGCGCGCTGGCTGGGCTTTCTGAGATGGAGCGGCAGAGGCTGGAAGAACTGGTGGAACTTCTTCAGCAAGTCATTCCCAAGCTTTAGCCCAAACTCCGGGCTCAGGCTTTGAGGCTAAGCCTTGGATTTCCTGGGTTCCCTAATTCGAACCAAGCGCGAAGAGACTTCAGCAACTAGTTCGATTTCCACGCACGCACTTAGCGGAATTTGCGTCACGCCGAAGGCGCTCCGAGCATGCGGGCCCTTTTTGCCGAACACCTCGACGAACAATTCGGAGGCGCCGTTGGCGACGAGATGCTGTTCGGTGAATGTGGGCGCGCTGTTCACCAGCACGAGCAGCTTAACAATGCGCGAGATCTTATTGAGGTCGCCGAGAGCGGCATGCAAGGTGGCCATGAGTTCGATGGCGATGCCGCGAGCCGCTTCCTTGCCTTCCGCAGTCAGGATCTTGTCGCCAAGCTTGCCGACCCAGGGTTTACCGTCTTTCTTGGCGATGTGGCCGGAGACGAAAACGAGATTGCCGGTGCGCACGACGGGAACAAAAGCGGCGACGGGCGGCTCGACAGCGGGAAGAGTAATGTTCAAAGCCTTCAAGCGTTCGTAGACAGACATGACAGCTCCTTAGCTTATTTCGCGATTGTTTGTGCCGGAAGTTTAGCTGCGTCAAAGTTCACGGCAGTTGTATTTCCGCCGCAGATGAGGACGCCGACGCTTTCACCGGCCTTCGGCTGGTAGCGCCGCGACAGAAGCGCGGCAAACGCCGCGGCACCGCCCGGTTCCGCCACCACCCGCAGGGTTCTCCAGAGCGCTTCCTGGGCCTCAAGAATCGCGGCGTCGGAAACCAGAAGCACCTTGCTTATATTTTTCTGCGCGATCGGAAACATCAACTGGCCGACTTGCTTCGGTGCCAGAGAGTCGGCGGCAATTCCTCCGGCGGGACTGTCAACCGGATGACCGGCCCTGAGCGCATGCGTGAGCGTTGGAGCGGCTTCCGGCTCGACACCGATAATCTTCATGCGGCCGGCATACCACGACGCGACGCCGCCGATCAGGCCGCCTCCGCCGACAGCTACAAGTAGGGTATCCAGATTCGCGAACTGCTCCTCGAATTCGAGGCCAACGGTGCCCTGGCCGAGTAGCGTTTCAACTTGATCGTAGGCGTGGATTCGCAGCGCGCCGGATTCGGCGGCCCAAACTTCGCTGGCAGCCAGGGCATCGGCGTAGCGCTCACCTGCTATGACCAGATCCGCGCCGTAGCTTCGGATGCGCTCTATTTTTTCCGGGGAACAGATCGTGGGCACGAAAATCCGCGCCGGTATGCCAAGCTTCATGGCCGCAAAGGCGACGGCGACGCCGTGATTGCCGCCGGAAGCGGCCACGACCCCCGCGGCCGAAATGGTGCGCGACAGCAGATTATTGAAGGCCCCACGAGCCTTAAACGAGCCAGAATGCTGCGACGATTCCAGCTTGAAAACCAGGTGGATGGAATCCAAGCCAAAGTCGGCACCGGACGCTTCCAGGATGGGCGTGCGGCGGACATGCGGGCGAATGAGTTGATAAGCCTCGGAAATGCGTTCGCGGGTGATTTGTGTTTCGGACACAGTGGGCATCTCCCAACGACAAGGATCTGAAGTCCTTGCGCTCGCTTCCCGGCAGAGCGAGGATTCGGTTTCGTTCCCGAGTTGCGTGTGTTATTGTACTTAGGGAGTTGGCTAATTGTCTATATGAAAATGGAACCGGCACTGCGCGCACTGGCAAACGAACGTCGTCTGCAAATCCTGGAGTGGCTAAAGCAGCCGCGCAAACACTTCCGCCCGCAGGTGGACGGAGACCTCGTCGAGGACGGAGTGTGCGGCGTCCTGATCGCCGAAAAACTGGGTGTGAGCCAGCCCACCGCCAGCGAACACATGAAGATCCTATTGCGGGCTGGGCTGGTCCGTGCCAAGCGCATCAAACAATGGACGTTTTACAAGCGCGATGAAGCAAAGATCAAGAAAGTGAAGCGAACCATCGTCGAGCGCGTCTGAGGCCGAAGGTACTTCCGTACCAAAAAAGCGCGTCTGGCGGGGAACATGAAGTACTGGGCAGAATGAACCCGGCGAGCTATCGACGGAACAGAGAGCGGCAGGCAAACTGAGTACGTTGTCGTAAGTACCCTCCATCCCCACGCCCGAGCGGCCGCTCCCCCCAGCGGCCGCTCACTTTTTTGGGTCACAAAAAAGCCCTGGTTCCACGAACCAGGGCGACTCGCGGGCACTCTTGGCTAACCACCACTTGAGGTTTGGCCCGGAACGGGCTTGGGAAATAGAAAAGGGGGCTGGTGCAAGCCCCCTTTTTCTCAATTGACGCCCCAAAACCGGTCACCGAGTCGAGGTTCGGTTCCGGCCACCCCGGGAAGCCAATCTTTTAAGTTGCAGAGTAAGAGAGCAAACCGCATGCCAGCGATGGATTTCCGGGGACGAGCCACCAAGTTGATTGAAAGCACGGCGGTTAGCTAGGGGCTCGACTGGTAATCGACGATGTTACCTCTTCTAAGTCTACAAAATCCCACAGAATGGAAGTGGCACTCTCCATTCTTTGGGAGCGTCACTTGAACTGCTGCTATAGAAAGTTGATCTGATCGTCCGCATTCGGGACGGCGAGGAAAGAAAGAATATCGTTATTGTGATTTCCAGAGAAGAGTTCGCATTTCAGCCGGTATCAGGAGACTCCAGAGAGAGAAATCCGATGCGTCGGATGGCTCGGAATCAAGACTTGATTCGCAAGCCCATCGCCAGAGAGCGCTGGTAACGCCGCCAAAGCAAGCGCACAGGGATAAAAAGCAAGGCCAGCCAGAGCAGAATCGCGGGGCCAGACACGGCAAGAAAAAGAACGAGGGCTAGGAGGCTCTCGAAGGCGCTCCGGAAACCATTGACGGCCGCGTTGCGCAGTTGCGTCGCCACCGAAGGCGTGGGTGAACTAAGCTGCGCTTTGTACTCTTCGGCAAACTTCAGGTCGATGGTGGCAAAGTCCACGCGATGCTCCAACGTCTGCTGCTCCGCTTCCATTTGTTCGATCTCCCCGCGGACGCGGGCGATCTCTTGCTCGACGGCGAGCACATCTCCAATTTTGCCCGTCCGCTGAAGAAGAATGCCCTGGAGACGTTGCTCGGTCTCACGGGAGTTTTTCAGGCGCGCAACGAGATCAGCGTGCTGCTGAGTCACTTCTTCACCGTTCTGGTTTTCGGCTTCCACGCGGCCCAGCGATTTCAATTCTGAAAGCGCACCGGCCAGTTGATGAGCCGGGATGCGCAACGAAGCTTGCAAGGCGCGAGCTGCGCCTTGCGGCGTAGCGACGTTTAGTCTGGCAGCGTATCCATTGTGACGTGTGAGAATGGCATCGAGAGCGGCTCGAGACGCGTCGAAATCCTTGACTATGATGGAAAGCGACACAGTGCGCGCGATCATCGGTAGCGAGCGAGCCCCGGTTCCGCCTTGCGGGCCGGCTGGCAGCGCGGGGGGAGTTGCTGGCATTTGCTTTCTGTCTGCTCCAGGCGACGAAAGCAGTTTGGTGGCATCAATGAAATCACCGGCAGCACGCGGCGACCCCGAAGGTGCAGGACTGGAATCAATTCCTGCAACTGTCTGCGCGTGCTGGCGCTGACGGCCAAACTCCGCGGAAAAATCGGCAGCTTCCCGAGATCGATGCAGAGTAGGAATGCTGACGGCAATGAGAAAAAGAGCCAGCGCGGCTGTGCCAACGAGCACGAACATCGACCGCCTCAAAGGCCAACGGACAACGCGTTGAGGCGTAGTCGAACGCAGTTTCTCGGACAAGACCGAATTCGAAGTGGCCGCATCTGCGACACGAGCTTCCAGCCCTGCCGGAGCAGACGCGACGGCCCATTTGGAGATGGCGGCGGACACTTTGCGGAGCGAGTTCCCGAGTTCCTGGCATTCAGAGCATTGCTCGATGTGCGCGGAGACGGATTGCGCGCGGTCGGCGGAGAGTTCGCCATCGAGCAAGGCCATGACTTCTTCGGGAGCAACGGGATGTGTAGAGACGCTCATGCGCGTTCCCCTTTCTGCGCGGTATTTAGCGGGACGTTTTCTGCCGTGGGTTCAACAGGCGGCTCGAGCAAATTGCGAAGCGCAGTGCGGGCGCGGAAAAGGCGCGACCGAACAGTGTTTAGCGGAAGCTGCAAGAGATCGGCGATTTCGGCATAGCTCAACTCTTCAAATTCGCGGAGGAGAAGGATTTCGCGGTCCATGGAATCGAGCTTTGCGACGGCGCGGCGGACCCACAGGCCGGACTCAGTGGCATCATTCTTGGAGGGATCGGGCGCGGACTTTTGATGGCCGAGGAAAGTAGCTCGAAAAGCGGCTTTGCGGCGATGGGCGCGAAGGATCTTGAAACCGATGGCGTAGAGATAAGTGCGAAAGAGGGCGCGTGGTTCGTAGCGGGCGGCAGCGCGCAGAAGAGCCACGAAAGTCTCCTGCGTCAATTCCTCCGCATGAGCAGGCTCGGCAGTGCGGCGGCGAAAGAATCCATAGAGCTTTTGCTTGTAGCGCGAGAAGAGCTCCGTGAAGGCCTCCGACGAACCCTTGGAAAACGCCAGCATCAATTGCTCGTCGCTCGTGGAGGATGCAGCCGCGGCATTACCCGCCGCACTCGCTGGATTTGTGGGCGTCTCGTTCATGACCGTTCGGGGAAGTGCCTCCGAGTTTAGAACGAGCGCGGGCAATGCGTCTTGCATGGTGAGCCGCCTGGATCCCTCACCAAGTGTAATGTCGCGAGGCGGCCAAAAGTTCCCTGAAGAGCTGAAAAATAACGCAGAGACGCAGAGCAGCGCTGCGCAGAACTAGCTAGGCGCCGATGGAAGACCGCAGAGCGTTGGCGAGTGAATGGCTGAAGCGCTGGACGTCGTCGTCGTGTTCGGCTTCGACCATGACGCGGGCGAGCTGTTCGGTGCCGGAATAGCGCAGGACCACGCGGCCATTATCACCGAGAGCGGATTGGGCCTCGGCGAGAGCGCGGGAGACTTCCGGGAGTGTTTCCAGCGGCGGTTTCGAACGGACCTTCACATTGACAATGAGCTGCGGGTAGTCCTTGAGGCCCTCGACGAGCGTTTCGATTTTGCCATGCATGGAAACGAGCGAGGCGATCTTGACGGCCGTGAGCAAGCCGTCTCCCGCCGGGCTGTCGTCGAGAAAAATGATGTGGCCGGATTGCTCACCACCCAAAACATTCCCGCTTTTCAGCATTTCTTCAAGGACGTAGCGATCACCCACATTAGCGCGGGCGAGAGCGATGCTTTCGCGAGCGAGGACGCGCTCCAGTCCGAGATTGGACATGGAAGTGGCTACGACGCGATTTCCCTTGAGCTTGTTTTGCTTCTTGAGAAAGCGCGCGGCGGCCAGCAGAACGCCGTCGCCATTCACGATTTTCCCGGTTTCACACACAAACAGAGCGCGATCCGCATCGCCATCAAACGCCACGCCGAGGCGGGCCTTTTCCACAACGACCCGTTTTTGCAAGCCCTCCAGATATAGCGAGCCGCAACCCGCATTGATGTTGCGGCCATCGGGCGCAACGCCCATGGCCACGACGTCGGCGCCCAGCGAGCGAAAGAGCTCCGGGCCGAGTTTGCAGGCAGCGCCATTGGCGCAGTCGAGAACGATTCGAAAGCCGGCAAGTTTCGCGCCGGGAATCGCGCGGCTGCGGAGAAAATCGAGATATTCCGCGTGCAACGATTCATCCGCGGCTAGCCGAGGCGGATTCTTTGGCGGAGCCTCACTTCGATGTTTAAGAATGTCCGCTTCGAGCGCTTCCTCGGCAGCATCGGGAAACTTCATCCCCGCATGAGAGAAAAGTTTTACGCCGTTGTCCTGAAAGGGATTGTGCGATGCCGAAATGACCACACCTGCCTGAAAATCATTTTGCCGCACCAGGCAGGCCACGCCGGGAGTGGTGATTACTCCAGCGAAGGCTACCGTGCCGCCGGCTTGCGCGAGTCCCGCGGCCAATAGAGCGGCGATGTGCGGGCCGGATTCACGCGTGTCCATGCCAATCAGGACATGGGCTTTGCCATGTTCGCGCTTGAGATAGGCGCCAAGCGAACGGCCAGTGGCAAAAAGGGTAGCGTCATCGAGAGGCGGAACGCCCGGGACGCCGCGAATGCCATCAGTTCCAAAGAGCTCTTTGGCCATGGAGAAAGAGAGCCACACTCGAATGCGAATTCAGGGCGGCCGGGTTACCGGTGGACGACCTTGAGAAAGTCTAACACACGGCAAATCCGCGGCTTTTCGGCCCAATCGGAGAGATGCCCATTGCATCAAGTAGCAGAAACCAGGCAAACGCGTGGTCGTATCGAAATCTTCCGGGATCGAAACCTCGGCGTAGGACACCATCGACAGTTTGCGTGAATATGTTAACGTGGAGCACCGGAGTTGCTCGTGCCCGAGACGCAATCGCCACCATCCGTCGTTCGCTTCACCAGCTCAAACTTCAGCATGCGCGTGTTAGCCGCGGCGATTATTTTGCTGTTCTTCTATTACGCGGCGGGCGTGGTCATTACGCTGCTGCTTTCCATTCTGTTGGCATACTTCCTCGACCCGGCGGTGGAATTCCTCGAAAAGATGCGAGTGCCGCGGACTATCGGCGCAATGGTCATGGTGCTGATCCTGATTGCTGTGCTGATCGCCGCAGGTTATGGACTGTGGACGCGTACGGCGGACTTCGCGTCGAATTGGCCGCGCTACAGCGGCGTCTTGCGTACCGCCGCCGGCGCCATCAATAAGAAGATCAAGGGAATCGAGGGGCAAGTTTCGCAGATCGCTCCGGAGCAGAGTACAGCGCCCGCGGCGCCGGTTCCGGAAACCAGCATCGTGCGCACGCTGATCATGCGCGGCATCGGCTCCCTGTACGCGCTGGTTCTGGAAGCGACGTTTATGCCTTTCCTCGTGTTTTTTATGCTGGCCGGAAAGCGCGAAGTGTGGCACGGAACGTTGCAACTTTTTCCCGCGTCGCGGCGCACGCAGGTGAAGGAAACGCTGGAGGACTTGCGGGAAGTTTTGCGCGACTACCTGGTGGGCATGTGCCTCGTGACCCTCGTGGTGATCGCCGCAAGCAGCCTCTTTTTCTGGATGCTGGACCTCGAATATCCCATTCTGACGGGCATGGTTTCCGGATTGCTGAACATGGTGCCGTACATTGGCGCGGTGATGGCCTGGCTGCCGGCGTTCATGATCGCGCTGACCAAATGGAAAACTCTTGGCCCGTTCGTTGGGATTGCCATTGGGCTCCTCTCGATTCACATAATCGCGTTGAATTTTATTGCACCGCAACTGGTAGGCCGGCGCGTTCGGCTGAACGCCGTGGCCATCACCATCTCGCTGCTTTTCTGGGGCTGGGTGTGGGGCGGAATGGGGCTACTGCTGGCAATCCCCATCACTGCCGCGCTGCGGGTCATCTGCGATCACACGGAATCATGGAAACCCATCGGGCGCTGGCTTAGCGCCTGAAACGGCGAAGTGCCCGCCGTACGTCTTTCTGACTGCATGACAATTCCTGAATCGGGGAAAATTGAATGAAAGTACTGTGGGGCGGTATTGCCGCGGTTTTCGCCATGCTGCTGCTCGCAGCGCCAGAAGCGCGTGCGTGGGGATGCAAAGGGCATCAGACGGTGGCGTTGATCGCGGAAAAACACTTGACGCCAGAAGCCCGGCAAATGGTGGAGACCCTGCTCAAGAACAATCCCATTGATCCAAAGGTGAAGCGCTACTGCGGAGATACGGTACACGACGCGATGGCGGACTCCTCAACCTGGCCCGATGACGTGCGTGGCGAGAAAAAGAATGGGCCGTGGCACTACATCGACATTCCGCGAGGGGCGCCTCGTGGGCAACTGCAAGCCTATTGCGGCGACGAAGGTTGCGTTACGCGAGCGATCACGGAACAAGTAACAATTCTGAAGGATAAGAATGCGGACGCCGCGAAACGCGCGGACGCGCTGCGCTACGTGATTCACTTTGTCGGCGACCTGCACCAGCCGCTACACTCCACCACCAATGCCGACGAAGGTGGAAATTGTGTGCCGGTGAAGTATTTTCGACGGCAGCCACGGGAAAGGGGCCATGGTTATTCCCCAAACCTGCACAGTTTGTGGGATACAGCCATTCCCGAGCGCGACATGGAAGGCGCGGACCCGCCGGAATATGCGGACACCCTGGAAGCGGCATTTGCCGCGGAAATCGAAAACTGGCAGAAAGCGGGAATCCACGTAGAGGACTGGGCCTGGGAAAGCCACGAACGCGCGGAAAGAAATGTCTATGAAGCGCTGACGCCGAAAATCCCGATTGAGCCGCAGGTTGCGGTGCACAGCTGTACAGACGATAACAACATCGGCGCGCGATTGCTGGCGCTGCACTTGGCCGCCGGTAGCGCGTATCAGGAACAGGCTGCCCCGGTGGTAGAAGAACAAATTGCCAAAGCGGGAGTACGCCTGGCGATGATCCTCAATGACGCGGCAAAGACGACGCCGTAGGCGAAGGCGTTGCCGCAGTGGACGGCGGATTCTTCAGTCTTGGAGAAACCACCCCTAGAGATTTGATGAAGCTGACGAGTTGCCAGCGCTGCGGCTCGGGCAGCTTGGACCACACCGGCATTCCGCGGCGCACAACTCCGTTGGTCAGGATCCAGAAGATGGCTCCAGGTTCGGAGTTCTGGACTTCCGGCGCGTGCAGGCTCGGGCCTTTCCTTCCGCCTTCCCCGGCGTCGCCGTGACATTCCGAACAGTGCTGTTCGAATAGGATCGAGCCCGCCGCTACGGCATCGGGATCTTTTTCCAGCGGATTGCGTTTCGCGCGAGCTTTCTCCGGTGCTTTGGCGATCTCCGCGTATACCAGGGCATCTTTCTTATACTTATAGCGAGGTTCCTTCTCTTGCGCGGCGAAAGCCAGCGAGACAGCAAGAAAGACCCCCATGGCCGATAGCGCTGCGATGCAGGTCTTCACTTATGACCTCTAAACAGCCGGCTGACCATCGAACCAAAGCCAGTGATTTCCCGCGAGAGTCCCCATCGCAGCAGAAAGCGGTGGCTGTTGTCATTCAAACCGAAACCTGCCGAGAGACGCAGAGTCCAGTCCGACGGAAGATTCCAGGCGACAACCGGCGCGAGATAATGCGAGGTCTCATGGAAGCCGAAGCTGTGGCGATCACCCAGGCCGCCGTACATCTCGACGCCGACGATGAAGTTCTGCCGGCAGAAGCTGCAGCGCGTGGCGGAAGCTTTGAGCGCCAGAGGCCGGCTGGCGCCCAAAGCATAGCCAAATTCCCAGGGCGAGTTCGAGAGATCCTTTGCCGCAAGAGTGTTTTCCGTGAAATTCCAGCCTTTGAACGTACTGGAAAGGATGAGTTTCAATTCCACTTCATTAATGTGCTCCTTGCGGGCTTCCGCATTGGGCGCGAGGAAATCCGCTTCGACGTCGTGTCCCTCTCCTTCCTTGAGAATCTTGTCGGCGCCGCTTTTATGCTCGTATTCGACATAAAGAACCGGGTTGATGAAATGCTCACGCTTGAGGGGGCGAAAGCGGTTTTCCCAGCGAAAGCCCGTAAAAATAGTGCTGTCCTTGAACGTGGTCTGTCCATCCAGATAGAACTCCGTGGTCCACCAGGCGTTAGCTCCGTATTCGAACTCCATCCAGAAGGCATGAAAGTCATTGCCGGAGCGCTGCGTGCCAAAGGTGGAGAAATACTCGATTTCGAGGTTGCCGGGTTCTTCGAGATAGTGATCATAGGCAACAATGTAAGGGCTTTCCTGGGCATGAGCCGAAGAGGGAAGACAAAAAGAAATCAGGGACAAGAGAATAATGCCGGGAAAACCGAACCGAAGACAGAAAGCCAAGAATCCTCCTTGCAAATGATTTGCAATTGCCAAAGCAGACTAACTTAGTCCTATATTGAATGCAATTCATTTTCATCTATGATTGCAAACTAGTTTCAACTGAAAGAATTCGCGCACTCGTTGACACTCAGAGAAGGGAACGCCATCCTTTACGCAATCATACAATCATTGGAACTGGCAATGAGGAGGCAAACGTGGACTCCGCGCGACTCGTTCTCGCCGTGCTGGACGAAGCCTACGAGAAAAAAACCTGGCATGGCCCGAATCTGAAACAATCCCTAAAGGGTGTGACCGCCGGGCAGGCTGCGTGGCGGCCGGGCCGCGGCCGTCATAACATCTGGGAAGTGGCGTTACACGCGGCGTACTGGAAATATGCGCTGCGCCGAAGGATTGAAGGTGGAAAGCGCGGCTCCTTTGCACTAAAAGGCAGCAATTTTTTCCCGCGACCGGAGAAGGGCAAAGGGAACGAAGCAACGTGGGCCGCGGATAAGCGGCTGCTTGAGCGCGAGCACCGGGCCTTGCTCGCCGCCGTCCTGCGTCTGCTGCGTACTCCGCGCGCGCCGAAATTCCTGCCGCAGCTTTATGGGATTGCATTCCACGACATCTATCACGCGGGCCAAATCCGGCTGCTTCGGCGGCTCCAAGAGGGCTGATTACCTCTTTGGTTTACGGATAGCATGAACGAGAGACTTGATGTCTTGCGCGTCTTGGAACAGGCGAATGGCGGCGATCCCCGCGGCCCCGGCTGCAAGGCAGGAAGCAGCGTTTTCGAGAGTGACTCCACCGATCGCGAGCACGGGCAAAGAAACCGAGCGGCAAACCTCGGCAAGACGCGCCACTCCCTGAGGAGCACCATAAGCGGCTTTCGAGGGCGTGGCAAAGACCGGACCGAAGAAAATGTAGTCCGCTTCTTCTCTTTCGGCAGCCTTCGCCGCCTCCAGCGAATGACAGGAAACACCGATCAGGAAATCCTTGCCAGGTCCACGGGAGACCGCCAGGCGTCTCGCTTCCGTGACCGGCAAACTATGCTCACCTAGATGCACTCCGCCGGCGTCTTCCGAGAGGGCGATGTCCAGACGGTCGTTGATGAGGACACGTGCCGAGTTTGCTTCTCCGGCGGCAGCCTTTGCGGCACGTCGCAGAGCCCCTTTCGTTAATGCCGCGCAGTCCTTTCCAGATAGGTCCTTCTCGCGAATCTGAATCCAATCGATGCCTGCGGCCGCAGCCGTTTCGATCCTGTGCAGAAGCGTTTCGGAACCATTGCCGGGATTCTCCGCATGCAGGGTGCGGCGGTCCGTTACGTAGCAAAGGATCGCTTCGCCGCGCGAACTATTGAGGCGGGACACGACTAGCACTCGGGCGCGACCCAATCCAGCCGACGGCCAGAAGAATATCCAGCACGCCAATACCGCTTACCGCGCCGCGAAAAATCGGGTGGAGGACGATGTGAATCAGCGAAGGAAAATGGATGAGAAAGTAGTTCGTCTCCCAATACCCCGACCACGGGAGATAGAGAAGTATCGCGCCCATTTCGAACGCGAGAACTACCTGTAATGCCTTGTAAACCCGGCTCATCGATGAGAGGAATCCGTCCTGTCAGGAGAGGAACAGCGTCAGCGGGCAGGCTTCTGAAGTGCAGCGATGCGCTCGGCCACGTCACGGTAGTCGATGTTCATCGCGTAGACCTGGGAAAAGCTCTTTAGCGCCGCATCCAGCTCGCCCGCCGTCTCCTGCGCCACGCCCAAATCATACCGCAAGGCGAGCGTGCTTTCCGGATCATTACCGGGGGTCTTCAGGGCGCGCTCATACCAGATGGCGGCGATCCCCGGCTGGCCCTTTTCCATAAAGGCGAGCCCCAGCAACGTGCAGCACTGCATGACGTACGGGAACGCGCGGCCGCGCTCGGTGGCTTTGGCGACCTTTTGAAATTCGCTGATGGCTTCCTCGAGCAGTCCCATCTCCCGGAAAGCGATTCCGAGGTTGTAGTGGGTTTCGAGATCCTCTTCCTCGGCCCCCATCTCGCCGAGTTCCGCGCGGAAGTCGTCGAACACTTCCTTGAGTGGGCCGGAAGCAGTCGGAGAGGTCGGAGCAGCGTCTTTCCTGGCCGGTGACTGTGACTGGGCCCCTGGCGTCGCGCCGGAGAAACTTGGCGAAAGTTTGTCCATTCCAAGTCCATCGATCTCGTTGGCCAGATCGGCAAGGAACTGATCGGAAGCGAAACCGCTGCCCGCCGGCGGCGCAGGAGCAGCATTTTGCGCGACGGGTTCGGGCGGCGCGACCGGAGTTTCGGGCGGCTTCTGATCGTAGGCCGGGACGAGAGGCTCGGGGTCCAGCACAAGCTCATATTCCTGCGCCAGCTCAAATTCATCCGCACTGGGCTCCGCAGGTTTCTGCGGAATCAGGGGAGCGGGAATTTCCTTCTCTTTTTTCGCGGGGGGAGTGCTTGCCTTTACCTCGGCCGGAGGAGGCGGCTCCAGCGGGATTGCTGGGGCCTCTGGTGAAATGTCGAACGCTTCGACCGTCGCATGGTCCACAGGAATGGTCGCGGGCTCCTCTCCAATCTGGAACTCTTCGATGGAAGCTGGTTCTTTGTGCCGCTCGGAAACACTGGCCGGCGCCTCAACCGCTGCTTCGCCCTTAGCTGACTCGTCAAGAAGCGTATCCCATTCCTCGGACAAATCGACTTCCTGCACTTCATCCTTGGTTTCCGGTGCTGGCGGCGCAGCGCTGACTTCAACCGGTTCGGGTTTCGCTTTTTCCACGGCAGCAGCGGACTCGTGAGCAGGCTCCGCGGAGACTTCAGGTATCGCGATTTCGGGAAGTTCTTCGATGGGAGACACGGCCTTAGCCTCGTGTGTCCCAGGGGCAGCGATCGCCAGATCCTCATCCGAAAGGCCGGCGGCACGCTGGAAGCGCCGGCGCAACTCACCAAAACGTTCGGCGCTGCGTGTATCGCGAGTTTCGGTATGGATCTTTTCGAGTTGTGCGGCGAGTTCCGCGGTGCGGCGGTCGTCACCGGCGCCGAGTACAAAGTCGAGTAATTTTTCGAGTGTGGGCGTGTGCCGCGGCGCGCGGCGAAGAATCGCTTCGAGCAATCCAATAGCTTTCTGGGTCAAGCCGTAACTGGCAAAGAGGTCGACGTCAGTGAGTGATTGCGCAATGAATTTTTGTGTCTCTTCATCAAGAGCAGGCTCCGTGGACACCATCGAAGGCTTGGCAGGAGTTTCAGGAGCGGCCTCCTCTTCCGTGGGGCGAAGCTTGGGGGCAGGCGGCATCGAAATCTCGGCCTGCAGGTTTTCCTCGGGAACCTCGGGTGCTTCTTCCGGCGCCAGCAACCCCATCTTGCGCAATACGGCATTGAGCTTGCGCTTGGCCGAATCACTTTCCGGTTCCTTGTCGACGAGTTGTTCAAAAATCTGTTTCGCGCGGTCCAGCTGATTGCCGGCGGCCAGGGCATCGCCGAGGTGCGCGAGCGCGTCAGGCATGCGGAAGGAATCGCTGGTGCGCCCGTAAAGTTCGACAAGCCATTCGAGCGGCTCGATCTCCCCGGGCATGCTCGCTGCGAGTTCGTTGAGTAGTTTGCCGATGACCTCATGCTCGCCCGCGTCGATCATGGGCAAGCGCGCTTTCTCCAGAATGGTCATGGCTTTTTCGCCCTGGCCGGATCCCACGAGTGATTCCACGACTTTCTGCATCGGTCCAAAATTCTTTTCGTCCGCCTCGAAGACACGGACCGCCAAGTCCGTGGCCTTGTCCCAATTGGAGCCCTTAGTATAAAGATCGAGGAGGAGTTCGGTCTGCTCGCCGCCCTTCTCGAGATCAGGAACGTTTTCGAGGAGCTCTGCAGCCTTGGCCAGGTTCCCCTGCGAAGAGTACGAACGCGCCTTGACGATAATGGCCGGCAGATTATTGGGCTCGAGCTTAAGGGCCTTGTCCGCAAGTTTCTCGCTCTCCGCTTGGTCGCCGCGCGCCAGCGCGCGCTGCGAAGCGGAAATGTAAGCGTCCATGGCCTCTTTCGTCTGGCCCATGGCTTGATAGAGATCAGCCAGCCGAATCTGAATGCGGAGATTGTCAGGCTCGGCCAGCAGGAGCTTCTTCAGCAGGCTTACCGCTTCCGGCTGCCGGTTGTTCTTCAGGTGAATTTCCGCAAGCTGAAGGAAGAGGGGCCGGGCCTCGCTCATCACTCCTTGCTGTACATAGAGGTCGGCAAGTTTTTCCAGGGGGCGGATCTCTTCCGGAGCCAGCTTGGCGATGCGCTTGTAGACCGCGATGGCCTTGGTCAGAAAACCATCCCCGACGAAGATCTGCGCGAGGCGTTCGAAATAGTCGATGGCCTGGAAGGTTTCGCCCTGGCGGATGTACAGCTCGCCGATGGTCATCAACGTGACCTGGTCGCGCGGCTCAAACTTCAAAATTTGCTGGTACTCGGCGATGGCCTGAACAACCTTGCCCTGGTTCAGCAGCTTTTGTGCGGCTTCGACGTTTTTGCTCTTGTTATAAGCCATGCTCGTACAAGGACAATTCTCCCCCTGGAGTCTGCCCCAGACGTTCTCCTCGGTTTGCTGCGGTGACTGGACGAGCCGCAACGCTACTTCGTAACGCTAACAGGGGGGAAAAAGGCAAGTCAATGAACGCAGAGTCTAGTGTGAGCAGGCAGTTATCCCCGTCCTTACTAGGACATTCGATAGCGAACACCGGGCGAACACACGGAGGAATTGCTTTTCCCGCTGGCCCATCCGGCTGCCCACCGCAAAAGACGGTGCTGCCCGTAAAAATGATAACATCCGGTCATTGTCTGCGGACGGAAAGGAAAGGCAGGTGCTCTGTGCGCGTAGCTCCATCCCGTCGTCATTTTCTAGCTGCACTCGGCGGAGCTGCCGCTGGCTCGCTCCTCTCAAGTGGCGCCACGCGAGCTACCCCTTTTCCACTCTTGAAAAGCCGTTTCAAGCTTTCGGTCATCACCGATGAGATCAGTCAGGACCTGGGGCACGCCCTCGAAATTGCCTCCCAGGAGTTTGGGCTTGGGTTCGTCGAGTTGCGCACGATGTGGAACAAGAACATCATCAACCTCGACGAAAAAGAAATCGCGGAAACGCAGAAGCTCTTACGCAAACATACTCTCGAGGTGACGGACATCGCCAGTCCGCTCTTCAAGACCGATTGTCCGGGGGCTCCCAAATCAAAATTCAGCCCGGCAAAACCTGAGTTTGGCGCCGATTTTTCATTTGAAAAACAGGGCGAAGTGCTGGAGCGTGCCGTCGCCGCTGCCAAAGCGGTGGGAACCGATCGCATCCGCTGTTTCGACTTCTGGCGATTGGAAGACCAGGAGCCTTTTAGCGCTGCCATGAACGACATCCTTCGAAAGGCCGCCGAGGACGCCGCCAAGGTGAAGATGACCCTGCTCCTCGAGAACGAAATGTCCTGCAACACCGCCACCGGCGCGGAAGCCGCACGCACTTTGCACGCCGTGCAGTCACCCAACTTTCAATTGAACTGGGACCCCGGCAACGCCGCGTATCGTGGCGAGATTGCTTTTCCCGATGGATTTCAGAAAATTCCGATGGAACGCATGGGCCACATGCATTGCAAAGATGTAGTGCGCAAACCCGACGGCACCTATGAATGGGCCGCCATTGGCCGCGGACTCATCGATTATGTCGGCCAGTTTCGCGCCTTAGTCCAAGGTGGTTATCACGGAACCGTGAGTCTCGAAACACACTGGCATGGAGCAGGCTCGCCGGAAGAATCTTCCCGTCAAAGCTTCACTGGAATGAAGGAACAACTGGGCAAGGCCGGCGCACTCTGACAAGAAAAAAACCGCCTGCGGACGCGGACCAGCACTAGAGACAAAACACTAAACTTCGAGCGGAAGTTCGGTCTGCGTTGCGCCCGTCGCCCAGCACCCGGCTTCGCGCACCGGCGCAAAAGAGTAGCGGTGCAGCGGCGTCGGGCCATGCACACGCAGCGCTTCCAGGTGGTCCGGCGTGCCGTAGCCTTTGTGGCGTGCGAGTCCGTATTGCGGGTACACCGCATCCCACTCTTCCATGCGGTTATCGCGATGTGTCTTCGCAAGGATCGAAGCCGCAGCAATGGAGACGCTCCGCGCGTCGCCTTTGATGAGCGACTTTTGCTCGATCAGAACATCCAGCTGCATGGCGTCAATCAGTAAGTAATCGGGCGATGTTGTGAGTTGCTGCAATGCCGCGGTCATGGCTTGACGGCTGGCTTGATAAATATTCCAGGCATCGATGCGCTGCGCGTCCACTTCGGCAACGGCCCAAGCGAGTGCGTGTTCCCGGATGCGTGCGGCAAGTTCTGTGCGCCGCTCCGCAGGAAGTTTTTTCGAATCGTCGAGGCCGACGATTCGCCGCTTCGGATTCAGAATCACCGCGGCCGCAACCACTGGACCGAATAACGCGCCGCGTCCGGCTTCATCAATGCCGGCGATGCGCGTCCAGCCCATTTGGCGCGCCGCTCGCTCGAAACGGGAAGAGCACAGTCGGCTCATTTCGTGGGCGATTCTAGCACGCGGAAGAGAGCGCGACTTAGGACTAATCGCGTGTGTCCTGTGAAAATCATCCCCATTACCGAATGAGCGATTCCTCGGGTCACTCGTGTCGTAAAGCGATTACGGGATCGACTCGTGTCGCCCGGCGTGCCGGCAGCAGGCAAGCGACAAATCCCGCGGTGGAAAGAAGCAAGGCGCCCGCGATAAATGTCAAAATATCGGTGGGCCGCACTCCAAACAACAAACTAGAAAGAAAGGGTGTGAGCTGTATCGAGAGAACGAATCCCCCCAGAAGGCCCAGCGCGATGGGCATCATACTCTGCCGCAAGACCAGCGCGAAAAGTTGGCGCGGCGCGGCGCCCAGCGCCGTTCGCACGCCAATCTCGCGCATCCGCTGCAAGACGGAGTACATCGTGACCGCGTAAATCCCAATGCAAGCAAGCAGCAGAGCGATCCCGCCCATGACTCCGGCCAGCAAAGTCACAAACCGCGTTTGCCTGCGGGCCGATTCCACGTACTCCGTCATCGCCTGAACGTGATAGAGGGGCAGGTCCTTATCGAGCGCGGCGACTTGCTGGCGAATGAGCGGCAACAGCGTTTGTGTGCCGGCGCTGGACTTCAGAGTGACCGCCATATGTGCGCGAACCGCCTGTGGATAGAGCAAGTAAATTTGTCCGCGCACTTGATCCGTCAGCGTGTGATATTGCAGGTGTTTCACGACGCCGATCACTTGCGCCGTATCACGAACAAAATTTCCGTTCTCAATGTTGATCAGTTTTCCGACCGCTTCCTGCCCGGCCCACGCTTCTTGCGCCACGGTGCCGTCAATAATGGCGAGTTTGAGATTCTCCGCGACATCATGATCGTCGAAATCGCGCCCGGATAAGAAAGTGACCCCCATGCTTTTGAAATAGCCGGGCAGACTCGAGCGAAAATCTGCCATCGTCGTATTCTGTTCCTGTTTAGAAGCGCCTTCGCGCCAATAAAATCCATACCAGTTCGGAAGTGTGTCGTCGAACGGCAAGTGGGAAATCACTCCAGCCGCTTCCACGCCGGGTATTTGGGCCAGATTTTCCTTGAGCTTCCGGAAAAATTGCACGGCTGCGCCCTCCGTTTGATACTCCACCGACGCCACGGAGATCCGAAACGTGAGCACATTGGCGGCGTCAAACCCGGGGTTTACCTGTAGCAGCCGCACAAACGTTCGCAGCATCAAACCCGCGCCGATCAGCAGAACGAAGCCGAGCGCCACTTCGGAGATGACCAGTAGATTGCGCTGTCGGCGTCCGCTTCGAGTGCCGGCCTGCTGGTTGTCCTTCAGCGAGCGGGCGAGATCCACTTTTCTTGTTCCCAGTGCGGGCGCGAGTCCAAACAGTGCGCCAACCGCAATGGCCACTGCGAATGTAAAAGCAAACACGGGCGGATTCATTTGAATCGCGGTGAACCGTTCCATCTCTTTGGGCTGCATGGCCAGCACCACTCTTAGCGCGCACCAGCCAAAGCCCAGCGCCGCCACACCGCCACAGCAAGACAGCAGAATGCTTTCCGTCAGCAGCTGCCGAATCAATCGCCCTCGCCCGGCGCCCAGCGCGGTTCGCAAAGCCATTTCCAGCGAGCGCTCATTCGCACGCACCAGCAAAAGGTTGGCGACATTCACGCACGCGATGAGCAGCACCAATCCGGCTCCGCCAAAGAGCGCAAGAAGCGCCGGACGAATGTTACGAACTACGTCTCCTTGCAGTGGCACAACTTGGAGACTGAGCGGAGGGTCGGCAAAAGCAGCGTATTCGTCGCGAATCTGTCCCGCGAGCGTATCCAACTCCTGCTGCGCCTGCGCGATGGTCACGCCCCCGCGCAGCCGGCCAATCACGCGCAGATAACTTTGATCTGCGGGATCGCTTGCCAGATTCGAACGAAACGGCACATAAGCGTCCATCTCCGGCGGAACGCTCGAGCCCTCGGGGAAAATAATTTTGAATCCCGGCGGCATCACTCCGACGATGGTCACGGACTGCCCGTTCAGGCGAACTGTCTTGCCGATCCACTGCGGATCCGCACCAAACCGGCGTCGCCACAAGCCATCGCTGATAATCACCACACGCGGTGCACCTTGTCCCTGCTCTCCGGTTTCAAAAAATCGTCCGATCTGTGGAGTCGTTCCTAGAATCCCAAGAAAGTTGGCCGTCACCATTCCGAGCCTCACCTGCTCGGGTTCGCCCTCTCCGGTCAACGCTCCGCTTTGCGCCCAAATCGCTCCCAAGTCTTCGAACAACCGGCTTCGCCGCTGGAGAGTCGCAAGCTCCGGGCCCGACGCGGGCGCGCGCCCTTCGTTCCCAAGCGTCGACCAGACGATGGCAAGCCGGTCCGCCTTCGGAAAAGGCAAACTTTGCAGCAGAACCGAATGCACCGCCGTGAAAATAGCAGTGTTCGCGCCAATCCCAATCGCCAAAGTAAACACAGCGACCAGAGTAAATCCCGGCCGCTTGCCCAACGACCGCAGCGCAAACCGCCCATCCTGCATAAGGCTATCCACCAGGGGCAGGCCACGCTGCTCGCGGTACAACTCTTTGGCTTGTTCAACCCCGCCAAACTCACGCCGGGCGGCCCGGCGCGCTTGCTCGGGCATCATGCCGCGCCGGATGTTTTCCGCTGCAAGCAGCTCCAGGTGAGTGTTCATTTCCTCTTCGAGTTGATGATCCGATCGAGACTTCTCGAATAGCCCGAGCAGGCGCGCGAGATAAGTGCGCAGGTTGTGCATCGTATTCTCCTATTCGTGGCGAAGCGCAACCAGCGGGTCGACGCGTGTCGCACGTCGCGCCGGGACGTAACTGGCGGCCAGCGCCACACCCACCAGCAAGGCGGCAGCCCCCGTCAGCGTCAGTGGATCCGAAGCGCTCACGCCATACAGCAAACCTTGCATCAACCGCGTGAGGGCCAGGGCCACCGCCAGTCCGGCAGCGATGCCCACAAACGTGAGGAGCGTGCCGCGCCAGAGGATCAAGCCGCGGATGTCCCCCGGTTGCGCGCCAATCGCCATGCGGATGCCGATTTCATTCCGTCGCTGGCTGACCGAATACGCAAGCGTGGCGTACAGTCCGAGTGACGCCAGCACAAGCACCACGGAGGCCAGAAAGAGCAACGAGAAGAGCGTGAGACGCTTTGGACCAAAGGAATCGACCACCATCTGATTCATGGTGTCCACGTCATAGATGGGCTGCTCCACGTCGATGCTTGCAATGGCGCTGCGAATTGCCGCGGTTAAGGTGGCGGGTTCCACGCGGCTTTTGACTACGGCATTCATGATTCGCGGCGGATTCGCCTGCTGGTCAAGGGGCACGTACAATTCCGCACGCACCGGCGCGTCGATCTCGCGAATTTGCTTCACGTCGGATACCACGCCCACGATCGTCAACGGCGTATCGTCGGTCGAGAGGTTGGAGAACGCCTCGCGCCTCCCGTATTGCGCGCCGAGCCGGATGCGCTGGCCAATCGCATCTCCCGCGGGCCAATACTGGCGCGCCATCGCTTGGTTGATAACGCCTGTGCGGGGCGCGTTTGCGCCGTCCTGCTCGGAGAAAGTCCGGCCCTGGGCCAGCCGCACTCCCATCGAACCAAAATAGCCGGGGCTGACAATCCGGAAAATTGCATTTTCCGGGCCGCGCGCGTCTCCAGCCGTGCGCCCCTCAATGGTGAAATCCCTGGAAAACAAATCCGAGGTGCGATCCCCGAGGGGCCGCCCGGATGCAACCCCGGCGCTTTCCGCACCCGGCAACGCTTCCATCGCGCGAACGGCACGATCGAAAAACGAAGCAATCTGGCTTGCACCGCGGTACTTCGTATCCGGCAACCCAATCTCAAAACTCAACACGTGCTCCGGACGAAACCCTAGGTCGATATTCTCCAGGCGCCGGTAACTTTGCGCCATCAGCGCCGCTCCCACCACCACCACCATGGACAAAGCAATCTCCGCAACGACAAGCATGCTTCGCATGGAACGCCCGCCGCGCTCGCCGCTCATCCTCACCCCGCCTTTGCAGATCGTTTCCGCAAAGTTTTGCCGGCCAGCTTGAAGCGCGGGAGCCAAACCAAACAAGATGCCCGTCACGCCGGCGATCCCGCACGCCACACCTAATGCGGCGCCATTCACCTGAATCAACTCTGGTTCAGTGGTCAGCCACAAATGCGGAATCAGGTGCACCAGCAGCGGCAAGCACGTCTTCGCGATAACAATTCCAAATGCCCCGCCAGTGGATGACAGAAGCAAACTCTCCGTCAGCATCTGCCGCAGTATGCGGCCGCGGCTGGCTCCCAGCACGGCCCGCAACGCAATTTCCCGCATACGCGAGGTCGCCCGCGCCAGCAGCAGGATCGCCACATTCGCGCAAACAACCAGCAGCAACAAACCTACCGCGCCCGTGAGCACTTGAAAAGCGGGCTTGACGCCTCCGAGCACCAGCTCCTCGATATTCCAGGCGCTCAGATTCCAATCGCGGTATTCCGGCATGGCCGTCCCGTATTGCAGCTCGAGCTGTTTCGAAAGCGTCTGCAGCCGTGCATTCGCCTGCTGCTCGCTTACACCTTCTCGCAGCACTCCGATAATCCAGTTTTGCCGGTCTGCTCGGTTGGTGTCCGACCAATTGAGTTGCAGCGGAGTCCAAACTTCGCCGCCCCACAGGCCAAAGCGCGGCGGCATGACTCCAATAACGGTGTAAGGAATGGCATTGAGTCGGATTACCTGCCCGCAAATATTGCGGTCGCCGGCAAACTTGCGTTGCCATAGCTCGTAACTCAGGACCACTACCGCGTCTCCCCCGGGACGGTCCTCGTCCTCCCGGAATGTGCGGCCCAGAATCGGCTTCACATGCGTCATGGCGATGGCGTTGGCAGTGACATGCGTTCCGAGAATTCGCTCCGGAAACTCGCCGTAGCCCAAAGTGAAACTGTCGCCGTGTATTGCGCCGACGTTCTCGAAAAGTTCATTCAGTTCCTTGACCTCGCGAATCTCGGGAACGGAAAGATAGTTGACGAATCGCTTTTGCCCGGGCAAATACGCGCGTACCGCTTCCCACCGCTGGACTACTGGGTAGGTCTGTTCGGCGGTGTGGAACAGGCACGCATCGATCAGGCTATAGACCGTCGTTCCACACCCGATGCCTATTCCCAGGATGGTCACGATCACTAGCGAGTAGGTCGGTGTCTTCGCCAGCATGCGCAGGCCATATTGCACGTCTTGGACGAGCGTCTCCAGAAATGGCAAGCTGCGCTGCTCGCGGTACTTCTCTTTAGCCTGCTCGACCCCGCCGAACTCGCGCCGCGCGGCATGCCGTGCTTCTTCCGGGTTCATGCCGCGCCGGACGTTCTCTTCGGTCAGCATCTCCAGATGCGACCGCACTTCAGAATCAAGATCGCCTTCCGCATGCCGTTTCCGGAAAAAGGCCAACAAGCGCGAGGTCAATACACGCAGCCACTCCATCTCATGCTCCTTCGGCGCCCCGGAGAAGGCGCGTCATCAGAGCCGTCATGCGTTCCCAGCTTTCCGTCTCCGTAAGCAGTTGCTTGCGGCCTGCCCGCGTCAGCGAGTAGAACTTCGCCTTGCGATTGTTCTCCGAAGCGCCCCACTTGGAGGAGATCCAGCCGCGCTGCTCCAACCGCAGCAGCGCGGGATAGAGCGTGCCCTGGTTGAGCTTGAGCAGGTCTTCCGAAACTTGCTGGATGCGCTGGGCAATTCCATAACCGTGCAAAGGCCCGAGAGCCTCCAGCGTCTTGAGCACAATGAGATCCAGCGTGCCCTGCAGTACTTCCCCTCGCGGAGGCGCCATGTTTTCTCCTTTAGATAAACAACAGGAGCTTATGATTCGTCCTGTTGAATGTCAACAGGAACGAGCGCTCTCTTAGACGCGCGCCTCGCCGTTTTGTTTCCCGATTTCTTCCCGCTCTTGGCGGACTCCGAAGCCCCTCGCTCCCGTCTTTCGATTGACTGGCCTTCTTCCCGCATGGCAGCATACGCCTGCCAAACGCAATGCCATCGGCTAACTCTGACACTTTCTATCCTCAAGGAGCACACCGGCCATGACAACGAACCGTCGCGCGTTCTTGCCCGCAAAGTATTCTCGTTCCAGGGCGCTCGCTTCGCCCTTCCGTAGTCGCAGTTTTTTTCTGCTGCTTGGGCTGCTCCTCGGTCTTTGCTTGTCTCCCGCAACATCCGCGCAAACTCGCCACATCGAACTCAGCGACTTCGCAAAAATCACTTCGGTTTCCGACCCGCAGATCTCCCCCGACGGCAAATCCATCGTTTTCGTCGTCTCGCGCCCAAACCTGGAGCAGGACCGCAGTGATCGCGAACTCGTGCAGATGGATATCGCCTCGGGCACGCAACACAGTCTGACTTACGAGCGCAAAGGCGTGGGCTCGCCGCGCTGGTCGCCAAACGGCGACCGCCTGGCCTTCGTGGCGGTCGATGGAACCGGCAAAGATGCGAAGCCGCAAGTTTTTGTTCTGCCTATGACCGGCGGCGAAGCCCGAAAACTTACCGACGCGCCTAACGGGATTGAGCAATTTGCCTGGCGCCCCAACAGCCAGGACATCGCCTACGTCTCCGCCGACGAGCCCGAAAACAAAAAAGAAATCGAAAAGCATCACGACGCTTTCGAAGTCGGCGACAACGACTTCCTCGCCACCGAAGCCGCCCTGCCCTCCCACATCTGGATTCTTCCGGCCGCGGGCGGAAAAGCCAAGCGCCTCACCTCCGGCTCATGGAGCCTTCCCAAGAGCGCGCCTCCAAGTTCGCCGGCCTCTCCCATTTCCTGGTCGCCGGACGGCAAGTGGCTGCTGTTTACCCGCCAGGAGCATCCGCATCAGGGCGATGCCGACTTAACGACCCTGCAGGTCCTCAACGTCGACACCGGCGAGGTCCGCAAGCTCACCAAGCATGAAAAGTTCGAAAGCTTCGCGGAGTTTTCTCCCGACGGCTCACACGTAGCTTATTGGTATCCGCGCGACGGCGATCCCAACAATGAAAACGAAATCTTTGTCGCCCAGACTTCCGGCGGCGACGGCACGGACATCACGCGTGCCATCGATCGCTGTCTCCTGCGCGTCATTTGGATGCCCGACGGCAACTCTCTGCTCGTCGGCGGCCATGATGGAACGACCACTTCGCTGTGGCTGCAGCCGCTGAGCGGCACCGCGAAAAAGCTGGCGCTGGGCGATATCAGCCCCACATGGGGATTCTGGGTGGACGCCTTCGTCGGCCGCCAAGGCGATATCGCCTTCACCGGCAGCACGCCATCGCACCCTTCCGAGCTTTACTACATGACTTCGGCAAACGACACGCCAAAGCGCCTCACAAATTTCAACAATGAAATCGCCTCCCTCACGCTCGGAAAATCTGAACGATTCGAATGGAAAGGCCCCGACAATTTCCGGGAAGACGGCGTGCTCGTTTACCCGCCCGATTTTCAGAAAGACAAAAAATATCCCCTGGTCCTCATCATCCACGGCGGCCCGCAGGCTTCCACCACGACGCAGTTCAATTTCTTTTCCCAACTCATGGCCAGCCACGGCTACGTGGTCTTCGAGCCCAACTACCGTGGCAGCGACAATCTCGGCAACGACTATCAACGCGCCATCTGGAACGATGCCGGCGACGGCCCCGGCCGCGACGTCATCGCCGGCATTGACGCCGTCAAAAAGCTCGGCTTCATCGATGACTCGAAGATCGCCGTCACCGGCTGGTCCTACGGCGGCTACATGACTTCCTGGCTAGTCGGCCACTATCAAATCTGGAAGGCCGCCGTCGCTGGGGCCCCGGTCACCGACGTCTACGACGAATACAATCTTTCCGACGGCAACGTCGGCGACCGCTACGGCTTCAAAGGCTCGCCCTACGTCGGGGACAATCTCAAGGACTATCGCGCGCAATCTCCCATCACCTACGCTTCGCGGATGAAAACACCAACGCTCATCCTCCACGACACCGGCGACGCTCGCGTCACCGTCACTCAAGGCTACTCGCTCTATCACGCGCTCAAAGATAACGGCGTGCCCGTGAAGTTCATCGCCTTCCCCGTCCCCGGCCATTTTCCCGGCGACCCTGTGCGCGCCATGGACTGCTTCCACTATTGGATCGATTGGGTGGACAAATATCTGAAGTAAGCATCATCCATTTCCAGCTTGAGGCCGTCAGAGAGATAAACTCAGGCGGAACCGCGACTTTTTTGAATTCATGGGAGAAAACTCTATGCGCTTACGGTTGCACTCGTTTCTTCTCCGGGCTGGTTTGTGCGTCGCTTGCGAGCTGGCCCTGCTCGCCGGAATTCCTTCTTTATCAGCCCAAGGTTTTTCCAGCTCCGATCTCTCGCAGCTGCATTCCGTCGGTAGCGTCGAGCTTTCTCCCGACGGCCACCGCATCGCCTACACCATCGTTATGCGCGACCGGCCCGGCCGCCCTTACGGCCAATTGTGGATCATGGATCTCGCCTCCCAAAAATCCGCACGCGTCGGTGGTGAAAAAGATGCCGCGGGCAGCCCACTCTGGTCCGCCGATGGCAAGTGGCTGGCGTTCCAAGGAAGCGTGAGCGGAAACTCTGGACTGTTCATCGCTCGACCCGACGGCTCAGACATCACGTTCCTCGCTCCGACCAACGGTACCAACAGTCCTCTCCCCGGCGCGGGCAAAGAGTTCACCTGGTCCCCCGACGGCAAACAGCTTGCTTTCATCTCATCGGTGCCCGGCAAGGAGGCCGCCGAAGCCGCTGGCGATCCCAGGGTCATCACCCGGTATCTCTACAAGCCCGACGCCGGCGAAGGCATGACCCGCTTCAATGACAATCAGCGCCTGCACATCTTCACCGTCGATGAGGCCACAAAACAAATCCATCAGCTCACGCAGGGCGACACCGACGAGCATTCCATCGACTGGTCCCCCGACGGCACAGAAATTCTTTTCGCTTCGAATCGCGAGCCCAATCAGGACGAGTTTTTCAACTACGACATTTTCGCTTTGAAAATCTCCGACAGCAGCATTCGCCGTCTCACCGCCACCGAATACAACGAATACGAGCCGCTCTGGTCACCAGACGGCAAGCACATCGTCTACCGCGGCACGCGGCGCGGCGTCACCGACCGCGAAACCACCATGGAAGACACCCACGTCTGGACAATGAACGCCGACGGCAGCGACCGCCGCGAAATCGGCGCGGTCCTCGACAATCGCCAGGGCACTCCGCGATGGGCGCCCGACGGCCGCTCCGTGTACTTCACCGTGCAGGAGCGCGGCAGCGTGCATCTTGTGCGTCTCCCGATTGCCGCAGGCAAGCCGGAAACTCTGGTGAAAGACACCGGAAGCGTCTCCAGCTGGTCTCTCGCCAAAGATGGCACGCTGGCCTACAGCTTTGCTTCTCCGCGCGATTCGAACGAGCTCTATCTCAAAACCGGTGACGGCGCGCGCAAACTCACCGACCTGAACGCATCTCTCTTCGCCGGAAAGCAAATCGCCGAAGTCGAGTCCTTCACCTTCGTCAGCAACGACAATAAATTTGAAGTCGAAGCCTTTCTCACCAAACCTCTGGGCATGACCGCCGCCTCCAAGCATCCGCTCATCGTAAACATTCACGGCGGCCCGCACGGCCAGAACGGCCTTGCGTTCAACATCAAAAACCAGGTCTACGCCGCGCACGGCTACGCCGTCTTGAACGTGAACTTTCGCGGCTCCACTGGCTACGGCCAGAAGTTTGCCGACGCCGTCTTCGGCGATCAGAACGGAAACGAAGGCCAGGATGTTTTGTACGGCGTGAGCGCCGCGGTCCGCCGCTACTTGTGGATCGATCGCGAGCGCATGGGCATCGAAGGCGTCAGCTACGGCGGCCAATTGACCGAGTGGCTCATCACCCAGACCAACGAATTCAAGGCCGCCATCCCCACCGCCGGCATCGTGAACCTCGTCAGCTACAATTACATGACCTACTACAATCAGTATGAAGAAATGGAATTCGGCCAGTTCCTGCACCAAGGCAACCTGATGGATGTCGCCTGGGAGCGCTCCGCGCTGAAGCATATAGCCGCCGCGCACACGCCGACGCTCATCCTCCACGGTGAAAACGACAATGACGTGCCCATCGCCGAAGCCGAGCAATTCTTCATCGCCCTCAAGGACGTCGGAACCGAAACCGTCTTCGTCCGCTACCCCCGCGAAGGCCACGGCCTCAGCGAAACCAGGCACGTCATCGACTCCATCGACCGCTCCATCGCCTGGTACGAAAAACATTTCCCCAAGCCCGGCGCCGAAGGCATCACCAACGTCCAGCCCTGACCGATGTGGCGAAAAGCCACTGCCACAATTTCTGGTAGTGCGTCAGTTTCGGAATTCCTGCTGGTAGGGAGTTAACTCTCGAAGGTGAACTACCATTTGACAAGACGCTACGATCCTACTTGTCCAAAACAAATGTCAGCAACGACTTGTTGATCTTGATTCTGCGGTTGTGGTATTCGACGAAACCCAGTTTTCTGAATTTGTTCATGAAAAAATTCACCCGAGAGCGCGTACTGCCGATTATTTCCGAGAGCGTCTCTTGGGAAACAATGGGCAGTTCATCGTCCGGCTGGTGCTGCACTTTTCCATAGCGCCCGAGCACGAGTAGCGCTCGCGCGAGCCGCTTCTCGGACGAATTGAAAAGCTGATCGATCAATGCTTCCTCGACTCGATTCTTATGACTGAGGATATATGCGACAAAGGAGTCTGATAACTTGTCCTGGGTACGCAACATCTGCAGCAGTTCGTTCTTGTCGATGGCAAGAAGGGTGGTCGGCGTAATGGCAGTGGCCGTGCCCAGTCGGACCGACTGACCCGCCATGCACCCCTCTCCAAGAAAATCGGTCGGGCCAAGCATCGCGACCACAGCCACCTTTCCCGTCGCGCTAACCACGGAGAATTTTACGTTACCCTTTTGGATGTACATCACGCTCTTGGCCGCGTCACCTTGACTGTAAATCTGCTCGTCTTTCCGAAATTCAGCGACCTTTCTTGCCATTCCTGAAGTATCGAGAAAAGTCTGCGGCTCGTGCGATTCCGACTTGGATTTATTGGTTTTCATAAGGGCAACGAAAATGGCCCAACTGCAAGTAAATTCAGTTCTTTGTCCTTTTCTGCGTGTCCTCGAGTGGCAGGAAGCAAAGAATCTGCTGCTTTAATTGCGCATCCACCTCGTCTGCAATAATCACCACGTCCGGAAGCAATTTGCTGAATTTCACGCGACGCTCATTTCTGTGCAGCGTCGAAAAAATGCACACCTGCAGGATTCGGGATTCATCCACGACCATTGCAGCGGTGTAGCCCTGCTTGAGTCGCAGCTTCCCGTGATGACCTGCGGCGACCGAAACGGGGGCTTTCGATCCTTTGTCGAGACGCAGCCGGGCAATCACGTCATGGAGGAGTCTCGGAAGATGGCCGGTCCGTTCGTCGAAATTCAACGGGATCCGGATTAAGTCGGGTTCTTTCTCCACAAGCTTGAGCCACTCACGAATCGTCGGGTCGAGTTCCTGTTCGAGAATGTCGGCCACGCACTCTGTCCCTGCAGAAGCAGGAAACGACTCGCTGCCGCCCCCCGGTGAAGCTGTAGTTCTCGTCATGGGAACCTCTTCTTACGCACACTGAGTATTCCACTCCGGCAGCGGCACCGCTGTTCAATAAGACATACATTTCCAATAAGATAGGGACGCCTTTATCAGCAACACTTACAGAAAAACAGGGGGGATAGGCACGGACAATCGCCCATAAAAACAAAAAAGCCCCGGAATTCCGGGGCTCTCTTCAAGACTTGTCTGGAACTGCGGAACGCGCCGTCTACGCCTGGGGCTCGCTCCCTGCAACCGCTACGGCAGCCACTTCTTCACGGCCCGCTCGCTTGATGCGCGCCGCCTTGCCCTTCAAATCGCGCAGGTAGTACAGCCGTGCACGGCGAACCTTGCCCTTGCCGACCACTTCAATCGAACTGATCGTCGGCGAATGCAGCGGGAAGATGCGCTCGATCCCCACTCCAAAGCTCACGCGCCGCACCGTAAACGTCGCGCTGGAGGCCCGGCCTTTCTTCGAAATCACCACGCCTTCAAATGCTTGCAGGCGCTCCTTCACCTTCTCGCCTTCGCCTTCCTGGAGGCGTACGTTGACGCGCACGGTGTCGCCCGCGCGAAACTCAGGAAGGTCTTTGCGCAGTTGCGCATCGTGTAATTTACGTATAACCGGATTCATGTTCCTGTATCCTTCTAGACCCACTCAGGCGGGGCCAGCTCTTCAAGACAAACAACAATTATAGCCAAATGTTCAAAATTTACCTAGCCCAATCAAAACGAATAACTAGGCTTTGACTTCGCCTGCTCCCGCGCGTTATGAATTGTCAGCGCCGGTTTCCCCTGGTGAAACGCCGCGGCAGCGCATGCGTCTTGCAGCTTAGGAGCTTGAAAAATGAGCCTCGACAAGCAGATTGCAGTGAACGTCAAGCAAGCCGTTCCATTCTTCCATGTCTCGAGCATGGAAGAATCGCTCCGTTATTACGTGGATGGTCTGGGCTTTGGGATTCGATGGAAATGGATCGATGATGGCAAACTCCGTTGGTGCTGGCTGGAGAATGGCGGTGCAGCCTTGATGCTCCAGGAGTTCCGGAAAGAAGGCCTCAACTCCTGGCGACCCTCCTGCAAAGTGGGAGAAGGCGTATCCATCTGTTTCATGTGCGAAGATGCGCTGGCGATCTATCACGACGCGACCGCACGCGGAATTAAAGTTACAAAAAATCCGTTTGTCGGAAACAGGCTGTGGGTCGTTTCTTTTTCGGATCCGGATGGCTATCGAATCGATTTCGAAAGCCCCACGGATGTCCCCGAGGAAACAGAGTACTCACCGCAAAACAAATAATCAGCAAATTGGCGTTTGTCTAGGTCCGGGCCGGTACGGTGGTAGTTCGCCGAATCACACCTTTCGCGAAGCGTTCCATTTCCTCGAGTTGCGGGCTGAATTGCAGCAGGACCAGGTCTACGCCAGCCGCCTCGAATTGCGCGATTCGTTCGGCGACCTGTTCCGCCGTGCCAACCAGGCCGGAACGCAAACCGCGATTTGAAACCGAATAGTCTTCGAGCGAAACGCGCTGCTCGAGCTGCGTTCCCGCCAGCCATTGCTGGTAGTTCGCGTAGCCCGCCGCGGACTGGTGCACATCGGTGATGCGCCGCACCTCGTCCTGGGCTTCGCGTTCCGTTTCTCGAACCACCGCGTAACCCGCCACGCCGAATTTCATCGGAGGCAATTTGTGTTTCGCGCGGCGCTCGCTCAAATCCTCGATTTTCTTCCCCACGGTTTCCGGCGGATCGCCATGCATCAGGTACGCGTCGCACTTTTCGGCAATCAATTCCTTGGCCGCGGGAGATTCGCCGCCCGCATAAATCGTCGGCCGCGGCTTGGCCACCGGTTTCGGCTCCAGGACGTTGTCGTCCACGCGGTAATACTTCCCCGAGTACGAAAAATGATCCTGCTTCCACACGCCATCCACGACGTCGAGCCACTCCGTGGTCCGCGCGTAGCGGTCGTCATGCTGCTCGAACGACACGCCGTATTTTTTCGCTTCGTCCGACCACCACGAAGAAACCACGTTCAACGTCAGCCGCCCATTGCTGATGTGATCGATGTTCGCCGCCTGCTTCGCCAGCAGCGCCGGCAAATGAAACGTCGGCCGCACCGCCACCATCAATTCAATCCGCTCCGTCACCGCCGCCAGCGCCGCTGCCGTGGACCACGCGTCCAGCGAGGGCGCTTCGACTCCCTTGATGTCATTGAGATTGAGCTCCGCGATCAGCGTCAAATCGAAACCAATCTGCTCGCTGCGCTGAGCGAGTTTTTTTACATACGCCCAGCTCGTTTCCATGTTTTCATTTTCGACGTTGCGCAGCCACCCGCCGAAAACGGGCATCCAGTAGCCGAATCTCATCGCGGGCCTCCGCTCACTACCACGCGTTCCGCGCGGCTAGCTTCGTGCTTCTGCGCTTCCGCAATCAAGAAATCCGCTAGCCGCGAGTAAGGATTGAAACCAATCACGCGCACCGGATCAGCCACGAAATTGGAAAGCGCGTTCACGTCGTAGTAAAGCTGCCGCCCCGTGCGCTCATCCATCACGTATTCGATGCCGCCCACCTCGACGCCCGCGAGTTCGACAATCCGCTCGACGTCCTCAATCACTTTTCGCGGCGGCGCATAGCCTTCCACTTTCATCCCGCTCTTCGGCGCGTCCACCGGGCAAGCGATTCGCGTCAGTTCTTCACCCCGTGTGTTCTGGCAAATATCCGCAGGGCACAAGTTATAACTCTCCCCGGTGATGTGAATCTGGATCGCATACAAAAACTTTCCGCCGAGCACTTCAACGCGCGTGATGATACCGTCCCGCGCCGTAAACGCTTCCTGGACCAGTGCGGTCGAATCAATTCCAAAATAAAGCCGGTTCGCCTCCACCGCCGCGCGCAACTCCGCCGCCGCATTGAACCGCTCGATTCCCGCTCCGCTCCCGCCAATGTTCGGCTTGATCACCACCGGATATCCGATAGCCTCCGCCGCTGCAAGCGCCTGCGACGGATGATTGATCACCCACGCCTTCGGGTAAGGCAATCCCAGCTTCTCGAGATTTGTAAGCTGCAGCGCTTTTGAAATCTCGTGGTTGAAGCAGCGGTAGCCGTTCACCACGCGCACGCCTTTGCCTTCGAGATGGGCCAGGTAGTTCAGCGTATAAAAAATCCCGTGCCCGAGTCCGCGCTGCCACGCCGACGGGCTCATGCGATTGAACAGCAGCGAGTATTCCTGTTCCGGCGAAGCCACATCGTAATTGTGGTGCCGCGCGTCAATCTTCAGCCACGGCACGCCGCGCTCATCCATCTGCTGGAACAGCGGCCGGAACCAGTCCGGATGTTCGTAGTAAATGGCAATCGGTTTTTCCAGCCCGCCGCCATTTCCTTGGTTCTCGTTGCTCATGAATCCTCGCCTAAATTGGTTCGATGAAAATGCACTTCTCAAACAGGGGCTGATTTAGAGATGCACTGGAGCCGCCCACGGCATAAATATGAACCTCAAGAGCCTACATCTTATTCCCTTCCAAGCAGATCGGGGCGATTCCGCCGGGTTTTGTCGGCCGCCGCCACGCGTCGCCACTTAGCCACTTCCGCGTGGTTGCCGCCAATCAGCACATCCGGAACGCCCCACCCGCGGTACTCCGCCGGCCGCGTGTAATGCGGAAAATCCAGCGCCACTCCGTTCGTGGCTCGCGGCTCGAGACTCACATTGCCTGGCGCGTCGCCGCTGAACGACTCGTTTTGTGATGACGCTTCATTCCCAAGCGCTCCAGGAAGGAGCCGCGTGACCGCGTCCACAATCATCATGGCCGGAAGCTCGCCTCCACTCAGCACGAAATCGCCAATGGAGATTTCCTCTGTCGCCAGGTGCTCCGCAACACGCTCGTCAACGCCTTCGTATCTTCCGCAGATGAATATGATTCGTTCCAGCCGCGCAAAACGCCGCGCCGTTTCCTGACGAAACAGTTTTCCCGCCGCGGACATCAGCACGATCGCCGTTTTCGAATCCGTCGTGCTTGGCTTCGACGCTTCCCCCACGCTGCGCCCGAGGAGCGACTCCACCGCCTCAAACAACGGCTCCGGCTTCAGCACCATCCCTTCGCCGCCGCCGAACGGCCGGTCATCCACGGTGCGGTGCCGGTCCTTCGTGAACGCCCGCAGATCCTGCACATTGACTTCAACCAGCCCGGTTTCCAGAGCGCGCCGCACGATTCCGTAGTTGAGCGGCCCGACAAAGAACTCGGGAAAAATGGTGATAAGGTCGAAGCGCATGCCCAATCAGTTTAACCAATTGACACTCGGGCCGCTATTCCGGCCTCTTCAGACTTCTGTCATTTGAAACTGCTCGCCACCCCGCTCTCCCGCCATTGGTCCGTTTTCTGTCCCTTTGGACAGCTTGCCAACCTTTTTGCGGCCTTATAACCTCTTGTTCTGGAAGAAGTTGTACGCGGATGAGGCCGTATGACCGAGGAGCCTCGAACCTCTATGGCAGACCGTTTCCGGTGGCAGGCACCATGAAGTTTGCAGGCCGAATCTTCCCTGTCTGTTGCTGCGCGGTCATCGTTCTCTTCTTGGGCGGTTGCGGAGCCTACGGTGGAGGAGGAGGAAACTCCGGTGGCGGCGCGGCACCTGCTGCACCGGCGGGACTTGCGGCAACAGGCGCCAACGCGCAAGTGAATCTGACCTGGAACGCCAGCTCCGGGGCCACCGGCTATTATGTAAAACGTTCGACCACGTCCGGAGCCGAAGCGCAGATCGCCATACCTTCCACAAATTCTTATACGGACAGCCCCGTAACCAACGGCACGAAATACTTCTATGTCGTCTCCGCTTACAACACTTACGGCCAGAGCGGCAATTCGTCCGAAGTCAGCGCGACTCCCGCGCTCTCTGTTCCGGCCGCCCCCACCGGATTGACCGCCACTGCCGGCAACGCGCAAGTCATGCTTGTCTGGACCGCCAGCGCCGGAGCTACGAGCTACAACGTAAAACGCTCCACCACCAATGGCAGTGGCTATCAAACTGTCAGTTCGCCCACCACATCGAGCTTCACGGACAAGCCTCTGACCAACGGAACGATCTACTACTACGTCGTCACCGCCGTAAATTCTTCGGGAGAAAGCAGCGCCTCCACGCAAGCCAGTGCCACTCCCGCCGCCGCTCCGCAGCCTCCCGCTGCTCCAACCGGATTGACCGCTACGGCCGGCAATGCGCAAGTTAGTTTGACGTGGACCGCGAGCGCCGGCGCGACGAACTACCACATCAAGCGCTCGACCACGAACGGTTCCGGCTACACGCAGATCGCCGCCCCCACCACAACAAGCTTCGTCGACACGACCGTAACCAACGGCACGGCTTATTTTTATGTGGTTTCCGCGCTCAACGCTGCGGGGGAAAGCGCAAATTCATCTCAGGCAACGGCGACGCCGGCCAACGTCGCCGCCGATGTCACCATCACCATCGATCCCACGAAAACGAAACCCATTTCCCCCTACATCTACGGCACGAATTTTTACTCGGGAAATACCTCACCTCAGCCCAACTTCACCTTGGACCGCGACGGTGGCAACCGCTGGACCGCCTACAATTGGGAGACCAACGCTTCGAACGCCGGCAGCGATTATCTCTACGAAAATGATGCCTATCTGAGCAGCAGCAATGTTCCCGCCGAAGCGGTGCGCGGCTTCATCGCGGCGGATCAAGGAGCGGGCCTGGCCAGTCTCGTAACCTTCCAGCTTCAAGGCTATGTGTCCGCCGACGAAAGCGGCCCGGTGGCCACGCCTTTTCCAAATTTGTCGCGGTTCAAGCAGGTCATCGAAAAAAAGAGCACCAAGGATGCCACGCCGTTCACGCTGAGTCCTCCCACCAGCGACGCTTACGTTTATATGGACGAGTTTGCCTGGGCACTCGATCAGAAGTTCTCCGGTCAAGGAATTTTCGGCGCCAGCCCGACGCATCCGACGTTCATCAGCCTGGACAATGAGCCGGACCTTTGGAATTCCACCCATGCGGAGGTCCAGGGCTCGACGAACATTTCCTCGAGCAATTACATCGCGAAGACCGTGACGCTCACGGAGGCCCTAAAGGATCAATTCCCAAACGCCGTCATCTTTGGGCCGGTGAACTACGGATTTGAGGGCATTTACAGTTGGCAGGGAGACACAACTCTAAGCCCCACACCTAATGGGGCGAATTGGTTCGCTGACAAATACCTTGCCGGAGTAAAGACCGCTTCGACTTCCTATGGAAAACCCATTGTCGATGTTTACGATTTCCATTGGTATTCGGAAGCCACGGATGGCACCACCAGGGTCATCAATCTGACCGGGTCCACACTCACGGATGCACAAGTGCAGGCGATCGTGCAGAGTCCGCGCAGCTTGTGGGATCCGACCTATACAGAGAATTCCTGGATCATCAGCGTGCTGGGCGGCCCCATTAACATTCTCGGGCGTCTACAGGCGAAGATCGCGGCCAACAACCCGGGAATGAGACTCTCAATCACGGAATATGAAAACGGAGGCTTCAACCACATCGCGGGGACTATCGCGCAGGCGGACAACCTGGGCATCTTCGGCTCGCAGGGACTGTATGCCGCGTGCTTCTGGCCGCCGAACGGGACATATTCCTACGCGCTCGCGGGCTTCCGCGCGTTCCGTGGATTCGATGGAGCCAGCGCCACGTTCGGTGACACCTCACTCCAGGCGACGTCAAGCGCGGTGCAGAATGTGGTTGTGTATGCCAGCTCGGACAGCACGACGCCGGGCCGGATCGTCTTCGTGGCTATCAATCGTTCGAACGCCGCCAAAGTCACCGTCATCACCGGCCAGGCGCTTTCCGGCACGGCACATCTTTACCAAATGACCGCAACCACCGCGCAGGGTCAGAGTCCTGTGCAACCAGTCTCGATTGGAACCATGGCCGTAAGCGGTACTTCGATGACGATCAATCTTCCGGCCTATAGCGTCACGACCATCGACATCCGATAGCCCAGACGGAAAAGCGGCGGCAAGCCGCCGCACTCCAAAATAACCGCACCCCCATTCAGGATTCGGATCGATTCAGATCGCGCAGGCCTTCCGGCAGGATCACATCAATGCGCCGCGCGCTCGTATCAATTTTCGTGCAAATATCCACGGCCAAGGGAATCAGAATTTCGCCTTGGGTTGTATCCACTTCTAGAAGGGGAGTGCCGGGAAAATCTTCGCCAGGAATCTGCACATCGCGCACGGTACCGAGCAACGACGGTGCTTCACCAAGAGAACACGACGAAGAAGCAACAACCAGAGCCGAGGCCGGATTCTCAAACACTGAGCATCCAATTAGGTCCGACACGAAATACTGTCCCGCGGGAAGCGTGACGCGCTGTCCGAATGGCAACAACACTTCCAGCCCGCGAAACTTCTCCGCTTCTGAAATGGAATTTACGCCTTCGAAATGAAAAACGGCTTGCCCGCGATGATTCTGGCTCAGCCAGCAGGATTTCACCGCGATCGAACGCGGCTCGATCTTGCCGTCCGCCTGTCCGACAAATACTTCCTTAAGTCTTGTGAGTCGTTCCGGAAAATCCGTCAGCAGTTCCGCGGCAACTTCGCCCTTGTTACCGCGCGCCCGCAGAATGCGCGCTACCAACAGCCATCGTGGAGTTTCAACGCTCAAGGTTAAATAAGACCGAAATATTCTTCAATGGGGAGTATGACCGCAAAGAAGTCAATCTTCGAGGATTTCCAGCGTATAGCGTTTCCGCTGTTTCAAGCCCGCCGCGCCCAGCAACGTTCGAATGGCCTTGGCCGTCCGCCCCTGCCGCCCGATCACCTTGCCCAAATCCTGCGGATGGACTTGTAGCTCCAGCACGGTGACCTGCGCTCCCTCGCCCGATTTCACCTTCACATCGTCGGGATGGTCCACGAGCGCCCGGGCAATGGTTTCGACCAGCTCTTTCATTGGCACCTGGGATAGGAGCCCCGGCCACGCCGGGGCCCGCAAATCTTAGGAAGGCGTTACGGCGATCTTCTGACCCTTGAGGAAACTGCGCACGGTGTCGCTTGGTTGCGCGCCCTGCCCCAGCCAATATTTGATGCGCTCGGCATCCAGCTTGATCTCCGCCGGCTTCTTCAGCGGATCATACGTGCCCACCGCTTCCTTCACACGGCCGTCCCGCGGCCGGGTCCGCTCAATCACCACCACGCGGTAAAAGGGCTTTTTCTTCTTCCCAATCCTTGCCAAACGAATCGTTAACACTAAGTCAGTCCTCCTGAACCCACCTATTCTAGCCTGCCAGGCCGCCTTGCGCCAATCAAACTCTCCATGCGGTCGTGGGCTGCGGCAGGAGCATGTTGAGTAGGGCAATAAGGGAACAGGAGTGCCCTCAGCGGAGCCGATTCAGGCCATTGAAGGCGGCGGCCTTGTAGCATTCCGCCAGCGTCGGATAGTTGAACACCGTGTTCACAAAATACGTGATCTTGCCTTTGAGCAGGAAAACTGCCTGGCCGATGTGCAGCAGTTCGGCTGCGTCCTCGCCGAAAATGTGCACGCCTAGCAGCTCCAGCGTTTCTCTGTGAAAGAGGAGTTTCAGCCGGCCATCCGTGTGGCCGCTGATCTGCCCGCGTGCAATCTCCCGGTAGTAGGCTACGCCCACTTCGTAGGGAACGTCGGCGTCGGTAAGCTGCTCCTCGGTTTTTCCGATAAACGAAATCTGCGGAATCGTATAAATCCCATACGGATAGCCCGCAGGATCGGTGTGCACATCCAAATCAAAGGCGCGCGCTGCTGCGATTCGTCCCTGTTCCATGGACACCGACGCAAGGCTCGGGAAACCAATCACGTCGCCTACCGCGAAAATGTTGGCCTTGGCTGTCCGGTAATTTTCGTCCACCTTGATGCGGCCGCGCTCGTCCGACTCCACTCCCGCGGCGGCCAGATTCAGCCCATCCACATTCCCGGACCGGCCCACGGCGTAGAGCAGCGCATCGGCAATGATGCGTTTCTTGCTGACCAGATTCGCCGCCACTTTTCCGTCGATCAGCTCCTCGACGCTCTCGACTTCTTCGTTGAGCCGCAGCGTGGCGCGCTGGTCGCGCATGTGATAGGTCAGCGCTTCCACCATTTCCGTGTCCGCAAATTCCAGAAGCCGCGGACGTTTCTCCACGATAATCACGCGCACGCCCAGCGTCGCGAACATGCACGCGTATTCGACCCCGATCACGCCGCCGCCTACCACGATCAGCGTCTTCGGCAGCTGCGGCATGGTCAGGATCTGATCGCTACTGATGATGTTCCGACCGTTGAGAGGTACCTTCGGATTGGTCGCCGGCTTGGTCCCCGTGGCAATCACAATGTACTTGGCTTCGAATTCCCCGTAGCTGTTGCTGTTTTCCACGCGAATGTGATTCGCGTCGATGAACTTCCCCATGCCGTGAATGAGCTCCACACCGTTGCGCTTAAGCTGGTCTTGAATAACCCCGACTTCATTTTCCACCACGTGCTGGACCCGGTAGTTCAGGTCCGCCATGGTGATGCTTTCCTTGCCGGTATAATTCGTTCCGTAAAAACTTTTGTCGTAGAAGCCGGAAAGATGCAGCACCGCTTCGCGCATGGTCTTGCTGGGGATGGTCCCGGTGCTGATGCACGCGCCGCCAACCGCGATTTGCCTTTCAATAATGGCGGCGCGCTTTCCTGCTTTCGCGCCTTGAATCGCCGCGCGCTGCCCGCCCGGCCCGGATCCAATCACGATCAAATCATACGGCTGCATTCGATGAGTCCTGCCCTGTCGTATCGCCTTCGCCGTGTGAGGCTGCGGCCGCGACGTCCTTGCGAGTATAAACGACCGCGGACTTGAACAGGACTCCATTGCGCTGAGGATCGTTTGCGCCCGCTGCCAGGCGCATCAGATGATCCTGGGCGGAGAACCCGTGGCCGTTCCGTGCGGCACGCGGATAGGAGTACGTGCCATCGGAACTCAGAATGCGCGCTTTCCGCGTATCTTCAAGATAAGAAGACAGGATTTCCGTGCACACGCGTTCGCAGTGTTGCGGATCTTTCAGCGGAAAGAGCACCTCGACACGTTCGTACAGATTCCGTGGCATCCAATCGGCACTACCCAGATAGATTTCCGGCTTGCCGCTGTTCTCAAAATAAAAAACCCGGCTGTGTTCCAGAAAACGCCCTACGATGCTGCGCACGCGAATGCGGCTGCTGATGCCGCGCAGCCCGGGCACCAGCGTGCATTGGCCGCGCACGATCAGATCGATGTTCACGCCCGCTTGGGAAGCGCGGTACAGCGCTTGAATCACCGGCGGATCGACGATCGCATTCACTTTCACGATGATGCGCGCGGCTCGTCCCCGTCGCGCGTGCCGAGTTTCGCGGTCGATTAACGAAATGCATGTTTTCGCCATGTCTCGCGGCGCGACGAGGAGTGGCTTGTAGTGCGGCTGCTCGGAATACGCGGTCAGGTAATTGAAGACATCGTGGACCGCGGACGTGATCGCATCGTTGCGAGTCAGCAGACTCAGGTCTGTGTAATAACGCGCCGTTGACGGATTGTAATTGCCTGTTCCGAGATGCGCGTACCGCCGGATTTTTCCGTCGGGATCCTGCCGCACGACGAGCGCCAGCTTTGCGTGGGTCTTCAATCCCACAAGGCCGTGAAATACTTGCACACCAGCGTCTTCAAAGCTTCGCGCCCATCGGATGTTGGTGGCTTCATCGAAGCTGGCTTTCAGCTCCACCACCACCGTCACTTCTTTTTTGTCCGCTGCTTCGAGCAACGCGCGGGCGATCGGTGAATCCGAATTCGTGCGGTACAACGTCTGCTTGATGGAAAGCACGCGCGGATCGTGTGCCGCGGTTTGTAGGAAATTCACGACGCCATCGTACGATTCGTACGGATGATGCATCAGGACGTCCTGGCGGCGGATGGATTCGAACATGGAATCGGCGTCGTGGCCCACGTGGACCTGGCGCGGCACAAACGGAGGATATTTCAGGTCCGGCCGGGCGGTCTCTTCGTAGAGATGGAAAAGCCGCTGCAAGTTGACCGGGCCGTTCGCGCGAAAGACCAGCGATTCATCCAGTTCGAACGTGGAAACCAGGCGTTCCACGATGTCGGGGTGCGCGGCGGCATCAATTTCCAGGCGCACGGCGTTTCCCTTGCGCCGATGGGCTACTTGTGAATCGACCGCGTCAAGCAGGCTGCGCGTTTCTTCTTCTTCGAGATACAAATTGCTGTTGCGGGTGATGCGAAACGGCGCGGATGCCAGGATTTCGAACCCGCGGTAGAGCTTCGCTGTGAACGCGGAGATGATCTCTTGAAGGGAAACGTAATCGATACTTCCGCTTTCTCCGGGCACGCGCAGGAGCCGCGGCAGTGCGCGCGGGACGGTGACCACCCCGAAATACGCCTTGTCGCTCCCGCCTCTCCGGCGGCGCAGGAGAAACGCCACACATAGCGCCTTGTTCAGCACGTGTGGAAAAGGGTGTGAGGGGTCAACCGTAACCGGCGTGAGCATGGGGGAGACGCGCCGCTCGTAGAAAGTTTTTGCCACCTGGCTGGCTTTCGAATCGAGTTGGCTCATCAACAGCACGCGAATCGATTGTTTTGCGAGCGCGGGGAGCAGCTCTTCGTTCCAGCACCTGTACTGGTCCTGCACAAACTCGTGCATCGCCGTCGAGACTTTTTCGAGCTCTTGCTCGGCGGTCAGGCCATCCGGCCCCACCTCGCGTGACCCATGTTCGATGCGCTGCAGGAAGCTCGATACGCGCACCTCGACGAATTCGTCGAGATTGTTCGCGGTGATGGCCAGAAATTTCACGCGCTCCAGGAGCGGATTACCCGGATCCCGCGCCTCTTCTAGCACGCGGCGGTTGAATTCCAGCCACTGTACATGGCGATTGAGGTAGTAACGCGGGTCGTCGAGCGCGATTCTTTTCATGGGCATGTCTCGGGGATGCAAAGTGATAGCGCAGCTGTGTTACAGGAAGATGAATGAAGGACTTGGATGGTATGCTGCGACCTGTTCGAAGGAGTCCGGATGGCGCGAATGCCTATCATCGCAATGGTCGTGCTGGTTGCTTCTGCAATTGGAACTGATGCACAAGCGCCGGAAATGGCTACTCAGAAGCAAATCGACGCCGTTTTCTCCGGCGTGACGTCTCCGGACGAGCCTGGATTGGCCGCCCTCGTTCGAACACACAGCCAAACCGTCTTCGAACGCGGCTACGGCGTGCGCGATCTTCGTTCGAAGGCGAAGATCGATGCTCATACGAATTTCAGGCTAGCGTCCTTCACCAAGCAATTCACCGCCATGGCCATCATGCTGCTCGTGCACGACGGCAAACTTCGCTACGAGGAAACGCTCACCGAACTCTTCCCCGATTTCCCCGCTTACGGTAAAACTATCACCGTTCGAAACTTGCTGAATCACACCTCCGGCCTGCCGGATTACGAAGACTTGATGGAAGCTGCGGAAAAAGTAAAAGGACCGATTTGGTCGCCGGAAAAACAGATTCAAGACGCCGAAGTCTTGGAATTGCTGAAAAAGGAAAAGAATGGAAAGTTCGCGCCAGGGACCAGTTGGGCCTACAGCAATTCCGGCTACGTCGTGCTCGGCGTCATCGTCGCGAAGGTTTCAGGAAAACCGTACGGCGAGTTTTTGAAGGAACGAGTTTTTGCGCCGCTAAAAATGGATCACACCGTCGTCTATCAAAACGGGAAGAACGAAGTTGTGAACCGCGCCTTCGGCCACTCCAAAGAAGGCGGCGTATTCAAAGAGACCGACCAAAGTTCCACTTCAGCAACGCTCGGCGATGGCGGCGTCTATTCGAATCTCGAAGATCTCGCCAAATGGGATTACGCATTAAAGTTTCACACGCTTCTAAACGAGAAAGAATTTCAGCCCGCCCTAACGCCCGTGAAACTCAAAGACGGCACCGAACCCCACTGGCCACTCGAACCCAACGATGACAATCTCCATCCCGGCAAGCCCGTCTCCTACGGTTTCGGCTGGTTCCTCGACCCCTACGAAGGCCGCCAGCGCATGTGGCACACCGGAAGCACCATGGGCTTCCGCACGGTGATCGAACGCTTCCCCGAAGGCGGCGACTTGACCGTCATCATTCTTTCCAACCGCACCGATCTCGATCCGGAAAAGCTCGCGTTGAAGGTCGCGAGTTACTATCCCCCGCTGAAGTAATCAGCTTCCGCTCAAGAAAGTCCGGAGAATTTGCCGAGGCCCTTGGACTTCATGCGGGCGGCCATGCCGCCGTACTGCTTCATCATCGTGCGCATTTGCAGGTATTGCTTCAATACGGTGTTGACGTCCTGCACCGTCGTCCCACTGCCCTTGGCGATGCGCTTGCGGCGCTTGCCGTCGATCACGTTGTGGTCGCGCCGCTCCTGGTTGGTCATTGAATTGATAATCGCTTCCACGCGCGTCAGCTGGCCTTCATCCACCTTGGCGTCTTTCGGTAGATTCTGCAGCGGGCCCATCTTCGGCAACATGTCCACGATCTTTTCGAGCGGCCCCATCTTTCGAATCTGCTTCAACTGGTCGCGGAAATCCTCCAGCGTAAACTCTTCCTTGCGCAGCTTGCGTTCCAGATCGGCGGCGGCTTTTTTGTCAACCGTCTGTTCCACGCGCTCGATCAGCGACATCAGGTCGCCCATCCCCAGCACGCGCGAAACGATGCGCTCCGGATAAAATCCTTCCAGCGCGTCGTATTTTTCGCCAAGTCCGACGAATTTCACCGGCGCGCCCGTAACTTTCCCAATCGAAAGCGCTGCCCCGCCGCGCGCATCGCCATCCAGCTTCGTGAGAATTATTCCGGTCAGGCCAAGCCGCTTGTGAAATTCTCCCGCCGACCGCACTGCGTCTTGCCCAATCATCGAATCCGCAATAAACAGCATCTCGCTGGGCTGCAGCTCTTTCTTCAACATGCTCAGCTCGTTCATCAAGTCATCGTCAATGTGCAGCCGCCCCGCGGTATCCACTAGCACCACGTCGCTGGCCGAAAGTTTCGCTTCCTTAATCGCGCCTTTCACAATTTCCAGCGGCTTGTCCGTCCCCGTGCCCGGCCATAGCGCCGTCCCCACCGCTTTCGCCACTTGCGCCAGCTGTTCGCGCGCCGCGGGACGATACACGTCCGCCGAAACCACCAACGGCCGGTGCCCATGTTGCGTAAGCCATTTCGCAAGTTTGCCCGTCGTCGTGGTTTTGCCGGAACCTTGCAACCCGATAATCATCCACACCGAAGGCGGACGCGAAGCAAAATTCGGCTTGGCATGCTTTCCCAGCATCGCTGCCAGTTCGTCGCGCACCACCTTGACAACCTGCTGGTCCGGCGAAAGTTGCAGCATCACTTCGCTGCCGATGGCCTTCGCGCGAATGTTCGCCAGCAGTTCATCCGCAACGCCAACATTGACGTCGCCTTCCAGCAGCGCCTCGCGAATTTCCCCCAGCGCCCCGTCAATGTGCTCTTCGGTGAGCTTCCCCTGCCCGCGCAAGTTCTTGAACGTGCGCTGCAGCTTCTCTGTCAGGTTCTCAAACATGGCTCGTGCAATTTCTCCGCAATTATCCTCCTTAAGGATAGCAGGGCGAAGCAATCGTGTGTACCGCCAGTGCCGGTGACCCGGCAAATGGCTCAGGGGGCTTCTTCGGTGATCGCCATGGACTGCAGAGACGCGGCAACTTGCTGTAGCTCCTCCGGGGACGATGCGAAAATCTCGATGGTCAGCAAGTAATCCTCCGAAAGCGTCTGCACGTAGCTCTGATAGACGCGGGCCCCGCCGGACGTCCGCTCGAAATCGGCGCGCAGAAATTGATGCTTGTTCACCGTATATTCGGAAGCCGGTGCACTGAGCTTCAGCCCCGAAGCGGCAGCCATGTGGTCCATCATTTGCTGAAAAGTGTCGAGGCGAAGCGAATCCAGCCGGGATGGCGTCGCGGAAATGCGCAGCGATGGCAAGCCCAGACGCTGTCCGTCCCCGTCTCCCCTTCGAGACGCATAGAAAACGATCTTGGGAACGGAAAATCGCACCGAGTCCGCTAGCTCCGGATGCTGCTGGAGAATCGCGGCTTTCGCTCCCGCTTGCGAGCGATCATTCAAGGCATGCAGCGATTCGAGTTTGGCGGCAATCCAGCCCCGCGGAAATTCGTAGGACATGCTCAGCGCATCATTCTTGTAAATATTTCCGGAAATGCTGCTTGCTTCGATCCCAAAGAGCGGCGCCGCGGAATCTCCCGCGGGTTTTCCTCCCGCGCTGCTAGAAGCCGGCGCGCTGGATGCGCTCGCCTTGGGTGCGGCCGGAGTTTCGACCGCGGCTGCAGCTGCAGCGGCAAGTTTGGGATCGGACTCCTTCTTTAGATACTTGTTGATGGCATCTTCCAGTTCAATCTCCGTTATCGGACTCTCGCCCGACTGACGAAACCGGATCACCCCGTCCTTGTCCATCACCACAAATGTGGGGAACGACTCAACTTTGAATGCATGGAGAACACTTCCCGGCAAATCGATGTATTGGGACCACTCCATGTGCTCCGCTTTGATGAACGTTTTCCACACATCTTCATCATCATCGGAACTGACGCTTACCAATTGAAATGGCTTCCCCGCGTATTTCTTATTCAAATTTCGAAGCGCGGGAACGGAGGCGCGGCACGGTGGACACCATGTGCCCCAAAAATCCATCAACACCACTTTGCCTCGCAGCGATGCATTCGAAACGTCCTGCTTCTGTTCGCTGGTGAATGAAAAATCCGGAGCGAAGGGCGCCCTCGCGCGCAAGGGATTCGCCACCATGCGCCGGGCTTCCGCTGCCGTTTCCGCTTCCGCTCCGGGCATGGAAAGAAACGTGTTCAACTCCGCGATCCCTTCCGGGTCGCGCTCCTGCTTCAGAAGAACGAATCCCAGGTCGTAGTGAACGATGGTATCCGTGGAATTCAATGCCAAGGCCTGGCGGATTTCCTCTTCCGCTTCCTTTAGCTTCTTGTCCGTGGATTTTCCGGCCATTTGTGTAAGCAGGTTGGCGCGCAGAAGGTGGGCATGGACTGCGACGGTCTTGTCTTCACCTGCCACCTTCACGGCCTTCTTCGCGTCGTCCAATGCGGTAGAAAAATCGCCGAGTTTGCGCTCAACTCCCGCAAGCTTCAGATACGTTTGCGCCGAATTGTGATGTGCAAGCTTGTCCGCTTTGTGATACGCGTCGAGCGCCAGCTCATATTTCCGTTTTGACTGGTAGAGATCACCCTGTGAGAGTGCCTGGGCGAGTGGATCCGAAGATTCTTGGGCGACGAGTAGTGTGGGGCAAAGAAGGCCGAGGAGCAGGGAGAAGGGGGCGCGACGCATAGCTAAACCTCCAAGTGAAAGAGGGACTGTGAAATTGCGGACGACTATACCACCGTTGTACGTGCCGCGGGAGTGTCTAGGCCGGGCGAGAACTGTCAGGCTTCTTGTGAGCCAACCGCGCGAATCGTCAACCTCAGAGGAACTTCAACAGGGCGTCCGTCGTCCCCCTGAGGTTCTCCTCCAGGATCCAATGCCCGGTGTCCTTCAGCACGACGATCGTCACATCCGACGCAATCACCTTCATCTGCTGCCCGAGCACTTCTCCCAGGGACTTCTCCCCACCGATCGACAGCACTGGCATCGTCAGCTTGGTCTGCGAAAGCTGCACGAAATCCTTCGCCGTTAGCGGGAACGAAGCGAAGTACGCCCAGCCGGCTTTCATCCTCCCCGGGCGCGCGTAAGCTTCGGTATAGGCTTTCCGGTCGGCTTCCGAAAGAGAGCGCGTCTTGTCCGCCGCGAATTCATTCCAGTAATAATCGAAGTACATGCGCTCCCGCCCGCGAACTAACGCCGCGGGCGTTTCCCCATGGAACCGGAAATGCCACAGCCCTGGGTTGTTGTACACAGCATCCCCTCCCTCAACACCGGGAAGAAACGCATCCATCACCACCAGTTTCTCTACCTCCGCCGGAAACTGCGCGGCATACGCGTAGGCCACCATCAGGCCGATGTCATGCCCAACGACGCGCGCTTTTTCAACTCCAAGCGACCGCGCCAGCGCATGAATCCGCATCGCAGCGGTTTTCATGTCCAATCCATCCGCCGGTATCGAGGAATCCCCGATCCCCGGCAGGTCCGGCGCAATCACCGTGCATTTTTCGCCAAGCTGCGGCAAGAGCGGCGTCCACATCAGCGAAGTCTCTGCATAACCATGTAGCAGGATCAACGCGGGGCCGTGCCCGCCGGTGGTGTAATGCAGTTTGACGCCATCGACCTCCGCCGTTTGCGAAACGAAACTCTTGTCTGCCTCCCCAGCGTAGGCGCTCTCCGGCAATCGGATGAGGAGCAAAAGAAGACTAAGTACGGAAACGGTCCGGAATAAGTAAATCATGCGGTGCATGGTGAACTCCTCATTTGAAGGGGTCAGTATACGCGGATTTGTGTTTGGCGTTTTGGCCGGCGCGCAACAGCAGCGAGAAATCTGGACTAAAACGTGACCCGGAATCCGACCTGCGCTGCGAAGGGAATTCCCACCGTCGTCCCAGGGCCGAAGAAGTCTCCCAGCGCGCCGGAAGGAAAGAGCAATTGGTTCCCGCTGGTTACCGGACGGTTTTGCGTGCAGGCCGGCGGATTCAAACAAACCGATGTGACGTTGGAAACGTCATTCACCGGCGTCGGTATGGCGCTGATGTCCGGGATGTAGTTGTTGCCGGGATTGCTGCGGTTGAACAAATTGAAGAACTCCACGAACGGAGAAACGCTCCAGCGCTCGTTAATCTTGAATGGACGGCTCACGCGCATGTCCATCTGCACGTACGGCGTGCCGCGGAATTCATCGAGCGAAGTCTCTGTACCGTTGATGACCGCGCGATTACCGGTCGCCGGCGTTATGAGCGTAATGGGCCGCGCGCTTTCCGCCTGGAATAGCCAGGAAACCTCCACTCCGGCGGGCGCATGAACCGTTCCAATCAGAACGGCTCGATGACGTACATCTTCGCCCGACGGCCCATAGTCACCCTCCGCAAAAGGATGGAACGGATCGCAAACTCCATTGACGTAGTCGAAAAGCTCGCCAATCTGGCAGCCCCACGTCTTCGCGCTGGAAAGCGTGTAGTTTGCAACCAGATTCAAACGCTTCGCCACATTCCCCTGCAGGTGGAGCATCAGCGCTTTGTAGCTCGAGCGGTTGTCCGTTCGGAAAATCGAGACGTTCGGATAGTCGTAGCGCCGGTAGCCGTGCATTCCGGTTTCCAGCGTGTAGTCGGCGCTCAAAGTCCAATCGGCATTGAACGCGTGCTGGATTCCCGCCGTCGCATGCAGCGCGTAAGGAGTCGTGTAGTTCGGATCGATCAGCGATGGTGGACTGGTGCCCTTCGCAAGATTGCCTTGGTTCACGGCTACCAGCGCTTCCACCCATCCGTTTTGCGCAAGGTCTGCATAGTAAAGTCCCGCACCGCCACGCAGAACCGTCTTCCCGGAATCATCCAGCGCGTACGCCACGCCCAGCCGTGGCGCGAACGCCTTCCGGTAGTCGTGGGGGATCCCGGTAATGATTCCATTGCCGGCAAGCGCGGGATTGACGCTTTGATTCTGCCCGGAAGCCGTGAAGAGCCCATACGTCGTGTCGTAGCGCAATCCAAGGTTAACCGTCAGACGCCGCGTGGCGCGCCAGGAATCTTCCGCGTAGAGGCCAAGCCGCTGAATGTTCTGAGAAAACGATCCGTCCGATGGGCCGGTTGTCGCCGCGCTCGGGCAGTTCGGATCGGGAGTCGCCGTAAAGCACGTTGCTAACACTGCGGAATTTGCAACATAGAAGCTCGGATCTTGCGGATAGGTGACGACCGTCTCGGCGTTCGCCGCAAGCGCGCCGCTCAACACGGGCTCGTGAATGAAATTCACTCCGAAGCGCATCGCGTGCGGGCCGGTGGTGTGGCTCAAGTCGTAGCGGAATTGATATTTCTCCTGATTGCGCAGGATGGGGAACGCTGTAATCGCGGTAACGAATTGCTGGTCGCCAAAAGTCTCAAACCCGGAAATCGTGCTGGTCGTGGTGCTGAAGGGAAACGCCAGCGCGAATCCCAGATTCGAATTGCGCGTTTGCGTCAGGTGCAATCCGCTGCCGCTGAAAACGAACGAGCCAACCCACGATGGGCTGAACGTGAACTGATTGCTGAGCACCAGGTCAAAGTAATTGTTGTGCGTGACCGCGCCGGTCGAAGGGAGTGTGGCCTGCTGCACCAGGCCGTTGTGCGTCGTGTACGTATCAAACGACATTCGCAGAAACCAGTTGGAACGCGGCGATTGCGCCCAGTCGAAACGCAGCAGGCCGAGGTAGTCGCGGAAAGGAACCGGAGCATTGTTCGGCACGGGAATGGAATTCACCGTCGTTCCATTCACGTCGATCAGACCCTGCTGCGCAAGCTGCGAAAGCGCGTTGAATTCCGTCAGGCTGTTCGGGCTATACGCAATGCTGGCGTTTTCGTGCACGTACTCCAGCGAACCGAATACCCAGAGCTTATCTTTGACGATCGGGCCGCCAATAGTCCCGACATAGTTTTGACGCGAGAACGGCTGCTTCGGGTTGGGCGCTGGGTTGTCGATCGGAAATCGCGCATTGAGCGAAGCGTCGCGTTCGTAAAATGCTTCGTCGCCATGCCAATCGTTCGTGCCGTGCTTGGTGGTGATAACGATGGCGGCGGCTGTCGTGCGGCCGACATCCGCGTTTTCCTGCGCGGTGGCCACGGCAAATTCCTGAATCACTTCGGGCGAGTAATTCTGCAGGAATCCCCCGATCCAGTCGTCCGAATTGTCTCCGCCGTCCACGGAAAGGTCGTTGTTCAGTCCGGAGCTGCCCCCGGTTGAAACCGCGGTGATGCGTGCTTTCGTCGGATCGGAAGGCTCCAGAGGTTCTGTTCCTGGTGCGAGATACGCAATGTTGGCAAAGCTGCGCGCCGCGAGTGGAATCGTGTCCAGATCTCGCGAAGTGATCACTGTCTGATGCACCGCGCTAGTTGTGTCGATCGGTTGTGTGGTGATCGAGGATGCCTGGCCTTGCACGGTCACCGTCTGCTGGACGGCTAGCGGCCTCAGCGTTACGGCCAGTTCCTGCACGGAGCTGATGACCACCTTCACTTCGGCGCTGGCTTCCGTGAAGCCCGTGGCGTTCACTCGGGCGTGATACATCCCCGGCAAGAGGGCGTCGATGCGAAATTCTCCGCGGGAATCGCTCGAAGCTTCGCGCTCGAGCGAAGATTCGTGGGCTTGCACCACGATCTTCGCTCCGGCCACGCGTCCGCCGTTCGAATCCTGGACCGTCCCGCGGAGCGATCCACGCGGATTCTGCGCTAAGAGAGCAAAGGGAAGGAACGCGAAGAACAAAAATGAAAAAAGCGCGGTTCTGTGGAAATCGAGGCGCTCTCGGAGGAAACGGCTGTTCATGGTCAGAGATAGCCTACGGAAAGCGGAGGCCTACTACCACAGGTCGTAGCTGCTGGCTTGCCGCAAAAAAAACCGGCCTTTAAAAAGATGAAGTCAGCGCAGAAACAGTTCCAGCAGTCGATGAACGGAAGAAAGAGTGGCCGGCCACAGCATCAGCGTGGCAAGAGAACCGCCGATTGCGAGTACTGCGCTGCGAGCCACAACACTCTTCCATCGGAGCGATTCGAATCGCGCGGGCTCTAGGCGTAGCAAACGCTGGACTCGGGCAGTCAGATCTTGGTCTACGGAAGCGAGCGAAGTATGGAGAAACGCAAGGCGTGGCCCTGCGCCCATGCGCGCCACGCGCAACAGTGCTTCAGCCAACGAGAGTGCACGCCGGGAATCTCCCTGCACCGCCTCATCATCCGCGGCCCATTCCGAGAACCTGCTCCACTCGCGATCGAGCGAAGAAAAACTGGTAACGAATGGGACGGCGTCCGGCGCCAGCAGGAGCAGCAATCGCTTCAAATTATCCCGCGAGCCGCGATGCGCCTTCTCGTGCCGCAAAGCCACGGCAAGTTGCTCGGCGGAAAGCGCTCGGAGTACGCCTTCGGAGACTATCAGCCGTGGCCGATAAACCCCGGCAAGCGTCAACAGCGGAGCTTCTTTTTCAACAATTACGGCGTTCGAATCTTCCGTAGTCAGGCGTGCTTCGCGCCCTGCCTTCTGCCACGCCCGGTTGTAGCGATTCGAAACGGCCACGGCACGCGCAGCGCGCGCCATGGAAAGTGTGCACACCAGCACGCCAAGAAATGCAAACGTCAGAAAAGCCCAGCCCACGCGCTCCATAGTGGTTTGTGGCTCCAGCCAAAGATAGCTGGGGATGCACAGCCCGAGAACTGCGCTAGCTCCCGCGGCGAACGGCAGCAAACGCAAACCCAACAAGAAATGCGACGCGCTTCGCGGCTGCATCCTCTCAGCGATTCGAATCGCCGCCCCGGACACAGATTTCACCGCAAGACTCAGCAGTGCATTCACGAGAAAAAAAGTAGCAGAGCAAATGCAAAACAATCTCAGCGGGTAGGAAACGTTCATGGCTGGCTCCGCCGGAAAAGTTCTTTGCGTTTCGAACGGATTTTTTTCTCCAGCTCATCCAGCAGCACCGCGTCGTGCTCGCCCACGGCCTCAAGAAAAGAGGAAAGCAGCAATTCGCGCGAAGGATGCGGGCCGCCGAGAAATCCCGCGACAATATTTCCCGCGCGCCGCCGTTCCCACTCCGCGCGCGAGAATCGCGCCGAATAAATAAATGCTCGATCCGGCATGCGCCGCTCCAGCAGCCCCTTTTTGTAAAGCCGGTCCAGCGTGGTCATCACAGTGGTGTAAGCGAGCGGCCGTTCCAGATGCTGGACGACGTCCCGAACGTTGCTCTCCCCGCGCGTCCACAGAATTTGCATGAGCTCCAGTTCCAGCCGCCCGAGAGCGTCTGGCAGAGCGTTCTCGCTGCGATTCGAGCGGCGGCTTTTGAGGAAGCGGATCATCGTGCAAGCTCACAATTCGCGCACAGTGAGCGGCACCGCGCATTCTACGCCTATGCGCAGTGGAAATCTCAATTTCCTCGGGCGCAAAAAAAAGACCGCGCTGCGATATCAAATCGCAGCACGGTCCGGTTTCCAAGGCAACTTCTGTTGAAGACCGAACAGAAAAGAGGAAGGCCAACACCCGTTTGTTCTGAGACGTCCGGCAGCCCGTGGAGGTTACAGCTTGCCCGCTACTCTTGTGTCCTGATAAGTGCTTATAAAACAATAATTTACAAGGAAAAGGGGCGGGCCTTGCGGCTCGCCCCTGCGTTGATTCGTGTGCTCTTTGGCGACGAAGATCTTATCTTCGACGCTGGCTTGTCGTTACGGCTTTGGGGCCCAGGCGGAGGCGATCAGGTCGTGATCGAAGGCCGGGGGCACCTGTTTAAAGCAGGCGTAGCGATAGAGTGCGGCGTTGAACACGCCCTGCACGGCGGACATGAAGACAGAGAGCATCAGGAAGTAGAGAATCATGATCGCCAGGCCGAAGAGCAGGCCCTTCCCGCCACCCAGGAACGTGGCGGCAATCACCAAGCCGACTCCAGGCAACATGAGCAGCATGGAGACCAAGCTGAGGCTGAAGCCTCCGATGACTTTTTCGCCCCACGTGTCGCGGAAGAGTTTCGAGGAACGCTTCACGGCGTCGATCGGGGTGAGGTCCTCGAAAGCGAGCACGGGAACGACGAAGTAGCAGGCCAGCGTCCAGGCAATGCCGATGATGCGCATGATGAGGCGGCCGATGAGGCCGAGGCGCTCTTCGAGCGTGCGCAGGATCATGCCGACCGTGGCGGCGACGAGGGCCCATTGAAGAATGGTGCCTTTGCGCGCCCAGGCCAGCTCGATGCCGTCGCGGAAGGTCCAGGTGCCGCCCATCAAGCGGCTATTGGCGACGCCGACGAGCGCGACGTTGAAGAACACGATGACGAAATAGTTGGCGACGTACAGGGTGAACATGCCGAACAGAAAAACCGGCGACTGATTCGGATTGAAGTGTTCGCCGGCGGCCGCCGCGGAAGCCATGGCCGGCAGGATAGCGAGCGTGCCACCCGTGGCGATGACGGCCGTGACGATCAGACAGGCGATCGCCGAAATTACCGGGAAGAGCATCAATTGCTTGTCGGAACGGAGAATGGCAAAGCTCTGTTGAACGAGCTGCCAACTGCGAGAAAACTTACCCATCACACCCTCCCACACTGACTGAACGTACGGAATGGTGACCCGAAGAGAGTTTGTCCGAGAGACAGGTTCGCGCCAATAGTACATCGGATGCACGTCCTTCGGACAGGTGACTGGTGGGACAAAGGACCGTTTGCATGTTGAAAGGTTTGAAGGTTGAAGGTTGGGAGGGTGGCAGCGGAGGGCGACGCGTTCCCCTCGAGGCTCGGGGCGAGCCAAAATGGGAATTGTTGGGTGACACCCCGGCAGTTTTGAGAAAGAGTGTGGAAGCGCTTGATTGGAAAAGAGTTGCGAAACACTCTTGATGCAAAGAGCGACAAAAGAGTGCAAAAGAGCAAGCGTACCCCCCACCCCCCGGGGCATTTGTATGGTTATCAAACGAAAGGGGTTGCGGGAGGGGGCATTTGTAAGGTTGTGAGCGGTAAGGAGTTAGAGCGAAGACCGTTGAACGTCCCGCAAAAGCATCCGGGATGCAGACAGCGCATTTGCATGTTGGAACATTGAAAGGTTGTCGAGAAGAGGTAGACGGCCGGAGATGTTGGGTAAGGATCACGAGCGATGGTAGCGTATGTTCCCTATAGTGTCAAGTACTTCTTTAGTATGATATTTTCACAGAGGACGGATTGCTTCGAATGGGTGGGTAAGCGGAAGAAAACAAAGGGGTAGAGTTCACTGAGGTGTGGGGAAAAGCTGAAAGCGGGATCCAGAGGCAGAAATCGGAGAGGACGGAGTAGAGGTCAGATAGAATCCTATGGGCGACTCCAAGAGCGGTGGAGAATGACAATGAGAATGAACTGGAAGAGCTTGCTCAATGCAACGAGGGTAAGAAGTTTGTACGGCGGGGCTGGTTCCTTCAAGTCCCCGGACGACCCCCGAAGTGAATTCGAGCGTGACTACGGAAGAACCATTTTTTCAACGCCTGTGAGAAGGCTGCAAGACAAAGCTCAAGTCTTTCCTTTGGTTCAACACGACTTTGTAAGAACTCGACTTACGCACTCCATTGAAGTGTCAAGCGTCGCTAGAGGGCTGGGAGGCATGGTGGCCAGGTGGTTATCCGATGAAAGGGAACTTGATGCCCATCTGGCGCCCGCAGTGGAAGTAATTTCTGCAACATGCGGCATATTTCACGATCTAGGAAACCCTCCCTTCGGTCATGCAGGAGAGGACGCCATAACTGAATGGTGTACCAGAGACATAAATTTGGACGCCTTCTTCGCGGGCCAGCCTCAAATGGCGGGCGATTTCAGAACTTGGAATGGGAACGCGCAGACGATTCGGTTAGTCGGTCGATTGCAGGTGCTGTCGGACGAATATGGGCTGAACCTGACATGTGCAACGATGTCCGCAGGATGCAAATACCTCGCAGCGTCGCACGAAGTTAAATCTAGCGAACACGATTCATCTAAGTTGGGATACTTTTTCTCGGAAAATGATCTTGTCTCGAGAATTCGTGAAGCTGTAGAAACAGGATGCGCGCGACATCCCATTACATTACTGGTCGAGGCGAGCGACGACATTGTTTATTCGGCGGTTGATCTGGAGGATGGCATCAAGAAGCGGCTGATTAGCTGGGATCGACTCCGACAAGAGATGCGGGAAAGAAGCCCCGGCTGTTTACACACGGACCGAGCTTTAGAGCTTGCGAACAAGAAAATAGGTTCTATGAAAGAGGGGCCTGCAAGAGACGAGGCGCTAATACAAGCTTTCAGGACATATGCTATCAACGAAGTAACGATATCTGTATTCGAGGAATTCAAGAAAAACTACGAGAAGATTATGGCCGGCGCGTACCACTCCGAACTCGTGAAGGGGTGTACAGCTTTCCCGTTGGTGAAGGCCTGCAAGGACATTGCTAGTGAGGTGGTCTATCGCTGTGACGAAGTGCTCGGGATTGAGCTGATGGGGCGAAAGGTCATAAGGGACCTTATGAATGTCTTCTGGGAGGGGGCTGAAGCCTTCCAGGGTGGCAAATGGAAGAGCAAGCCATTCGCTGAAAAGGCTTATCGTTTGATGTCTCGAAACTATCGGAGTGTGTTCGAGGAAGCACTTACTAGGATTATTGACGCTGAAAAACCTGGCTCTGATAGAACACCCATGGCTATGTATTACAGGCTTCAATTGATATGCGACTATGTATCGGGGATGACGGATTCCTTTGCCACGAGCCTCCATAAAAGCCTCTCAAATGTCTGACTTGGATCTTCCGAAGGATGGCGCGCCGGTCCTAAGAAAGCGCTTATCGGGCTTCCTCGCCAATCATTCGGCTTGGAAGGGACCGCTTAGGCGTGCGCTCAGACGCATAACTGACAACTCGTGGTCCGCAGTAATCTTTGGCGGAGTACTGCGTGATCTCCTCATATTTGGGGCTTCCGAGGTTCCACGGGATGTGGACATCGTCGTCGAAGGTGTGACGGCTTCTGACCTTGAGCGTGTGTTTCGCGATTTGATTTTCGAGACGAACCGGTTCGGCGGCCTTCGACTGCGGACAAAGGGTTGGCTAATAGATATTTGGTGTCTTCAAGATACTTGGGCAATTCGGAACAAAATGGTCGAATCGGTCGGCCTTCGCGATTTGGTGCGTACAACTTTCTTAAATGTCGAGGCAGTGGCTGCTGATATCGGGGCGGTTCGGGGGCGCCCGAGGCGCATCTTGTCATCGGGTTTTTTTGAGGCAATCGAGAAGCAGGTGCTAGACATTAATCTAGAGAGCAATCCTCATCCAGCGTTGTGCGTGATCAGGACGATTACCACTGCGATTAGATTAGACTTTTTCCTCTCCCCGAGACTGGCCAAATACATCGTCGAACAAACGAGGAAGGCTTCTGTACGCCGAATAATGGAAGCGCAGGAGTCGCACTATGGAAAAATCAGAATTAGGGAGGCAAGAATTAGTGAGGTTGTTGCATCTCTCGTTGAACAGTTGGTCGATGCTTCCATTCAAAGATTGAAAATACCTGCGACGAGGATGGAGCAGTTGGAACTCTGGAAATACTGGGATCCGACATGCTAAGGTTTCCAAGACGACGCCTAAACTGAGTGTGCACAGAATCAGGTTAATTTGCCGACTTGGTATCGAACTTTAGAGGTTCTTGAACGGCCGAGGGGCGCGACCGAACAGCCTTATAATGGGCACGAACCATTAGAGCCGGGGCTTCGTCGTGATCGGAAGCGTGGATCATGTAATACATGACGCGGTCCCCTTCGTCTTTGTCGAAAATTGGATAAGCTGCGACGTATGAGTAGCCCAACTCACCGCGGAATCTTTCGCAAACTAGTTCTACGATTTGATAGGGAGACATGGATCGCAGGTCCTGCCAGTCTGGTTTCCCCCACCACAAATGAGCTTTGTCGCTCCTGCGGATGCCGGCAAGAGCTCGGTGAAGCCATCCAACACCAAGAAAGTAGAGCAACTCGATTTTGTTATTGGGCGATTTTTTGAATTCGGCCAGCTTCTTCAGCGTCGCCCAGTGACATTCAAACGTTCGTTGGTCGAGCAAGCAAAAGGCAGCTTCCTTTTGTGTAATGCCACCCTCACGGAGAAGGCGGTCCACGCTCTTGTTGAAATCACCAGCATAAATTCTGATCCGGCGAGGTATTTTGTGGCCCTTCTTGTCCCGAGCTTCCGATTGTGATTCGACTAGCCTTCTTAAAGCTGCGAGCCCAGCCCTTGAGATTTCGCAGAGGAAGAATTTACGTAGCCATTTCGGCTCACTTTCAAGAACAAGAGCAGCGGACCATGAGCCTAGTTGTTTAGGAGACTGTGGGCCGGCGAAGCCGTCTATGTATGCGCCGTGTTTCGTGATTTGCACAAAGTACTTGAGATACTGCTGAATGAAATGCGCCTTGTTCTGGGTCCAAATGGCCTGATCGTAGCGTTTGTACCTTCGGATCTTCTTGTAAACTCCTGGTTCCATCCCTGGAAAGAGAGGCGCCATCAATTCGCTGGAGGGCTGCCCCGAGGGAAGTCTTTTGTTTGTAGGAGTCATACGTCAGGAACTTCGCTTGTAGCTTTTCCGCTAGAGACCTTCGACTCTTCGTATCAGGTATCTCGCCTAGTGATGTTTGGGGAAACTCGTTGTGCGTGCGGCCATGTAGTTTTCGCCCATTCTTCTTTTTTTGCACGCCGCCCCATTGCTTAAAAAAGAATGGAACATCCGCAGAGCGACATTGTTGAAGAAGGCTGTCGACCCAGGATTCCTGAATCGGCCTAGCACCTCTTCCACTTTCACCCCCGACTATAACCCAATCGATATCTAAAAGGTTAATGAAACCAACGTCTTCTAGTAATGGCTCGATGGAAAGAAATTTCATTTTGGCCGACGTTTGACGAAGATGGTCAATTCGAGGCACTCCGTATTGTGTGTCCTCTACGCTGACTCCCCACCAGATGTGGGTGCTCTCAGTTGCAAAACGCAATGCTCCATTCAACATGTCTCGGAGACGTTCTGATCGCTTCGTGAGGATTTGGTATGTATGCCAGTTCGCAGTCATCATCACTGTTGCGACGCGAACGATGTAGTCGTCGGGGACATCGGCGTGGAAGAGGTCACTCATCGAATTCACGAATACCATGCTGGGATGAGTCCATGAGAAGGGCTCGAGTAATTTCTCAGGTACCAGACGCAGGTCGAAACCTTGCTCGTATGGATGTCCCTTGACTCCCCTAAAGCGCTCCGCGAAAGCTTCGGCGTAACAATTCTTGCAACCGGGACTGACCTTTGTGCAACCTCGGACGGGATTCCATGTCGTGTCAGTCCATTCGATCGTTGTGTTTGTCGCCATCCGTCCCCCGATCCACAATCGATAGTACATGCTGGACTTTCGCCTTTCAATCGCCCGTTAGTGAAAAACGCTCGGAGCGAAGAGAGGGCACGATGTATCGTGCCCCACAAAATCGGAGGGGGCGGCGTGGATTCTGTTTTACGCTAGAGACGTGCGATTGGAAATTCGGGCGGTCGTTTGGGAGATGGGAACGTGAGAAAAAATTTTCTAGGTACGGCGATATTGCTGATCATGACCGGTTTGGTGGGAGCCGCGTTCACGGAGGGTACGTCAAAGGGGGCGGGCTCTGCGGCGCAGCAGGGGAGCATGAGCGACGAAGGCGGGCGGGTGATGGCGCTGGAGAATGCTTGGAATCATGCGCTGGAGGCGAAAGACACGAAGGCGCTGGACATGCTGCTGGCCAATACGTTTGTATCGGTGGACATTGATGGAAGCATTGCGTCGCGGAGCGAATTTCTGGCGAGCATCAAGTCGGCGGACTATCAACCGTCGCAAGCGGTGACGGAGCAAAGCACGGTGCAGGTGTACGGGGATGCGGCGGTGGTCGTGGGAGTGTTTCGCATCAAAGGGACGGAGAAAGGCAAGGCGTACGTGCACCGCGAACGGTTTGTGGATACGTGGATCAAGCTGCGTGGAACGTGGCAGTGTGTGGCGACGACGAGCACGTTGATTACGGGGAAGTAAGCGGAAAAGAAAACTAGAAACTAGAAGGTAGAAAGTAGAAACGGAAAAGTCAAAGTCCCCACGCGGCGGAGAAGAGAAGGAAGAAAGCAAAGTCAAAGACGGGAGTGGCGACGTAAAGTCGCCGCTACAAACCCAGGAGAGGCCGGGCTGAAGCCCGGCGCCTACAAAAACCGCAAGGGAAAAGCGGGAGCAAGCACCGGTCTGAAGACCGGCCACTACAAAGGCCACTACAAGTGCGCGTCAAACCACTTCACCGTTCGCGCGGTGCGGTCGCGGAGGTGGGCGGGGGTGGCGAAGTGGTGGCCTTCGTGTTCGTAGACGACTAGCTGGGTTTCGACGCCGAGAGTTTTGAGGGCGTGCCAGAATTCGTAGGATTGCGGGGTGGGGCATTCGCCGTCGCTATCGCCGACGAGAATGAGCGTGGGAGTTTTGGCGTTTTTGATGAAAGTGATGGGAGAGCTCTTGGCGTAGACCTCGGGATCGTCGTAAACGGATTTGCCGAAGAAGGGGATCATCCACTGGTCGATTTTGTTTTCGCCGTAGTAGCTCTGGAGATTGGCTAGGCCTGCGCCGGCCATCGCGGCTTTGAAGCGCGTGGTTTGCGTGACGCCCCACATGGTCATGTAGCCGCCGTAGCTCCAGCCGGTGAGGCCGAGGCGGGCGGGGTCGATGGGGGCGGCGCGGAGGGCTTCGTCAACGCCGGCGAGGACGTCGCGAAAATCGCCGTAGCCGAAATCGCGGACGTTAGCGCGGGTGAAGGCTTCGCCCTGGCCGAAGCTGCCGCGGGGGTTAGGCTGGAAGACGAAATAGCCGGAAGCGGCTAGCGCGATGGCGAAATCTCCTGCGCGCGGCCATTCCGATTGGACTGCGTCTCCTGGGCCGCCGTGGACTTCGACGATCATGGGATATTTTTTGGCGGGATCGAAATTGCGCGGGTAGATGAGCCAGCCTTGCATTTCGTAGGCGTCATTTTTCCAGTGGAGAGATTTGGCTTCGCCCCAAGCAGGCTTGACGGCGGAGTTGCGATGGGTGACTTGGCGCCAGTAGCCGATGGGGCCGGCCCAAATTTCGGGAGGATCGCTGAGAGAGCTGCGAATGATGGCGGAAGTTTTTCCGTCGCGGGCTAGAGAGAGATTTGTGCCCCAGAGGCCGGCGGTCGCGTATTCCTGCCCGCGCCAGAGTGGGTCGATGCGGTTGGTGGCGGGATCGACGGTGGCGATGGCGGCGTCACCTTCGATGGTTTCGCCGAAAACGATTTTCCCTTCGGGGGTCCAGGCGAGGGAGTTTGCGGTGGCTTTCATTTCGGGTGTGAGGTTGGTGGGTTCGCCGCCGGTTGCGGGAATGGTGAAGATGTCGCCGCCGACGGAGGGCTCATCGCTCATGAGGCCGGCGATGAAGGCGATTTTTTTGCCGTCGGGAGACCAGGCGGGATTGGCGATTTGCAGGGGCGGTTTGTAGATGGACTTCATGAGGCCGAGCGGGCCGGCGTCAAGAGTGTAGAGCTGGGCGATGTACCAGTTGTTGTCGCCGTTGCCGCGGGCGGCGAGGAGGGCGAAGCGGGAGCTGTCGGGAGACCAATCGAATTCGTAGACGTACATGTCGGGGGGAGAGATTTGGCGGAATTCGCCGGAGGCAAGATCGACGAGGGCGAGGCGCTGCTCGAAGAAGGCGTCCTTGATTTCGCCGGTTTCGGGAGTTTCGGCGACGAGCGGGCCGGCGGCGCGGGTGGCGTTTTCGGTGAAGAGAACGGCGATGGTTTTGCCGTCGGGGGACCAGCGCGGGGTGGCGAGGAGACCTTTCACGTTGGTGAGGCGGCGAATTGATCCATGCTCGGCCAAGTCCTTGACGTATAGCTGTAATTGACCTGGTTTGACGGCATCCGACAGGAACGCTAGCTTCGTACTGTCGGGAGACCAAGCAACGGAACCGTCCGCCCGCGGAAGGTACTTAATGTTTTCACGTGTTCCTCCCACAGCAGTGCTTACACGGGTGGGTCCTTCGCTGGAATGCAATCCAATGAGGTAGATCGCGGTGTTGCCGTCGGGGGCGCCGTCTTTGCCGACTAGAGTTTCGACCCAGGCGATTCTTTTGCCGTCGGGAGAGATGGCGGTTTGTTCGAAGCGAAGGGTGGAGAAGAGAGTGTTCATGACTTCATCGAGGGGAGTGGCTGGGGCGGCGGGCGCGGGCTTCTTGGCGTTTTTCTGTTGTGCGCGGAGAGGAAACGAAACGGGAATGGAAACCGCGAGGGCGACAGCGAGAAACCATTTCGAAAAACGCATGCGTTCTGACCTTTCGAAGCAAAGTGGTGCGCGGCAAAGATAAACCGAGAGGGTCTTTGCTGCAAGCAAAGAGCTGCCCGCCTCCCTTCGAACCTCAGGGCAAGCGGAAGGCGAGCCCTACAAGAGTTGAGGACGGATCAGGTTTGGGCGTGATGGGGCAACCGTTGCAAAGTTCATTGTTGCGGCGGGGGTTCGCGCGTAGAATTCGCGCAGTCTTACCTGTGGAGGTACGCATGCTGGATCGCCGGGGATTCTTGAATTCGTTTGCTGGTGTGGCTGGAGCAGCAGGGGCGTTGAGTCTGGTGCGGAAGTGGCCGGCGCTATTCGAACAGGACGCGCCGAAGATGCCGGACAGCGCGCTTTACGGTTCGAATGAAGAGGAATACTGGGCGGAGTTGCGCAAGCAATTCGTGATCCCGCGCGATGAGGTTTATCTGAACAACGGGACAGTGGGATCGTCGCCGATGCCGGTGCTGAAGGCGATTTTTGAGGGCTACAACGAAACGGAAAAAATGGCGCAGAGCAATCCGGAGGACTATCCGATCTGGGGATATGCATCGTGGAACGAATTTCGCGATCCGGTGGCGGCGTTTGTGGGCTGCAGCCGCGATGAACTGGCGCTCCTGCGGAACGCAACGGAGGCCAACAGCTACATTGCCAATGGCGTGGACATGAAACCGGGGGATGAAGTTTTGATGACCGACCAGGAGCATCCGGGCGGCGAGCATCCGTGGAATTTGAAAGCGAAGCGCTACGGGATCGCGGTGAAGAAAGTGACGCTGCCGAGGCCGGTGCCGAACGCGGCGGCGGTGATGAATCTTTTTAATGATGCCATCACGCCGCGGACGAAGGTGCTTTTCTTCAGCCACATCTCGACGGTGACGGGCGTGGTGCTGCCGGTGAAGGAGCTCTGCGCGCTGGCGCGTTCGAAAGGAATTCTCTCCGCGGTGGACGGCGCGCATGTGCCGGGCATGATGAGGCTAAACCTGCACGAGCTGGGCTGCGACATGTATTCCTCCAGCCCGCACAAATGGCTGCAGGCGACGAAAGGCAGCGGATTTTTGTACGTTCGGGATGAAGTGATCGACCGGCTGTGGAACACGATTGCGACCGAGGGCTGGAACGACACGAAGATTCGCGCGGAACGATTCCAGAGAATCGGCAGTTCGAACGTGCCCGCGCTCTGGGGCCTGCGCGCAGCGGTGCAACTGGCGAATGAAATCGGGATGGAGCGGATTGAGAAGAGGCATCGTCAGTCGGCGGACTACATCTTGAAGGAGATGGTGAAGCGCGGGGCGGAATCGTGGACTTCGCCGGACCCGGCGCTGCGCTGCGGGATTGCGACGGTAAATGTGCCGCCGCTGCAGATTGTGGAGACCGAAAACTGGATGTGGAAGGAAAAGAAGATTCGAATTCGAGGGGGAGCGCCTTCGAAGATCCGGCTTTCGACACCGTACTACCTGTTAAGGAAGGATGTGGACCGGTTTTTGGCGGCGTACGATGAATATAGCCGGATCAAAAAGGCGGCCTAGGTTGGTAAGGAGCTAGACGGGGGTACGCGGCGCCGATGCAACAGGTAACGAACCAGGCCGACGAGAAGAATTGGCAGGCACAGGAGACAGAAAAAGAGCCAAAGGAAGAAGAGTAAGCCCGTCCAGCTATGCACGTTGGGTTCGAAATGCGCCATGGATGTGATTGCGGGAACAACAAGCAGCGTGACCGCTGAAGCAATTATCCCTGCGCGGAGCAAAGGCCCCGGAAGCTCCTTGATGCAAAGCACGATGCAGCCAGCCGAGAGAATGAGAATCCCTGAACCAAGGAACAGGAGCATGAGCCCGTCCGAGATCTCCCCGAAGGGCGAGGGCAGTGAGCGTTCCGACGCCCAGCCGCAAAGCACTCCGAGGATCGCGGAGTAGGAGCCGATACGAATCAAGAGTTTTCCGCGAGGCAGTGTCATGTTTGGCCGGCTGAAAAGAACCCGTTCAGAGCTTACCTTAGATGATATCGATAGCTTGGGCGGGCGGATGTGGAGTGGTCTTGGGTGGTGTTTAAGGAGTATCGCTTCAAGATGGCGCTGGAAAGAAAGCAGCAGGGAGCAAAGCTTAACTACAGGAAGTGAAATATTCGCGGGGGCTGGCGCGTTAAACAGATTGACGGTTGGGATGCGGCGGGAGAAACTGCCGAAGCCGCAAAAGCGTACTTGTTTGAGGCTGAAAATTTCAGAGACAACGAGGGTGACCATGATTCGCAAGATCCGTCCTTTCACTAGCGCTGTTGTTTTCTTGACTCTTTGTGCTGGATCGGCCTTTCCGCAAGCAACTCCAGCTCCTGCGCCGAAAGCAGCGGCGGCCAAGGAAGAGGCGCTGCCAAGCGCGGACGAACTTTCCGCGAAATGCGCCAAGGGAAGCGGCGGGAAAGAAGCGTGGGCGAAGATCAAGACGATGACCATCACCGGAACCATTGAGATTCCGGCAATGAACATGACCGGGAAGATCGACGTCTTTTCCAAGAGCCCGAACCGGCTGCTGCGCATCGTCACGCTGGCGGATGGGCAATTTATACAGAAGCAGGCATTTGATGGACAGGCGGGATGGAAATCCGATCCGCAGTCCGGCCTGAAGCCGCTCGAAGGAGCCGAACTGGAAGAAACCAGGATTGAGGCGGTAATGGATACGGATGTACGGCTGAAGGAAGTGCACCCGGACATGAAAGTCACGGGGCGAACGAAGGTGGGCGATCGCGACGCATATACGGTGCTGACACATCAGCCGGGCGGTAAGACAGTTCTCATGTATCTCGACGCGGAAACGGGGCTGCGCCTTGGCGAGGATTCCGAAGGCCCGAATCCAGCCGGAAGCTTGGAGAAGGCGAGCGCGCTTTTCGAAGATTACCGTACCGTCTGCGGGATTCAAGCCGCGTACCGGGTGCGGGTTACGACGCCGCAGTTCGGTTTTGTGCTCAACATCAAGGAAATACGCTGCAACGAGCCGGTAGACGACAGCATGTTTGCCATGCCGTCCGCGGATGCGCCAGCGCCTCCAAAAAGCTGAGGACTTGTCAGGACTTGACAACTGATCGCTAGGCGGGCCCAAGGATTACTTCTGGGCAACCGACAATTCTGGAGTCAGACACAGGCCTTATTTGATCACCTGCGAACCGGTGATGAGGATATCGACGAGTCGCCTCGCGCTTTGCCGCCAGTCAGGGCTGGTCGACACGTTGGCGACGCCGACGAGAGCCCGAAGAAGATCCATAGGAATAAGATCATTCCGAATATCGCCGCTCTTGATCGCGCGCTTCACCAGGGCATCAATCGCTTCCTGGATTTTAGCGTAGGAAGATGCGAACACTTTCTTGTGATCTCCGATCAGGGTATTCAGTGCAGGGGCGATGATCTGCTTCGTCTCGATGGCATCAACGAACAACAATAGCCAGGCGCGCAACGCTTCCATCGGCGACATGCTTTGAGTGAACTTCCGCCCCGCTGCGGCCAGCTTTTCTATCTCAGACCGATAAACTGCCTGCAGAAGTTCCTCGCGAGTCGGGAAATGGCGATACAAAGTCCCCGGCCCAACACGTGCCTCTTTGGCGATGTCGTCCAGGCTGGCATTTGCGCCCGAGCGGGTGAAGGCCACCTTGGCGACCTCTAAAATGCGTTCGCGATTCCGCTGCGCGTCGGCGCGGGGCTTTCGCTGGGCAGGTTTTGACCGTCTCGAGGGCATAAAAAAGATGTAACCGGAGATAGTCTCCGATTATCTAACCGTTCGGAGACACTCTCCGTTTTATCGAAGTGAGCGCGGCTCGTCAATAGCGGCTGCCAAGGAAGGAAGCGAACGGGCCGGCACAAGGAGGAAGAAAATGACAAAGGTTCTTGGGGCGACTTCAACAACAGAGGAAGTTTTGACTGGCGTAAATCTGCACGGTAAGCGGATTTTCGTCACCGGCGTTTCGGCTGGGCTTGGCGTGGAGACGGCGCGGTCTCTTGCCGCGCACGGCGCGCAGGTCGTCGGTGCGGCGCGGGATTTGACGAAGGCCAAAGCGGCGACGGAACAGGTGCGGAAGGACGCTGCGGCCAATGGCGGGAGTTTCGAGCTGGTTGAGCTCGATCTTGCCAGCCTGAAGAGTGTTCGGGCCTGCGCCGACGCATTACTGGCAAAGGGCGATTCTTTCGATGTGGTCATCGCCAATGCGGGGGTGATGGCGACACCGCTCGGACATACAGCGGACGGCTTTGAAACACAGTTCGGCACCAATCACCTTGGCCACTTTGTCCTGGTGAACCGGATTGCGCGCCTTCTTCGCAAAGGAGGGCGACTGATCAATCTGTCTTCTTCCGGTCACCGCTACTCCGACGTTGACCTTCAGGATCCCAACTTTGAGCGGACGCCCTATGAGCCTTTTGTGGCGTATGGCCGATCGAAGACGGCAAACATCCTCTTCGCCGTTGCGTTCGACCAGAGGCACAGGGAGCGTGGCGTTCGCGCAGCGGCCGTGCATCCGGGAGGCATACACACCGAACTGGGTCGCCACATAGATCCGAGCCGCATTCAGGGGATCATCGAGCAGATGAACCAGCAGCTTGCGGCTGAGGGTAAGGGGCCCTTCCAGTGGAAGACCATTCCTCAAGGAGCCGCCACTTCCGTGTGGGCCGGTGTCGTGGCTCCCGCTGACGAGATTGGCGGCCGATATTGCGAGAACTGCCACGTCGGCCAGATCGTTCCCGACCACGTGACGATCAGCGCCATCAGCGAAGGTGTGCGTGGATATGCCCTCGATCCGAAAAATGCGGAAGCGCTCTGGAAGAAGAGCGAAGAACTCGTCGGTGAGTCTTTTGAGAGGCGGGTTTCAGCTTAGGAATAAGAAGTGGTCCATTGTGATGAAGTGAAGCAAAGGAGAGATTCGCCCAACCGGGCCGGGACTGATTGCCGACCTCGAACAAATGTGCTATTCGGAGACCGCTGCGGATAGCGTATCCGCAGCGCCGGTACGCGCATCTCGTTGATTGACGGAGACCGGTCGAACTGAAATAGAAAACCGGGGCGGCTCACGAGGCCGGCACGGATGCCCGGCAAACGCTAAGTCAGGAGATCGAACTATGCAAATCAAAGGTCACGTGTTCATTGTCACGGGCGCGTCTTCGGGGATCGGGCTGTCAACGGCCATGGCTCTGTCTGATCGAGGCGCGAAAGTGGCCCTCTTGGCCCGCAGTGGCGATGCACTGCAAAAGTTGTCGCAACAGCTTCCCGGCAGCTTGCCTGTCCCGGCAGACATGACGAAGTTTGATGGTGTGCGGGAAGCCGTGCGCGCTGTTCACCAGCACTACGGCCGCATCGACGGGCTCGTAAATAACGCGGGGCGCAGCTATGCGGCTTCCATCGAGGAGATCGAGCCGGAAGTTTTTGATGAAATCTTCCATCTCAATGTTTTGGGGCCGATCATAGCGATGCAGGCGGTAATTCCGGTGATGCGAGCTCAAGGCGGCGGAAGCATCGTGAACATCAATTCGGGCACTGCGTTCATGACTATTCCCCAATACGGCGTTTACTCGTCTTCGAAACGTGCGCTTCTTGGTTTCAGTCTCACGGCGCGCGCCGAGCTGGAAAAGGACCGCATCGTCGTTAGTGAAATCTACCCGTTTATCACCGCGACGAACTTCGGCAAGAACAGGATGGGAAGCCCAGCCAACGGCGGACCGTCCGCCGATTACGCCGGTGGCGACAAGCCTGAATTCGTCGCCGGTCTCGTTTTACAGGCTATCGAAGAAGGGCAGGCTCAGTATTTCGCGAATGATCGCCTCCGCAAAATGGCTGGGGCCGCCGGCTAGACACCCAAAGGAGATACTGATGCACGACGGGCGAGGGACATGTTCAAAAGCCCGTGCGAATCAGGCTGCAGCACTCTCCCCTGCCTTATGTGCTCCCCGAGGATTTCTTGACCCTGCGCGCGGGGGTCGAATACACTACTAGATTCGAACGCAGCCACTGAAGCAGCTAGTGGGCTGCGCTGCGGCCGTGGGTGAAAGAGCTGACCCCGCGGCTACGTATTATATAAGGGGGATTGTTTTGCCAAAGCGCACATTTCAACCGCGGAAACGCCGGCGCGCCAAGACGCACGGCTTCCGCGTACGCATGAAGACGAAAGGCGGCCGCAAGGTGCTGGCGGCGCGCCGCAAGAAGGGACGCCATCGGCTTACCCCCGAATAAAGCGGGGAGCCCCGCGACTCCGGACGGTGCGGGGCTGCGTGGGGCAACGTTTCCGCGCGAGGCGCGGCTGGTGCGGAAGGCAGAGTTTGACGCTGTGTACCGCGCCGGGAAGCGCCGCTCGAGTTCCCACTTCACAGTTTTTTTCCGCGCCAACGAACAGCCGCAGAGCCGCTTTGGATTTAGCATCAAGAAAGCGCTAGGCGGCGCGGTGGTGCGCAATCGAATCCGACGGCGTTTGCGCGAAATGGTGCGCTGCCACCGGCTGGAGATACCCGCAGGATGGGACATCGTCATACACCCGAAGAGTACGGTGGCGCGAGCGGAGTTTGCGGCGCTGACGGCGGACTTGCTGCGAGTACTGAAGGGCCTCTGACCGAAGAGGGCGGACTTCAGTCCGCTCGTACACACAACCAAACACCTATCGAAGAACGATCGATTCCTGTACGCACGGCGCTATTCGCGCTGCGGTTCTACAAAGCCTACTTATCTATTTTATTTGTGGGGAATTGCCGGTTCCGGCCGAGCTGTTCGCTGTATGCGTATGAGGCGATCGAGCGGTTTGGAGTCCTAAAGGGAATTTGGCTGGGGACGAAACGGCTTTTGCGGTGCCAGCCGCTTTGGCGCAAAACGGGCTACGACCCGGTTCCAGAGAAATGGGAAAACATGACCTCCGAAATGAAGGCGCGCGCGCTTCCCTCGAAGCGCATCGCCGCGACACAGAATGAGGTGAATTCGTGAGCTTGCCGGGACAGAAAGACAAGTTCACGCCGGAGCTGCGGATCCTCGTGGCGTCGTTGCTGTCGATGGGCGTGATTCTGCTTTGGGCAAAATACTTTGGGCCGAAGCCGCCGGTTCCATCGCCACAAGCAAACCGTCCGGCGGTGAACGGTCCGGCGACTCCGGGCCCGGCGACGACAACACCTGCTGCGGGTGCTACGCAGACCGCTAACACGGCGGCAGCGATCTCCCCAGCACCGGCGGTGAGCGTCCCACTCAAAAACGATTCGCAAGAACGCACCGTGGTGATCGAGAACGACCTTTACCGCGTGGAGATTTCGAACCGCGGGGCGGTGGTGAAGAGCTGGCAGTTGAAGAAGTATATGGATGATGCCAAGCCGCAGCACGTTCTGGACGTGGTGCATCCTGCTGCTTCGCAACAGACCGGCGGGTGGCCCTTTGCGGTGGTTCTGGAGGATGAGCAGCTACAGAATGCCGCGAATGCGGGGCTTTACCAGATTTCTTCGGGCGCGGAGACGCTGCATGCACCGGCGGACGCGGAATTTACCTGGAGCGACGGGCACCTGGAGATTACGAAACATTTCCGGTTTGACCATACCTACGTGGTGCGCGTGGAGACCGCCGCCAAGTTGGATGGGAAGCCGATCACCGCGGGAATCGGCTGGCTTGGAGGCTTTGGCGATTTGACGGTGACGAACCCCGCTCCGGTGGAAACCGTTTCGACGTACTACAGCGAAAACGGCAAGATCACGAATTTCCTGCACAAGAAGCTGGATGGGCCGGAGAAGTGGGGCCCGGGCGTCTGGCAGGGTGGAAAAGATTTTGTAGGAATTGAGGACCGCTATTTTACGGCAGCATTTTTGCCCGTGGGTAGCGCCGCGCCGGGGACGCTGGAAACACGCTACTGGAAGACTTCGCGGACGGTGAAGGTAAATGAGCAAGACGCGTTGGAGCCGGTGCCGCAAGTTGCGGCAGCGACTTCGGCGCAGCCAGTGGCATTGCGGGTGTACGTTGGTCCGAAAGACTACGATGACTTGAAAAAGATGAACCCGCCGTTGCACGGGCTGATCAGTTTTGGCTGGCTGGAGTTCATCGCCGAGCCCATGTTCCACGGGCTGAAGTGGCTGCACAGCTACGTTCCCAACTGGGGTTGGGCCGTGGTGATCCTGACACTGATCGTCAACGCGCTATTTTTTCCGCTGCGAATCTCGAGCTACAAGACGACGCTGAAAATGCAGCGCGTGGCGCCGGAAATCAAGGCGATCAACGAGAAATACAAGAAGTACAAGTTCAACGATCCGAAGAAAGCGGAAATGCAGAAGGAAGTGATGGCGGTTTACCAGCGCGAGGGCATCAACATCGGCGGCGGGTGCCTTCCGATGCTTTTGCAGATGCCGGTGTGGTTCGGGCTGAACACCGCGTTGCGCGGAGCCATCGAGATGAGGCACGCGGGCTGGTTGTGGATCACGGATCTTTCGTCGAAAGACCCCTACTACATTCTTCCGGTGACGATGGGACTGTCCATGTATCTGGTCTCGAAGATGACGCCGGTGACGGCTACCGATCCGCAACAGCAGGCGATGATGAAGTTCATGCCAATCAGCATGGCGGCCATGTTCGTGGTTTTCCCGTTCTCCAGCGGGCTGGCGGTGTATATTCTGACCAGCAACCTGGTGGGAATCGCGCAACAGTGGTATCTGAACAAGACGCATCCGGCACCTGTCCAAGTGAAGCCCGTGCGCGGGAAGAAATCGTAAACAAGGGATTTTTCAGAAACACTTGATTCATTCGAACGCCGCATGACCCAAGAACTTATCCGCGATGGCAAGCTGGACCGGCAGGCAACGGCCGAGGCGTTGAGGAATTTTCTGGAGAGCATTGTTCGGACTTCGGGACTTGAATTGAAGGTGAGTGTTCGCGCGGTTGGTCCAGGAACGGCTGGGGCCGAGGGAGATGCGGAAGTGCTCGCGGATCTGGACGGCCGGGACAAAGAAATTCTGCTGGGGCATAACGCGGAAGTTTTGAAAGCATTCGAGCACCTGGCATTCAAGGCGTTGCGCTTAGAGCCGAATTTCCACGAAAAAATCCATGTTGATAGCGCGGGTTACCGGGCGCTGCGGTTTGAAGAACTGCGCATGACGGCGCGGGTGGCTGCGGAACGCGTGCAAACTTCGCGGCAGCCGTTTACGCTGAATCCTATGTCGTCGCGGGAACGGCGGATCGTGCATTTGGCCCTGAAAGACATGACTGGCGTTCGAACGGAGAGCATTGGCGTGGGGGAAGAGCGGCAGGTGGTGATTCATCCGGCGGATAGCAAGACTTCGCGGTAAGTCCTCGTTGTAAGAGAATCATCAGGCAGGAATGCCTGTCCTACATTGTGACCCAACCTTTTGAAAGAACGCTTCCGTCGGCGGCGAAGCGCACGCGATAGGTGAAGCTGGAGGGGCGGTCGCGGAGCGCGGACTGAAAACGGATGTCGGCGAATTCCACGATGGCGACGTCGCCTTCCTTGTGAAAGCGCGTGACGGGAAAACGGGCAAAACCGAGGACTTTCTGGACTTCGGGCAGGCGGCGCGCGGCGTCGATATAGGAGTTCGGAAAGGCATCGGGATAGTAGTGGTGTTCCTGCGCGATCAATTGCGCATCGCTGGGCTTGTCGCTGAGATCCATGCGTAATTCATAGACGCCGTGCTCGGTGCGAACCAGTCCGTCCCAATGCCAAAGGGAAGGTGGAAGCGGCAGCGCACCGATCGATTTCACCTGCAGAGGATAGAGCTCCGCGAACTTTTGAATGCGCGCGAAGGCGACGTGGTGCGCGTAAAGGGTGAGCGCGACGTAAATTAAGGACGCAAGGAAACCTGCGCGGTTCCAGGTGTCGTGACGAATCTTCACACCCCAGCCCTGGAGCGCGGGCAGCAGGAAGATTGCGGTGAAAAGCAGGGTCGCGCCCAAGACGACTTGAGCAGAAATCGGCGCGCCGACAACTTCGCCAATTCTGGCGATGAGCACGGGAGCGGGCAAGAAAACCAGCCACACTCCAATGGCGCGCGCTTTTACTTTTTCTGGATGGGAATAGACCCAGGCGAGCAACTGCGGCACGAGAAAGATTGCCGTCAATGTGAAATCGATGATGAAAATGAGATCCCAGGCGGGGCGCGACCATTGCAGGGGCGACCAGATCATGGTGCCGAAGGAGGTGACCAAATCGAGCAGGATGTGGCTGAGAAGGCCTACTGCGTAAATCCCGATGAGGGCTGCGAACGGAGGCGCTTCCCATTTTCGCCAGCGCGCGAGAGCTTGCGTGATGGCCGCGAGGAGCAAAGCCCAGAGCGGAAGAAGCACCAGCGAGTGCGTGAGGCTGCGGTGCCAGGTGACGATGAGAAGTTTGTCGCTGGAGAAAAGGTCGCGGAAAACGTCGGAGTCCGGAAAGATGGCGCCGAGCATCTGCGACCAGGTGATGACGCGGCCGCGGTTGATCGGGGCCGAGGCGAACATGTCCTCGCCGCGGAAGATGGCTTTGCCAATTAGTGCGCCGGCGATGCCGTGGGTGATGGTGTCCATTGTCGAGAGTTATTGGATGACTGAGATTTTCATGATTTTAGCGAACGAAGAGAAGCGGGTTCTTCTTTGCGAGGACGGTTCCGACGCGGCGGGCGGAGACGCCGTGATGCTGCAAGGCGGTGATTGCGGCGTCAGCGGATTCGGGGGCAACGGAGACGAGCAGGCCGCCGGAGGTTTGCGGGTCGAAGAGTAAATCTTGATATTCGAGCGGGACGGCGGGGTCGAAAACGGCGCAATGGCCAATGAAAGCCCGGTTATTCTTCAGGCCGCCGGAGAGGTGGCCTTCGCGGGCGGCTTCAGCGGCTCCGGGGAGATAGGCGAAGGTGCGGTGATCGATTTCGAAGGAAACCGGCTCGATGCCATGCGACGGATCGCCGAGGGCCATTTCGCGGGCGTGGCCGAGGAGGCTGAAACCGGTGACGTCGGTGACGGCGTGGACGCGTTTTGCGCAGCCGGCTTTTTCGTCTAGCTCCTGTAACGCGGTAGCGGCATCGCGATTGAGAGTAGTCATTGCGGCAACTGCGGCGGTGAGAGACTCCTGTGTGGCGCGCTCTTTTTTCAAAGCGGTGGTGATAACTCCTGTGCCGAGCGGCTTGGTGAAAAGCAAAACGTCTCCCGTCCGCGCGCCGACATTTCTCCAAACTCGGTGCGGATTGATGACGCCTGTGACGGCGTAGCCGAAGAGCATGTCTTCGTTTCGAATCGAGTGGCCGCCGATGACGCTGCATTTCGCTTCGTTCATTTTCGAAAGGCCGCCGCGAATGATTTCTTCGAGGATGGCGGGGTCACCTTTTTCGGGAAAGCCAACGATGGACAGCGCGGAGACGGGCCGGCCGCCCATGGCATACACATCGCTGAGAGCGTTGGCGGCAGCGATTTGTCCGAAGAGGTGCGGATCGTCAACGATGGGCGTGAAGAAATCTACGGTCTGGACAAGAGCGAGGCCTTCGCCGAGTAGATAGATTCCAGCGTCGTCGTTGGTGTCGAATCCGACGAGTACGTTGGGATCGGTCTGGCGCGGCAATTTGCGCAGTACGGCGTCCAGCGTGGCGGGATTGAGTTTCGCAGCGCAGCCCGCGGCCTTGGCCATCGACGTGAGTTTTACTGGGTTCGACAAATTCCCTCCTGGTGCATTGGCATTATAAGGATGCTGCTTCACGATTGCTTGTGACATTCTCGTTTGCAAAATGTGGTGGTGAGTTGCGCGTGGAGCGCGAACATGTTCTTATCGGCGGATGGCGTGGGACATCTGGCTGATTTTTTTTGTGCTGGCGGTGATACTTCCGTGGCGCGGGCGAGCCCGCCTGAAGACATTGCTTGCAATGCCGCACGTCGGAGCAATGGAAAGGATTGTTTTATATGCTTCGACCATTGCGTTCCAATGGGTGATTGTGGCGGTGGTGGCCTGGCGGGCTTGGGTTCACGGTTACACCGCGAGAGAATTGGGGCTGACTGCTAGCGATGGGACCAGGCTGGTAATTGGTTCCATTGTCGGCGCCGCGACGATTGCGACATTCCACTGGTTTAATTTGCGCCGTGTGGGGCGGATGCCTCCTAACTCTCGAGGGTCAATTCAGGCGATCGCCGAGCGCATCTTGCCGCAGTCTGCGATGGAACTGCTGCCTTTTCTGGCACTTGCGATTACGGCAGGGCTTTGCGAAGAGTTTCTCTATCGCGGTTTTGCGATGGCAGTGTTGTCGCGGCTGGGAGTAGTCGCCTGGGCAGCGGTGCTGGTTTCGTCTATTCTTTTTGGGTTGGCGCACCTGTACCAGGGACGTGGTGGCCTTGTAAGCACCATGTTTGTTGGAATCGTGCTCGGAATCGGCCGGGTCGTGTATGGTAGTCTGGTCCCGGTGATTTTCTGGCATGCCGCGGTAGATGTAGTCGCCGGAATCGCCGGGCCGCGGTACTTGTTAAGATCTTCATTAAACACCGTAGAATCAATAAGTTAGAAGGTCTTTGACAAACAATTACTTCTATGACAACAGCCGCGCCCCCAACCCTCTCCGCCGAAACCATTGGCCGTGCCTTGGGAGAGTTCCAACTGGCGGTCAATGACCAGCAAGTGCTTCAAATTCAACAATATATAAAAATTCTCCTGCAGTGGAATGAAAAGATAAATTTGACGGCGATTCGCGATCCTCTGGAGATACTAAATCGTCATTTTTGTGAATCCATGTATGCGGCGGCGGCCGTACCTGTGGAAAACGGTCGGCTCGCCGACGTAGGGTCGGGGGGTGGGTTTCCGGGGATACCGCTCAAGATCATTAGGCCGAATTTGCAGGTTTTTTTGATCGAATCGAACATAAAGAAGGCGACTTTTCTTGCGGAAGTCATTCGAGAGCTTGGACTTACGGATGCGAGGGTCATTGTTTCCCGATATGAAGAGCTGGGCGAAGAGGTGGCACCGCTCGATTTCGCATGTTCTCGGGCATTGGGGGAGTTTTCGGCCTTTCTGGAGTGGGCGCGCTCGGAACGGATAACAGCCAAACAGGTTATTCTTTGGATTGGCGCCCGGGACCTACCGGAAATCGAGAAGGTTCGAACCTGGGAGTGGCGTGAGCCAATCCCGGTGCCCAATTCGCTGAGGCGACTGCTGCTTGTGGGGACAAATAAGAGCTAAAGTGTCGGCCCATCGACCTAGGGTCCGTGTGGATCGAGAAATAGCTAGGTGATTTGAGATTCTCTGATTTCCAGAGATCTTCTCCGAAGAACAAAGCAAGCGAGACAGAAGCCTATGTCCATGTTCCACCTGGAACACATCTGCGGCGAGTCCAGCCGGATCCGATGCTTGCCTGGTGAATCCCCAGAGAAAAGACTCTGAGTGTAGTTCCACGTGGAACATAAGGGGTAGAAATGTGCCAGCGCGGTGTAGATTTCGGATGAAACAGCGCGAGGCTCGAGGTTCAACGGATGGATTTTCAGTATCAATTCTATGTTCCACGTGAAACAACTTGCAACGTGAGGTTCGATTTGCTAGATTCTGGCTCGCGAGGAACTGTTTGGCCCGAATTATTGCAGTTGCTAACCAAAAAGGTGGGGTCGGGAAGACAACGACGGCGGTGAATCTAGCCGCCTGCCTCGCTACCGCTGAACAACCCACGTTGCTGATCGACTGCGATTCCCAGGCCAATTCGACGGCAGCTATTGGATTTGCCAAGGATCCCTCGCGTCGAACACTGTACCATGCGCTTATTCTTAACGAGTCCTTTGACAAAATCCTTCAAAAGTCACAAGTGGATCGGCTAGATGTCGTCCCCGCCGACAAAAACCTCGCCGGGGCCGCCGTAGAGCTTGTGAATGCGGAAAACCGCGAATACAAGTTGCAGGCGGCTCTGAAGTCTCTGGATGAAAAGTATCGTTTCATTATCCTGGATTGCCCACCTGCTCTGGATTTGCTAACGCTGAATGGTTTGGTGGCTGCAAACGCTGTTCTGATTCCCATTCAGTGTGAGTACTTGGCGCTAGAAGGGGTTTCGGAACTGCTGGATACCCTAATGCGCATTCGACGAACCCTGAATCCCAGTCTCGAAATCGAAGGAATCCTGCTGACCATGTTCGATGAGCGAACGACGCTTTCAAGGCAGGTAGCCACGGACTTGCGTAGTTTCTTTGGAACACAGGTATTTCAAAGCGTAATTCCGCGAAATGTGCGCCTGGCGGAAGCGCCAAGCTTCGGAAAACCAATCATTTTTTACGATATTCATAGCAAGGGGGCGGAAGGCTATACGCAGCTCGCCCAGGAGGTTATTGCCAATGCCGAGAAACGCGCTGGGACGGGGGCTAGGAGCGCTCATTCGGGAGCCTGAACCGAAAGTTCAGCCTGAAGCCGTACCACAACAGCCTCAAGTAACCACTGCCGGCGGCGCAGCGGTTGTACCCGCACGCGAGGCGGCGCATCCGGGGCCGCAGCAGATCGACATTGACCTGATTGAGCCGAGCCCCTATCAGCCGCGGACACGCTTTCGCGAGGAAGCATTGGACGAACTGGCGCGGTCCATTCAAGCAAGCGGAATCATTCAGCCTTTGGTGGTGCGGCCGATTGGGTCGCGGTTTCAGCTGATTGCGGGAGAGCGCCGGTGGCGCGCGGCGCAGCGCGCGGGCTTGAATAAAGTTTCGGTGATCGTTCGGGAAGTGCCGGACGCGCTGGCGCTGGAAATGACGCTGGTGGAGAACATCCAGCGTGAAGATCTGAATGCAATTGAGGCAGCACGAGCTTTTGAGCGATTGATGGACGAATTTCAGCTCACGCAGGAGGCCGTCGCAGAACGCACTGGCAAAGATCGGGCGACAGTGGCCAACTCGATTCGATTGCTGAAGCTGGAACCGACGATCCAGGATTGGATTGAAGAAGGCAAGTTGACCGCGGGGCATGGGCGCGCGTTGCTTGCGGTGCCGGATTCGCAGCTCAGAATGCGGTATGCACAGCGAGGAGCGCGCGGCGGTTTGACGGTGCGGCAGATCGAAAGGCTGGCATCTCGGCGATCGCGCAATAGCCAGGCAGCTGCAGAGATTCATGTAGATGCGAACATTCGGGCCGCGCTCGATGAACTGCAACGGCATCTCGGTACGAAGGTGCTACTGCGCCAGAAAACGAAAATGCGGCCAGGGCAGCTGATGCTCGAATTCTACGATGATGCACAGTTGATGGGGATTTACGATCGCTTGATGAAGTGAAGCTGCGGGCGGGGCACGCGGCTCCTGTCCATTGGTTCAGTCGTATCATTCGACAACTCGCTTGTGAAGCTGCGTTGACTTGTCTGCGTACGAGGCTAGAGTAGAAGGGTGTACTTGGGGGTTTTGAAATGGCGTGGAAGTGGCCCAGCGCAACGAAAAATGGCGGCGGCGAAGAGTGGACAGGATTCATCGATCAAGGCGTAACGCTGGAAGGCACGCTAACGGTCACCGGAACGTTTCGCATTGATGGCAATGTGAAAGGCAACATCATTTCCGACCAGACGGTGGTTCTTGGCGAAGGCGCGAAAGTGGAAGGCCAGATTGAAGGGAATCGCGTGGTGATCGCGGGACGCTTCGACGGCGTGATTTTTGCGAAGGGTCGGGTAGAAATTGAGGCCAAGGGCGTGGTGACCGGAGAAGTTCATGCGCCGTGCATGGTGATAGATCCGGGCGGAATTTTTGATGGGCGCTGCCACATGCTGGCTTCTTCAGAGACGGCGTCCACAGTTACGATTCCGATTCGAGCAGTGGGTAACGGTTAAGGATCTTCGGCTGGGCTCAATTCTAGTCTTAGCTCTTTTCAAAACTCTTCCTGCGAACCATCAGCCTAGATTTCTCGACAGATGTTTCTAGTGTTCATCCAGGACTAAGCAAGCGAGCCAGGAGCGGCTGGAACTGCTAGAAGTTTCTCGGCTGCCTGAATGCCGGTCTGAATGTTTGATTCCCAGTCCATATGGGGCACGCTAGAAACACTCGCGGCTTTGTAATAGGCAAGTGCGTCGGCGGGCCGATTGAGCTGCTTCAGTGAGAGGCGCCCGGCGGAGAGCAGCGCCAGCAGTGACGGCCGCTCCGTTGGAAATGCTTTGGCCAAGTGTTCGTATTCCTCCACGGCGCGCTGGTAATCCTGTTTCCCCTCGAAGATTCGGCAGAGTTCCAGCCAGGTGGCCGCAGGCATGCGATCCCCGCCTGCGTTGTTATACTCCTGATAGTCCTCCAGAGCGGCATCCGTATCCTGCGCTTTGAGGTGGAGTTGGCAGAGTTTGATGGTGGATTCGAGGTGCGCAGGCACATCCTGTTTGCGCCAGTAGAGTTGCCGCAAAAGAGAATGGGCGTCGATGGCGTCGGGCTTTGCGGCGATGTGCTTCTTCAGAACGGCGATTCCTTCATCGAACTGCCCCTTTTCCATAAACTCAGTTCCCTGCACAATTGCCGGATCCGCGGTCCAACCGATTTTGTCTTCGATCACTGCGTTGGCTTTGTGCTCCAACCCCGTTCGCTGAATGACTAGGGCCCCCAAGGCTCCGAAGACGAATCCTCCCACGTGGGCCCAATGGGCGACGCCGGTGGACTGTCCAAAAAGACTTCCGTAGAAAACTTCCATGAACAGCCACAGTGGAAGGAGCCAATAGGCGTAGGCCTTGAAGCGTACGCGGAAGATAAGCATGAACCAGAGCATGGTGATTTTCAGCTTGGGAAAACGGACAAGGAATCCACCCATCAGCGCAGCAACTGCGCCGGAGGCTCCGAGAGCAGGAGCGAGACTTCCTGGTGAAAATATCGCGTGGACTACGGAGGCGGCAATTCCAGCGAGCAGATAGAAAGCGGGGTAAATGAGACGGCCCCATTTGTCTTCGAGAACGAAACCAGCGAGCCAGAGAAACCACATGTTGCCGATAAGGTGGAGCCAACCAGTATGAAGAAACATAGAGGTTAGGAAGGGGAGTGGTCGCGGATGCGCGGGAACAAACCCGTAATTGTCGAGAATAGAGGTTTTTGCTTGTTCCGCGAAACGTTCTGCCAGCGAATCCATCTCCGCCTGGAGTTCGCCCCGATCGGTGACGGTACGGATGTGCGCGTCCCAAGCGTCTTCGCTCTTGCGATTCGGATTGGCGATTTGCTTCCAAATCTCCGCCGGAATTTTTTTCTGGACCTCGGTTATAAATCGGTCGACGTCATCCGGCATGTTGAGTTCCGGGTGGGTCGCGGCGAGAAGGATGAGATGTGTCCGGACTTCGGTGCGCTCGGGAGATTGAGCCTCCATGGTCCAGTGGGTGCCGAGAAAGACGAGAACGTTGATCGCGATGAGCGCGAATGTGACGACAGGCCAGCGACGGCCTTCCATGTTTTCATGGCGCAGCGGGATGAGCATGGAAAGGCCCCTTCCGTTGAAATCGAAGCAAAAAAGGTTGAACCTTTTGAGTTTAGGGAATGAGGCGATTCGCAGTAACTGTCCGAGAGTACAGGGCAGTTCAATTAGTAACCTTGTTACAGCGTGGGTTAGGCAGACGATGGAATGCCGCGAAGGGAGCCGGGTTGACACGATTCCGAGGGGCGGCTATCGTTCGAACGCAGTGTGAAATGGTGAGCGACGGATGAAAGTTTTGGTAATCGGCGGCGGCGGACGCGAACATGCGTTGGTCTGGAAGCTGAAGCAGAGCCCGCTCGTGGAAAAAATCTGGTGCGCGCCGGGGAACGGCGGAATTGCCGAGGAGGCGGAATGCGTGGCCACTGACGCGGGCGACGTCGCGGCGGTGATTGCGCTCGCGGAAAAAATTCGACCGGACCTTACCGTGGTTGGCCCCGAGCTTCCGCTGGTGAATGGTTTGACCGACGCTTTCCGGGAACGGAGCTGGCTGATTGTAGGGCCTTCCAAGGAGGCGGCGCAGCTCGAAGGCAGCAAGATTTTTTCTAAGAAATTTCTGGAGCGGCACGGGATTCCTACAGCGAAGATGTATGGGACGTATGACTCGGCGGCGAAGGCCAGCGCCGCGCTCGCGAAAGTCCGTTGGCCGGTGGTGATCAAGGCGGATGGATTGTGCGCGGGTAAGGGCGTGTTTTTGGCCGCGAATCGAGAAGAGGCGTCGGATTTTATCAAGCGCGTGATGGAGAAAAATGAGCTGGGCCCAGGCGGGCGGCGCATTTTGCTGGAGGAAACGCTCCAAGGCGAGGAGCTATCGTTCATTATTTTGACGGATGGAACGCATTACGCGACCCTGGTGCCAACGCGCGATCACAAACGGGTGTTCGATGGAGACCGAGGCCCAAATACAGGTGGGATGGGAGCTTACTCGAGCGACGATTTGCTCCCGGACGATTTACGTAAAACTGTCGTGTCGAGAATTGTGGAGCCGACGCTGCGGGGCTTGGCTGCGGACGGCATCCGGTTTCAGGGATTCCTCTATGTTGGGCTGATGCTCACGAAGTCCGGACCGAAGGTCCTGGAGTTTAATTGCAGGCTGGGAGATCCCGAAACGCAGGCGATTGTGGCACGGATGGATTTTGACCTCGCGGGAGTTCTAAAGGATGTTGCCGAAGGAAAGCTGGACGCCACGAAACTACGTTGGAAGTCCGGAGCGAGTGTGTGTGTAGTGCTGGCATCTGGTGGCTATCCCGGAAAATTTGAAAGTGGGAAACGCATCGAAGGATTAACCGCTGTGAGTCCAAATACTGGTGTGAAAGTCCTTCATGCGGGGACCAAGCAGGATGGCAACACTGTAGTGACCAGTGGTGGACGCGTTCTCGGTGTGACGGCTTCCGGCTCGTCGCTTAATGGGGCTCTGTCAGCGGCCTACAAAGCCTGTACAAAGATTCGTTTTGAAGGGATGCACTATCGGAAGGATATTGGCGCCCGCGCTTCCCGATTGAAAGCTGCAGGAGACTGACGGACTTGGCCAGCGTTCAGAACCTGTTCCGCGCTCCGAAGAAACATTTGCCCATGGAGGAGCTGACCGAAATCCAGGCATTGGGTGACTCCGGATTTGAGGGCTGCGCGCACGCACGTTCGGGCAGAAGTCGCCAGGTTTTACTTGTGGACGGCGAGACACTGGACGCGATGGAGCTGCAGCCGGGAGTGCTGCGCGAAAACATCACCACCAGCGGTCTGAATGTGAATAGCCTTGCGATTGGGCAACAACTTCGGGTTGGTCCAACGCGGCTGGAAGTCAGCGAAGTCTGCACACCTTGTGACCAGATGGAGAAGATCCGGCCAGGATTGCGGAAAGAGCTTTGGGGACGGCGGGGAATGCTCTGCCGAGTGATCGAAGGCGGGACCATCCGGCGCGGCGACAGCATCGAAAAAATAACCTGACAATCAGGGTTTAGGCGGGCGCCGTAGCGTGGGCGCATCTGGCGGGCGATCCTTGTCTTCAGCAGCCTTCTCGAGGGGCTCGGCGGGCGGCACAATCCATTCAAAACCGTGCTGCTCGCTCATCGTGCCGAGGACGAAAGGCGTATTGCCTGCGATCACGGGCAGTACTGCGCGCATGAAATCCGCTGAATCCACCGAAGCAGCTTTTTGAGCGGTACCGCCATGGATGTTTTCAATGACTTTGGTGAATCGCGGATTTCCAGTGACAAGACTGGTGATACGCGGATCGTTGCCCTGAATGAGCTCGGCCAAGGTCGGCCCCTTGGAATCAGGGGGATAGCGGCTTTCAACAATCGTTCGGGGCGCGTGTTTCTCCGGGGGATAAAGCTGTGTGAAACGCGGTCGGAGGACGCGCGTCTGCCAGTATTCGCCGCGCGAGGCAATCATCTCCTGTTCCATGCGGTATTCCACAACCCATACTTCGGGGCCGTAATTGTCCGCACCGTAACCGATGATCACCAACTGGAAAATGGGATCGTCGGGAGTGAAATCGAGCTTGTGGTGGAGCTGGGAAACGAGCGGACGAAGCTTTTCGAGGAAAGCGACGCCAATTGTCTCGAGGTCGGCTTCCGCTTCGCCCGCGGATGGCTGGTAGTTTGGGGGTCTTGTGCCGATGTGCTGAAGATCACGATCCATTCGAATGGGCCTGGGGTCGGCGGGGCTTCTCCACTCGGCAGCGCCGAAAAGAATTCCGAGATGCCCGGGATCGACATTCATTACGCGCGGGGGAATGGAATTACGTTCGACGGGCTTATCGATGGCCGCAAAAATAATGACGTCTTTTGCGACGTGCACGATGACGCGGCCACCCGCGAGATTGGCGATGATTTCGTCTTCGCGGCCCTGGCTTTGCGCGAAAGATGGAGTGGCGGACAAAACAGCAATGAGCATCAGCAAAAGCGCCCGACTCCAGCGTGAGAGTGAAGAGTGCCGCTTGGCTTGCATGCGTGAAAAAGAGAGCATTATTTTTCTGCCGGCACGGCTGCTGCAGCGGCCTTTGCTTTGGCAAGGAGCGCGTCCAAAGCTGGGCGATCGAGATACTGGCCGTTGCGAATCACGGCAAGAATCTTACGAGTGTTTGAGATATTTTCCAGGGGATTTGCGTCCAGAAGGACGAGGTCCGCAGTTTTCCCGGCTTCGATTGTTCCGAGTTCCTTTTCGCGGCCTACAAATTGTGCGGCGCCACGTGTGGCCGCCTGAATGGCTTCCAGCGGCGTGAAGCCAGCTTGAACAAATTCCGCGAGTTCGCGGTGCAAACTGTCACCAGGAAATACAAACGGATCGAGAGAGTCGGAGCCGACGAGAAGCGAGACCCCACCACGATGCAACTCACCGGTCAATTTCCAATCGTTCACGGCCTGGCGTCCGAGCCAAGCGGCGCGCTGCTTCATGCGCGCGTCGTTGAAGGAATTGCGCCATTCTTTGGCCAGCGATGGGGGAACGAAATCCAGATTGGGGTCGTCCTGTTTCCATGCATCTGGATGAGAAGTGATGTCGAGCGAGGCGATGGTCGGTGTAACCCAGGTGCCATTTTTCTTCAGCGTTTTGAAGAGCGCGGCGGCTTTTTCTGTGCTGAAAGTGGCGTCGGCTTCATGGGCAATCTTCTCCCAGGCTTCGGAATCACCCTTTTTCTCCGCTTCGACCAGACGCTTGCGCAGATCTTCTTCCTGTGAGGAAAAGGAAAGCGCAAAAGCACTGTAAAGAAAATGTTCGATGCTGCGCATGCCAGCGTTGGAGGCTTCAGCGGCGCCGATTTCGAAGGGCAGGTGGCCGGCGAAAGTGATGTTTTGTTTTTTGGCTTCGTCGGCGACGGCGAAGAACGCATCGCGCGATGGCAACGAGATGATCTTGATGAAATCAGCACCGCGCTGCTTCAGGTCGCGCACGGCAGCGCGCGCTTCTTCGACATTCGCTACCGGGAGCTGTTCCGGCGTCTTCCGTCCTCGGCCAGCCAGCCAGGGACCGGAAGCGTAAATATGCGGGCCGAGGAGAGAACCGGCTTCAATATCGCGCTTCCAAGAGAGGAGCGCCGGAAGATCGCCTCCCATGTCGCGGACGCCGGTGATGCCATTGGCGAGGAGCAAAGGAAGCAGGACGTCTTTGGTCCACGCGGGGTCGGCGCTCACTCCGGCAAGGTGAACGTGCATGTCCCACAATCCGGGAATCAGGAATTTGCCACGGGCGTCGATGACTCTTGCGGTTTTGTCGACCCTAATGCGGTCGGCAGCACCGATCGCAGTGACGCGGCCACCGACGATGACCACGGTTTGGTCGGGCTGGGGAGCGCGGCCGGTGCCGTCGATCACAGTGACGTGTTGAAGGACCAGCGAAACATCCGTGGCAGCGAAGGAAACAAAAGGGCAAAGCAGAACCAGAAGAAATATTTTTGCGAGCAGCTTCACGCCACACGACCCATCCGGGCAACCCAAGACCATTGGATTCACACTATCACAAGCGGGAGGGTTGAACGGAGGGGGGATTAGGAAGAGGGCAGAAAAAGCGGCTTGACTGTGCAGCCGGCTTCGCGTAGCAATGGAGCGCGTCCGCTGATGGCAACCAAGATTCGCGGCATTGAAGGCATGAAGCATGGCGAGCTGGATTTCGAGATCCAGCGCGGCGGGAAGTTCGTCCTCTTTCAATATTGCGTTTCCGTGGTGGTCCTGACGTTCCGGCGTCCTTCGGACATTTACTTCCTGCGATCGGGAGAAAATCCTGTTGTAAAGGGATTGCCTTTCACGTTGCTCTCGCTTGTGGCGGGCTGGTGGGGCATCCCCTGGGGACCGATTTATACGATTCAGTCCATCTACAACAATTCGCGCGGCGGCAAAGACGTCACGCATGCCGTGGTCAATTCGCTGCGGGCGCCGGCGGCGGTAGCAACACCGATTCCTCCAAAAAACTGACCGCACAAAGTTCCGCGCGTGCGCCAATTCCGGTAAGCTATAAGACTGAAAGAACCGGTGGCGGGCAATCATGGGACTTAGAAAACCGAAAAACATCAAACACAATGGGAAGACGCTTGCGCAAATCCTGGAGGCGCATGTGCTGTTTTTCAGCGGGAAAGACGGCGGGGCGCGCGCGGACTTGACCGGCGCCGACCTTTCCGGAGCGGACCTGAGCGGGGCCAACTTGAGCGGGGCGATTCTTCGGAACGCCAACCTTGAGGGCACGGACTTGCGCAAGGCGAAACTACCAGGCGCGGACCTTTCCGGCGCCAATTTGCGCAAGGCCGATTTGCGTAACACGGACATGACGGAAGCGATTCTGCCGGGTGCAAATTTGTCGGAGGCGCAGGCCAGCGGTGTGGAATTTTTTCGGTGCGACCTTTCGAACGTAAATTTTCAGGGCGCGCAACTGCGCAATGTGAATCTGCGGCTGGCCAACGTGAATGGCGCGAAGTTTTCCGGCGCGGATATGGGCGTGGCGATTCTACGGGAGACGGATTTGACCGGCGCGGATCTCTCAGGCGTGGACCTATCCACAACTTTGCTGCCGAAAGGGATGTCGGCGGCGCAAGTGCAGAAAAAGAGCGCCTGAGGACGGCGGCGTCCGTTCGAATGCGGCTGTATCTGGAAATCAGCGGCGCCGCGTGATAGCCTGACGCGGAAGTACACAAACCCCTTCTTGAGTCCGGTGGCTACGCCAATCACACAACTCGACAGCTCGGCGGTGCGCGACCGCGTGCTGGATGTAGTCCGCGGCCTATTTGCGGAGCTGGGCAGCCAGGGCGCGCTGCCGATGCTGCGCGGCGGCTCGCAGCTCGACCGCGAACTCGGTCTGGGCAGTCTGGAACGTGTGGAATTGCTGGCGCGGCTGGAGACGGCATTTCAAATTCGCTTGCCGGACCGCGTCGCGTCCGAAGCGAATACGCCAGATGATCTGGCGCGGGCGATTCTCGCGGCTCCCGGCACGGCCGCGGAAGAGATGGAAACCGGCTCGGCGCTGCGGGCCTCTGTGACCACACAGAAGCTGCACCGCGAAGCCGCAGACACGGGAGTGTATTCTGCGGAGACGCTGATCGATGTGTTGCGGCATCGTGCGGTCCACGACGCTGAGACAACGCATCTGTTGATTACTGAGGACACCGATGGGGTGGAACGCAGCTTCACACTGACTTTCGGCGCGCTGTACGCCGCGGGGCAGCGTTGCGCGGCGGAATTGGCGCGGCGCGGCGTGCCCGCGGGCGGGCGAGTGGCGCTGATGCTGCCGACTTCGCGAGCATTTTTTGTGTCTTACACGGGAATTCTCCTTGCGGGAGCGATTCCCGTGCCGATTTATCCGCCGTTTCGCGCGGACCGAATTGAAGAATATGCGGCCCGGCAATCGGCGATCCTGAACAATGCGGAAGTCTGCCTGCTGCTGACATTTCGCCGAGCGGAAGCTGTGGCGAAATTACTGCGGCCGCGCGTGCGTTCTCTCACGGGCGTCGCAGATGCGGAAAAGCTGATCGATGCGGCGGACAAGGCTCCCCCGCCCTCGCCCGGTGCCCTGCCTCTGCATCTTTCCGGCAGCCGCGCACGCAAAGGCAGCGACCTGGCGCTTCTGCAATACACGTCGGGCTCTACCGGCGATCCGAAAGGCGTAATGCTGACGCATTCAAATTTACTGGCTAACATGCGGGCGATCGGCGAAGTGGTGCATCTCGGGCCCGACGATGTGGGAGTTAGTTGGCTGCCGCTCTACCATGACATGGGCTTGATCGGCGCATGGCTTACGCTGCTGCATTTCGGCGTTCCGCTGGCGGTGATGTCGCCGCTGGCTTTTTTGACGCGGCCCGAGCGCTGGCTGCAGGCGTTTCACAAACATCGCGGAACGATCGCCGCAGCGCCGAATTTTGCTTACGAGCTGTGTGTTCGAAAAATCGCCGATAAAGATATCCAGGGCGTCGATCTCAGTTCGTGGCGAGCAGCGCTAAATGGCGCGGAGCCGGTAAATCCGGAAACGCTGGAGCGTTTTGCGAATCGCTTTGCAAGCCACGGGTTTCGCCGCGAAGCGCAGATGCCGGTGTACGGACTGGCGGAAGCGTCGCTGGCAGTGACGGTGCCACCGTTGGGGCGGGGCCCGTTGATCGATCGTGTGGAGCGTGAGACGTTTGCTTCACAGGGCCGCGCAGTTCCCGCCGCGCCGGAGGACGAAACTGCTATCGCGTTCGTTTCTTCGGGACGACCAATTCCGCGGCATCAAGTGCGCCTCGTGGATGACAGCGGAATGGAAGTCGCGGATCGCACAGAAGGATTTTTGTGGTTCCGCGGGCCGTCGGCGACGAGCGGCTACTACCGCAATGCAGTGGCAACGGAGGCCGTTCTGCCTCTTGGTCCCGCTCGCGACGAAGGCGAGTACGCCTGGGTGAATTCTGGTGATCGTGCGTATCGCGCTGAAGGAGAAATCTACGTCACCGGGCGCGTGAAGGACATCATCATCAAGGGCGGGCGAAATCTATATCCGCACGAAGTGGAAGAGCTTGCAGCGCGCGCCGAGGGAATTCGCAAAGGCTGCATCGTTGCATTCGGCTTGAAAGACGAGGCTTCGGGCACGGAGAAGCTCGTGGTTGTTGCCGAAACACGAGAACGCGATGCAGCGCGGCGCGGCGTGATTTCGTCCGCCGTGACGGAATTTGTGTCGCAGGGCCTAGGACTTCCGCCCGACCGTGTAGAGCTAATTCCGCCTGGCAGCATTCCGAAAACATCCAGCGGAAAACTGCGCCGGGAAGAAACGAAGCAGCTTTACTTGGCGGGGACGCTGTCTGCGTCCAAAGCGCCTGCGTGGGTTCAGATCGTGCGGCTGGGCACGGGAAGCGCGTTGCGCGATTTTTCGCAGGACGTTCTTGGGGGAGTGAAGCGCGGGCTGGAGATTCTTTACGGCTTGTATTTCGGTGTGGTGTTTCTACTGTGGATCGTGCCGGCGTGGACGATCGTGCATTTCATCATGGACCAACGCGCGGCGGGACGCTTTACTTCACGCGCGCTGAAAATTCTGTTCGCCCTGATTGGATGTCGCGTGACGGTGGCGGGCAAAGAACATATGGACACGCCGGGGGCGAAGATTTACGCGTCGAATCACACGAGTTATTTCGACGTGCTGCCGCTGATGCTCGGCTTGGGCGTGCCGTACCGTTTCGTCGCGAAAATGGAGGTTGGCCGAATGCCTTTCATTGGCACGTTTTTGACGCGGATGGGACATCTCAAATTCGATCGCACCGATGCGGATTCCCGATTGCGCCAGGCCCAGCAGATGGAAGAATTTCTGCGCAATGGAGAGTCCGTGTTTGTTTTTCCAGAAGGGACGTTTACGAAAGAAGATGGCGTGCGGCCGTTTCAGTTGGGGGCTTTCAAAGCCGCGGTGGCCACGGGCACGCCGGTCGTGCCGGTCGCGCTTGCGGGCACGAGAAAGATTTTGCGAGACGGTTCTTATTTGCCGCGGCCGGGCAATGTGACCATCACGGTTCTGCCGCCGATTTATCCGCAAGCTGCAGGCGATGCGGCGGAGAGCGGCGAAGGTTCCGGCTGGCACGAACTGATCCGTTTGCGCGACGCTACGCGCGAAGCGATCGTCAAATATTCCGGCGAGCCCCTGCTCTAGTTTCTTAATCCGAGCCGACGAATTGTGAAACTCATCTCCAAATTTCCGTAGTACTACGTTACAAATCTACACACGAAAAAATCCTGGCTACTTGCAACTTCGCACCTGCGGGAAGCATCTTTATGGGGAGACAAAAAAGGGATGCGGATTGCTGCCTACCTGCCTGAGGCGCACCGCGAAACGCGCGGCCGGACCTGGTGCATTGCGGCTTGCGCAGAAAACTAAATTCACTGGAGGGATTATGAAGTGGAAGCTAGTGGTGTCTTTATTGGCTGTTATGGCGCTTTCGGGCGTGTCGGCTCATGCACAGGATACGCCAAAGGTTGATATTTTCGCGGGGTATTCGTACGTCCGCGAAAATCCCAGCACTGCGGGAGTAGGCAGCTTCAGCCTGAACGGCGGCAGCGCATCGATCGCTTACAACGCGAACAGCTGGCTCAGCGGCGTCGCTGATTTCGGGGGCTATCACAGCGGCAACATCCTCAAGACCGGCGCCGACGGAACGCTCTCGACGTTCCTCTTCGGGCCGCGCGTTTCTTACCGGCACTTCGGTCGCATCACGCCGTTTGGTGAAGTGCTATTTGGCGTGGCTCATGCCAGCGCCAGCATCGGCGGGGGAACAGCTTCCGACAATGCCTTCGCCATGACCGTAGGCGGCGGCGTGGACTACAAACTGACGGATCGGATCGCCATTCGGCCAGTCAAGGTGGACTATTTGATGAGCCGTTTCTCCGAGACCGGGACCGGGTCGAACACTCAGAACAATCTGCGCGTTTCGACCGGAATCGTTTTCCGGTTCTAGCTCAGCATCAAGAACTCGGTTGCCAGGTGCAGGCAGAGGGGCCGCGCGGCAGACGCGGCCCCTTGCACCATTTTCATAATCGATCCGAAGCGAACTTCCTGACTCTCAGTGTTGCATGGTGTAGATGACGGTGATGTAGGTGTCGACTTCCACGGCTTGGCCGTTGAGAATCGTTGGCCGATAGCGCCATTGCTGAACGGCTTCGCGTGCCGACAAGTGGAAAAGCGGATCACCAGCCACAATCTGCAGCGACTGGATTGTGCCGTCCGTGCCGATGATGGCTCGTAGCTCCACGCGCCCTTCTTTGCGAATCTGTATCGCGAGCGCCGGGTAGATGGGCTCGACACGGTGAATCAGCATCGCGGGGTCGACCGTTGTTATCTGAACGATTCGCCGCTGTGAGCGAGTTTCCGCCGGTGGCTCAGGAGGACGCGGGCCGTTATTTTTACTTCCTATGTCCACGCACCAAGCGCAGTCAGGCCCGTCGCCTGGTCGATTGGGTCCCGGATCGATATCCGGTGCGTCAGTGGAATTTTGCTCGCCGTTGGGACGAACGAAGGGCCTGTCCGTTACTGGGTTATACGTGAATCCCGAATGCGGGCGAGTCGGCCCAGAGGGTCTGTGTCTTACATCGCCATGGGGACGGCTGTTTCGATGGCCGTACGGAGGGATGGGCACATAGCCACCCAATGCGATTCGCTCCGTTTTTCCGAACAGGGGAATCAGAATCAACAGCGTCAGGACTGCACTCTGAAGAAGAATGGAAATAACAAGTGCGCGGCGGCGAACACTACGTTCACGACGGCGTTGTTCGGGATTACCTTCGACGAGACAGCCGCGTAACGAACCGAGACCTTCCTCGTTCTTTTCAGATCCTTTTTCGGGCTCGAGAGACATCACACACCTCCACAAAGTTTCTGCGGGAGCGGGAGACTCTGCGGTGCTTCGGGACAGGAGTGCAGAGTTTTTGCGGCGCCGATATCCTGGGGGTTGCTCTAAGTCTCCAGGAGACCGGCGCCGCGCTCGCAGGGATGTGAGGTTGCGCGCGTCCTCACTCCGTTGGACACCAAGGGCGGGGACAAGTTCCCCCTTTGCACCGGGATAGAAGCGCTCAAAGGGGAACGGAGAGCAATTTTTTGATCCAGATGCTTCCGCAAGTCAATTATTATTAATAACTTACGGAAAACTGTATCCGGTTTACTCTCTGGTGCATCTTATGTTTTGTGGACGTGGATCTGAGGAGGGCAATCCCGATGGAGCGCCGGAATCTTGTTGCAGTAGGCGTGCGCCGCACGGGTTGGGCTGCTCTGGACCGCGATCCGCAGCAGGACACGGTGGAATTCATCTGTCCGCACTGCGGCGCGCGGGACAAGAAGAATGCCCGGCGCGAGCGTGCGCTGTATCATTTCACGGATGGTTTCTTGCAGGATTTGCAGGGCGAAATGACGCAGTGTCATTCCTGCAAACAGTGGCTACGCGTTGTTCCGATCGTGATGTTGCACGATCAGGATGAAACGCGGCGTTTCGGAGCGGTTTTTTCCGATGAAGAACTGGTGACTTCGAACTAATTTAATTTGTAGCTTCCAAAGAAAAACGGGGCGCTCCGACTTGGATGGAGCGCCCCGTTTTGTTCTTACTCTACGACTTAGTGGCGATCGTGGTCGTGATCGTCCCAATCGCGGTCGCTGTGCCAGCGGTGGCCATCTTCATCCCACCAGCGGCGGCGCTCGTTCCAGCAGCGCTCGCGCGCTTCGTGCAGTTCGTACCGCGCACGGTCCGCTTGCCGGCTGTTCCAGCCGTGATGTTCCGCGGCTTCGTGGAGTCTGTGGTCCGCTTTGGCAATGCGGCGCTGGCAACTATCGTAGCTTTCCGCGGACGCCCGGGGTGCTTCGGCAAATGCCAGCATCCCTAAAAACGCTGCGGATATCAGCAACGTCCTTCCTAGAAACCTCTTCTCTCCCTTGTGAAGCATGCTCATCCCTCCATCCTCCAGATTTGCCCCGACTGGGATGGGGTCCTGCTGTATAAAACACAATTGCGAAGTGAATGTAGCAACTGCTTGGCCAAAATAAGATATTGAGAATAAAAGATTTACTCGAATATTGGTCAGTAGGCCTGTAAAAAGGTGTCCACACCCATGTGGTATTTTTCGAGGCCGGCGCGAATATAGTCGAAGGCTTCATCGACGGTGTCGGCAAACTGGAGCATCTTGTATTCGTCCTCGCTGATCGTGCCCGTGCGCACCATGGCTTTCCAGTTCAGGACCTCATCCCAATACTTGCGCCCATAAATGAGAATGATGTTGTGCTTTGGGAGCTTGTGAGTTTGCAGCAGCGTGAGCATTTCCCAGAGCTCATCCATGGTGCCGAAACCGCCGGGAAAAACGATGAGCGCTTTGGCAATCTGCGCGAACCATAATTTACGCATGAAGAAGTATTTGAAATTGAAACTCAGCTCCGGGCTGATGTAGGGATTTGCGAATTGCTCATGTGGAAGCTCGATCGAAAGGCCGATGGACTTGCCGCCGGCTTCGTAGGCACCGCGATTGGCGGCTTCCATGATTCCTGGCCCACCTCCGGAACAGACCACGAAGCGGCGCGGCCGGGGACCCAGGGTGAGCGACCAGGAGGTCAGTTTGTGCGAGAGCTGGCGTGCTTCTTCGTAGTAGCGGGACATTTCGAGGAGGCTCTTCGCGCGCCTCAGCGCCGCGCGGTGAATGGACAGATTCGCCGCGGACATTTTCGAGGCTTTCTCTTTTTTCAAGCGCACATAGCGTGCGTGCGCGGTATCGTGCGGTTCGATGCGCGCGGATCCAAACATGACGACGGTGTCACCGATGCCCTCGCGCTTCAGCTGCACCAGCGGGTGGATGTATTCGCCGAGAATGCGGATCGGGCGGGCCGGCGTGCTCTTTAGGAATTTTGGATCTTCATGGGGCGCTTTCGGCGCGTGTTGCGGCTTCGGTCTCTTCCCGTTGGGCATGGGTCTTCTCTCCGTAGAAGCAATCTTTGATTGTAGGAATCGGCGAGGCTCCCGGCAACGCCTTCCACGGAACATGCGTCGAATCTAGTACACTCCCGAAGCGCGGACTTGCCCTGAGTGAAGTCGAATGGCTTTGGCTGGCTCGGCCAGGTGCTCGGAATGATGCCAATTACAAGGATATCCAAAGCTCTTCCCTTTGCGCTGGCCTTGGCGGGTGTTCCGGCGCGCGCGCAGGCTCCGACAGGGCCGATTGTGCCCAAGCCTGGCGTAGAACTGCAGCAAGCCCCTAAGGACGCGCCGAAGGTCAAAGTACAGGTTGCGCTGGTGAATACGCCTGTCACAGTGCGCAATGGCCGCGGTGACATGGTTCACGACCTGGAGGCGCAGGATTTTCAGGTTACGGATAACGGTGTGGCACAGCGGATCTCCCACTTCGATTTGGGCGGCGATCCGATTTCACTGGTGATCCTGGTTGAGACGAGCTCGCGCATCGATGCGATCCTTCCGCAGGTGCGGAAGACCGGGCTGCTCTTCACGCAAACGGTGATGGGGTCGACTGGTGAGGCTGCGGTGGTGGGTTTCGATGACTCAGTCGATAAACTACTGGACTTCACCACCAACAGTGACCAAGTCGAACACACGATTGCGGGCCTGAAAGAGGGTACATCGGGATCGAAACTCTACGACGCGATGGCCGTTGGCGTGGAGATGTTGACGGCGCGTCCGCTGCCGACGGTGGACAAGCCGGGGCGGCGCCGAGTGCTGATGATCCTGTCCGAAGCCACCGACGATGGCAGCACCGCGAAATTAGGCGAAGTGCTGCGGCAAGCGCAGCTCGCCAACGTGACCATTTACAGCGTGGGGCTCTCTACAACGAGCGCCGAATTGCGCGCCAAGCCGAAAGACACGCGGCCGCAGCTTACACCGCCCGGCACCTTTCCGCTGCCGCCGCAGCCCGGGACGCCGCAAACGCCTACCAGCGAGGAGAATCGCTACGGGAACATTGACATCATGGCGGCCGCCGTGTGGGCCGTGCAGCATGCCAAAGATGCAGTGTCGGCTAATGCGCTCGCGGTTGCCACGGCAGCAACCGGCGGCGTGCACCTTGCCGCATTTAAGGATCGCACCATCGAAAAGGCCATCGACGAAATCGGCGGCGAGCTGCACTCCCAGTACACCCTCAGCTACACGCCGGCCGGGAGTGATGCCAGCGGCTACCACGAAATAAAAGTGAGTGTCGTTCGAAGGGACGCGAAGAATCTGAAGATTCGGGCACGACCGGGATACTACCTCGCGGTTCCGGATTCCTGACAATTGGATCGCTAAGATTAAACGACCTGCTTCCAAAAAGTGGCATCGCGTGAAGCGAGGAGAGCGTCCTTGCGGGCGTTCCAGCGGAGGAAATGGGGCGAGTGAGTGTGTTCCGTGTGCGCTGCGCGGCTCTCCCAGACTTCGTGGAGCAGGAGTGCGCCGGGCGTGTCGACGGAGCGGTGCAGATCGTAGCGAAGGCAGCCGTCTTCCTTTCGAGTGGGAGCGACCATGCCGCGCAATTCCGCTTCAAGAATTGTTTCTTGGCCTTCGCGCGCGCGCAACAAAACTATCAACGTGACGGCATCTTTGGGGAGCTTCGCGTTCGCACGTGAATGTGATTTGCGCGAGACTTTTTTCTTTCCTGAACGCTGGGACGCTGCCCGCTTCTCTTTTCTCCTGGCCATAATGGGCGGGATTGTACTCCAACTTGGAAAAACTGCCAGCGGGAAGTGCGCTTTGGGGGCTGGCGCGAGCGGCCCCAAAGGGAGAGGAATGGCGGCATAGAGCCGCCGCTACCCAGTCGAAAGCACGGGTCTGAAGACCCGCCACTACAAGGACCGCCAGGCGCCGCGGCTATTTCTCGGCGAGTTTTCGGCCGGCGTTCAGGCTATCGAAGTTGAGGATGGTGTTGAGCACCAGCGAATAGGTGCCGCGCGTTTCGCCGCGGTAGACCGGATTGATCGAGAAGAGCACCACATGGCCGTTACCGGAGGGCACGTCCACGACGGCGGGATGCTGCGCGATTTCGTCGCCTCCTTCGACCAGGCCAGAAATTAGCAGCTCCTTATTGTCGGCATAGCGGAAAATGACGCGCGGCCGGTTTGCCGGTGGAATCACCCGGTAGCCGTTGCGCCTCTGCTCATCGGTGACCGGCGGGGCCTCCCAGCTCTCCCACGAAGGCTCTTCCGGCGTTTCCACGCCGGGACGTCCGACGGTGAAATCGGGGTCGTTCACCGAGCCGCGGCCCGTCGGGCGCGTGTGGGACTCGGGGCCGAGCCGCCGCCTTCCGCGATCACCGGCAATGCTACTCAGCGAGAAAATAGGCCCGTTGTCGCAATAGACAGAAAGTTTCTCGTCGTAGCCGTAGGCAATCGGGCTTGCGCCGTCCACCAGGCGCGCCCCCAGGACGGAACCGACGATTTTCATCTTTTGCGAAGAGGAAGTGCTGACCCCGGTTGTGAGGCCTGCTTCGGTGGCGAAGCGTGAAGTGTCCGTGGCGGTCAGCAGCACGCCGCCCTTGTGCACGAAGGCTTGCAGTTTGGCGAGTCCGTCCCAACCGAGGCCGGGCCGCATGTCGTCGGTGGAGTCATTTTTCCCGACAAGGTTCGGCGTTTCCGGGGTGTTTTTCCACGGCAGCGGATTTCCCCAGGCCATCGGCATGCCGTTGATGATGGCGGTTGATCCTGAGAAAAAACCGACCGGTGGAAACAGGATGACGTCGTATTTTGCGTTGAGGTCATCGATCTTGGCGATCGTTTGCGTGCTCATGTAGTCGTAAGGAATTTTCATATCGTCAAGCGCCAGGCGCCACCAGCCTTCGGTTTGTGTGCTGAGCCAGGTGTGTACGAACGCCACGCGCGCGGCGCGCACGGGATGCATCTTGACGCTCGGAGCAGCTCCGATCGCGATGGCCTGCAAGCCCAGATCGTTGGCGGCACGGTCGAGGTCGGCACGGCTTGCGTTTCGAATGACAAATGAGCCACGGTTGAATTTCTTGCCGCCGGATTCGAACGGCTCTTCGGCTGCTTCCACGCTCGCGTCCTTCATTTTGTAGCGCAGCGTGGCGAGCGCGGGCTCGGCGCTATTGTTGATCGCGAACACCGAACCTTCTCCCTTGACGCCGCCGGGCGCACGGATCTCTTTCACAGGTTCCATCGACGCATCGAGAACCTTCGGATCTGTTACCCGCGTGACTTGTACGCCAAAAAGTTCGCCAAACGTCCAGCCAGTATCGTCGTAAGGAGTTTTCTGCGGATCATCGGGATTCCAGTACTGATGATCGAGCAGCGCGTCTGCGATGCGCGAGTAGGGCTGGTCCATGCGAATGATGTAGCTGCCGGCGGGAAACTCGCGCGTTGTCGGCGCCGGTGCGGCTTCTTTTTCTTTCGCCTCTTCTTTTTTCTTGGACTTGGATTCTTTCTTCACTGGCAGCGCTATAGTGAACGCCGACTTTGCACGCGAAATCTCTACGGCCTGCTTCTGCAGAACGTGCAGCAGCTCCGCCTGCAAGGCAGGACGCGGGTCGTCCGCGGGCAACACATAAGCGGCGGGGCCTTCCGCACCTGGCTTCGTCACGGAGCGTTTGGCCTTCAGATAAAAATTCTTTAGGAAGAGCCGCTTGTTCTCGTTGAAAAAGTGAAGCGACGTGAGAAGACCGGTCTGTTCGTAATTGTTATTGTCGCGCTGCGACCACAGCGTTTTGGGCAGCGGCGGATTCTGGCGATACCACGTGCGCGCATACTCTTCCGGATCGAGCGTGCGCTCCTGCGTGTCCGCGCCGCCGTTGCCGAACGTTTCATAGAGCCGGCTGATGCCGTTGTGCATCGCGGCGATGAACATCAAGTAGCCGGGCGACCAGGTGTCAAAATCACCGTGGGTGAAAACGCCGGGCATGCCGAACTTGGTCATGTCCGCGACGTTGCGCGCGCCGATCATCTGCCATTCGTCGGTAAGAATCGGATCGACCCACGCATTGTAGGGGCCGTCGCCGACGGTGTTGTCGTAGAGATACGGCACGGACTCGTGCAGGTCATGAAGCACTTGCGCCTTCCAGCCGACATAAGTTTTCAACACGTTTTCCGTAAGCTTGAGTGTGACGCCCATGGCGTCGCGGTTGTTATCGTGCGCCACGTACTTGCCCCAGTAGATCAGCGGCGGATAGAAGTCCTTCGGATGGGCCAGGTGCCATTTGTAAAGGTCCACCATGCGGTCGCGGCCATCGACTTCCACCACCGGCGTGATCAGCGTAATCATGCCGTCGCGGATTTCCTTGATGTACGGGCTTTCATCCACGGCGAGGCGGTAGGCCAGCTCCATCAGCGCCGTGGGCGCGCCGGTCTCCGGAGAATGGATCGTGCCGGTGATGTAGTAGATCGGCACGGCTTGCGCGACGAGCTTGTCGGCTTCCGCATCGTCCAGCTTGATCGTTCTCGGATCAGCGAGCTTTGTGAGGCGCGCGCGGTTTTCTTCCAAGTTCTTCAGATTCTCAGCGGAAGAAATGGCCACCGCGATCATCTCGCGGCCTTCTTCCGTCGTCCCGATGGAAAATACCTTCACGCAAGGGCTGGCGCTTTCCAGCAAGCGCATGTATTTATACACATCCTTGGAATAGGGGAGCACGCCTGGCGCGCCCGCGACGTCACCCAGCACCACTTCGGGAGTCGGCACAGTCTTGGAGGCCGGGAGATAATTGACGAGCGGCGAAGTGAAATACGGCGCCGTCGTGTACTTCTGAATCTTCGCTGTGTAAGCTTCGTCCACAGCCTGCTTCGGATCGCGCACCGGAGCGGTTTCATCGCTAGCGGCTAACGTCGCCACCCCAGAGAACAGAGTCAGCAGCAGAAAGCTTCCGAGTGCCGCGGTGCACATTTTTCTTGAATCCATCACCATGTTTCTCCCTAACCGCCGTGATTGCGAAGGCGGATTGTAACGCAGCGTGCTACTCAGCGGCGACGAATGTTAAATCGACGGGCGAGGGTACTTCGATAACCTGGCCAGTAGGGTTCAAGCTGCCCGTCGCCAGGTCAATCTTGAAAACGACAATGTTGTTCGACAACTGGTTCTCCGCGAAGAGGTAGTTGCCGCTGGGATCGATGGCGAAGTGCCTTGGCTCTTTGCCGCCCGTCGGGACGCGAGAGACGAACGTCAGCGTCCCCTTTGCGTGATCGATGGCAAAAACCGCAATGCTGTCGTGTCCGCGATTCGAAGCGTAGAGAAACCTTCCATTCGAATGCACGGCAATTTCCGCGGTGTCGTTCCTGCCCGAAAATTCCTTCGGCAGCGTAGTCACGGTCTGCAGCTCGCGAAGAGTTCCCGCCCTCGCATCGTAGCGAAAAGCGGTGACCGTGGAACTGAGTTCGCTGATGACATAGAGAAACTTGCCGTCGGGGCGAAAAGCGATATGGCGTGGCCCGGAACCGGGATGCAATTTTGTGAAGGGCGGAGTGTTCGGCGCAAGCGTTCCCCTGGCCGGATTGAATTTGTAGACGAGCACTTCGTCCAAGCCAAGGTCGGCGGCAAGCGCGAAATGGTTGTCCCGCGAAGTCTCGACCCAGTGAGCGTGCGGAGCTTCCTGGCGCTCCTTGTTCGGCCCGAGTGTGCCGCCGTGTTGCACCAAGGCGGTATGCTCGCCCAATCGCCCGTCCGGCAGTATCGGAAATACGGGAATGTTTCCTGACGAATAGTTCGCGACCAGAACGTACTTACCCGTTTTGTCGAAGGAGATGTAACAGGGATCTTCGCCGAGCGCCGGAAGTTGGTTCAAAAGCTTCAGCTTGCCGGTCTTGGGTTCCAGCGAAAACGCGCTCACCATGCTGCTCTTTCCCGCTTCATTCACGGCATACAAGAATTTCCCGTTCGGAGGCGCGGCGACGAACGATGGATCAGGAGATTCTGCGGCGACCCCGAGCGAGGAGAAATTACCGGTCGTAGCGTCGTAACGGTAGGCGTAAATGCCTTTGCTGTCCGTCTTCGTCGTGTACGTGCCGATGTATGCCAAGTATTGGCTCTTTGCCGCAGGCTTTGGCTTCTTCGGCGCCGCCGACGGCAGCAATAGCGGCGCGCATAGCACCGAAAGCAATGCACAAATTCTTCGCACGATATTCATGGGACGGCAATTCTAACACCAAGTGCGGAATTGTCCGCGCTTCACTGGGGGATCAGAAAGATTTTCGGCTCTCCGCGCACGGCGATCAGTTTTCCGTAGCTGATCTGCCCGGGCCCAATTTTTTTGTAGGGCAGGAGGATGTTCACGACATTGCCCTCGCGATGCTCGAGAAAAACCTGGATGGCATCTGTTTTGGGTTCTTGCGGAGAAGCGGCAAAGCGAATGTCCACGCAGATGCCTGCAGCCTTTAGACCGTCCTTATTGATCATCGCGCGCAGCGCACCCTCCAGAACTTGCAGCAGCATCGGGGCGCCCGCCGGCTCATCGCCGGTGTCACCGGCTACGTAGGAAACTTCGCCATCCGACGACATGACCGCGGCAAAGGGAAGGAAGGCGTTTTTTTCGGCAAGGAACCTCTTCGCAAAGCGAAGCAGTATTTCCAGGAGCGGATTGAAGTCTGGGTGTTGATGGCTCGGCAAGATTCTCTGCCCCGACAATCACTTCTTCTCTTCTTCGTTTTCTTCCTGCAAAACTGCGGCGGCCGCCACGGAGTCATCGTCTTCGAGCCGCAGTAGGCGCACGCCCTGCGTCGAGCGGCCCGCTTCGCGGATTTCATTCGCATGAACGCGGATGACCTTACCATTGTGCGTGATGATCATCACGTCGGATTCCTCGGTCACCTGCAGCGTGGCGACGACGTAACCATTGCGGTCCGTGGTCTTCATGTTGACGACGCCCTTGCCCCCGCGCGAAGTGATGCGGTATTCGGCCAGCGGCGTCCGTTTGCCGAAGCCCTTTTCGGCGACAGTAAGCATCAGGGTCACCAGCGAATCCTTGATCTGTTCGTTCTCGAGCTCCTCGAGGTTTTGCGTCGTGGTTTTGTGTTCCTTGGCGATGATTTCGAAGTCCGGTTGGACGGCGTCCATGCTCACGACGTAGTCGTCCTTGTCGAGGTCCATGCCGTTCACGCCGCCGGCGTTTCGGCCCATCGGCCGAACTTCGGTTTCGCGGAAAAGGATGGCCTGGCCTTCGTGGCTGGCGAGGAAAATCATCTTCTTGCCGTCGGTGAGCTTCGCGCCGATAAGCTCGTCCTTGCCATCAAGAGTCAACGCGATGATTCCAGTCGAACGCGGGTTGGAGAATTCCGTCAGCGCCGACTTCTTCACCGTCCCGCTCTTCGTGGCCATGAAAACGAACTGGTCGGCTTGTTCCAGGTCACGCGCCGCGACCAGCGCCGTAAGCTTTTCGTCTTCCTGGAATTTCACCAGGCTGGAAATCGCCTTGCCACGTGTGGCGGCCGCGGCTTCCGGCAGCTCGTACACCTTCAGCCAATAGACGCGGCCCTTCGAGGTGAACAGCAAAATGTAGCTGTGCGCCGAAGCGATAAAGAGATGTTCGACGAAATCCTCTTCCTTCGTCTTCGCGCCGATGCGGCCTTTGCCGCCACGCGATTGGTGGCGATAGGTATCCGCTGCAGTGCGCTTGATGTAGCCTGCGTGGCTGACGGTGATCAGCATCTCCGTATCGGCGATCAGGTCCTCGAGCTTGATCTCGTCGACTTTGTCGACGATTTGCGTGCGGCGATCGTCGCCATACGCTTTGTGAACTTCGCGCAACTCCCCGGTAATCACTTGCTTGAGTTTTTTGTCGCTGGATAGGATTTCGCGCAGCTCGACAATTAATTCTCGAATGGACTTCAATTCTTTGAGTATTTCGTCGATGGAAAGCTGCGTCAGCCGGTGCAGTTGCAATTCGAGGATGGCGTCGATCTGCGCATAACTGAGGCCGAGACCGGCTCCACGGCCGGCCGCTTCGACTTCCGGAGCTCCCTGCGCGCGGTACTTTCGCCCGTCGAGTTTTACGCCCTCGATTTTCCTGGACTTTCCATTTTCCGTGATAGTTACTTCCTGCTCGCTGAAATACTTGAACAGGTTTTCCTTGGCCTCCACGCGGCTGGAAGAACCGCGGATGACGCGGATCACGTTGTCGAGGTGATCGAGAGCAATCTGATAACCGAGCAAAATATGTTCGCGCTGTTCGGCCTTCTTTAATTCGAAAATAGTGCGGCGGCGGATTACATCGATGCGGTGCTCGATGAACAGCTTGATCATAGGGATCAAGCCCAGCTCGCGCGGCTGCCCGGCAACGATGGAGAGCAGGATCATGCCGAAAGATTCCTGCATCTGCGTGTGCTTGAACAGGTTGTTGAGGATGAGCTGCGATTCTTCACCGCGCTTCAGCTCGATGACGATGCGCATGCCTTCCCGCGAGGATTCGTCGCGCACGTCGGAGATGCCTTCTAGTTTCTTGGTTTGCACCAATTCGGCGATGCGCTCAATTAACCGCGCTTTGTTCACCTGGTACGGGATTTCCGTGATGATGATGCTTTCGCGGTCTTTCGTGGTTTCTTCAATCGCCGCTTTGGCGCGCATGGTGAAGCTGCCGCGGCCCGTTCTGTAAGCGGCTTCGATGCCTTCTCGGCCCGCGATGTACGCGCCGGTCGGGAAGTCCGGACCCGGCACGATCTTCATGATTTCTTTCAGCGTCGCGTCGGGCTTTTCGATCAGCAAAATAGCCGCGTCAACGATTTCGCGCAAATTGTGCGGCGGGATGTTCGTGGCCATGCCAACGGCGATGCCGCTGGCGCCGTTCACAAGCAGATTCGGGATGCGCGATGGAAGAACGACCGGTTCTTCGCGCGTCTGATCAAAGTTCGGAATGAAATCGACGGTCTCTTTTTCCAGGTCGGCGAGAATGTCTTCCGAAATCTTCGCCAGCCGCGCTTCGGTGTACCGCATTGCCGCCGGAGGATCACCGTCGACCGAGCCGAAATTCCCCTGCCCATCGACGAGCATGTAGCGCAAATTGAAGTCTTGCGCGAGTCGAACCATAGCAGGGTAGATGACTGCTTCGCCGTGCGGGTGATAGTTGCCGGAAGTGTCGCCGCAGATCTTGGCGCATTTACGGTAGCCGCGATTCGAAGCAAGACCGAGGTCGTTCATGGCCACGAGGATGCGGCGCTGTACCGGCTTCAATCCGTCGCGCACATCGGGTAATGCGCGCGCGATGATCACGCTCATTGCATAGTCGAGATACGACTTGCGCATCTCCGCTTCGATGTCGATCGGAAGCAGTATTGATGTATTCGTTTCGTCCGCCATTTCCCCTCGCTATTGCAAAGATTCCGTGCTGTAAGGAAATCCTTACAAGCAATCTCTATCGTCTGGCCGCGTGTTCCAGAACGTACGCTTTCACCGTATCGAAAGCATCCGCCGTATTCATGAACCGCCGCGCCGAGAAATATTCTTCGAGCTGCCGCAAAAATGCGTCGCGCTCCACATCGCCGGCAAACTCAACCGCCACGCCACTCTCGCTATCCGGCGAACTTGTCGGCGTCGCTCTGAAGTCACTGCAGCTCAGTCCGCGCAATCCCGGTAAAGTCGTCCATCCCAACTGATGGATCATGTCTCGCTCTTGGCTCGCGGCCGCAAAAAGTAAAAAGCTGCCAGCCCGATGCCCAAAACAATCAACAAGCCGGTCGAGTCCACGTACAAAAAGGTTCGCCAGCCCTGCGTCGCCGATGCGTCTCCGATTCGCCTTGCCTCTCGCCAGTTCCGGAAAAAGCCAACGAGTCGAGGCAAGCGGAAGCCAACTGTTGCAACAGCTGCCAGCAGCAAGCCCCAGCGAATGGCGTTTCGAATAGAGCCAGCTTCCGTGTTGGCCTGTTCCGCCACGCGTCAGATATCCAGGTTCACGACTTCCAGCGCGTTGTCTTCGATGAATTTGCGCCGAGCCTCGACGTTTTCGCCCATCAGCGTCGTGAAAATATCTTCCGCCGCCACGGCGTCCTCGAGTTTCACCTGCAGCAAGGTGCGCGTGTCGGCATTCATGGTCGTGTCCCAAAGTTGCTCAGCGTTCATTTCGCCCAGGCCCTTGAATCGCGTGATGGTGAAATCCTTCTTGGCGTCTTCGACCACATAGTTCAGAACGTCGGTCGCCTTTTCCTTCGTCACTTTGTCGCCGTTGCGTGCCACGGTGAACGGTGGGTGATTGAACTCTTCGATCTGCTTGGCAAGGCCGCGCAAACGCTTGTATTCCGCCGTAGAGGCAACAGCCCAATTGATCTTTTGGCTGTGCGGCGGGCCAAACTGGATTTCGTACAGACTGTGTTCTTCGTCGAAGACAATTTTACCTTCAAGCTTTAGCTTGGTTTTTTCCATTTGTTTCAGGAGTTTTTCCAGCGCCTTCTTGTCCTCAAAGTCCGTCTTCTTCTCGAGTCCGCTTTCGGCGAGCAGTTCGACGAGGGCGGGCTCGCGCAGTCGCCGGCCAAGCTTCGCCGCGGCGGCCTCATACTCCTGCACGTTGAGCAGAAAAGAAGTGAGCCGCGCGCCCTCCAGGTTCACGCCTTCCTTGGCTTTCACGACGTGGTCTTCGGTGGCGCGCTTCATCAGCTCGCGCGCAAAGTCACGTTCGTCGCGGATGTACTTTTCCGTCTTGCCGCGTTTCACGCGGTAGAGCGGCGGCTGCGCGATGTAGATGTGCCCGCGCTCGATCAATTCCTTCATGTGGCGGAAGAAAAAAGTCAGCAGCAGCGTTCGAATGTGGCTGCCGTCCACGTCCGCGTCGGTCATGAGAATGATTTTGTGATAGCGCAGCTTCCCGGCGTCGAAATCATCCTTGCCGATGCCCGTCCCCAGCGCGGTGATGATCGCGCGGATTTCTTCGTGCCCGAGCATCTTGTCGTAACGCGCTTTTTCGACGTTCAGGATCTTGCCCTTCAGCGGCAGGATGGCTTGATATTTGCGGTCGCGTCCCATCTTCGCCGAGCCGCCGGCCGATTCTCCCTCGACGACGAACAGCTCGCAGCGTGCCGGATCGCGCTCCTGGCAATCCGCGAGCTTCCCGGGCAGGCCGCTGGAATCCATCGCTGACTTGCGGCGCGTCAACTCCCGTGCCTTGCGCGCCGCTTCGCGGGCGCGAGCCGCGTCGATGCACTTGGAAATAATCCGTCGCGCCACCGTCGAATGCTTGTCGAACCATTCGCCAAGCTTTTCATTCACAAGCTGCTCCACGTCGCCCTTGATGTCGCTGTTCAGCTTGCCTTTCGTCTGTCCTTCGAACTGAGGTTGTGGCAGGCGCACGCTCACGACAGCAACCAATCCCTCACGCACGTCGTCGCCGGTAATCGTGACTTCGTCTTTCTGTTCCTTGAGCATCCCCGCCGACGAAGCGAAGTTATTGATGGAGCGCGTCAGCGCGGACCGGAAGCCAGAAAGGTGCGTGCCGCCATCCACCGTATTGATGGTATTTGCAAAGGCGAAAACGTTTTCGCCATACGTGTCGTTGTATTGCAACGCGATTTCGATCTCCACGGTGCCGCGCTTCCCCTCAATAAAAACCGGTGAATCGTGTAACGTGGTTTTACCGCGATTCAAGTGCTTGACGAACTCCGTGATACCCCCGGCGAACTTGAATTCCGCAGTCTTTTCTGTGCGCTCATCAGTGAGAGTAATCTTCAAGCCTTTGTTCAGGAAGGCCAACTCGCGCAAACGCTGCGAGAGGGTGTCAAAACTGTAGACGGTCTTATCGAAAATCGTTGGGTCGGGATGAAACGTAACTTTCGTCCCGGTCTTGCGTGTCTTTCCGGTCTGCTTCAGCTTGTTCGTGGGCTTGCCCTTCTCATACGTCTGTTCCCACACCGCGCCATCGCGCGAAATTTCCAGCTCTAGCCAGTCGGAAAGGGCGTTCACCACCGATACGCCCACACCGTGCAGCCCGCCGGATACTTTGTAGGTGTCGCTGTCGAATTTTCCTCCGGCGTGCAACACCGTCAGCACGACCTCTGCCGCGGGGCGTTTCTCCGTCGCATGCATATCGACGGGAATCCCGCGCCCGTTATCCACCACGGTCACGGATTCGTCAGCATGGACAGTCACATTGATCTCGTCCGCGTAACCAGCCATCGCTTCGTCGACGGAGTTGTCCACCACTTCCCAAACGAGATGGTGCAATCCCATTTCCCCGGTCGAGCCGATATACATCGCGGGTCGCAGGCGCACGGCCTCCAAGCCGCCGAGGACTTTGATCGATTTCGCGTCGTACTTGTGGCCACCCTGCGGCGTTCCACCTGTGTTTTCTTTGTCGCCCATTTTTTCTCCCTCGCCCTGAACCCGCAGTGCGGGTGAAGGGTGCCCAGCAACTTCTCGCATGTACTTTCAGCGTTGGACAGACTCCGTGCATTTCGGAGTGCGGATCCGCGCTCAAAAACTCGTTTTATGTGAAGCAAGAAAGGCGTGGTTGCGGAGTGCACCGTGCGTCGCCTCACCCTTTGATCCCGGCTTCGCTGGGGCGAATCCGAAACTCGTAGGGTTCCTGCTCCATCCCATCTCGCGCAGCGAGACGTGGCGAAGACTCATGTTTCTCCAAGCCGTTAACCGCGCAGCTCCTGGCGCGGAGCCGAATTCCGGGTCACCTTAGCTTGGCGGACGTGTCGATTCGAAGGATCCTAGAATGAATCGACAACGCCCTTAGTATAACTGAATCAGGGAGCATCCTCAAGGCTGGAAGGGGATAGGGAAGGTTCCGTAAGGCATTTATTTTGTGCTATTTAGAGTTGTCTTTGCGCATTTGGCCGAGTTCGAGGGAACTCGAATCTCGCGTGAAATCCAATTGGTTTCTTAGCCGGAATGGGTGTTTCCAACATCTGCCGAATAGCCTCGAAAACCGCCTGAAATCTTGCATCGTACCGCTTTTCCATCGCGTCAATTTTCCGTCGCAATTCTTCGTGCGTTCTGAGCATTTCGCGAAGCCGGACAAAGGTTCGCATGATCGCGACGTTCACTTGCACGGCGCGCGAGCTGTGGAGCACGCTGGAAAGCATCGCGATGCCCTGCTCGGTAAAAGCATAAGGAGCGTAGCGGCGACCACCCCGTACGCCCTTTGAGGTTCCAATCTGGAACCTCAAAATCTGTAATTCCTTCGATGCCAGTTGGAACATGAAATCAACAGGAAACCTCCTGGCATTTCGTTTCACGGCTTTGTTCAGGTTCTTTGTCTCAACACCGTAGAGCCGGGCGAGATCCGCATCCAACATGACCCGTGTACCGCGCACAAAAAGATTTTTTGACTGATAAAGGCGCCAGGAATGATGGATTTCTGCGAAGGTGTCTTCATACGAGCACGCTTTTGAGGTTCCAGTTTGGAACCTCAAAACCGCAACCCGTAGCCTATACCATTGCTTAAGTTAAATCAAGTTAAATATATTATTGTTTAGTAATAAAACTTGATTTGCATGGGTGCTTTCTAAGGCGCGTCGATCAAATGCGCATCGGCATGATGATATAGCGGTACCGATAGGACTCGTCAGCGAGCGGCCTCATCTGCCCGGCGGATTGTTCGTCCTTTAGCTCTATGCTGATCGGGCCATCGGCCGCGGCGCCAAGAAAATCCAGCATGTAGCTGGAATTAAAACCAATGGCGATGGGTTCGCCCTTGAATTCCTTTTCGATGGTTTCTTTCGCTTCGCCGTATTCCGGGCTCGACGCGGAGATTTCAATTCCTTCTTTCGATACGGCCAGTTTCACGGCGTGCGAGCGCTGATCGGCAAGCTGCGAAACGCGGCGCACCGCATCGCTCAACTCCGCGCGCTCGATGACCACGCTCTTGTTGTTGTCGCGCGGCAGCACCGCTTCGTAATTTGGGAACTGTCCTGTCAGGACGCGCGAAATTAGCAAGCGATGGCCGACCTGGAAAAAAAGGTGGCTCTCGTCCTTTGCAAATTCGATCTGTGCGTCGGCGCCTGCGGCGCTGGCTAGTTTCTCAACCTCGTCCATCGCCTTCTTCGGAATCAGCACTCTCACTTCGCCATTCAGCCCCGTAAGTTTATGGTCGGTCTCCGCAAGCGCCAGGCGATGGCCATCTGTCGCGACCATCGCCAGCGTGTCTGGCTTCAGGATGAGCATTCCCCCATTCAGCGTGTAGCGCGATTCCTCCATGGAGATGGCAAATTTCGTCTTGCCGATAAGGTTCTCAATGATTGGCGCGGGAATATTTACCAACGTGTGCGGCATCGCCGGCAGTGCCGGAAAATTCTCTTTTGCCATCCCGACAAGCTTGTATTTTTTCTTGTCACTGATCACTTCCACCCAGTGATTGTCGAGGAGTTTGACCTTGATTTCCCCTTCTGGCAGCAGCCGCACAAGCTCCAGAAGTTTCTTCGCGGGAATGGTCCCCGCGCCCTCTTTTTTGATTTTGGCTTCGCAAGAGGTGCGAATGCTCAATTCGAGGTCGGTCGCCGTAATCGTCAACTGGCTTTCCTTAGCCTCGACCAGTAGATTGGAAAGAATTGGAATCGTGGTCTTGCGCTCAACAACACCTTGCGTCGTGCTGAGCTCGTTCAATAGAGCGGACTTTGTGACGCTGAATTCCATCGCTTGATGTTCCTCGCGTGCCGTTCCGGGTGCGGTCATTAGTGTTCTATCCTCGACCAGGGCGGGGACACGCCCTATCTTGCCACGTTTCTACAGCTGTCGTACTGTACTCGCTTTTTGCCAAAGTATAAAGTCTACCCTTGTCCTAGCCGCTGTGGAAATAGGTGGGAAACACCGTTTGCTGTCCTGCGCTGCACGCACAACACCTTCAACAAACAACAGCCATCACTATAAGAGGAGATTTTTAAGGTTTTAAGTTCGATAAAGCTTGTTGTTGTGATGAGTGTTGTGGAATTGTGGAAACCGCGCCAAGAAGCATTGGACGCAAGAGTTACGGGAATCTTTGATCGGTGGCAGTTTGTGAGAATAGTGGAAAACAAAGCTCGCCTTGTGCATTGGCCCATACCATTCACTGTTTCATCCACTTACATCAACAGGTTCTTCGCAGTATTTCCAACACATCTTCACAGTTTTTAATGGCGCAAGTGCCGCCACTTACTGATTCAGGAATCTAGTTAGGAGAAGGCAGACAGTTCCGGGAGAGAAATTGCCCGATGTGTTGGGACGGGTTTTCGCAGACCGCTTACTGCAGCGCATCCATCAGACGCGTAATTGTGCGGTTCAGGTCTTTGTCGGATCGGCGCAACTCTTCGATCTTGTTAATTGAATGCAGCACCGTGGTGTGGTGCTTGCCACCAAACTGCCGGCCGATCTCCGGCAGCGAAGCGGTGGTGAGTTGCTTCACAATGTACATAGCTACTTGCCGCGGAAAGGCAATCGCGCGCGTATTGCTCCGGACCTTCAGGTCCTGCTCGCGCAAATTAAAATGCTCGCTGACGCGCTTCTGAATCAGATCAATAGTGACGCGCTTTTCTTGCGATGCGATGATGTTGCGCAAAACCTGTTGCGCCGTCCCCAACGACACGATGGCCCCGGTCAGCGAAGCATAGGCCATCAGCCGCGTCAGCGCGCCTTCCAGCTCGCGCACGTTGGACTTGATCGCGCGCGCAATGTATTCCGCCACGTCGTCCGGCAGGCTGAATCGATCGTTTTCAGCCTTCTTTTGTAAAATTGCAATCTTGGTCTCCAAGTCCGGCGGCTGGATGTCCGCTATCAATCCCCATTCGAACCGCGAGCGCAGCCTCTCCTCGATCGAATTGATGTCTTTCGGCAAACAGTCCGAGGAGATCACGATCTGTTTCTGTTGCTCATAGAGCGCATTAAACGTGTGAAAAAATTCTTCTTGAGTTCGCTCTTTTCCCGCGATGAATTGAATATCGTCGACCAGCAGCACATCCACCGTGTGAAAGCGGTCCCGGAAGCTAATCATGCGGTCGAACCGTAGCGAATTGATCACTTCGATGGTGAATTTCTCCGCGCTTACGTAACTCAGCCGCATCGCCGGATTACGCTTCTTGATGGTGTGCCCGATGGCATGCATCAAATGTGTTTTGCCCATGCCCACGCCGCCATAGAGGAAGAGCGGGTTGTATGCCTTGGAGGGCTGTTCTGCCACCGCGCGCGCTGCGGCATGCGCGAATTCGTTGGACTTGCCGACCACGAACGAATCAAACGTGTAGCGCGTGTTCAGCTGGTGGTCACTGCTCTCAAAATCCAGTTTCGCTTGTTTCACACTCGAAATCACCGGCGCGGCATGCACCGGCTCCTCTTCGGTGCACACGTACTGCACTTTAATGTTCGGCGTGCCGAGCTCGTGAAACACAGCCTTGACGATGTCCCCGTACGTGCGTGTCAGCACCTGGCGGAAGACCGCGCTGGGTATCTGCACGTAAAGCATTTCACCATCGGCGCGGTTCAGCCGCGTGGGCTGGAACCAGGTCGTGTAGGTGTTGATGCTGACCCGGGACTTCACCCGCTCGAGAAACTTGTCCCAGGAGTTTGCGCCTTCGCGCTCGCGCCCAGCTTGTGTCGCAGTGGTCATCGGTAGAAAAAGAGAATCCTAGGCTATTTCCACAGATGTGAAAAAACTGTGGAAAGCGGGTTAACTTGCATCATTCTGCAGGCTTCGGGATTCTTGCCCGTGCCGGAACGCTCTGTTTTGCCCCTGTCGTTCCGCGCGCGGCCCGTCTGGTTTTGCTGGCCCACGTACCGCCGCTATGAGACAGCGCGGGATTGTCGCCCATTGACACGCATGGAGCAAGCGAAAAGTGTGCGAAGGCATTCACCGCCTTTCACACACCATACACAGCTTTTCCACAAGCGCAAAAACTGTCCAATTTGCCGTCGCATCCTCAATTTGCGCGGCAAATGTAAACAAAATTTGTTGCGGGGAACAAGTCTTTCACAGAATTGGCGAAATTTTGCCTGAGGAAAACTTAACTTTTATGGAGTTTTTTTCTCCGGCCGATCAAACTCGTAGAGCCCCAATGGATCGCTTCCCAGAATCAGGTGGTCTTTTTCCACGAGAATCGTGTTGGCTTCCAGCCGCGCACCGGCCGGTGTGTAGAGCTGATAGCTCGCGCGCCGGTTTCCTTCCTTGTCAAAGTGCAGCAGCGTGTTGTGCAGCGCAATCCAGACTTCGCCGTTCGAACGGTCAACACCCACGGCCGTCAGGATGGGCTTAAGCCTGGGCTGGTCTCCACGACGCTCCTGGCGGTCAATTTCCTTGCGCGCCGCCTGCGCTGCCGGCCAAGCCTCGAGCGCCGTGTATTGAAGGTTTTGGCCCGCGTAGCCCAATCGGTCGTATTGCCGCACGGTCGGCTCGGGCAGATAGATGAACGCGTAGTAGAGATGCCCCTGAGCATCGGTGGCCAGCTGTCCGATGTTCAAATACCGGTTTAGATCCTCGCGCTCCGCAATCGGCTCCGGATCGCCGAACTCCCGCACATCTCTTCCATTCTTGTCGAACACGATCACCAGGTGCGGCTCCCGCAGTGTTCCGACGGCCACTTCGCCCTCGGGTAGTGCTGCAACTGAAATCGGGTTTTTCACCGCAATCGAACGGAGCAGCGTGCCCTCAGGAGAGAAAACCTGGACAAGGTTCGCGCCGCGGTCCGCCACGTAGATCTTCCCTTCGGCATCCGCGTCGCAATCTTCAGCGAAGGTGATGAGCGCGCGATCTGCCTTGGGCGCGGCAGGGCCCGGCGCCAGTTCGCCGATAGAGAGTACTTGTTTGCCCGCAGCATCAAACACCACCAAGCCCGGCGACGGCGATGCCAACACATACAAACGCCCATCCGCGCCGCGCTTTACCGTGCGCAATCCAGGGCCAATGCTCGGAAAAATCCGCCGCTTGGCCGTGAGTTCGCCTTCCTCCTGAGCCAAGACGCTCCCACCCAAACACGCCAGCAGACACATCCCCGCAAGAATTCGCACTTTGGAACCCACCCTTTGTCGCATGAACCCTCAGATTACTACGGACGTGCGCAGGTTGCCCCGCGTTACGCGCGCCCGTTGTTCTGGTTGAACAATGCGTATCGAGTGCTGTTGCTCTGGTGGGTAGCGCGACGCAAGCGCCCCAATGATGCGGGAGTCGCTTAGTCAATACAGAAGCGCAGGCGTTCGATAGACCGCGCGCGAAGCCGGCCTGCGGCATTGCGTGGGCCCTCGTCGTCGGTTTCGATCAGCACGCAATTCATTTGCACATCGCCGGAAGCCACTTCGAACCGCGCGGGCAGGCCGTTCAGAAACTTCGCGATGATGCCGTTGCCGTCCATGCCAATCACCCCGCCGTGCGGCCCCGTCATCCCCACATCCGTTATGTACGCGGTGCCCTGGGACAGGACCTGCTCGTCGGCCGTGGCCACGTGCGTGTGCGTACCGACGACGGCAGTCACGCGCCCGTCGAGATACCGTCCCATGGCGATCTTCTCGCTGGTCGTCTCCGCATGCATGTCCACGAACACAAAGGCCACGTCGGCAGGGAGCTTCGCGAGCTCGCTATCAGCCTTTCGAAACGGATCATCGATCGGTGTCAAAAATACGCGGCCCTGCAGATTCAGCACGGCATACTTCACGCCATTCTTCGCCTTGCTAACGTAAAGCCCGCTCCCCGGATTGCCATCGGGAAAGTTTGCCGGGCGCAGCAGCCGCGGCTCGTGCGGCATATATTCCAGAATCTCCTTGCGGTCCCAGCTGTGATTACCGCCGGTGAGCACGTCGATTCCCATCTTCAGCAGCTCTTCCGCCAGCCGCGGCGTAATCCCGAATCCCGATGCCGAATTCTCCCCGTTGGCAATTACGAGGTCGACCTGCCGCTGCGTAACGATATCCGCCAGCCGATCGCGAACGATCTGCCGTCCCGGCGAGCCGACGATGTCTCCTACAAAGAGTACGCGCATAAAATTGTTGTCAGTAGTCCGTTCTCAGTTTTTCCGTAGGAAAGGCAAAGGCCTTCTTGAACTCCCGCCCCGGGTCGTGGAGCGTTCAACAGTCTCACCCGCAGAATAGTTACTTCACATCCCAAAACGAGCCGTTCATACTTCAGCGACAAATCAACTCAGTTGGTGCTCTCTCCGAACTGACAACTGAATACTGACCACTGAAAACTGTTATGGAGCGGACTGCTTGGCCGTGGGTAGCTAGGCCGTGAACCTCTGAAATAGTAGGGCGCCACGAGCCAACCGTTAGGCTTTCCTGCCCCGCTCGCGAGTCTTCCCCTTTCATCGCAGGAGACCCGCCAGCGGGACAGGCCGTGCACACGGGCTGTCTATCCGCAGCACCTCAGAGATTCGTCATTGGTTCAAACAGCTTTCGCTACCTCACCTGCTTCGAAGTACCGCTCCGGCTCCATTGTAGCCTTGGCGCCAAAGCCACGTCCAATTGCCTCGGCGCCCGGTCTTCCAATGGTTTAGTTCCGGCAAAGTCCCTGCTAGAGGTAGAATTACGTCCTGCACCTAGGGGAAACTTCATGCGCCTACAACGACTGTTGGCCTGTCTTCTGCTGCTCGTCGTCTTTCTCGTTCGTCCCGACATCTCTCGAGCGGACAGTTCAGCAGCTGCTCCCTCGCCCGTCCAAATCGGCAAAGTCGATTTCCCCACCAGTTGCGCCGCGCAAGTGCAGCCCGCCCTCGAAAACGGCCTCGCCCTCATGCATTCGTTTCAGTACACCGAATCGGAAAAGACATTTTCGGAAGCTGCAGCGCGTGACCCGAAATGCGCCATGGCCCACTGGGCCATGGCCATGGCTCGCTATCATCAGATCTGGGATTTCCCGGACGACAAAACGCTGAAGACCGGCCGCAAGGAGATCGAGAAAGCCCAGAAGCTTCATCCGGCGAACGCGCGTGAAAATGATTTCGTCAACGCCGCCGCAGCCTTCTTCCAGAAGAAATCCAAAATGTCCCACGCCGACCGGACGCAAGCTTATTCCTCAGCTCTTGAAAAGCTGCACGCGCAATCTCCCGCCGATGTGGAAATCAGCGCCTTTTACGCGCTCTCGCTGATCTCCCTGGCCGAAGAAGATTTGGACGAAATTGCAAACCGGAAAAAGGCCATCTCCATTCTTGATCCGCTCCTCCAAACGCGCCCCGATCATCCCGGCATCGCCCATTACCTCATTCACGCCACGGACCGCCCAGAGTTCGCCGCCCAAGGTCTCGAAGCCGCCCGCCGCTATGCCGCCATCGCTCCGGACTCCGCCCACGCGCTCCACATGCCCTCGCACATCTTCATTCGTCTTGGCCTCTGGCAGGATTCCATCACTTCAAATATCGCCGCGAACACTGCCGGCGCGCATGCCGCGGAAATGCATTTGGCCGAATCCCACTATCAAACCCACGCCATGGATTTCCTGAGCTACTCCTATCTCCAAAGCGGCCAGGAAACCAAAGCCCGCGAAGTGATCGAACACACCGCCCATGTTGTCGGTGCCAGCGAGGAAAGCAAGTCCGATCATCGTGCCGCCTTCGCCGCGCGAACCGCTCTCGAATTGCACCGCTGGAAAGAAGCCGCCGAGTTACAGATCCCTGCCGTGCGCAAGAGCTGGCAGGACACCACGTTCTGGGCTCGCGCCATCGGCGCCGCACGCACCGGCAATGTGGCCGGCGCGGAAGCCGCCGTAAAAGAACTTAAGCTGCTTGTCGCCGACCGAGAAAAGCGCGCGCGCAAGAGCGGCTACAGCGTTTCGAACGAAAAAGCCTCCGATCTCCGCGAAGCGGAAGCCTGGCTGGCCTTCGCCGTTGGGAAGACGGACGAAGCGCTCCAGGAACTGCGCGCCGCCGCTGACCGCCAGGACAAAGAGGGTGGCGAATCCG
>Ga0210410_10000085_pt1 | contig 159105 bp, 127 predicted proteins | sample IncBWC4MmetaG_FD_161058 | JGI IMG/M metagenome (GOLD analysis project Ga0210410, IMG submission 161058) | Forest soil microbial communities from Barre Woods Harvard Forest LTER site, Petersham, Massachusetts, United States - Inc-BW-C-4-M | ecosystem: Environmental > Terrestrial > Soil >...
AATGGCTATGAGCACAACGTGCCGGCCTACGATGGCGAGGGCGAAGGGATAAGAGACGAGCAGCGTCGCGCCGATAGCGAAATAGGCGAGCCTTCTGCGCTTGAAAATGTCGGCTAATGGTCCGCTGAGCAGCACTCCCGTGACATCGGCAAAGCGGCTCAGGAAGATGATGATCGCCGCAGTGGCCAACGGGATACCTGCGAGATGCATGAACGAGACGATGAAAGCTCCGGTCACGACCGTATCCAAGTTCTGAAACGCAGCAACCGTGGCAAGAAGGAAGATGGAACCCGCGTGTTTCCGGAAGACGTCAAAGCTGGGCAAACGGGCGAGTTGCTCGCGGTGCTTGAGTTGCTCAAATAGAGGGGAGTCGGCCAGCTTATACCGCGCTACCAGAGCTGGAATGACGATGATTGCGGAAAACACCATGGCGACACGCCATCCGGTCGTCGCGAAACTCTTCCTGAGCAGCAAGAACATGCCGCTGGCAGCCATTATGCCTAGAGCCAAGCCGAGGTTCGCGAGCGACATCCAAAACGCACGAGAGCGGCGTTTGGCGCCAAACTCCGCGAGCAAAGACGTAGCTCCGCCAAATTCGCCGCCTACGCCGATGCCCTGAATGATGCGGAGAAGGACCAGAAGTATCGGCGCCGCAATACCTATCGTTGCATAGCCCGGAAGCAAGCCCGTCAGACACGTACTGGCACCTACTACCACGATGTTTATCAGGAACGCGAACTTGCGCCCGGACCGGTCACCAAAGTGGCCGAAAATGAAGGCACCGAGCAGGCGTGCGGGGTGCCCGGCTGCATACGCCAAGTAGGAAAACAACAAGGCTTGGCTAGGAGGCAACTTCGGGAAGAAGATGTCCGGAAAGGCGCTCGCCACAGCGAATCCGAAAATCGCAAAGTCGTAAAACTCCACCAAGACGCCTGCGGTTGCGGAAAAAGCCAGAATGATCAATGTTCGAGTATCGACGCTTGGGACGGAACTCTCGGACACGTAAGGCTGACCACCAGAAAGTTCCTTGGCAACCGGCGAGTTCAGAACAGGGTTCATGGGCGTCTTCCCCATGCCGACCAGAGTATCGATGAGGGCATCATGAAGCTCGGATTGTTCAACCGTGCCATATCCTCATCGAATTGTTGCGGGGTGATGTAATTGGCCTCGATCATCGCTTCTCGAAGCTGTTCGAAGTTCGCCCGCATCATCGCGACTCCAGGAGATCCGCTTTGCCACATGAATAATTGCGCCGACGCTCCCACGCTGGTCAACCCGCCTTCTCGCAGCAACCCGGAAAGCAATCGTCCATACCGACGATTCACGCCGCCATCTTCCAAAAGTCTGAGCATTGCGACATGCGTCTGCAAGAGCACTTCGCCTGAACTGAGTGTCGGGTCCGGCGGAATGGAGCAGCTATCATATTCCTCGACCAATAGCCACCCTCCCATCTTCAAACTGGAAATCATACGCGCCAGGGCGGTATCGCGCTCGCGCACGTGCATCAGCACAAGACGCGTGTGAATCAGATCGAACTCTGCGTCCGGAAGAGGATCGGAGCCTATATGATGGGGGCGTACGTCTAGGGCGGGGCCCCGCAAGGGCTCTAGGAAACGGGTATCGACGTCGGTGACCAACACATGCCCCGTGGGCCCCGCACGATCTGCAAGCCACTTCGCAATCGTTCCACTGCCGGCGCCAACCTCCAAGCAGCGCCATCCGCACGCAACACCCAGGGTTTCCAAATGACGGATGGTTTGTGCGTCATACATTGCGGCTAGCGCTGCAAATCGAATCCGCGCCTCTTCGCCTTTATTTGCGAGCATGTAGTCGGAGTGAACCACCTCTATCGCTGTGGTATCGCAGATTCCCATGACTCCCCCTTCTCTGTCCGGGTTAAGAACTGGCCTGAACTGATTCCTCAAGGCTCGGTTTAGACCATTGATTTAGCGGAGCGTCGGCGTATAATACAAGCTCAAAAATATTAACAATTGTTGAGAATCACTCAATGATCGACTTTACGTCTCGCCAGCTCCGGGCCTTTTTGTTGGCCGCGCAGCATCGCAGCTTCACACGTGCCGCTGGCGCGCTGTTCATCACCCCTTCTGGGCTGAGCGTTTTGATCAAGGAGCTGGAGAACCAACTGGGCGTTAGGCTTTTCGACCGCACGACGCGACAGGTTGCCCTTACCGCGTCGGGAACCGAATTGCTCACGGCTGTTCAGCACAACCTTCATGAATTAGACAGTTCTCTGTCCCGCATCGCGCAAACCAAGGGTGCCGTCGGCCCATCCCTGTCAGTGGGTGCGGCGCCCCTATGGGCAGCCGGAGGGGTAGCGCAAGCGATCAAAGCATTCCATCCCCGTAGGCCAGAGCTTCGGCTACAGGTATTCGATGGTGACACCGCTACCACTTTGAGGAAGGTCGAGTCCGGTGAACTCGATATCGGACTTGGTTTCTTCTTCAAGCATGTTCCTGGCATTCGGCGAATCCCATTGTTCCGTTTTTCTCTCATGGTGATAAGAGCGAATCCCGGACGTGCGTCCTCTCGTCCCACGGCGAGTTGGGCCTCGTTGAAGGGAGAGAGATTCGTTACCTTGCAACCGTCCCTACCCATGCAACAGTTCGTTGACAGGAACCTTGCGAAGGCGGGCATCAGCTACCAACCCAGTCTTGTTTTGAACTATCTCCTCACGCAAATCGCTATGGTCGAAGCGGGAGAGGGAATCGCTGTCGTTCCTTCCTTCGCATTGCCGGAATGTCAGAGTAGAGGACTCCTAATCAGTTCTTTGGTCAATCCAACTGTGCACCTTGACTTCTACCAGATTCGCAAGGGAGGCAGGAAGCTCTCTCCAGTTGCGGAAGAGTTCACCGCGTTTCTGAAGAACTACATCGTTGAGTGGGCCCGGAAATCCCGCCTAATGTGAAGCACATAAACCAATTCCGCCGAGTACGGGCAACCCGGAAGTAATCGACTAGTCTGTCGGATTAGTACACACAAAGGCGCTTGTCTTGACTGATCTGGCCAACTTCCGTGGTCGGCTACTCGGAAGTTATCCTCGAGCCCCGAAACTGCCAGCGGTAGGTTGCCAAACTTCTAACAAGTCGCGTAATCGGAAACTGCCCCACCACCCAACTCTCCATTTCTTTGCTCCATTTCTCCTACTTTCTTACTTTCTTCTCTGCTCTCCCTCGGCGCGCTCTGCGTCTCTGCGTTATATTTTTCTTTCTTCTTCCTCTTTCTTTTCTCTCATGAGAGATTCTCTCAACTATGCGACGTGCCTCGCTCCGATTCTTTTACCTCCTTTTTCTTCTCAACCTTCTTTACTTCACGTCCGCTTGCCACAAGCCTCCCAAAACTAAAATCATCATCGGCTCCAAATTTTTCACCGAGCAAGTCATCCTTGCCGAGCTGCTTGCCCAGCACATCGAAGCCAAGACCGCCATCCCCGTCGAGCGCAAGACCAATCTCGGCGGCACGCTCCTCGTCCACAAAGCGCTCCTCGCCGGCGAACTCGATCTCTACGTCGAATACACCGGCACCGCCCTCACCGCCGTCCTCAACGAATCTCCAGATCTTTACAACCAAGCTGTTGCACACGAGGGTTATTCGAACGCTGTCTTCAACCGCGTCAAGCAGCTCTACTCCGAGCGCTTCCATCTCGAAGTTACCGAACCTCTCGGCTTCGAAAACACCTTCGCCATGGTCATCCGCGGCGATGACGCAAAAAATCTCCGCCTGCAGAAAATCTCCGACATCGTTCCCCTCGTTCTCAAATGGCGCGCCGGCGTCGGTTACGAATTCCTAGAGCGCCCCGACGGGTTTCCCGGCCTCAGCAAAAGTTACGGCCTCCGCTTCGCCGAATCTCCCAAAGTCATGGACCTCGGCCTCATCTACCGTGCCCTCCTCGATCATCAAGTCGACATCGTCGCCGGCAACTCCACCGACGGCCTCATCGACGCACTCGGCCTCGTCGCTCTTGCCGACGACCGCCACTATTTCCCGCCCTACGACGCCGTTCCCATCGTCCGCCAATCCACTCTCGCGCAATTTCCCCAACTCCGCGCCGCGCTGGCCGATCTTGCCGGGAAACTCTCCGCCTCCGAAATCCGCCGCCTCAACTACGCCGTCGACGCCCAGCACCAGGACGCCGCCGGGGTCGTCCGCTCCTTCCGCCAATCCCACGGCCTCTAGCGTCTTCCCGGAATACCCTTACAATATCCTTGCATGTTGATTCGCTATCGAGGAGACACGCCCATGACTTTCACTATTGCGATCAGAAAAGCCATTCCGGTTTTTCTCGCGCTAGCATTTCTTTTCCCTGCGACTTATGCTCTCGCCCAGTCGCAAACTCCTTCTCCCGCGCTCCTCGTTCTCAATAAAGGCGACGCCACTCTATCCATCATCGATCCCACTACACTGAAGACCCTCGCCCAAATCCCCACCGGCGAAGGCCCTCACGAACTCGCCGTTTCCGACGACGGCAAATTCGCGTTCGTCGCCAACTACGGCGCGCGCACACCCGGCAGCACGATTTCCGTTATGGATTTACTCGCTCAGAAGGAACTTCGACGCGTCGATCTCGGCGCTCTGCGCCGCCCGCACGGCATCACTTTCTCGGAAGGTAAAGTCTGGTTCACCGCGGAACAAAACAAACTCATCGCCCGTTACGATCCCGCCACCAATCAAATGGACTGGTCTCTGGAGATCGGCCAGGACGGCACCCACATGCTGGTCTTTTCGAAAGACCGTTCTCTCGGCTTCACTTCCAATATCGGCTCGGATTCCATCACTCTTTTGCAGCGTGCCTCGAATCCTTCCGGCTGGACGCTCACCAACATTCCCGTCGGCAAGGGCCCCGAAGGCGCGGACGTTTCTCCCGACGCACGCGAATTCTGGGCCGCGAATTCCGGCGATGGCACCGTTTCTATCATTGATGTCGCCGCAAAAAAGGTCGTGCAAACTCTCAACCTGCAAACCAATCGCGCCAACCGCCTCAAGTTCACGCCTGACGGAAAACTCGTCCTCATCTCCGATATGGGCAACAATGCCCTGATCGTCGTCGACGCTGCCACTCGTAAGGAAATCAAACGCCTCAATCTCGGCCGCCAGCCGGAAGGCATCCTCATCGTTCCTGACGGCTCCCGCGCCTACGTGGCCCTCGCCGGCGAAAAAACCGTCGCGGTCCTCGACCTGAAATCTCTCGAAGTCACCGCGCGCATCGCCACCGGCAACGATCCCGACGGCCTCGCGTGGGCCGCGCGGCACTGATCCGACGTTTTCTGTAGTGGCGGGTCTTCAGATCCGTGATTTTTTCTTGCAGTGTTTGCTTCTACTTCTGCACCGTTCTGGTTTCCAGAAGCGCGCAATTCTCCACGCACCTCACAAATTGCATCTCGATTTCGGCTTTCTTGTGGGGCACGCGATCGGCGGCTTCCGGCGCCACGATGAGCGATTGCGGGCCATCCCCCAAATTGAACGTGCACTGGAATTCCAATGATTGCACGGCGCGCTGCTGGCAAGCGTTCTTCTCCAGCGCCGCCTCAAACATCTGTGGCTTGGCATACAACTGGATGGCGATGTCGGAGGGCAGCATCGCCACCACCATCGGCACGGGCGACTTAATTCTTATGCTGACCTGCGTGCTGTCGTGATCGGGCGTGAACCCGGCATACACTTTCAGAAGCGGCGTCAGCTGGTACTTCTCTTTGACCTGCTCGGTCCACTGAAACCGCGGCTGGACGCAATTGTCCACGCACAGCCAGCGGAAATATTGGATGTGCACGTCGTTGGGCGCTTTAAACTGCCGCTTGGCGGCTTCCCGCCCCGCCATTACCGCTCCAATTCCCGCGATCCCCTGGCCCACTGCGTGCTCGACCCGGTTATTCGGGTCCAGGACGGCGCCAAGTCCGGAAAACACAGCCTGATCGGGACTCTCCGGAGTATACCGTTCGTCGCGGATGATGAGCGTCATCTCCACCGGCGGGACAAAACACGTGTATCTCGTCTCCACCACATGTTCTCTGGCGCACAGCTGTTGCAAGTTGCGCAGGGCTTCCGGGTGCTGCAGTGCCGCGTTCCACTCTTCGGAGTGCACCAGGAAGATGGTGACCGGCAGCTGCGATTTGATATCCACCTGCATGTTGCCGCCGTCTCCGCTGGCGTGATAGTTCTGCCCGGCGTGATAGTTCGCGGGGTCCAGCCGGACGTCCTCTTGGTTGCCAGGCAGCCAGTTGAATACGCGGTCCGGCACCTGGCCAAAGGACGGCGCAGCGAAGGCGCAAAGCAGGAAAAGTGTGAGAAGGAGTGGTGTTTTGGTGTTTCGCATAGTAATTCCATTGAAACGCCGCACACCTTGCACTGCAACATTTCCGAGCGAACGTGTCTCGTTCGAGTATCCTGTCCGATTGGACAGGGACAAATTCCACGCTAGCGGCGCACGCTGACGAGCGCAGGATCGGCTTCGTAGCCCTCATCCCGCACGGTTTGCACCGCGGCGGCGCGAAGCGCCTGTTCGTCCGCATTCTTCGGCAGTTTGCAAGTCCGCCGAATCACCTCTTCTCCATTCACAATCCGGACCATCCATTTGTCCTTTCCCGTGTCCCAGGAAACTTCCACTTGATCCGCACGCATAGCTACCTCCTGCTGCGTCACCTTCAGGAGCCGGCCGCACCTTCCTTCCCCTTGACGTGCCCGGCGATTTCCCTTCAATGGCGAACTTGCCGCGCATCATAGTCCCCGCGCGCAGCGCCGTCAACGCAGCCGCTGCGGTTCTGCCAAAGTCAGAGTAAATGATCATGTGCGGAGATCCGCGTAAGTGGGATTTTCGGGGCGAGGCTCGCTGCGGTCGGGGCGAGGCAGGTCAAAGATGATTTCGCGGGGCTGGGAGTCGGCGAACTTGGTTTCCGCGATGATGCTGCGGTGGGAATGAAGGAGCTGGCTGGTGACGAAGGCGAGGACGGAGGCGCGGCGTGGAGAGATGCGGCCCTTGGTGATGAGGATGAGGAGGCGCGCAAGGAATTGGCAAATGTCCGTGCCGGAAGAGAATTCGGAGAGTTCGGGGAGGAGGTCGGCGGATAGATCTTCGGCGTCGTTGTGAACGTGCACTGGTACGGCGGCGCGGGCGTTTGGATGCGAATGACGGAGGCAAAAGCCAGAGTGAGCCTGCGAGCCCGGAAGGCTGCAACGCTTGCTGTTGGGATAGAGATAAAGGCAGCGAGACGAGGCGGATTTCGCCGGGGCTGCGACGGGATCGGGACTGGTGGAGCTATCGGTTGTGGCGTTCATGAGTTCTTCCTTTTTTTGATGGATGGGGGGGTACCCCCCCATCCCATGCATGAATTTGAAAACAAAGAGGTTGCAAAATGGGGTTCCTGTAAGTGCATGAGGAGAGAGGAGATAGCGGATGGGGTGGAGGCATGGGGATGAGCGGGGGTGAGTTCCAAAATGGGAATGAAGAAGGCAGGGATCGGGCGAAGGGAAAAATGGAGAGGTCGGGGCGTCCTCATGGCGGTAACTACAGGGAAATCATAGCACATCAGTATCGAAAGGTCAAGTGTTTTGCAGTGAATGGTCGAAAATGAGGGTTGAACGGTCGTGGGGGCGGGTTGAATGGCGGCGGACCCGAAGCGAAGAGCGGCCCACCCTTTCATAAACCAAACCCGAAAGGGTAGGGCACCCGAGGCGTTTTAGGAATTTAAGGTTGCGTCACCCGCCAGGTACATCTTCCCCAACGACTAAGGGCCTGCCATCTCATCCTTGAAATGTATAACAAATGGTGTTATATTCTTGGGCAGGAACTCCACCCCCCACAGGCGATGGGAGTCAGGAGCGTTTATGAATGGACAGGAACTGAGGGAAGCAAGATGGCACAAAGGCTGGACGCAGGAAGTAACGGCAGAGAAACTGGGTGTGACCCAGGCGTATCTTTCGATGCTGGAAAGGGGGCGCCGCGTCTTGCCATATAGCCTAGGCCGCAGGGCGGTGGAGGCGCTGCATGCTCCGCCCACGGCTCTTCCGCTACGCGTGGGGAGTTTTGCCGAGCCGGTGGGGAACGACAAACTTAGATCGGAGCTTTCGGGATTGGGTTATCCGGGGTTTGCTCACCTGCGTGGGAGAGTGCGCCGCAATCCGGCGGAGGTGCTTTTGGGCGCCCTCAATGAAGCCAATCTTGACAGCCGGGTCGTCGAAGGACTGCCATGGCTGGCGCTGACCTACGCGGACATGGACTGGGATTGGGCGGTGCAGAACGCGAAACTGCTTGACCGCCAGAATCGGCTGGGATTTGTTGCGGCGTTAGCTCTTCAACTGGCCTCGGAATCTACCGATCAGCACCGTTGGCGAAAGCTGAAGGAATACGTGGCGGTTCTCGACCGCTCCCGTCTCGTAAGAGAAGATACCCTTTGCCATGATTCACTGACGGAAGCGGAAAGAAAATGGCTGCGCGTGAACCGACCGGAAGAAGCCAAACATTGGAATCTGTTGACGGATCTGAAGGCGGAGAATCTTCCCCATGGCAGGCCCTGAGCAAATACCCGAACCGTGGCGTTCGTTCCTGCGTGAGCTCGATCAGCAGGCGACGAAGGAGACGCGTCTGGATTGCATGGGAGGATTTGTGGTGACTGTTCTTTACGGGTTTTCGCGGGAGACATCCGATCTTGATGTGCTGCTCGAGCAACACACGTCTCTGCTCAAACTTGGCGCCCAAGGAGGAGAACTTCATAAGAAATACAGGGTCTACCTGGATTACGTGGGCGTGGCCAAGATTCCTGAGGACTATGAAGAGCGGCTCACTGAAATGTTTGCCGGCGCGTTCCATCACCTGAGGATTTGCGCACTCGACCCATACGACCTTGCGCTATCCAAGTTAGAGCGGAACATTCAGCGTGATCGCGACGACGTGAAGCACTTGGCTCGTTCGGTTCCACTGGACCTGGAAATCCTGAAGCAGCGCTACGAAAAGGAGCTGCGTTGGCAGCTCGGGAATCCTACGCGGGAGGATTTAACTTTAAAGCTGTGGATTGAGATGATCGAGGAAGACCGGTCTGCAGCTGGCAATAAGAAGAAATACTAAGGGCTGGCACGTCGTATGGAAGAACGCACCTTTCGTCTAGCGATAAAGAGTGCGGTAGTGAGCCAGAAAAGTCACGAAGAATGCCCCCACCTTTGCAAAACCAAACCCGCAAAGGTAGGCCACCCGAAGCGTTTTAGCGATTTAAGGTTGCGCCACCCGCCAGGATGGGTGCGCAGGAAGCGAAACTGGAATTCAGAAACTAGAAATTGGAAAAGGGAAGGGAAAGTAGATCCCTCCGCTACGGTCGGGATGACAGATGAGATACGGCCCGGGATGATGGATTCGAGAGTTGCCGAGCGTCGGCCAGCGGGTTGCCAGGCAAAGTGTGCGAGTGCTAGGCTCTGCAAGCCGTGGCAGCGAAACGCCCAAAAATCGAACCGATTTGCAGCGCGACGCTCTTTCCGATGGAGAAGCTGGGTCAGGGAGGCAAACCCGCCGGCTCGGTCGGTGTCGCGAGGCCGTGGTCGGAGCCGGGACTCTATCTCGGTACATCGTCGTTCACGGCGTCGGGATGGGAGGGCAATTTCTATCCCGCGGGCCTGAAGGCGCGCGATTTTCTTTCCTACTACGCCACGCAATTCAGCACGGTCGAGGTGGATAGCACGTTCTACGGCACGCCCGTCGCCTCGACGGTGACCGGCTGGTATGAGAAGACGCCGCCGGATTTTCTATTCGCCGCGAAGGTTCCGCAAATCATCACGCACGAAAAAGTGCTGCTGGACTGCGAGGCGGAGGCCGACGAGTTCCTTACGCGGATGGAGCTGCTCCACGAGAAGCTTGGGCCGCTGCTTTTGCAGTTTCCTCACTTCGACCGATACGCATTCACGAGCGTCACTGAATTTCTTCCCCGTCTGCGTTTTTTTCTAAAACGGGTACAGGGGATGTTTCCCTGCAAGTTTGCGGTGGAGATTCGGAATAAGAGCTGGCTGGATGCCAGGTTCGCGGACGTGCTCCGAGAGCACAACGTCGCGTTGGTGCTGAACGACACCTCGTTTGTGCCGAGGCCGTGGGAGATGAAGGAACAATTTGACCTGGTCACCGCCGACTTTCTCTACGTGCGATGGCTGGGAGACCGAAAGGGCATCGAGAAACAGACGAAGACGTGGGACAAGGCAATCGTTGACAGGGAAGGGGACCTCAGAAACTGGGTAGAGCTGTTGCGGCGTCTGGTCACGGACAAGCGCGTCCGAAAGATCGTGGCCTATGCGAACAACCACTACGCCGGGCACGGCCCGTCCACCGTCAAATTATTTTGGGATTTGTGGAGCAGGAAGAAGTAGTGCGCGAACCCCAAGACCCAGAAGGAGGTGCCGCACCTACGGTGCTGGGGATTCTTCTTTGCCACGGCTCCCAGCCCTTACCCTTCGACTCCGCTCAGGGCAAGCGGGCTGGGCTAACTTGTGGCGCGCCTCCGGCGCTGAAGTGGAGATGGCGGTCGGACGGACGGGTTGGTCATTCACAGTGAATGGTTGTGGTGGCGAAGGCCATTTTGTACAGGTTCGCGAAGTAGGCCGTTGAATCAGCAAACGCGAAAGCGCTTCCCGTGCAGGTGATGGGTTGCAGGCGAACATAGTTGAAATTGAGCATCGGGGCCAACTTGGAGCCCTTCGGTTCATCCATGGCGCCATTCATGGTAGCAACGAGATCGTTCACGGCCTTGTTGTAAGTGTTGACGTTTTCAACCAACTTATTGTGGCGGTCTACGACCTTACGGCGCTCCGCTTCACTTTGCAGAAAGGCTTTTAACACGACATCCTGACCTTCGATGGCTACATCGGCCAACATCCCCTCGGCCTGAGAAACAGTCAAGGTGTCTTGTAACTGCCGGATGGCGTCAATGTGAGCGTATTCCGGCTCTCTTTCCGATAATTCGATGTTGCATTGGGTATTGGCGGTGGCCATCTGCGAGCGGCCTCCCTCCACGGCGTACCAACGAATGAAATCGGCGCGCTTGTCCAGCTGAAGAATGATTCTTTGGTATTTGGCCTTCTCGGGAACGAAATAATCCACTCCTTCCACCTGTGTGCCATTCGTGTACTTTTTCATGCCCGCGTCGTACTCGGACTTGCTGATGTCTTCGATTCTATAGACGTCATCCAATCGAGCGGCCATGCGATTAAATGCGGTGCACGGCAGCGGCTCCTTGGGAACAAACGTCCGTGGCACAGGAGCAGGTTGTCTCCTTTGTTGGGCCAGCATGGGCACGGACATGAATAAGATCGCTACGGAGATTAGAATGGCTCGCATTGCTCCGCCTCCTCTAACAATATTGATGCTGGTTTGGATGGAAAAAGTAGATGCTGGTTTGGCTGACTGGTTGTGCCACAAAAGAGTATCAGTTGCCAGTTTTGAGTTGTGAGTGGAGTCGATGGGGAGAAAGTGATCAGGCGGGCGCCTCCTTGGGTTTGGGATTGTGCCAACCGCGGCCTGAAGCGATGATCGCGTCAGACTGCTTGGGTCCCCAGCTGCGGCGTTTGTAGGGGAGAGCGCTGCGGTGGTGTTTGAGGACCGGATCGACCACGGCCCAGGCGGCCTCAACCGCGTCTTCGCGGGTGAAGAGCGCGCCATCGCCAGCCATGGCATCGCCCAAAAGGCGCTCGTAGGGAGCTTCTTCACCCGGCCATTCCTCGAATAAGTAGAGCTCCTGCTGGTCGCCGACGAATTCCTTTCCTGGACGCTTGACGCGAGCAGCGAGAGCGATGGCCGAACCGGGGGAAAGGCGGAAACGCAGGTAGTTGGCCGGGCCGGCCGTGGGCGCTGAGTCAGCAAAAAGCCGCTGCGGGGGCGGCTTCAGCTCCACGAGGACCTCGGTCGCGGTGTCGGCCAGGTATTTCCCGGAGCGCAGGTACCACGGAACTCCCTCCCAGCGCCACGAGTCAATGAAAAGCCGCAGGGCGCAGAAGGTCTCGACATCGGAGTTCTTCGCTACGTTTGGCTCCTTGCGGTAGCCAGCATATTGGCCGCGCACCAAGTCGCCGGACTGCAAGGGACGCATGGATTCGAAGACCTGGGCCTTCTCGCTTTGTAAAGCTCCAAAATCCCTGCCGGACGGGGGCTCCATGGCAAGGAGAGCGACGATTTGGAAAAGGTGGTTCTGGATAACGTCGCGCAGACAGCCGGCGGTTTCGTAAAACGCGCCGCGATCCCGCACGCCGAAATCCTCGGACAGAGTTATCTGCACGCTGGCTATGTAATTGCGATTCCAGAAAGGTTCCAGGAACGAATTGGCGAAGCGGAAATAGAGGATATTCATGATGGCCTCTTTTCCGAGGAAGTGGTCGATGCGGAAGATGGAGTCTTCCGGAAACACCGCGCGGGCGACCTGATTGAGCTCGCGCGCGGAGGCCTGGTCGCGCCCGAAAGGCTTTTCGACGATGACGCGGGCCTGGTCGGCCAAGTTCGCGGCACCCAGACCTTTGATTACGGTCTCGAAGAGCGAGGGCGGAATGGCCAAATAGTAGGCAGGGCGGCGAGCGCTACCCAACTCCTTCTTTATCGCCGCAAACGTGCCGGCGTCTTTATAGTCGCCGCTTACGTATTTGAGCTGGGACAGAAGGTGATGGAGGGCGCGCTTGTCATCGATCCCGCCGGAGCGCTTAATGCTGTCCTTCACGCGGTTATGGAGACGCTCGAGACTCCAGTTCGGGAAGGCGACGCCGATGATGGGGACCTTGAGGGTCCCTCGTTTCGCCATCGCATAGAGCGCCGGAAAGATCATTTTGTGGGTGAGATCGCCGGTCACACCGAAAAGCACCAGCGCATCCGAGCGGGGGGCTGTCATCAGGCACCTACCTTCTTGGCGGCATTTGTCAAATAAGAGATCCCACTTAAAAATTAACTCGACTGCGGTTGGGTTTCAATAAGAGTGCAGAAGCCAAATCAAAAGGGCAATCGGAATCACCACCACAGCAATAGCCGTGACCAAGATAATTATAAGGAATATCCAATCCCGGCGGGTGTTGGAGCCGGGCTGCTCCTGTTCGCGGATCAGCAGCCGGTAGTTGCGTCGATTGGCTTTCCAAAAGACGTGGAAAATGTCGCCGGCTACGGGAATGGCGCCCAGTGTGGTTTCCAAAAGTACGTTCGCAACCATGCGAACCAGAGTGATGGATTGCACGCCGCGCCGCCAGGCGGCGAACACAATCAAGAAGGAAGCGATGCCCGATGCGGCATCTCCGATGCCGGGAATCCAGCCGATTATGGCGTCGAGCCCAAATCGAATGTGGGTTCCGGGGATCCGGAACATATCGTCGAGAAGGGCAGCAATGTAATCGAGATGTTCGTTTGACGCGAGTTGGCGCGGCATCGTGCCCATACTATACCGACCTACGGAAACCCGGTCCGTGCAATGTGGAACAGGGGGGCAGGGAAAGGCGAAGGTAGAAATCAGAAACTAGAAACTGGAAAGAGGAAAAGAAACCCCATCCTTTCCGGACAGTAGTCGGAAAGGATGGGGCTCTCACAGATTTGAAGGAAGGCCCGCGGTGTGGCCGGGCCTTCCGGTTGATTTGGAAAAGCTGGAACGGTTACCTTGCGGCAGCGGCGGCCATGACCTTGGCTTTGGCGAGCTGAGGGACGACGCCGAGCTGTTGCATGAGGCCGAGAGCATCCCAATTGACGAAGCCTTCAGCCATCTTGCCGTTGGAGACGCGAGCGACGGTCACGCCGGTAATGGTGATCTGCTTGCCCGTTGGTGCAATGCCATTGAGATCGCCCTTATGGGTACCGCGGCAGGACCAGCGGGTCATGACGGTTTCGCCTTCGGCAATGACATCCTCGATCGTCAAATGAAGGTCAGGGAAGGCCGTGCGATAGAGAGTGGCGCGCTTTTTCTCACTGTCGGGGCCGCGGCCAAAATCTGGCGTCGAAGAATCATGGTGTTCGTAGTTGGGAGTAAAAATCTCTTCGGCGACGGAAAGATTGCCATTGTTCCAGAGTTCGGCGAACAGACGGCGGACGATAGCTTTATTATGTTCAGACATTTGGTGGTTCTCCTTTTTTGAGAAGCGAAAAACGATCCTCGCATAGGGCGAGTCGGGCTCGAGTGGAGCGATTTGGAACCGCTGCGGTCTTTGGCGTGCAGTCCAGTGCGTCGGGCAGAAGGTTAGACTCCGTGCGAGCGGAGAAAACGAGCCGAGGACGCACTGCCCTCTTGGCGCTCGATACGGAGCTTAGCTGTTAAAGAAACTGCCCTTGGACTACGGAGCGGGAGTTTCGCTGCAAGAGCGAAACCTCAAGATGATGGTGTGCTTCGCGTACGTGCGTGTCAAGGTTAATCGAAAGATTCTTCTGTGCAAAAGGGGCGGTGGGGAAGGAGATTCTCCATCTGGAACTAGAGCAGGTCGAGCTAGTTTCAAGAAACTGTTTTCAGTTCGCGGGATTTGCTGTTGGCGAAGGGGACTCGATCGATGCGTTTTTGAGGGCGTGACCGACAGCATCCTTGACGACGACTTCATTGCGGCCATGGTCGGTGATGGAGTCGTACAGCAGCTGCGCCGGGCCGGGGTTTAATTCCTTATTGTATTCATCGGTGATCTCGGTGGCCATTTGATGGAGCATCTTGCTGGACTCGGCACCCAGATCCGTACCGGAGATCTCGACTTGCTTACCCATGTAGTTCGCGGCGATGCGTTCGGCGAGCTTGTCGGCGGTCTGGTAGTAATACTCCGAGACTTGGCGATGGCCATCTTCGTGTTCGATCAGATGTTGGGTCGCGCCGGTGGGTACCCAGATGTTGATGTGGAGTTGCAGCGTCACCTTGATTTGCGTGATGGTGACGGTGGCGTGGGTGGCGTCGGTTTGACGAGGCTCGCCGCGAACGCTGGCGCTGGAGAGGAAATCGGAATCGCACTCCGCACTTTCACCCGAGGACAGGGGCGGCATGTCGGCCGGCGGCGCGGCCGGGTCAAACGTGCGGTTGGCGATAGCAACCGGCTGCTTGGTGATTGCCGGCGCTAGAGCTTCGCTGAGCTGCTGCCGCGATGAGAAGCCGCGCCAGATTAACCAGCCGAGGACAAGAGCTCCTAACAACAAGCAAAGCAGAATGAAGCTGCGCGAGGGCAAGAGTGTCTCCGGATTCCATTTTCCGAATATGGCAGGGCGCGAACCATGAGTTTATAGGCGGCGAATGACGCGAAAGGTACTAAGATCAAGGACCGTGACAAGGTTCTCTGATGAGCGATTTGGGCCAACAAACTCGATATAACCGGAGAAAGATACTCGTCTCTTTCGCGCTGTTTGTCCCATTCTTTGTTGGAATCATGGTCGCAGCCTCCAATCACGTACTTCCAACAGTGGAATTCATGATTCCGATCTGTGCCGGATACTTTTTATTCGGTTATTTCGCTGGCAATGCGATTCTGCGCTGGCTCGCCAGAACTTGGCCGGAGTAGAAAGCAAGTATTTAGCCCAGAACTTCGCTTGGTGTTCCCTTCCTTTGACTCCGCGTGCTGCGCAACGTACAATCCCGCCGGGTCGGTGGCCTTTAGCACCATCACAATTCGCTAGTGGGAGCAATCTGATGAAAAAGAGTTTCGTTCTGTGCCTGGGGGGATTTTTCTGTTTATTGGCGGCGTCTTCGCGCCTGGCGGGGCAGGGGCCGGAAAGGGAAGCGAGAGCTGTGGAGGCCAAGGCTCCGGATAAATGTGATGCCGCGGCGACCAAGGAAGAATCTTCGGTCACCGAGCACACCATCAAAATCGGATCGCAAACGATCTCTTACAAAGCGACGGCCAGCACGACGTTGCTTAAGAACGAGAAAGGGGAGTCCACGGGTTTGATGTATTCGGCCGCGTATACGCGGAGCGATGTGAAGGACCTGAGTACGCGCCCGATCGCATTTCTCTACAACGGGGGACCCGGCTCCGCGACGATGTGGCTGCACATGGGAGCGTTTGGGCCGCGCCGCGCCTACACCGTAGACGGCGTTTTCACGCCGCCGGCGCCTTACAAGCTTGTGGACAATGGCGAAAGCCTGCTGGACAAGACCGACCTCGTCTTTATCGATGCCATGGGGACTGGTTACAGCCACACGGTTTGCAAGGGGGAGAACAAGGATTTCTATGGGATCGACGAGGATGTGGAAGCGTTCGCGCAGTTTATCGTGACTTACATCAGCCGCAACGACCGCTGGAATTCGCCGAAGTTCTTGATTGGCGAAAGTTATGGGACGTTCCGGTCCGCGGCGCTGGGAAATTATCTGCAGTCGCATGACACGGTGCATTTGAACGGCATCGTGCTGATTTCGTCGGTGCTGGATCTTGCCTCGCTCACATTTGCGCCTGGTGATGACAGACCTTACATTTTTTACCTGCCGAGCTACGCGGCAACAGCCTGGTACCACAAAGTCCTGAAAGACCGCCCCGCCGACTTGCCCGCTTTCATCCAAGAGGCTCGCAAGTACGCCCAGGGTGATTATGCCGCGGCGCTGTTCAAGGGCGCGGAATTGGGCGCGGCCGAGAAAGCGGCCGTGGCGAAGAGAGTTTCGTATTTCACGGGATTGGGCGAGGACTATCTGATGAAAGCGGATCTGCGCGTCAATCTGAACCAGTTTCGCGCGGAGCTGCAGCGTTCTTCGCACCTGACGACGGGGCGGATTGACGCGCGGTTTACCGGCTATACCTACGATTTGCTGGAGGAAAATGCCCAGGGCGACCCGGAGGGGCCCGCGGTGGGCGGAGCGTTCACGGCGCTCGTCAATGCTTACAATCACGACGAACTAAAGTTTGGGAAGGACAAGGTGTATCACAACACTATCGGTGCTGCCGGCGGGAGCGGCGGGGGCTGGAACTGGATGCGCAGGGAAGGCGGACAACGCCGGTTTTTCCCGGGCGCGCCCAACGTGGACCAGGACCTGGCGCAGGCGATGATCACCAATCCGCGCTTACTGGTGCAAGTCGAGAACGGCTATTTCGATCTGGCTACGCCGTTCTTTGCCACCGAATTTACGATGGAACACCTTGGACTGCCTGAAGCGCTGCAGAAAAACATCAAAGAGGATTACTACAATGCGGGGCACATGATGTACCTGCATGACCAGGACCGCGTGAGCTTGCATAACCAGATCGCAGGATTTATCGATCGGGCGACGCAGCAGTAGTGGGTCGCGAACTCAAAGAACGCGCAGTTTTATCGGTTCTAGTGATTGAAGAGCGGCCGGCTCAATAGGTGAGCGACCAACCGATCACTGTCATCGTCAGCACGAGCAAGAGCATACCCGTGCTGACGATGCTCAGCGTCCGACCGTGCCCCAGCAGATAGTCGCGGGATTCGGGATCAATGCAGAGAAGCAGGGTGACGACCAGCACGACGCCCCATGCCAGCAAGACGGGCACGCCCTGGTGGCGGCTGATCATCGAAAGGAATTCACCAGGAGGCTGGCCCGCCGGAATCCACCAGGGCAATAACGGAGCGATGCCCGCGGCGAGCGAGAAAGTAAGCAATTTGCGAGTGAACCAGCCCTTGACCTTGGGCCGGGCTTCTTTCCAGACGAAATAATCCCAGGCCAGCAGTCCGATCGCCAGCGGCACCCAGCCATACATGGCGGCCTGCTGATTGAACCAGGACCAGCCACGAAACAAGACGCGGCCGTGGTTGGCCATGGCCAGACGGGGGAGCAAAAACAGGCCGAGAATGGTGTTGCAAAGGACGGCCACGAAAATCGTGACCAGGCTCATGAATTGGAACCAGTACCGCGTGGGCACTCTTTTACAGCGAGTGCACACGGACTGTTTGGGCAGGAAATTCAGTCCACAGCGGTCGCAATACACGTTGGCTCTCCCAGCGAAACGGATACAAACCGCGATCGCCGCCAGTGTATTGCGTTTAATTGTCCAAAAACTACTGGTCCGAGGGTCAGTTTTGGTGTCAGGAGTATTTCCTGCACAAAAGTTTTAATCGTTGGTTTGGCTCGAACGCGAGGTTCCGGGCCTCGCCCTTTTGGAGGATTCGAATGATCCCCGGGCAGCGCTGAGAGGAAATGCGCGGAAGATGCTCCGGGCTGCGAAGCTCAGCGGAACCAGGATGGCTGGGCGCCGGCTTTTCTGCCTTCTTCCTCGAGGAGTTCCATCTGCTTGTCCAAATCCTGACGGCGTTGTTCCAACTGCTTCAGCCGGGCGTTGCGGTCATCCACGTATATGACGTTGTCCTTCAATCCGGTCTGGGCATCGAAACCCGTTGCGCCGTTTTTCTTGATCTCCTCTTTGAGGTTGTTGATGGCTTCATCCGTTGCGGCCATCTGTTCCCTTATCTGGCTGGCTCGACCGCGCCAGTATTCTTCATCGCGCACCGATTTAGAAGCATCGCCGGTGGGCTTAGCTCCGGGAGTGTTTGATTTTGCGGCCGCACTAGCATCGCCCACAACGGACACGCCGCCACTCTTTCCGGAAAGGTCGTCTTCCGTGAACACTTTTTTGGCTTTGGGCTTGTCTTTTTGCGTTTTTTTCGCCGCGTCGGCCACGGAGTCCTGCTTCTGCTCGGGCTGCGCTTGGGATTGGGACTGCGATTGTGATTGCTGGGATGACTGGGACTGGCAGAAGGCTGCGGAGAGCGGCCAGGTCATTACGAGCAAGAGCATGAGAAGTAGCAACGCGAGTGGTACTGCTCGCGGAAACTTGCCATTGGAATCGGAGCCTTTCGGCGCGGGTATGGACTTCTGAAATCCATGCTTCTGAGAGGTGAACATGGTGGGAGCCCCCTCTAGAGAGCATACTAGAATTGAGCGCTGGCGGGTGCACTGCGTAGCCAACGCGTGAACGGCCGAAGATGCGGGGGAGGTTTTTGCGTTTCGTGTGGCGGCGAGTTGCCCGCGATGGAGGCCGTTTGGTAGAGTGCCTACGCGCATTCGAGTTGATACCGAATTTTAGCGGAGACAATGAACTTGATTCCGAAATATGCTCTCGACATTCTGGTCTGTCCGGTATGCAAGACGCGAGTGGAGTTGCTCAGCGACGGATCGGGGCTGAAGTGCGGGACCTGCCGGCGCGTGTATCCGGTGCGCGATGAGATTCCGGTGATGCTGCCGGAAGAAGCCAAAATCGATGGGGAACCTTCGAAAGAGTAGCAGGAAATCCGCCGAGCCCGCATGCCGACCAACATCGCCGATTCGGTACCCCGCCTGAAACGACTGGTCCCGCGACTGCGCGGCAAGCGCATTGGCGTGCTCGGGGATCTGATGTTGGACCGCTACCTGTGGGGCACGGCTACACGGCTTTCGCCTGAAGCAGCGGTGCCCGTGGTGGACTTTGAGGAGCAGAGCGAATGTCTGGGCGGGGCGGGGAATGTCGCAGCAAACCTCGCGGCGCTCGGGGCCAAGGTAGAAATGTTCGGCGCTCTGGGAGGAGACGAAGCGGGCCGCGCGCTCAAGAAATACCTGGGCGAAGCGAACATCGGAGAAAAAGGAGTTATCGCGGATGCGAAACGGGTGACCACGGTGAAAACGCGCATTATTGCGCGGCACCAACAGGTGGTGCGCGTGGATCGCGAGCGGCGGGAACCGCTGCGCGAGGAAACGCATGAAAAACTTCTGCGCATGATTTTTACCGCGCTTGAACACCTCGACGCGCTGGTTCTCTCCGATTACGACAAAGGAGTGATTAGCGACGATTTTGCGGATCGCGCGCTTAGTGCCGCACATAAGAACAAGGTTCCGGTGTTCGTGGGTCTGAAAAAACAGCCGCATGGGTATCGCGGAGCCTTCCTGGTTGCCTGCAACCGAGACGAAGCCAGCTTCCTTACAAATCAACCGCTCAGCGATGAGCAATCGTTCGAGGAAGCAGGCCGTGCGCTGCTGGCGCGCTTCGGATGCAGCGCGGTGGTCATTACGCGCGGGGAAAAGGGAATGAATATTCGCGAAGAAACCGCGCCGCGGCAGGTACACATTCCCGCGACGGGATTCGACGCTACCTATGCGCGTGTGGGGCAGCCGGGGATTGAGCGTGGCGCCACGGGGCGGCAAGTTCTCGACCGCACAGGAGCGGGTGATACGGTTCTTGCCGTGCTGGCGCTTGCCGTAGCCGCCGGGGCACCAGTGGTGGACGCAGCAATGCTCGCGAATATTGCCGCGGGCGTAGTGGTGGGAAAACTAGGAACGGCCAGCGTCGGCCCGCAGGAGCTCCTTCATGCCCTCGAGGACATCCGGGGGTAATTTGGGCAAAATGGCGGCTGCAACCAAGTGCAAATGTGTGCTTAAGCGGACAGACTCCTTTCCTGGATGTGTCTAAGATGGTCTGGTAGGAAAAGACAAAAAGACTTTCGCGCAGAACCCATCACCTCTCGTCTGATCGTCTCGGCCAACTCCTACAACTCAGAAACTGGATGCTTTGCTCTTTCTGCTAGTCCGTTTTGTGCAGGCCAAAAAGGGTATCCCTCGCACGAGTTAGACGTGTTGAAAGTACTTCAGCCAAGAATCTGTGAAGAAACAAAAAGTCAGCAGAAGAAGTTTTGACCTTGGAGGTCAATAATGAAGAGATTCATGATCGCGGCAGCATGCCTCACGCTGGCAACAGGCGCAGTGTACGGGCAAAAATTGAACAAGGAGCAAAGACGCCTCGAAGAGAGCGGCGTTGTGATGCAGGAAGTTCTCAACATTCCAGACAATATTCCCCATGAGCTTTTGGAAAAGGCCGAATGCGTTATCGTGATTCCTTCCGTCAAGAAACTGGCGTTTGGAATCGGCGCTGACTACGGCCGCGGAGCGATGGTTTGCCGCACCGGCGAACATTTCCGTGGACCTTGGGGCGCTCCAGCGATGTACGCGCTGGAAGGCGGCAGCGTGGGCTTCCAAATCGGCGGAGAAGCAACCGACTTGATCCTCCTGGTCATGAATGACCGAGGGATGGAATCGATTCTCAGCAGCAAGGTTAAGTTGGGCGCCGACGCTTCCGTTGCCGGCGGACCAAAAGGACGTGACGCTTCCGCAGACACCGACGCTTGGATGAGAGCCGAGATTCTCAGCTACTCGCGTTCGCGCGGTTTGTTTGCCGGCGTTTCCCTCGAAGGCTCCACGATTCGTCCGGACGACGAGGCTAGCGAACAGGTGTATGGCCACGCCATCAAGGCAAAAGAAATCGTGAGAGGCGAACACATGGGCGTGCCCTCAACAGGCCGCAATCTGGTTGACGTTTTGCAAAAAAGCGCACCGCGCAACGAATCGGAGCACGCCGCTTCGAATCGGTAGTTCATCGGCAGCCCGCTGAAAGATCATTAACTTCAGCGGAGTTTGCAGACCCCACTCTCGACGCACCTGTCGAGAGTGGGGTTTTGATTTTCAAACAAAGCGAAAGCAGCGAAGAATCGTGGGGCTCAGTCGTGCAAGACGACGCTCAGGAGGGAGCTGTTGATTTCAAGGCCATCGGTATTGTTGATGAAGCCGAGTTTCTTGAATTTGTTCATGAAGAGATTCACGCGCGAGCGCGTTGTGCCAATCATTTCCGCCAGCGTTTCCTGGGATATCTTGGGAAGGATTTTCTGGGGTTCGTCTTTTTTGCCGTAACGGGCCAGCAAAAGAAGGGTGCGAGCGAGGCGTTTTTCGGTGGAGTTGAAAAGCTGGTCGATCAGGTCTTCTTCGATGCGGATATTCCTGGAAAGCATGTAGCTAATGAAACGGTCGGAGAAGGCATGCTCGGCGTGGAGCACGCGAATCATCTCGTCCTTATCGATCACCAGCACCGTGCTCGGTGCATTGCTAGTTGCGGAGCCCATGCGAAAAGACTGTCCCGCAAGACATCCTTCGCCAAAAAAGTCTCCCGGCCTAAGAGTGGCCACGACAGCTTCCCTGCCACTCTCGTTGACCACCGAAAGCTTCACGCCGCCCTTCTGAATGTACATTACGTGGGTAGCAGGATCCCCCTGCCCAAAGATGAGAGTTTTTTTTGGATATTCGACGACTTTTCTCTGGATGCCGGCCGAGTCGAGGAAGGTCTGAGCGTCAAAACCGAGCTGAGAGGCCGGTTCGAGTCTCCGCGACAATGCAGGCTTGGCCATGATGTGCAGCCTCTACTTTAGCACTCAGGCGAGCGCGGACAAACAAAATAGAAATATGCCCGTAAAGGGACAGATGATAGCCACGATGCTAGCCACGATGCTAGCCAACTAGCGAAGGACTTAGCGTGGTGAGCGGTCTGGCTAAGGCGGGAAGCTGAAGGATTTGTCGGAGGTGACGATCCAGACGATGACGATCTTGGTTTTGCGGCTTTTTTCGGCGTCGGAAGAGTCGGGCATGGGCGAGAACGGGCTGATGGCGACACGGATGGCGACGGCGTTGCTTCCCAATGGTGAATTTGCGTGCAAGATGGTGTAGCTCTTCACCGGGCCGAAATAGCCCTGAGGCCCCCAGTCAGCGAGAAAATCCTTCATCGCATAACTCGAGGTGGGCTTCCAGAGTTGATAGCCCAGGTCCGTGTTGCCGGCGACCAGCGCATCGAAGAAATGCTCGGCGGCCTTCTTCTCCGGGTAGTAGCGGAAAGCAAACCAGAGCACCACAATCACGACGAGAGAAAGCGCCGCGACGGTGAAAGCCATGGCTCGGGACTTATCGGGTTTTGCAGCAGGCGGATCGAGAAGTGACATTCAGAGGTCTCCTGCCCCGCGAGCGTCGGAATCAGAAACGCAGTTGCTGTAGCGCGATCCCTGCGCGGCGCAGCAACTAAGAAAATCCTAACAGACTCGGTGTGCCAGAGTAAAAGGCGGAATACCGAACCGATTGATGCATGTCGGTCTGCGTTTGGATCGATTGCCTGGGCAGCCGAGTGATTTACTCGAGGTGGACTCAGCCTTCGAGGGCGCCGCCGGAGCCGGCGGGGAGCTCGATCTGGTATTTGGTGCGGGCTTTTTCGGCGTGTTGCTCGAGGGCCAGGGCAATCAGCTTGTCGATCAAATCGCGGAAGGGAATGCCGGTGGCTTCCCAGAGCTTGGGGTACATGCTAATGGAAGTGAAGCCGGGGATGGTGTTCACTTCGTTGAGATAGATTTTGCCGCCTTCTTTTTCCAGGAAGAAATCCACGCGGGCCATGCCGCTCAATTCCAGGGCGCGAAATGCTTCGATGGCGTACTTCTGTATTTTTTCCACTTGGGCGGGCTTGAGGTTCGCGGGAATGAGCAGTTGCGTGCCTTCTTCGAGATACTTTGCAGCGTAATCGTAAAACTCGCGGTGCGGCACGATTTCGCCGGGCACGGACGCCTGCGGATCGTGATTACCGAGGACGGAGACTTCGATTTCGCGCGCGACCACGCATTGCTCGACGAGAATTTTCATGGCGAACTCGGCGGCGAGATTCAGCGCGGGCGCGAGTTCCTCGCGCGAGTGGGCTTTGGTCATGCCGACGGAGGAGCCGAGCGTGGCGGGCTTGACGAAAACGGGATAGCTGAACTTCAGCTCGACGGCGCCTTGAATAGCCTCCGGGTTGCTTTCCCAATCGTGGCGGTGAACGGTGATCCAGGGCACGACGGGAATTTTTGCGACTTGAAGAAGGCGCTTGGAGACGTCCTTGTCTATGCCAATAGCGGAGCCGAGGACACCGGCGCCCACGAAAGGCAAGCCGGCGAGATCGAGCAAGCCTTGAATCGTGCCGTCTTCACCGAAAGTGCCGTGCATGACGGGGAAGACGACGTCGATGCGCTGCCCGCCGCCGCTGCCGTCCAATTTTACGAGCGCGGCATCGGTGGGATCGGCGGTCATCATCACGCGCTGGCCGCCCTTGAGGACGTCGGGGAGCATTTTCTGCGCGGCACTGCCAATCAGCCAGTGACCTTCCTTGGATATGCCGATGGGCACGGGTTCGTATTTATCAGGGTCGAGGCCGCGAATGACGGAGGCGGCGGAGGCGAGGGAGACTTCGTGTTCGCCAGAGCGGCCGCCGAAGAGTATGCCAACGCGGAGTCTTTTCTTATTGTCGGGAGTCATGGGAGTCGTTGGTTGTCAGTTTTTAGTTATAAGGGAAAAAAGAGGATTGGTGGAGTGGTTGTTTTTCCTCGCGTTCTGAACTGACAACTGATCGTTGATGACTGCCTACAAGATTTTTTGGCCGAGGCCGGAGAGGACGAGTTCGACGCCGAGGAGGGCGGTGCGGTTGTGTTCGTCGAGGATGGGATTGATCTCGACGACTTCGAGCGAAACCATGGACTCGGTGTCGGCGATCATTTCCATGGCGAGATGGGATTCGCGGTAGGTGACGCCGCCGCGAACGGGAGTGCCGACGCCAGGGGCATCGGCGGGATCGACGAAGTCCATATCGAGGCTGACGGCGATGCCGGCGGTGTCGTCCATAGCGTACTTGAGGGCTTCGGACATAACGTCGCGCAAGCCGCGCTCGTCAATATCGCGCATGGTGAAAACGTGGACGCCGGATTTCTTGACGATTTTGCGTTCCTGCGCGTCGAGATCGCGCGCACCAACGATGACGATGTTGGCGGGTTCAGCTTTAGGCTTGAACCCTCCCAGGTCGACGAGTTCGGTCGGGCCATAGCCCATAATGGCGGCGAGCGGCATGCCGTGGATGTTGCCTGAGGGCGAAGACTCGGGCGTGTTCATGTCGCCGTGGGCGTCGAGCCAGAGGTAGCCGATCTGTTTTTTTTCTTTCCGGAAATGAGAAGCCACGCCCGAGGCGACGCCCACCGCGATGGAATGGTCACCGCCAAGAACGAGCGGGAGAAAACCTTCGCTTAAGGATTTTTCGGCGGCCGCGGCGATATCACCGCAGGTTTCGGCGATTTCCTGCAAATACTTGGCGCGCTTTTCGCCGACGGGCATTTCTTCGGGTTGTTTTACGGAAAGATTCCCAATGTCTTCGACCTGGAGGCCGAGCTTCTTGAGGCTGGATTGCAGGCCTGCGCCACGCATGGCGGAAGGGCCCATGTCCACGCCGCGGCGGCTTTGGCCGAGGTCCATGGGAACGCCGATGATGCGAACTTTTTGTGCCATATCAGACTCGTGTTCCGCGATCCGTTTTCCGTGAAGGCGCACAGAAAACCAATGCGTCTGAAGAACGCATGACTCGGATCCCTCAAATTCCAGGTGCCAGTTCAAACAAGAGACGCCGGTGTAGCGTCAACTACCCCGCACTAAGGATACACGCGGTAAATCATGCGGGGGAAGGGGATGACCTCGCGAATGTGTTCCGTGCCGCAAATCCAGGCGACCGTTCGCTCGAGGCCCATTCCGAAGCCGGAGTGCGGCACGCTGCCGTAGCGGCGCAGGTCGAGATACCACTGGAAGGACTCTTCCGGCAGGTTGTGCTCACGCAGTCGTTTCAGAAGCAGGTCGTAATCGTGGATGCGCTGGCTGCCGCCGATGATTTCGCCGTAGCCTTCGGGGGCGATCATGTCAAAGGCGAGAGCGAGTTCGGGGCGCTGGGCGTCGGGCTGCATGTAAAACGCTTTGATGGAAGTTGGGTAGTGGTGGATGAGGACGGGGCGGTCGAAGGAGCTGGAGATGATGGTTTCTTCGTCGCCGCCGAAGTCGTCGCCGAATTTCGCGGGATTGCCGTTCTTGTTGAGGACGGCAACTGCCTCTTCGTAGCTGATGCGGGGGAAGGGCGGCTTGACGTTTTCGAGCTTGGCAACGTCGCGCTTGAGGGTTTCGAGTTCGCGCGATTTGTTTTTCAGGACGCCTTGCACGATGGCGCTGACGAGGCCTTCACCCAGCGCCATGATCTCGTCAATCTCGACGTAGGCGGCTTCGGGCTCGAGCATCCAAAATTCGGTGAGGTGGCGGCGCGTTTTTGATTTTTCGGCGCGAAAGGTGGGGCCGAAAGTGTAGACCTTGCCGAGCGCCATGGCGATGGCTTCGGCGTAGAGCTGGCCGCTTTGCGTCAGATAGGCCTTTTGGTCGTCAATGTAATTGACTTCGAAGAGCGTCGAGGTGCCTTCGCAGGCGGCGGGGGTGAACATCGGCGCGTCCGTGAGCGTGTAACCCTGGCCGTCCATGAACTCGCGGGCGGCGCGAATGGCTTCCGCGCGGATACGGAGAATGGCGGCCTGGCGCGGCGTTCGAATCCACAGATGCCTTTGATCGAGCAGGAAATCGACGCCGTGTTCTTTCAATTGAATGGGAAAGGGCGTGCTCTCTGGTACTTTTTGGACGATCTGGATTTTACTGACACCGATTTCGTAACCGCCAGGAGCACGCTTCTCCGCGCGTATCTTTCCGGTGACGATGACGCTGGATTCCTGGGTGAGGCCTTTTAGCGCTTCGAAGGCTTCGGGGTTTTCCTTCAGGGCGCAGACACCTTGGATAATGCCGGTGCCATCGCGAAAAATCGGGAAGAGCAATTTGCCCGATTCGCGCAGATTGTAGAGCCACCCCTTCAAGGTGACTTCCTGCCCGTCGTACTTTCCAGCCTGCTCGATGGTGATCGTGGTCATGGTGCGGGTCTATGGCGCTACGCCAAACCAACAGTTTAACAGAGAAGCTTTCCGATCAAGAATTACGCGAGAAGTCTTGACCCTAACGGTTGGCAATAGTCTTGATGTTGCCCAGTCCCAATAGACGCTCGTCTGCGGTGACCAAAGTCAAGTCCAAAACGAGCGCGGTGGCTGCCAACAGACGATCAGCCGGGTCGTTGTGAATCGTCAATTCGCGCTCTGCCAGAGCGATCTCGTGGGTAAGAGGAGCCTCTCGAGTGCCGGCTGTCGCAAGGGTCACCCACTCTCGCGGATCGCGGTCGAGTCTGATTCGTCCCTTGCGATATAGGGTGAGTACTTCCCAGGTGCTGAGAGGGGAAAGCCACAACTCGTTGTTTAAATCCTTCAATTTATCGAGAACCCGCAATCGCGGAGAGCCAGTTGCAAACCACAGCCATATGTGGGTATCGAGAAGCAGCTTCAATCTCGCAAGACCTCCCAATCGTTTTCGTCACTTGCGGGAGAAATGATATCGCCAAGTATCTCGACTGATCCCTTCATCGAGCCGATCCAAGCGGAGCGGTCCTGAGTTGGAGACGGGGGAACAATCTCAGCAACGGGCTTGCCGTGGCGCGTAATGCGGAGAGGCCTTTTTGTCTTGCGCACCTGTTCTAGCAGCGCGAGGCATTTCGCCTTGAATTCGGAGATAGAGACTTCATCCATGTCGGCACCTAGTCAGAATTATAGACTATGGTCAAATATATAGTCAAATTCCACAGTTGTCGAGTTCTGGGCTAATCCCAAGCCTTCGCGAAGCGATCCAGGGACTTACGGGCAGCGGCGAGCTGGTCGGCGGCGGTTGGGGCGTCAAGGCCGGTTTTCTCTTTTAATTCAAGGACAATCGGCAAAGCAGTTTGCGACGCGGACTTGAGAGTTTTGATGGCCGCGGGCCAGTCGACAGTGCCCTCGTAGGGTGGCAAATGTTCGTCCTTTTCGCCGTGGTTGTCGTGCAGATGCACGGAGGAGACAAGATCGCGCAGCGGGGCAAAGCTCTTTTCGATGCGATCTTCTTCGGGCAAGTCCGAGAGGTGCGCGTGGCCAATGTCAAAATTAAAACGCAGGCCAGTAAGGCGCGTCTCGTCAACGAAGGCGCGAAGATAGGCGGGATCACCCATTTCACTTAAGGTATTTTCGACGCAAATCGTAACTCCAGCGTGGTGTGCATGGAGAACCAAATGTTCGAGCGAACTGAAGGCAGCGTCGCGCTTGCGTGGATCGGCGGTCTCTCGCGAACCGCCCATGTGCAGGATGAGGCGCGCGTAGGGCAAATCGTTGGCGACGTCGATAACGCGCTTCAGTTCGTCCATGGCCTCAATGCGGCGGACGCGCTCGACTTCGCAGATGGAAAGAGGTGTGCCGCTCTCGCGCATGGCGCTCATGTCGCGGCTGGTCGGAGCGTGGAGAGAAACGAGTTGCAAGCGGTGCACTTCGAGGGCGCCGGCGATAGCGCGGATTTCTGGCGTCATCGTGTAATCGAAGTGGCTGCGCGTGCAGAAAATTTCCACGCCCTCGAAACCGGCGCCGGCAATTTGCCCAAGGAGCTCGGGAGTCAGTTTTCGCGATACGAAGAGGTACGTTGAGAGCAGTCTCTGCATGGTTCCTTCGGGAATTCTCTTTTCGTTAGTATCCCACAGCGGAGCCCTGATCGCGCGGATCCGCGGCGCCAAGGCGTTCGCCGGTTTGCGGATCGATTCCGATGGCGTTGACCAGGCCCATGTGCCCGTACACTTTGGTTTCCTGCCCGAGGCTCGGCGTTTCATACCAGGTGCGCTCGACTTCATGGCCGCGCGCGCGGAGCGCTTTCTCCATACTCTCAGGAAACTCGGCTTCCATGCGAATGCGGTTGGGGAACCACTGGTGATGAAAGCGCGGTGCATTGACGGCGGCCTGCGCGTCCATTCCCAGGCGCATCCAGTTGATTACGCTGAGCAACGTCGCGGAAATGATGGTCGGCCCGCCCGGCGAGCCGGTCACGAAACTGAGCTTGCCGTCACGCAGCAGAATGGTCGGCGTCATGGAGCTGAGCGGGCGGTGTCCTGGGGCGATGGCGTTGGCGTCGGACTGCATCAGGCCGTACAAGGCGTTCGGCACACCGGGCTGCGTTGTGAAGTCATCCATTTCGTCATTCAGCAAAAAGCCTGCCGAGGTGGTCACATGAGAGCCGTAGCTATCGTTCAGCGTGTAAGTGCTGGCGACGGCGTTTCCCGCTTGGTCGACGACGGAAAAGTGCGTGGTGTGGGGACCTTCGCCCAAGCTTACGATGATCTGCGGTGCAGCAGAATTGTTCGACGTATTTCCGTAGGCCTTGGGATCTCCAGCCTTCACGTTGGTACTCGATGAAGCTTTCGCCGGATCGATGGTGGCGGCGCGCTCTTTCGCATAGCACGGCGCCGTCAAACCGGCCACGGGCACATCTGAATAATCAGGATCTGCAAGATACGCGGCGCGGTCGGCAAAAATGCGCCGCATGGTTTCCGCCACCATGTGGACGCTCTGCGGATCATCCCAGCCCTTTAGCTGGACGTCCTGGAGCATGTTCAGCGCTTCGATAATGGCGACGCCGCCGGAGCTGGGCGGAGGCGAGGTCAGGACTTCCCAGGAGTGCCCGCCACTGTCGTACTTGGCGCGCAAAACTTTGCGGACTTTCACTTTGTAGTTCGCCAGGTCTTCGAGGGTAATCAGCCCGCCATTCTTGGACATCTCCTCGGCGAGCATCTTTGCGGTTTCGCCGCGGTAGAATTCTTCCGCGCCACCCTTGGCGATGCGCTTCAACGTGGCGGCCAGTTCTGGTTGTTTGAGCGTGTCACCGGCCTTGAACAGCTTGCCACTGTTCAGGAAGATGCGCTGGCTCGCGGGAAAAGCCCGCAGTCCCGGGCTTTCGTCTTGCAATTCGCTGGCAAGCTTTCCGCTGACGGGGAAGCCCTGGTCCGCCAGGCGAATAGCCGGCGCCATGACCTCCGCGAGCTTCATTGTGCCGTAGGTTTTCAGGGCCAATTCGAGACCCGCGACGGTTCCCGGGACGGCCACGGACTTATAGCCAATCACTGAGGTATCTTCCTCCAGCTTGCCGTCCTTGCCGATGTACATGTTCGCCGTGGCTTTGCCAGGAGCCGTTTCGCGGTAATCGAGGAAGGTGGTCTTGCCATCGGCCAATCGGATCAACATAAAGCCGCCACCGCCGATATTGCCCGCGGCGGGTTCGACGACCGCCAACGCAAACGCCGTAGCGACCGCGGCATCGACGGCATTGCCGCCGCGCTTGAGAATCTCGAGACCTGCCTGAGAGCCAAGCTGTTCGTCGGTTACAACCATGCCGTGAGCGGCGCGGACCGCCTGCTTGGGCCAGGACTTGTTTGCTTCGGTAAGTTCGCGAGGAATGGGAGCTGTCTGTGCACCGGCGACGGTCGCAAGTTGGAGTGCGGCTAGCAGCAAGACGAAGAGCGGCACCACCCGTATTTTCTTGGTTCGCATAATCAACAAGAGACACTAAGGGATTGATGGAAAAGCGTCAAGGCAGGCTGACGCGGCCGACAAGAGCAGACAGGTCGATTCGAGCGCGGGGAAAATGCGAATCTCCGCGTTTCGTCCTTCTGTGGTTTAATCTCTCCGTCAAGGTTCCAGAGTAACGGAGGAACGCCATGAAGCTCCACCTGAGGCGATGCGTAATGGCATTCGCGTTGGCGATGATTTGGGCCGTGTCTATTTTGGCACAAGGCGCCCCGCCTGCGGATATCGACAACTACGTTGGACAAGTCATGAAGGCGTTTGATGTTCCGGGCCTATCGGTGGCGATCGTAAAAGATGGAAAGGTGGTGCTGGCGAAGGGGTATGGAGTTCGCAAGCTGGGGAGCCCAACGACGGTAGATGAGAACACACTCTTTGGGATCGGGTCCAACACCAAGGCCTTTACGACGGCGGCGCTTGCGAGCCTCGTCGATGCGGGGAAGATTTCCTGGGACGACCGCGTTTGCGAACGGTTGCCAGGCTTCCAGATGTACGACCCTTACGTTTCGCATGAGATGACCATTCGTGACTTGCTCACGCACCGCAGCGGGATGGGCTTGGGCGAGGGCGATTTGCTTTTCTGGCCGCACACCACGTTCACGAGGGAAGACATCATCTACCGCTTGCGGTTCATGAAGCCGGCGTCCAGCTTCCGCCGCCGGTTCGCTTACGACAATCTGCTTTACATGACGGCCGTGCAGATTGTCCCAGCGGTAACCGGGAAATCCTGGGAGGACTACGTTCGAGAGCACATCTTGCGTCCTCTTGGGATGACGACCACAAATTTGAGCAATTCGGAATTCAAGTCTGGCGATAATTATGCGTGGCCGCACTCGAAAGTAGACGGCAAACTGCAAACCGTGGAGTTCGTGAACCTGGACAATGCGGGTCCGGCGGGTTCCATCAATTCGTCTGCGGCGGAGATGGCTAAGTGGGTCTTGCTTCAATTGAACCGCGGAAAAATTCCGGGCACGGAGGACCGCGTTTTCAGCGAGCGGCAATCCCGCGAGATGTGGAGCGCCCAGACCATCCTTCCCGCCGGAGGCAGATCCGGTCCGCTTGCTGGTTTGAACAGCAAGTTTGCCGCTTACGCACTGGGTTGGGGGCTGCGCGATTATCACGGTCGAAAGATGGTTGGCCACACGGGAGGAGTGGAAGGATTCGTGTCGCGCGTGATGCTGATTCCGGAAGAAAACCTCGGCATCGTGATTCTAACCAATGCCGAATCGGGCAGCGCCTTCGATTCGATCCTTTTCCACCTTCTCGATCACTATTTGGGGCTAACGGCGACCGACTGGATTGCGGCCTACAAGGAAGAGGATGCTCAAGGGGAAAAGGAAGCGGCCGAGTTTATGAAGGAGCAGGAGAAGGGCCGCGCGGCAGACTCCAAGCCGTCATTGCCATTGGAAAAGTACGCAGGAATTTATAACGACGCGTGGTATGGTCCTGTTACGATTCGAACGGAAAACGGCAAGCTCGTCTTCACCCTTGATCACACGCCGAAAGCCATTGGTGATCTCCAACACTGGCAGTATGAAACATTCAAAGCCCACTGGCGCGATCGCACCATTGAGGATGCTTTCGTAACGTTCACACTGAAAGCAGACGGCGCCATCGAGCATTTCACCATGCAGGCCGTTTCCCCGCTGGCGGACTTCAGCTTCGATTACCAGGATTTGTATTTCACGCCCGCGAAAGCGGCGGAGAAGAAGTAGCTAGTCTTCCAGAAATTCGACAGTGGGAGGAGCGGGGAGCAGGCCGGCCTTCGTGCCGCGCGCGATCAGTTCCTTCACTGCTTTTTTGCCCTTTTCGCCGTAGCCCAGGGTCCACTTGTTCACGTACATGCCGACAAACTTATCGGCGAGTTCGGTGTCCATCTCGCGGGCGAACTGCATGGCGTAATTCAGGGCTTCTTCGCGGTGCTCGAGGCCGTAGGAAACGCTGTCGCGAATGGTTTTGGCGATCTGGCGGCCGAGTCTTGGCCCCAGCGCGCGGCGAACAGCATTGCCGCCCAGCGGAAGAGGCAAACCCGTCTCCTCCTGCCACCAGATGCCGAGGTCGATTACCTTATGCAGTCCTTTGCCGGGAAAGAAGAGTTGTCCTTCGTGGATGAGGAGACCGGCTTCGACCAGATTGTTCTGGACAGCGTCGATGATTTTGTCAAACGGCATGACCACGGGCTCGAAGTTAGGCTCGTAGAGCTTCAGCGTGAGGTAGGCGGAAGTTTTCAAGCCGGGAACGCCGACGCGTTTACCCGCAAGATCCTGTGGCTTGAAAGATTTGGCGGAGACGACGATAGGGCCGTAGCCTTCACCGAAACTGGCGCCGCAATCGAGCAAGACGTATTTTTCGCGGAGAGAAGGGTAAGCGGCGAAGCTGACCGCGGTAACGTCGTACGTTTCCGTGAGCGCGGCTTCGTTGAGTGACTGGATATCCGAGAGCGTGTGTGTGTATTTATAACCCGGCGTGGGGAGCTTGTGAGTGGCCAGGGCGTAAAACATGAAAGCATCGTCGGAGTCCGGGGAATGCGCCAGCTTGATCTCGACCGGCTCTTTCTCGGTCTTGGAGGCAGTCTGTTGGCCAGGCATGGGCTTGGTCGTTCCTTTTCTACATTACGGCGAGAAGCGAGCGATTTTTGGTGCTCCGCGCCGCACTCACAGCAAATTTGGCAGCATAGCAATGAACCCACCCGGCGCGGGTCTTTCCCAGAGAGACTATCCCCCGTTGAGAGTCTCGATCGGAGGACGGACAGGAGAAACGTGCGCGTCGCAGGGGCTTGCGTGGCGCTTGGCCGGGCATTCTTGCCACGGAAAGCCTAACATATCGCGGTTGAGGGGACAATCAGGAGGGAACGCGAGGCTAATGGGGGTTGAGGGTCGTAGAGAAACTGGCTTTTGCGGCGCTCTCGTAAAGATGCAGGATCTCAGCGGCGCGCTTGAGTAGATCGCCGGGCAAATCGCCGGGTTGATAGTCCACCCATCCGGTAGTGTAGGCAAGATTCACCCGGCGCCCAGCGCAATTCATTTCCAGAGCGCCCAGCCTGTTCAAGACCACCTTGACTTCGTTCAAGCCGCATTCCGGCAAGACCAGAAGAAAATCGTCGTCCGCCAATCGCACCGCAAAATCGGAACCGCGGCACGCCTTCTTTAAACGACGGGCGAGTTCTTTCAACGCCAAGTCCGTTGCCGATTGTCCATAGCGCGTGTTGAGCTCTGCGAATTCGTCCAGATGAACCGTAGCGAGACTCAGCGCGGTGTTTTGCCGCTTCGCGCGGGCGATCTCTTTTCCAAGCTGCTGCTCAATGAAAACTCGAGAGTACAAGCCGGTGGCCGGATCGAAACCGTTCAAATCGGAGATTTGCCCCGAGTTCGCTTCTTGGCCACCGCTTGCTTGCGTGAGCTGTTTGCGCGCCCGGCGGAAACACCATTGTCGATAAACGACCCAGCCGTTGAACAGGAGAAGCAGGCATAGGATTCCCCAGCGCGCCTGATCGGAACGAATTTCATAAAAATGTTCATGGTGCACGAAGAGAGAGGGAATCGACGTGAGGAGAAAAGCCGCCGCTGAAAATACCGCGACGAATAGCGCCGAGAACCAGAGCCACCACTCACTCCGTCCGACCTGCTTTAGGCTGGATTCCACTTGTTGTGCACGGAAGACAGGGACTCCCTCGAGGGGCGAGGTGCTCTGTTTGGTGCCGCGAAGACTTAGGATGGATGCCATTTCTTCTTGTGCGAGGACCGCAACACCCTAACTTTAGGCCGATGCTGCAAAACGAGGCAACCCCGAAATGGTACAGGCTCGTTCCTCACGAGAACCTGCACTAAGGGACAGGACATCGGAATTCGGAGCGGAATTTGGTTTGCGATACGGTAAGGGTAGATGGCTCGCTGTCAAAGAGAGGAAACCATGCGGGCGATGGCGTCGTCGAAGCTGGCTTGGCCGTCGAGGTAAGGTTGCCAGAATCGCTGCAGCAGCTTAAGGTACTCGCTCCAATCGCGCTGGTAGAGACCTTCGCGGAGAGCATAAGGAGTGTAACCACCGCCGGGGACACTGCCGTCCTGATTGCGCGCCGCCGCAGCTTGAGAAGTGAGCACCGGACGGATGACTTCCCCAGTGGTGTAAAAGACCAGAGCCTGCCAGAGGTCGCGCGGGATGGCCTTATCGCGCTGGTGACATTCGCGGATGATGGCGGTTTGCACCGGTTCGGCGATGCCGTGCGAGGCTTCGTGGAAGAGTACTTCGAGCGCCTCCGCGCCCTGATTGCGTGCGTCCAGGCTGGAAATGGTGACCCGCAAAGGATCAACGGTGGTGTAGGCGCCATCCCCGTTGGCGTAGCCCGCGATTTCGACGCGGATTTTTGCGCGCGGCCAGCGCGTCTGATAAATGTCCGCGAGCCGTTCGGACAGTCCCACGCCTTGATCGCGCACGAGCGGAGCCACACGCTGGATCCACCGGCGATTGGCGCGATCGTGTTCCGGCCATAGATGGGCGCGATAGACCGGTGCGGCAGTCTCGAGAACTTGTGTCAGCTGCGCGGGCAGGCCGGCATCGCAGAATTTTCGTTTTCTGCCAGAGAGTTCGTCGCAATCCTCGAAATCGCCGAGTTGGTCTTTTAACTGGATGAGTTCGGTGGAAAACAACAGGTCTTTGCCTGCGTAGTTCGCAGCGTAGTAAGCAACGGCGTCGCCCCAAGCCTTTTGTTCAGCAGCCGAGAGCGTGATTCTGACTTCTGGGGTGTTCTTCGTGGCCGGTTCGGAAGCCTTGCCGTTTTTGTCCGGCGGCGCGGGGGCGATATGCTGCCTGGCCTCGTGGTAAAGCGTGTGATGAAGATTGATCCAAAACCCGCTGTGAAGTTCGAAAACGGGAAGAGGGCCGTACGTGGAACTGGATTGCGTCTGGGCATCCGTTGGAACGGGTGCCAGCGAAAAAAATGTGAGCAGGAGAAAAACGAAACGCGCTGGTGATCTGGGAGGCATAGCGAGTCGCACGATAGTAGCGCCAACTCTCGCCGCACACAAATCACGGTTTGGCTGCGAATGAAGCTCCACCTTTGAACACAATCGCGCTATCATCCCCGCGCGAATCGTTCGCTCGAGGGGCGCCATGAGAAAAATGCTTCAATTGACAGGGCTTCTGTCTGTGCTACTTCTGCCAAACATTCTGGTGGCTCAACGGCCGCCCGCACTGCCTGCGCTCAAACAGGAAGCCGCTGCCGAAGTGGACGGACTGCAGACGCTCACGCAGCAGATGGTGGACGAAATCTTCAGCTTCAGCGAACTTGGCTTTCAGGAGTTTGAAACCTCGCGCTACGTGACGGGAATCCTGGAGAAAAATGGTTTTCATGTGGAACGAGGTGTTGCAGGGATTCCCACGGCGTGGGTGGCGACTTACGGCAGCGGAAAACCAGTCATTGCTTTTATCACCGATATCGACTGCATCCCGCGTGCTTCGCAGAAGCCTGGCGTTGCATACCACGCGCCAATGATCGACGGAGCGCCCGGGCACGGCGAAGGGCACAACTCCGGCATGGCCGTTAATGTTACCGCGGCGCTGGTACTGGAAAAACTCATCGAGAAGCATCATTTGACCGGAACGATCCGGCTGATGCCAGGAGTTGCCGAGGAAATCCTCGGGTCGAAAGCCTTCTATGTTCGCGCGGGTTTGTTCAAGGATGCTGACATCGTTCTCGGCGCGCACGTGAGCCATCAATTCTCAACGACCTATGCTACGGGTGACGGGAATTTTAGCGGGCTCGTCTCCGTGCAGTATTTTTTTCATGGCAAAGCATCCCACGCTGGGGCCAGGCCATGGGAAGGACGCAGCGCCCTGGACGCCGTTTCATTGATGAATGCCGGATGGGAATTCCGCCGCGAGCATTTGCGTCTGCAACAGCGGTCGCACTACATTATTCTCAACGGCGGAGACCAGCCCAACGTCGTGCCATCCGAAGCAGCCGTTTGGTATTACTTCCGGGAACTCGACTACCCGCACATCAAGGAACTCTATGAATTGGGCAACACCATGGCCCAAGCCGCCACGATGATGACTGGCACGACGGTGGATCATAGGCTCGTAGGCTCGGCTTGGCCGCCGTTCTACAACAAAGTTATCGCCGAAACTCAGCAAAAGAACATTGAAGTCGTGGGCATGCCGAAGTGGACCGACGCCGACCAAACGCTCGCCAAAGGACTACAAAAAGAGATCGGGGCAAAAGTGGAAGGCATGAAAGAAAAAGTAGAACCACTTTCCGAGCCTAACAAAAACCCGGCCGGCGGAGGATCGGATGACGTCGGCGATATCTCCTGGAATGTGCCGATGGTCTATCTCATGTATCCGGCGAACATTCCAAATCTTCCGGGGCACAGTTGGGCCAATGGTGTAGCGATGGCCACTCCCATCGCGCACAAAGGCTCGACAGCGGGCGCCAAGGTGCAGGCCATGACCGCGCTGGATTTTCTCTTGCAGCCGGAGCTGGTCAAGCAGGCCTGGGATTATTTTCAGAATGTTCAAACGAAAGAAGTTCACTACGAGACATTTTTATCTGCGGATGACCGGCCCGCGATCGAAATGAACAAGGAAAAAATGGAGCAGTTCGCGCCGCAATTGAAGAAATTCTATTACGACTCCGCTCGGTTCAAGACTTATCTTGAACAGCTCGGGATTCAATATCCCACAGTCAAAACGCAGCCCTGATACGGCGTCGAACGGCCTCGCTGCGATTGCAGTAAGGCCGCTCGCGCGAAATGATAACGCTATTCCGCTCTCGGATCGGACTCGCTGCCGACCGCGCCTTGGCGGTCGGCAGCATGCAGCCCACCGTTCGCATCGCGGAAGAAGGACCGCCGGCCGGTTCGACCGTAACGTAACGGAGTCGCGGACAGCTCATATTTAGCCGGAGCTCCAAGGTTGCTCGCGCCGACAATTACGTAGCGGAAGTTGTAGCCGTTTTTCAGGCCGTTCGCGTAATCGGGTTCCAGCAGGCCGGCAGCTTCACCGCTGGGAGCGCCATGAAGAGGGGGCCCGAGATTCGCCAGTGACGCGGGCACACGGAGATACTTGTTGCGGTAGGCTTCGATGGCGGCGGCAATTTTCTTGAGGGCCTCAAGCGCGCCTTTTTCCGTCGCTTCCATTTCGGCGGCGTCCCATTCGACCTCCAGCGCGGGAAGGTCCAGGAGCAACACACCAAGGGAGAGCAGCCTCCATTCGCCGTCTTCGCGCACCAGGCCCATGGTGACCTGGTGCACGCTCTCGCCGGTGGTATCCGTGGCGTCACGCAGTTCCATGGGCAGGAAGGCGATGTTGTCGCGAAGTTCCGCGCCGCCGATCTGCATCTCGGTGGTCACCGCGGGAGTGGTGCACCGGACCATCGGGCGACCGGACGGGTTCAAGGAAGTAGCGGGCTTGCCCGGTTCATCTAGCAGCACGAAGCGCTTCATGAAAGCGACGCGGGACGCGGGAGTCATGCGTGAAAATGCTTCCTTGTTCCGAGCCGTAAGATACCGGACGAATTCAGTTTGATTCTGGGCGCAGGCGGCGGTGAGCACATCCTTCAGAGCGCCGCTCGGCCCGGTCGTAGTTGTACCCGGACTTGGCACGCTCGGGGCGCTTGCATCGGGTTTGGAAGCTGATTCTTGCGAACGGCCGATTGCTGCCGCGAACAAAGCGCATAAAATCAAAAGAAAGCTTCGAGTGTGCGTTTTCATCTCAGGTGATTTCCCGTCAGTCCTTCGCCACGCTGAGAATCGCCGCCAGATTCTGCGTGAAGCTCGAGCGCGGGAGCACTTCGTCGCAACCTGCTGCTTGCGCTTGCGCCGCTAGTTCTGTCTGCACGTGTGACAGGAATCCCACGACGCGAATATCCTTTCGAACTTGACGCACCTTTTCAATCGTTCGGAGCGGCTGGCTCCGCGCGTTCAGATCGACGATGATGAGTTTGGGCGCGCTCTCCATGAGTTGCATCAGCGCTTCCCCGTCCGTGGCTACTTTTACTTCCACGCCCAGCTGCTTGGCGGTTTCCGCCAGTTTCATCTGGAAAAACAAATTGTCCATCAGCGCGATGACACGTCCCATTTATGCCCGTCCTTCTTGGTCGGCGGCTCAACAGCTACGCTTGTATTATGCCCTCGAACTTCACCGCCGCGGCTGCTTTCGGTAAGATGCAGTCTGGTGCAAAAACGATGAGCGGGTCTGCGGAACAAATTGGCCCCGGAACACGGGGGCCGCGCGATGTTACGCTCTATACCCGTCCCGGTTGCCATCTTTGCGAGCAAGCGAAAGCGGCCATCGCTCCGCTATTGCGCGAATTCGGCGCTATCTTGCGCGAAGTGAACATCGATGACGTCCCCGAACTTAAGGAACGCTACGGATGGGATGTGCCGGTGATCTTCATCGGTCAGCACAAAGCGGCTAAGCATCGCGTAGACGTGGTTCAGTTCCGGCGGCAGCTCGAGGAGGCAAAAACGAAATAGAATCTTCCGCTGCGAGTTCGTGCAGGAAAGTTGGAGTTGCTAGTGCTCGGCGCCGGCCTCGTGGGCTCCAACGGTTTCGTCCGGCACTGCGCCCTTGCGGCCTTTGACGCGGTCGTACACGCTGACCTGGCTCACGGAGCCAAGCGCTTCGTTGTAGAACGTCGGAACGCCCAGCGCGGTGAGCAGCTCTTCGTTGAACTTGCGTAAATTGGCCAGATGAAACGCCAGCGCGGGAAGTTTAAGTCCTTCGTCAGTGAGCAGGAATTTTTGGTAGCCGGCGTCCCACAGCCGCGTGAACTGGCCTTTCAGCATAATCGTGGGAATGATGGTCATTTGATAGAGGTCGTCGGTGCCTTTGCGGAACTCCGCGCCACAGCCGTATTTTTCCACGCGCACCACTCCGCGCGTGCTGCCCACGGCAAATCCCAGCGCCGCCAGGCTTTCGATTGCTTTTGGCGAAAATCGCTCTTCCACATTCCACATGGTCTTTTCAGAGTAATGAATGCGCGCGCTTCTGTAAAGCGGCCGCCAATTCTCCATTGCCGCTGCGATTTTTGTTGGCGGCCTGGCTGAATTCCTCGCGGGTTCATTTGCCCTGATTCATCGAATTGTAATTTCTGATTTTACTTCGATTCACATTGCCGACATATTCTCCCGCAGGCGTCGGGGGCGTGAGGAAATATCCACAGGGCCGCACTCGATTTATGGGCGTGAAGTGTGATACATGCATGGCAAAGGCCGGTGCAAATTCTGCGGAAGGGGTGTCTTTGAGATGAAGAAATCGATGTGGTCCGTTTTGCTTCTTGCTGGTCTGATCTGCCTCCTCGGCTTGCCCGCGCGAGCGCAACAAACGCTAGGCTCAATCAACGGCACGGTGACGGACTCCTCCGGCGCGGTGGTCCAGAACGCCACCGTAAAGATTCACAACCTGGCTACGGGCCTGGAGCAGACAGCTACAACAAAGTCCGACGGCTCGTTTAGCATCGTGGATCTTCCGATCGGCACGTATTCTGTCACCTTCTCACAAAGTGGTTTCAAGACCGAGACCCACACGCAAATCCTCGTGCAAGGCAATCGCACGACAACTGTAAACACCGCTTTGCAACCAGGTGAAGTCAGCGCCACGGTCACCGTGACGGGAACACCCCTCCTGAATGAGACCGACACCACCAATGGCTACACGCTGGGAAGCGAACTCATCGAGAATATCCCTCTTGGAACCGGCAGCTTCACCCAGCTGTCACTGATGGCCCCCGGCGTCAGTGCGGACCTTCTGGCAGGCGCAGGTACGAACGCCGGTTTGGGAAACCAAGATATCTTTGCCAATGGCCAGCGGGATACCAGCAACAGTTTTTCTTTCAATTCCGTAGAATCGAACAATTTGTTTAACGGCCTATCCGCCAGCGCGATTGGCGAGAGCCGTTTCGTGCTCAACACAAACGAGCAATTTCTGGCGGGCGGACAGATTCAAACCAACACTTCCGTCTTTGACGCCATCGGCCAGGGTTTGCCAGCTCCTCCGCCGGAAACCATCGAAGAAATTCATGTGAACACCTCCATGTATGACGTTTCGCAGGGAGCGAATAGCGGTGCCCATATCGCTGTTGCGACAAAGTCCGGCACCAACGATCTTCACGGTGGTGTCTATGAATATCACCAGACGTCGGGGTGGGATGCCAACCAGTTCTTCCTCAACGCGGCATCACTTCCGCGCCCGCCGCTCCACCGCAACACCTTTGGCGGAACCCTTGGCGGACCCATCAAGCAAAACAAACTCTTTTTCTTTGGCTCTTACCAGGGACAGCGAGTCACAGATGCAACGAATGGATCCACGGAATTTGCCAATGTGCCCTGCACTCAACAAGGAACCCCAACAAACCCGACTACGGTCTGCCTATCGGACGACCGAAGCGCAGCAACACTTGCCGCAGTCGCTAGCGCCAACTTCTGTGGTACTTCTGGCCAGCCCGCCTGCCTGACGGCGTCACAGGTTGATTCCGTTGCTCTGGCCATTCTAAGTGCGAAAGGGCCGAACGGTAAGTTCATGGTTCCCTCTGCCACCATTGTGCCGGACACGCAAGCTCACATAGACCAGATCGCGAGCCTCGGAGGGAATGCTCAAGACAGCGGACCTCCTAGCACTTTCAAGGCAGACCAGGTCAACGGGAATATAGACTACCTGTTCAGCACCAAAGACCGCCTGGCGGCCAAATACTACTTTCAGAATGATCCCTCGACTAGTCCGTTTGCCGTGAGCCAGGTACTCGGCTTTCCACAGACACTCCACGCAGGCAGTCAGGTCGTCTCGCTCGACAACACGACTAGCTTGACTTCCAACACAACGTGGGAGCAGAGAATCGGTTTCATCCGCCAGTTCGCTAGCGCGAATACCACCCAGCAACTTACCCCCAGTGATGTAAACATCAATCTCCTTGGAAGCAAGTTCTTTCCGGGGTTCAGCATTAGCAACGCGGGTTCGGGAAATTTCAATGGGCTCCGCATCGGCCCCGCCAACAACTTTGCAAATGCCGGCGTCTTTCAAAATCACTTTCAGGTAGGGACAAATTACAACTGGAGTGTGGGACGGCATACCATCTCCTTTGGATTCAGCGGCGATTATGGCCAACTAAACGTAATCAACCGCGAAAACCAGGTGGCCACCTTTACCTTCCGGAATTTCGCGAACTTCTTGACTGGAAACATCGGCGGAAGAAACGGTGGAGGACAGTTTTTGAATGGCGAGACCAACCGCTATTTTCGCGCAAAACAGACGGGCCTCTTTGTTCAGGACAATTTCAAACTGAAGTCCAATTTAACGATAACCGGTGGTCTCCGTTGGGACTGGGACGGCCCGCTCTGGGAGAAGAATGGCCGCCTCACCAATTTCTACCCGAAGAACTATTCCTACGATCTCGCCACCGACACCATCAACAACATAGGGCTCGTTATCGCCGGCAACAACAAGGAGTTTTGCGCGACCAAGTCGGTCTTCTGCACCAATAGCAATTCAACCCTCACTGGGCGGCAATGGATTTTTGAGCCTCGCATCGGTATTGCGTGGTCTCCCCACTTCGTCAAGAACCTGGTGGTTCGAGCCGGTTACGGACTTTACGCGGACCGTGGCGAATTCTTCACTGAATTCTCGGCCAGCGCGGGGCTCGGCATCAGTGGTCCCTTTGGTGTTACCACCGAACAACCGTTCACCGTACCGTTCAACGCCTCTTGTGCTGGCATGCACTGCCTCAGCAACAATCCTTTCGGCACGACACCGCCGCCTCCTCCTCCCAGCAATCTCTCGGGGGTTCAGGCGCTCGTTCATAATCAGTCGGGATTAAGCGGCTGCGTCGAACCTGTGACGCCAACCTGCACACCCACCGGAAACCCGCTATTCGCGTTTCTCTTTGGCGGGTACGATCCAAGAAACAAGCTTCCTTATTCGGAAAACTGGACGCTCGATGTGCAGTGGCAGCCTTACAATACGCTGCTCATTGATGTCGGCTACGTTGGCAATCATGGACAGCACGAACTTCTCCCCATACCATTCAACCAACCGGGCATCGCTACTCCGACGAACCCCATCAACGGCCAAATTTACTCGTACGGATACCAGGCTACCGACGCAGATGGAGGTTTCGGCACGCTCTTAACTGAACAGGTGGCGACCACGATCGGCGAGTTTACTGGCGCGGACGGAAATACGGCCCTCCGTGTCCCCTTCATTGGCTACAACCCGAACTCCGACTTCTGGGAAGCGGAAGGAATCTCAAACTATAACGCCCTCCAGGTTAGTGTGAAGAAGCGAATGAGCCACGGTCTCACCGTCAATGCATCCTACACCTGGTCCCACGTTCTGGATGAAGGCAGCGGCCTGTCGGAGGGCCTCTTTTTCAATGGCAACAATCCGCTCAATCCCAGAAGTGCTTACGGCAGCGCTGGTTTTGACCGTACCCACGTTTTCACAATCAGCTACACGTATCAAATTCCCAATCTCACGAAATCCCAGGGATTCTTGAAGCACATCGTCAATGGCTGGGGTGTTACGGGCGTAACCATCGCCGAAAGCGGCCTGCCCTACAGCGTGTACGATTTTTCCGGAACAGTGGCCAGCCAGTACTTCGGCGCGGGCGATGACTTCATCACCAATCCTTTACTCAACGGGTCACCCAAAAACACTCTCCTTCAAGGCACAACGGGCGTGAATGCAGGCAAGCCGGTGCTAAGCGGCGGCGCATTCGGCATCAACGTGAATGCGCCTGGCACCAACGGTGTGCCCCCCTGTGGCCCGACCACAGACGAGGCAAGTCTCGCCGCCGCATGCGATTTCTCGGAAACGGGCTTTTCCAGCGCCGGGCGTAATGCATTCAAGGGACCGTTCCAGACGCGTTTTGACTTCGGTGTCATCAAAACGTTTAAGCTAAACGAGCGGTTCAAGTTGCGCTATGACGCGCAGTTCTTCAACCTCTTCAACCATGCGAGTTTCGACGCGCCGAACAACAACATTAGCCTGGATCCATGTTTCGGCCCAAACCTTCAAACCAGTCCCGCATTCGGATGCCAATGGCAAGGCACAATCCCAGCTGTGCCACCCTCGACAACAGCATTTGGAGATAAGACGGCTCCATTTGGATCGGGATTCATCCAGAGCACACTCGGCAGCCCACGTCTAATCCAAATGGCGCTACACCTCACTTTCTGACGCTGGGTACTGCGGACAACAATTGTGCGTATTCGGGGCCGCAAGCGCGGCCCCGAACTTTTTGTGTCCGCCGACTTTCAAGTCATGGTGCTTGCCGTCCAAGGTGTGGGAGATCTTACTCTCGGCCGACTTGAAACTCGGCTCCATATCTCCGGGCTAGGCCCCTGCATCTAATTCGGAGTAAAATGGTCTGATATCGAGCGTGCAGCACAAACAAAGGGGAAACTCTGGTTCAGCGAGGCATGGCTACGACGAGGCATATCGATGCATCTCCCAGCGAATCAATGGCTGGGAAGGGATCTCGGCAGGCGGCTCAGACTCAGCCAGGGGCTGATCCCGGCCGCGTGGGCCAAGCCATGCTCAACCGGATTGGGAATACCCCCCTGCTGCGCCTTGACAGGATTGGCAAGCAGTTTCCCAACATCGAATTCTGCGCCAAAGCCGAATGGTTCAATCCCGGCGGGTCCGTCAAAGACCGACCCGCGCTTAGCATGATTCAGGCTGGCTTGGCCAGCGGCGCTCTGCGCCCCGGCAAGACCATCATTGACGCCACCAGCGGCAATACCGGCATTGCTTACGCCATGATTGGCGCGGCAATGGGCTACCCCGTCAACCTTTGCCTACCGGACAGCGCTTCGACTGAACGCAAGCGCATCCTCGCAGCGCTGGGCGCGGAGTTGGTCATGACGCCGGGCGATGAAGCCACCGACGGCGCCATTCGCCGTGTGCACAAAATTGTTGAAGCCGACCCGGACAAATATTTTTATCCCGATCAATACAGCAACCCCGCAAATTGGCAGGCGCACTACCGCACCACCGCCAACGAAATCTGGGAGCAAACTTCCGGCCGCATCACGCATTTTGTGGCCGGGCTCGGAACCAGCGGCACTTTCGTTGGTACAACGCGCCGGCTCAAGGAATTGAATCCTGCCATCCGTTGCGTGAGCCTGCAGCCCGACGCTTCTTTTCACGGCCTCGAAGGCTGGAAGCACATGCCAACGGCGATGCGCCCCGCGATTTACGATGACACCCTGGCGGACGAGAATCTCCCGGTCAGCACCGAGGGTGCGTATCACCTGGTGAAACGCGTGGCGCGCGAGGAAGGCATGCTGATCAGCCCAAGCGCAGGGGCCGCGCTCCTCGGCTGTTTTCAAGTCGCGAATGATATTCCGCGCGACCAGCCCGCCGTGATCGTCACGATTTTTGCGGATTCCGCCGCGAAATATTTGAACGAGCGCTTCTGGGACGAAGAGTAGCGATGGCGGACGAGACGACACTCTGGATCAGTGGGCATCTCGCAGAAAAAATCCGTTTGCACGGCGCGGAGACCTACCCGCACGAATGCTGCGGCGCGCTCCTGGGACGCGATGGCAGCGCGATGGCAGGAACCGATCCGGAAAAGGATAAGCTCACGCCGTCCCGGGAAATAGTGGCGCTTTTTCCGTTGGTGAACCGGCGCGACGATTCGCCGCGCAATCGCTTTTCTGTCAGTGTGGACGACGTGCGCGCCGCGGAAAAGGCTGCTCGCGAGCAAGGATTGGAAGTCGTCGGCTGGTATCATTCGCACCCGGATCATCCTGCCCGTCCGAGCGCGTACGATCGCGACCACGCCTGGCCGTGGTATAGCTACATCATCGTCAGCGTGCGAAACGGGGCGCCGCAGGATATGACCTCCTGGCGATTGAACGACGACCGCCAGGAATTTTCGCCCGAAGGTATCGAGGTTCGCCACCGCGCGGCAGTTTAGCGCGGCAACTTGCAGGCCCTGGAGAAAAATGCAATGCCCGTGAAAGTCGTCATTCCTTCGCCGCTCCGGCCCTACGCGGGGAAGCGTGAATCCGCCGAGTTCCAGGCCAAGACCGTCGGCGAAGCACTCGGCCATCTCACCACGGAGTTCGCTGAATTGCGCAAGCATCTCTTCACGGAGGACGGCAAACTGCGAAGCTTCGTCAACGTTTATGTGAATGACGAGGACATTCGTTATCTTGCCAAGGAAAACACGCCGACGAAGGACGGCGACACCATCAGCATCATCCCGTCCATCGCCGGCGGCTGTGACCAGCTCTGTTGTTCACGCAGATTCTAAGGAATGCCCTGTGAGCGACGATGCGATTGATGAGGCCATTCTCTCTCTGCTTTCTGCCGTCAATGGGCGTTGGAGAAAGGTTGCAATGGTGATTGGCAGAGTTACGGATGCAATGGGCAACGATTTGCCAGAGGGAGACGGCGGCTGCGAACTAGTTGCCCGACGCATTGAGGCTCTTGTAAATGAGGGTCGCTTGGTCGCGCAGGGGGACATCAAGAACTGGCGGTTCAGTGAAGTTCGGCGACCCAATTAGCCTCCTCTCCCAAGCCGCTGCTTCGATTATTTTCATCCAATATGAATTAAACTGAAGGAATCGAGGAAATCGCAATGGCAACAACCGCACAACCGCAAACCGGCGAAAAACCAGCGGCCACTCTATCGAAAGAAGAAATTTTGCGTTACAGCCGCCACTTGATCATGCCCGAGGTCGGCATGGAGGGGCAGCTCAAGATGAAGAGCGCCAAGGTGCTATTGATTGGCACTGGCGGGCTCGGCGCGCCGTTGGGTTTGTATCTCGCGGCGGCGGGCGTCGGCAAGCTCGGTCTGGTGGACTTCGACGTCGTGGATTTCACCAATCTTCAGCGCCAGGTGACATTCGGCACCAGCGACGTGGGCAAGCCAAAAAGCGAAGCCGCCCGCGCCCGGCTTTCGAATCTCAATCCGGATATTCAGATCGAATCCTTCGAAACGCAATTGACCAGCGCGAACGCTCTCGAACTGTTGAAGGACTTCGATATCATCGTGGACGGCACTGACAATTTTCCAACGCGGTATCTCGTCAACGATGCTTGCATTTTGCTCGGCAAGCCCAACGTCTATGGCTCGATTTTTCGTTTCGAGGGCCAAGTCACGGTTTTCGGCATGCCCGATGGTCCGTGCTACCGTTGCCTCTACCCGGAACCGCCTCCGCCGGGTCTTGTTCCATCCTGCGCGGAAGGCGGGGTGCTCGGTGTTCTTCCGGGCATCGTCGGCTCTATTCAGGCGATGGAAACGATCAAGCTCATTCTCGGCAGCGGCGATAGCCTCAAGGGACGCCTTCTGCTCTTCGACGCGCTGGGCATGAAATTCCGCGAGCTCAAGCTGCGCAAAAACCCGAACTGCCCCATGTGCGGCACGCATCCCACGATTACGAAACTCATCGACTACTACGAATTCTGCGGCGTACGCGGCGAAGAAGCTCCCGCCCCCTCAGTGCAAGTCCCCGAAATTACGCCGCGCGAATTAAAGACTCGTCTCGATCGCGGAGACAATCTGTTCATTCTCGATGTCCGCGAGCCCCACGAGTTTCAGATTTGCAATCTCAAAGGAAACCTGATCCCGCTCGGCGAGCTGCCGCGGCGCGTCCACGAACTGGATTCCTCGCGCGAAATCGTCGCACATTGCCGCAGCGGCAAACGTTCCGCCGAAGCCGTGGACTTTTTGCGCAAAGCGGGCTTCCGCAAAGTGCTTAATCTGAAGGGCGGCATCCTCGCCTGGTCCGACGAGGTCGATCCGTCCGTTCCCAAATACTGACTAGTCTAATTTAGACTAGTTCTAACTAGTCCAATTTAGACTAATTTTCAGCGCTTCGTTTTGCTTCAGGCTGGCGCCTCAACCTCACCGGGGCCTTGGGTTCGTTTGCGCTTGCCGCTGTGCAGATGTGCGGGCATACTCTCAGTTGCCCAGGAGAAAAAATGGCGGCGACAAAAATTACGGTGAATCACAACGGATCCATTCGGGTCGAAGGGGATTTCGAGATCGTCGATCCCGACGGCAAGCTATTCGGCCTCGCCGGCCGTACAACCATCGGACTTTGCCGCTGTGGCCATTCCGCCAACAAGCCGTTTTGCGATGGCTCCCACAAGACTTGTGGGTTTGCCGATAGCGTTGCCGCTCGGGAGCTTCCCCCGCCAAAACCCAAGCCCCCGATTTAGCCCCGGCTTCTCCGGGCTGCTAATAAGCTCCCTGTTTCAAATCGTGAGACTGTCTCAGGCTGAGACAGTGTCCCGATTCTCATTGATACTGGCCATTCGCCCGGTAACTCTAACGAAACAAATACGATAGAGCCCAGATCCTTCAAATCTTAGGTCTTGGCGCTGTCTCGCCTCCCTTCATCCTTCCTCGCATCATTCTTGACTCTCCCGTAAGTATCTTAATTTCAATAAAATACAAGACCATTTTTGAGGTTCAGAAAAGGGCCTCAACTTGCATTCCTTGCTAGTTGCAGGTTTTTCTTAGGCATTTGGGGGATTTCGTGGGTAATTGGGCCAATATCAGCGGGTTTCTCCGGGGCGACCGCAGTTCGGTTTCCGCGCAGAACATGCGCTCCCGTTTGCTGATTGCTTCCGGCCTCACTCTTCTTTCCCTTTTCTTCGCCGGGATTTTGTACCTCCGCCAGACCACCGTGGCGGGTTCCCCACAAGCGTATTTGTATCTTGAGGTGGGCGGCACGCTTCTCTGTTTCTGCTACGCGGCCAACGCATTGGTCCGGTTTCGCGGCACGCACGATCGCACCACGCTCATCCTGGCGTTCGGTTTTGTACTTTCCGGAATTATTGAGACTGTCGGTTACTTCGGCCTGAACGATTCCGTGGCCTCCGGTGCCGTCGCTCTGTCGCATATCCCCATGGGTTGGATGGTGAGCCGCACACTGCTTGCGGTTCTGCTGCTTGCTGCTCTGGCTGTGGAGCGCTACATGCCAACAGCGCGTCAGCCCAGCAAAGAAACAGCGGGAGCGTTGCTGGTTGTTGCCCTAGCCGCTTACCTGACGAGTGCCGCATTCCTGGCCGCGCCTGCTGCTCCGGTCGCGAACGCCGCCAATCTTTTGTCCCGTCCCTGGGATCTGCTTCCCGCCGCTCTCTTCCTCGTTGCCACGGCATGCTTTCGCGTGCGCTTCAAAAACGACACGGACAAGAAGAATAGCGGAAGCATTCTGGATTATTCGCTATTCCTTGTGGCTTTGCTCAACGTCATCTGCCACGTCTCCGCGGCATTCTCGCGGCAGCTTTTTGATGGGCCGTTCTTCCTCGCCGAACTGACAAAGACTTTCAGCTACGTGGTCATGCTCTCCGGCGCGCTGCTCGATCAGGCCCGCCTCTTTGAGCAGGTGCGCTCAATGGCTGTCAGCGATCCGCTGACGGGGCTGGCAAATTACCGCCGCCTCATCAGCGTCCTGGAAGCGGAGCTGGACCGTTCGCGCCGCACGCAGCGCCCGTTCAGCATCGTGCTTCTGGACATGGACGGACTCAAGCTCATTAACGACCAATACGGGCATCTCGTCGGCAGCCGCGCGCTTGTCCGCATCGGAAAGATTCTGCGCAACCATTCGCGCGCGATTGACACGCCGGCGCGGTATGGCGGCGACGAATTCGCCCTGGTCTTGCCCGAAGCGGGCAAAGACATTTCTTCGCGCGTCGTCTCCCGTATTCGTGAGCGCCTTTCCACAGAGCCGGAACACCCGCCGCTTTCCGTCAGCGCCGGTGTTGCTGCCTACCCCGAGGATGGCGACACGCCAGAGAAACTTCTTGGCGCCGCCGACCGCGCTCTCTATGCCATGAAACACCATGGCGGACGAAGCAGCGTTCAAAATCTCACGCGCATCGCCGCGTGCCTGTGAGGATGGACAAACAGCATGCCTCTCAGGACCAAATTCTCGTTTCACCGGGTGGAAAAGCGCATTCCCATGGAGATCCCCGTCATGATTGACGGGCACAGCATGGCGCCCGGCTCGGAATCGACTTTTACAGAAAACGTGAGTGCGCGTGGCGCCCGCGTGGTCAGCGTGCGCCGCTGGGAACAAGGCGAGAAATTGCACTTCGCCTCGCGCACCGGAGAATTTCGCTCCTCGGCAAGAGTAGCTTACTGCCAGCCATTGCAAGGCGACGGCTTTGCGATTGGCGTGGAGTTCCTCGAACCAAAAGGGCGATGGGTAGTTCAATCCCCAAGATAGCTTGACGTCAAACGGCGAGCGGATAGGAGGGAAACGCTGGAACAAACACAGAAGACAGATTACTTGCGCAAATTTTCAAGAAGGTCTGAAGCGCCTGGCGGCTCGAGAACGAACTGCCCGGCGCTTCATCCTTTTTGGAAGCCTCCACTTTCCCAATACCGTGCCTACCTTTTTCTTGCAACCAGCAAAAGATTCTCGCCGAAGAGAAGCGAAGGCGAGAGCAGGGCGGCGCGAATTTCCTTATTCCTCACTCTTTGCGCCGGATCTTTCTCCTTCCGAAAGGCGATAAGCGTATAAAGCCACATCCACGGCGCGTAAATCGCATAGAGATAGCTTATGGGCTTGATGTGGGTATGCCGGACTTCCATGAGCCGGAAGCCGGACAGGTGAAGTTCGTAGCGCAGCTCTGGGAAAGTCGCGAGGCCGATGTGATGGAGTGGATGCCGTGAAGATTCGTTCAGCGGCCGGGAGTCGCGCCCGAAGAATCCGCTTCCGAAAAAGCGCACGCGCGATCGCAGTGCGGTGATATTGGGGGTCGTAATTACCAGAACGCCGCCGGGTTTCAGGATGCGGTACATCTCGTGAAGAAACGAGTAGTGACTCTCGAGATGCTCGATTCCCTCCGTTGAAAAAATCGCGTCAAAACTCTGGTCCGGCCAGGGAAGCGCCGCGTTCAAATCTACCTTAGCAAACGCCTTTCCGACGCGCGCTGCCGCTTCATGATCGACGTCGGCTCCGATTGCATCGAAACCCTTCCCGATCAGCGCCAGGGTCAGTGCGGCCGCTCCGCCGCACGGCGCATCGAGAACCCGCGCACCAGTCGCCAGGCCAAGCGCGGGAACGTGGCCGAGAACCGCTCGCTGAATCACCGTAAGTTCCACAGGATTCATTCCCTCTTCCTCAGAACTTCCTCGTAGACGCGTACCGTATTTTCCACCATTCTTTCCGCCGAGAATCGTTCTTCAATATGGCGCCGCGCCGTCTGACCAAGAGTCTTTCTCAGCGCTTCGTCGCTTAGAAGCCGCAGCATCCCATCCGAGAAAAGATCCGGATCGGGCTGCCCCACGAGCAATCCGTTTCCGCCATCTTCCACGTATTCCGGCACGCCCCCGCTTGCCACCGCCAGCACCGGTAATCCCCACGCCATTGCCGCGAGCAGGGAAGTGCCCAGGGGTTCGGCCAGGGAGGGAAACACGAACGCATCCAGCGCCGCGTACACTTGCGACACGTCCTTGATGAATCCAGCAAAAATTACTGCGCCACCCAACCCGCGTTCCCTCGTCAGCGCTTCCAGCCGTGGCCGACAAGGCCCGTCACCGGCAAGCAGCAGTCGGGCATCTGGAAACTTTGCGCGCACTGAAGGGAGCGCCTGCACGATGAGTTCCTGCCCTTTCTCCGGTAGCAGGTAGCCAACGCAGCCAAACAGCATCTCCTGCTCGTCCACACCCCAACGCTGCCGCGCCCGACTGCGCATTTCCGGTGTCGCCAGTAACGGCACTTCCACGCCCTCGTAAATTACTTCCACCATTTCTGGAGAGACGCCGGAGTCGAGAACGCTCTTTTTGACGAAACGGGAGATCGTCAAGACGCGCTGTGCCGCCAGATAGCGCGCGCGGGCAAGTCGCCCTCGCTTCAGGGGATTCGCGACCCTCCGCGAGACAACGAGTGGCACCCTTTCGTATGCCCTGGCTAGCCACGCTGCCGTTAGCGCATGCGGTTCATTGAGATGCACAATTTCGAAGCGGCCTCCGGCGAGCAAGCGCAGCAGCGCTCCGGCGGCCCAGGCCCGCAAGCCGACTCGCCAAACTTGATGAACGGCTATGCCGGCTTCCGATGCTCGCTTCGCCAGTGGCGAATCCCGCGCCGCGAGCAGCTCGATGTCGTGTCCGCGCTCGCGCAGCCCTTTCATTGTCAGCAACGCCTGGCTCTGCCCGCCGCGCCATTCGCGCTCCAGGTCCACGAAGAGCACTTTCATGGAGTCTTCATCCTGCGGCCGCGTCGTTCTTCTTCGATGAGTTTTCCGAGTTTTTTGAACTTCAGCCACGTATACTGCGCGGCCATTCGCGAGATGATCCATCCGCGGCGGCCGTCGAGAAAGCCAAGACACAGCACATAGTTGTTGAACCAGTTCCAGGGCGCGGCCAGCCACATGGCTGCGCGCCAGCTTCGCCGACCTTCGGCGTACAAATAGTGCGCTTCTCGATTGGTTATGTTTTCCACCTTGGTCGCGTGTTCTTCAATGGAGCGCAGCGTGTAGTGAAACAGATCCCCTTCAAGGCGCCCTACGGGACCAACGTATTTGACCGTGGCGTGTTCCGGTACCTCAAATCGTGTCTTGTCCCGCCGATAGAGTTTGCGCTGGTAATCAGGATACCAGCGGGTGTGCCAGACCCAATCGCCCAAATACCAGGTGCGCCGCGCGAATTCGTAAACCGCATATTCAGGTTCTTTTTCTTTCCATTCCAGCAGGGATTGGCGCAGTTCCGGACTCACTTCCTCATCCGCATCCAGGGACAGAATCCAGTCGTTGCTTGCTGCCGCTCCGGCGATATTTTTCTGTTCCGCAAAATTTGTCCAAGCGCTCGTAACGATTTTTGCTCCAAACTCCCGCGCAATCTCCTGCGTGCGATCCTTGCTCCCGCAATCCACCACCACAATCTCGTCGGCGATTCCCTTAGCGGAATTCAGGACGCGCCGCAGGTTTTGCTCCTCGTTGAAGGTGATCAGGCAGGCGGAGAGATGGTTCATCGGGCTCCGGGCAATCTGTAAATCGGCGCTAGTATCTCACAAAGGCATTTAAGTGGATTCAAATGGGACGGAAAATCGGCTTCGCCGCGATCCAGGCTCCGGCTACTTGGGAAGGAAATTCACGCGAATCAAGCTGACACCGATTCGAAACTCGGTGCCATCCTGCAGCATGGCTGCGCGCACACGCTCTTCATCGTAAAACGTGCCGTTGGTGGAATCCATGTCCTTCAAATTGATGTATGTCTCGCGCACTTCCAGCAGGCAGTGATGGCGGGAAATTTCCGGATCGTTCAGCGCCACGTCCGCTCCCTTGCGGCCCAGCACGACACGCGGCTTGCTGAGCGTGTGTTTTTCCCCTTTGGAAGGACCTGAAAGGATGGTCAGCACCACATTGGCTTTCGCTGGCAGCCGCAATCCGGGATCCGGCGGCGGCAAATTGAGGTTCGAGCTCGTGGCGTTAGCCCTGGCAAACGAGGGAAGCGGAGACATCACCACTGTGGAATCCACGCGCCGCTTGATCTCTACGATCGTGGTCTTGCCGCATTTCGAACACTTGAATTGCACTTTGGCGTGCCCCCCAAATTCGGCATCCTTTAACAAGTGCTCCGTTCCGCAATGAATACACGACGTCTGCATCTTTTCAAATTACCACCTTTCGAATCTTGCCGGAAAACGCCGCCCTATCCGCTCGCGCAAGGGTAATCCGCGCCTGCCTGTGTTCTCAACTTGCTCGAATCGGCCCCAGCCAACTCTTGTGTTAACATATTAAATTCCAAAGTCATCAGGAGAGTGCGTGTGCCGGACCATATTTCGCGCAAAGAACTGAAGCAGGATAAAATCAAGGAAACCATCGAGCATGGCGCCGAAGCCGTCATCTCGCACGGCCAGTTCACGGCCATCGTTGTCGGCCTCGTGCTGGTAATCGCGCTCGGCTACGGCGGATGGCGATTCTATATCGACCGCCAAACCGTGGAAGCCTCCAGTACCCTCGACACCGCCATGAAAGCCTACCAGGGCCGCATCGGCTCCGCTCCCGATCCTGCCGAGCCCAATGAGCCTGTCTACCCTGATGAGCCGACGCGCGTCCAGGATGCCTTGAAGAAATTCACCGCTGCCGCCGATCAATTTCCAAAAACGAATCCAGGCAAACTTGCGCGCTACTACTCCGCGCTCTGCCTCGAGGATCTCGAACGCCACAATCAAGCGATCGAAGAATTGAAAAAAATCAGTGGAGGCAGCGACAAGGAACTCGCGGCCATGTCGCAATATCAGATGGCGGTCATCTACTCGCGCACCGGCAAGCCGGATGATGCCGCAAAAATCTTTCGTGCTCTCGCCGACAAGCCCAGCGTCATCGTGCCGCGCCCGCTGGCACTGCTGGAACTCGCCGGCGTTCTTCGCCAGTCCAAGCCGCAGGAAGCGGCCAGCATCTACCAGCAAATCAAAAAGGATTTCCCGGATACCCCGCTCGCGGACCAAGCGGACCGCGGCCTGGACTCGCTTTCCCCGAAGTCCTGATCCCTGCCGCGCGGCATTCCTTGCGCGAATTTGCGGGGATAGAATGGAGCGGACCATCGAACGTGTTTCTACTCCGGCTCCCTGGGCGATGCGCGCGGAGGCTTCCGGTGGGCGGCGCTATCCGGAGCCGGAGCATCCCTATCGCAGCGCTTATGCGCGCGACCGCGACCGCATCATCCATTCGCGCGCGTTCCGGCGCCTGGAAGCGAAGACCCAGGTTTTCACCACGCGCTTTTCCGATCATTTCCGGAATCGCCTGACGCACACGCTGGAAGTCGCGCAAATCGCCCGCACTGTCGCTTCCGCACTGGGCTTGAACACCGACCTCGCCGAAGCGCTCGCGCTCGTCCATGACATTGGTCATCCGCCCTTCGGCCACGCGGGAGAAAAAAAGCTCAATGAGCTGATGCGTGTGCACGGCGGGCATTTCAACCACAATCTGCACGCGCTGCGCATCGTCGAGCAGTTCGAACAGCGTTACCTCGATTTTCCCGGATTGAATCTGACATTCGAAGTGCGCGAAGGTATCATCAAGCACTCGCGGGATTATTCCGCGCAGGAGTTTCCGCAACTCAGCGAATTTCTGCTGGGATTATTCCCGCCGCTCGAAGCGCAGCTCATCGACTGGGTGGATGAGATTGCTTACAACACCGCGGATATCGACGACGCTCTCGAAGCCGACCTTCTGGATCTTTCCGCGCTGCGCCGGGAAGCTCCGTTCTTCGGCGAAGTGTATTCGCAGGTGGACCTCGCGCATCCCGGCGCGCGCGAAAAACTGAAGTTCAACGAAGCCCTCAAACGCGTTCTCGATGCCCTCGCCACTAATCTCATCGAGACTACTGTGCAGCGTGTTTCGGCCTCCGGCGTTTCATCCATGGAGGATATCCGCCGCGCGCCAAAACGCCTCGCGGGTTTCAGCCCGGTAGCGGCGGCCCGCAATGCCGAGCTAAAACGCTTCCTTTTCGCGCACATCTATAACCACCCTGCCATCACGGAGGACCGCGACCGCTCCGTGCAGTGTCTCGAAGAACTTTTCAACTACTATCAGAGCACGCCTGGCTCGATGCCGCCGGTCTACGAGGAATTAGCGCGGATGGAGGCGCGGCACGTCATCGTCTGCGACTACATTGCCGGCATGACCGATCAATTCCTGTTGCGGCACCATCACGATCATTTCGGCAGCGCTTCCAACGGAGGCGCTCCGCACGAAAGACGCGCCGCATCAGATTGACCCCGGTGCTTCGTTGAAAGTAGGATTTGGCTGCAATTCCTGAATGCTCTCGCAAAGACAGAAAGCAAACGAGGAGACACCGTGTACTGTTCCAAGTGTGGCGCGGCAATGGCAGATGGGTCGACGTTTTGCGGGACGTGCGGGCAGCGGGTTCCAGTTGTTGCGGTAACGGCTGGCCCGCCGGTAACAGTTCCAGCGTATGCCGGAGCCCAGGCTTACCCCCCGGCTCCGCGCGTCGAGTATGCGGGGTTCTGGTTGCGGTTCCTGGCATTCCTCATCGACGGTGTAGTGATGGGCTTCGGCGTGGTTCTGGTGCTTATCCCGCTGATTTTTCTTACGGGATTGGGCGCGCTCTTGGGCAGAATCCATCCCGACGAAGAATGGAATGATGCGGGAGTTTTTCTGATCGTCGCGGTCTTTTTTCTTTTTGCCACCGTTGCCCTGGCAGTGACCTGGCTGTACCACGCCTGGATGGAAAGTTCGGAGTGGCAGGCCACCGTGGGGAAGAGGGCGCTGGGTCTGGTGGTGACGGACATGGCCGGGCAGCGCGTCAGCTTTGGCCGCGCGACGGGAAGGCATTTTGCCAAGATCATCACCAATCTGGTTTCCTTTGGCATCGGCCTCGGGTACCTCATGGCGGCGTTCACCGCGAAAAAGCAGGCCCTGCACGACATGATCGCAGGCTGCCTGATTCTACGAAGAAGCTAGGAGAGTCGCGGCGGACGCCTTCACAAGAGAAGGTGTCAGAAGCGCTCTTAGCCAAAGCCTGCCGGCGGCAGCCTCCAGTCGAAAGGTAAAACTCTTCTATTGACATCCCATAGGAAGAGTGCATTCTTACTATGGCTTTCCAATAGGAGTCCTATGGGCGACAAAAATGATGTCTGGCAAGGCACGCTGGCGCTGATGGTGTTGAAGACGTTGGAAGTGTTAGGGCCGCTGCACGGCTATGGCATTGCCCGGCGGATCGAGCAAACCAGCGGCGATCTCTTGTCGGTCAATTATGGCACGCTCTATCCGGCGCTTCTGAAACTGGAGCAAGAGGGCTATATCGCTTCCGAGTGGGGCGTCTCCGAAAATAATCGCAGGGCAAAATTTTACAAATTGACGCGCGCGGGCAGGCAACAGGTGGTGCGTGAAGCCCGCGAATGGGAGCAGACCACGGCAATACTTGCAAAATTTCTGGCCGCTCCGGAGGAATCCGCGTGAACTGGATGCTTGTCAGCGCTCAGCGTTTGCGCGGCTTGCTCGGCAAGGGCGCGCGGGATCGCGAATTAAGCGTAGAACTGGAGAGCCACCTCCAGATGCACTTCGAAGACAACCTGCGCGCTGGCATGAGTCCCGAAGAAGCCCGTCGCAACGCCCTCATCAAGCTCGGCGGCATCGAACAAACAAAAGAATCGGTCCGCGACCGCCGCGGCATCCCGCTCCTGGAAACCCTTCTGAGAGATTTACGATTCGCCCTGCGCGTGTTGCGTAAGAACCCGGGCTTTACGTTTGTCGTCGTTTTCACTCTTGCCCTGAGCATCGGCGCCAACACCGCAATTTTCAGCGTTCTCGAATCGCAACTGTGGCGCCCGCTCCCTTTCCCCGACTCCGAACGCCTCGTCGACGCGCACGTCGTTCTCCGCGCGAACCCACGCCAATGGGACGTCCTCCCGAGCTCCGTCTATCGCGCCTGGCACGAACAAAGCCACTCCTTCGCGAATCTCGGAGCCTATGACTATCCGACGGCTCGCAACTTTACCGCTGCCGGCACCTCGGAACGCGTCGAGGTAATGCCTGTCACGTCCGGCCTGTTCGACACTCTCGAAGTTCCTCTCGAGCACGGCCGCGCCTTTCTCCGCGAAGAAGATACGACCGGACGCGACCGCGTCGCGATTCTCAGCCACGCTCTTTGGCAAACCCGTTTCGCTTCAGACGCTACCGTAGTCGGAAAGTCCGTCACGATTGACGGCCAGCCTTACACGATCGTCGGGATCGCCTCTCCGCATCTCCGCTTCGAGTACATCCGCGAGCCAGCCATCTACATTCCTCTCTTGATGGATCCTGCCGCAAAGGTTCTTCGCAACACCTATGTCATTGCCCGACTCGCTCCCGGCGTCAACTCCGATCGCGCCCGAGTCGAACTCGATGGCCTCCTCCAACGCCAACTCCAGGCCGATGGCGCCAGGCAAGAAGACGTGGCGTCTGTCACAAACCTCCGCGAAACGTGGACCGATTTCGCGGCTCGCCCGCTCTATTTCTTTGCGGGAGCGGTCTTGCTCGTTCTTCTGATTGCCTGCGTCAACAACGCCGGCCTACTTCTTGCACGGGGCCTTGCTCGTCAGCGCGAATTTGCTCTCCGCGCCACTCTCGGCGCCGGCCGCGCGGCGCTGATCCGCCAGTCGCTCGCTGAAAGTTTGCTCTTATCCCTCGTTGGCGGCGCCGCGGGAACGATCATCGGCATCTGGGGTTCTCGCGCATTTGCCTTATTTTGGAGCGAAGACGCTCTTCCGCGGACTTCAGCGACATACCTCGATGTTCGAGTGCTTTTGTTCGTCGTCGGCGTTTCGATCGCCTCTGCCCTGTTGATGGGCATCGTGCCCGCCCTTCTCTCTTCGCGCGTGGATGTTTCCGACGCCCTGCGAAAAGGCACAAGCGGCCTCTCCGCAAGCCCTGGCCAGCACAAAACCCGCAACACACTTGTCGCAGTCGAGGTCTCCCTTGCGCTCGTCTTGCTCTTCGGCGCCGGTCTTTTTCTCTCCAGCTTTACCCGCCTCGAGCAAGCGCCTCGCGGGTTCGACGCACCAGGTGCGCTCACGTTCCAGATTTCGCTTCGCGGCGAGAACTACGCGAAGCACGAGCAACAGCAGCGCTATTTTGACAGCTTAGCAGAACAACTACGTTTGCTGCCGGGCATTCGGGAAGTCACTCTCGGCAGCGGGCTGCCGCTCACCGGTTCAACGGGTGTGTTCGCGAACGTCAATGTAGCGGGCCGGCCTCCCAAGCGCGAGCATGGCACTTACGTGACAATTCATGCGGTGACACCGAATTACTTTCAGGCGCTGCATATGCACCTCCTAGCCGGACGCACCTTTGATCCGCATGATGCCCCGGGCTCTGCGCGAGTCGCTATTTTGAATCGTAACGCCGCAGCGGAATTGCTGGGAAGGGAAGACCCGCTCGGAAAAGTGTTGGAATTTGTGGCGCAACCGCGTCGGGGAGAACCGGCGGAGCCTTCGGTACAAGTCGTCGGTCTCGTTGAAAACGCCCAGGAATTCGGTCCCGATGAAGTCCCCCAGGAGGATCTTTATGTGCCTTTCGCGCAACGTCCGCTTCCCTCTGCCTACACCCTAATCACCTCAGATGTCCCTCGCGGAGCGCTCGTTGGCGCGATCCGCAACGTCGCCTATTCCGTCGACAAGGATCAGCCACTCTTTGATGTCAAGACCATGGACGACCGCATTGGCGAATCACTTCGTGGCGCGCGTTTCAATTTAATTCTCGTGGCCTGCTTGGCCGTCGTTGCGCTGGCCCTCGTCTCCGTGGGAATTTTCGGCACCGTCGCGTATTTCGTAGAACGCCGCACACAAGAATTCGGCATTCGCCTGGCCCTTGGCGCCACGCCCGCCCGCATCTTGCGTCACGCTGTCAGCCGCACTCTCATTGTGGGAGCCGCCGGCTTGCTGTTTGGTGTCATGGCGTCGCTCATTCTCGGCCGCATCCTGCGGAGCGCGCTCTATCTCGTGCCCCACGAACACACCGGCATGCTCTACGGCGTCAAGATTTACGACCCGATCTCGATGTCGCTCGCCTGCGCTTTGCTCCTCGCTGTCCTTTTTCTCGCGAGTCTCGCGCCAGCGCGTCGCGCTATGCGCGTCGACCCAATTGTGGCCCTGCGGTACGAGTGAGCCATGGGACTGAAGACACTTCGAGCTTGGTTTCTCCGCCTCCTCAGTCTGTTCGGCAAAAGCCGGCGGGATCGCGAATTGAGTGAAGAACTGGAGAGCCACCTCCAGATGCACATCGACGACAATCTTCGCGCCGGCATGAATCACGAGGAAGCCCGTCGCAACGCCCTCATCAAGCTCGGCGGCATCGAACAAACAAAAGAATCGGTCCGCGACCGCCGCGGCATCCCGTGGTTGGAAACGCTGCTCCAGGACTTGCGCTTTGGCATCCGCTTGCTCCGTAAATCCCCTGGTTTCACCATCGCCGCTATACTTACGCTGGGCCTCGGCATCGGCGCCAACACCGCCATCTTTCATTTGATCAATGCGGTGCGTCTGCGAAGTTTGGCGGTTTCAAAGCCGCAAGAACTGGTTTTGGTACAGCTCAAAGGGGGAAACCGCGGATTCGGCGTCAACGCGGGCAACGAAACGTTTCTCACCTACCCGCTCTGGGAACAAATCCGTGACCATCAGAAAAGTCTTTCCGGCGTTTTCGCGTGGGATTCATGGGATTTCACCCTCGGCCATGGTGCTCAGGCCAAGTCGGTAACCGGCCTCTGGGTAAGTGGCGAAATGTTTTCGACGCTGGGAGTTGTTCCGGCCAGAGGAAGGCTGCTTAGCCCGGAAGATGATCGTCCCGGCTGTGGAGCTCCGGGCGTGGTTCTCAGCTTCGCTTTCTGGCAAAGCGAGTTTGGCGGGCAGGATTCGGCCGTCGGCAAAAAGCTGCTAATAGATGATCATCTCGTCGAAATCATCGGCGTCACGCCGCAGTCATTCTCCGGCCTCGAAGTTGGAAAGACATTCGATATCGCGCTGCCATTTTGTGCCGGCGCGGATCCCAATCCTGCGGAAAACAATCTCATACGGCGCGACTATTTCTGGGTAATCGTGATGGGCAGGCTGAAGCCGGACGTCACTCTCTCTCGCGTTTCTGCGGAACTGGACTCCCTCAGTCCCGGCTTCATCGAGGCCACTGTGCCCACCGGATATTCCAATGAAGCGCTCAAAACCTACAAGAACTACAGGCTGACGGCCTATTCCGGAGGGAATGGCATAAGCCGGATCGGCGAGACCTACGCCACATCTCTCTGGCTGTTGCTCGGTATCACGGGCTTGGTGTTGCTGATTGCCTGCGTCAATATCGCCAATCTGATGTTGGCGCGCGCCAGTGTGCGCGAGCGCGAAATGGCTGTGCGCCTCGCCCTCGGAGCGTCCTATTGGCGGCTTGCACGGCAATTGTTGGCGGAAAGTCTGCTGCTCGCGGGCGGCGGCGCGATTCTCGGCGTTGCCTTTGCGGCGTTCTTCAGCCGAAGTTTGGTGCAACTCCTCAGCACGGAAAACGACCGGTTTCACCTGGACCTCAGCCTCGACTGGCGCGTGCTTGCTTTTGTCGGCGTCGTAGCGATTCTAACGAGCCTCATCTTTGGTCTTGCCCCCGCTGTCCGTTCTTCGCGAATGCAACCAGGCGATGCGCTCAAGAGCGCAGGCCGCGGCAAAACGGGCGGCCGTGAGAGTCATTCGTTCCAGCGCCTGCTTGTAGTTTCGCAAATCGCCGTCTCGCTGGTGCTCCTGGTCGGCGCGCTGCTCTTCGTGCACAGTTTTTGGAACCTGATGAAAGTGGACCCCGGTTTCCGGCAGGAAGGCATCCTGATCGCTTCACTCGATTTGGGAAAGTTGCATCTCTCCCCAGAGCGCTACGAATCCACTAGGCGCGAGCTGCTCGCCAAGATTCGCTCCATCCCGCTGGTCGAATCCGCGGCCACGTCGACGCACCTTCCATTCTCTGGCAGTTGGACCTCTGGCATAACTGTCGAAGGCCATGAAGGTCCGTCGAAATTCAGTTGGGTCAGTCCAGGTTACCTGCAGACCCTGCAAGTTCCTCTTGTCGAAGGGCGGGATTTTACTGATCGCGATACTTCCGCGTCGCCTCGCGTCGCCATCGTGAGTCAGTCGTTTGTGCGGAAATATCTCGCTGGCCGCGACCCCATCGGAAAGGTGATTCACACTTCGCCGGAGCCCAGGTACCCGGCCGCCGATTACGAAATCGTGGGCGTTGTGAAAGACACAAAGTATGCGGACCTGAAAGAGGCATCTCCGCCCGCGGAGAGTTACGCGCCCGCATCGCAATTTCCCGCGGGAGGCTCCTGGGCTGCCGTCCTGATTCGCTCTTCGTCGCCGCTCGCCGCCGTTACAGCAGCAACGAGGGAGAAAGCCACCGCCGTGAGACCGGATATCTCCATGGATTTCGAGGTGCTGAAGAGTTATATCAACGACGGTCTTGTCCGTGAGCGGATGCTGGCATTGCTCTCCGGCTCCTTCGGTCTTCTGGCGGTCCTGCTGGCCATGATCGGACTCTACGGCGTCATCTCTTACATCGTGACTCTTCGCCGCGCGGAGATTGGAATTCGCATTGCGCTGGGCGCGAGCCGCCAAAATATTGTCGCCGTCGTTCTGAAACAAACTGTCGTTCTGTTGGCATTGGGAATTGCCGTCGGAACGGTTCTAGCCCTGGTAGCCGTGAGCGGTGCCGGTTCGCTCCTCTACGGCATCCAGCCCGCCGACCCTCTTACGATGGTTGGCGCAAGCGTCCTTCTGGCCGGCGTCGCACTGGCCGCCAGTTTCATCCCCGCGCGCCGCGCCACCCGCGTCGATCCCATGATCGCCCTTCGGTACGAGTGAATCATGCCATTGAAATCAATTCGAGCTTGGTCTTACCGCCTCCGCGGTATTTTCCACAAAGAACAGCTTGATTGCGACCTGGACGCCGAGCTGGCTAGCCACTTGGAGATGCACATCGAAGAAAATCTTCGAGCGGGCATGAATCCGGAGGAGGCACGCCGAGTAGCGCTGATCAAAATCGGCGGCATTGAACAAACCAAGGAATCCGTCCGCGACCGCCGGGGCGTGCCGTGGTTGGAAAGCCTGCTCCAAGACACGCGTTTAGGCTTGCGCATGTTACGAAAAAACCGCGGCTTTGCCACTCTTGCCATCCTTACCCTTGCCCTGGGCGTCGGCGCTTCGACGGTCGTCTTCGGCGTCTTCTATAGTTTTATGTTTAATGCCTTTGCTGCAAAGGACGCCAGTCGCTTGGTTGTTCCGGTCATTCAAGACGGTTCACAAGTCGAATGTCACTTGTCGGATATAAATTTGATCCGGGGACAGAATCAAGTTTTCCAGAATGTCGTCGGCTACACTGGCGGATTCGCGTTGCTTCGCGACAGCGTACAGACGTACCAGCTTTACATGTCGAGGGTAACGGCCGATGCGTTTGAGTTTTATGGTGTGCCTCCACTGCTTGGACGTGGCATCCTCCCGGAAGATGGAAAGCCTGGATCGCCTCCCGTCTTTGTGATCGGTTACAAGACCTGGAAAGACATTTTCAATGCGGACCCAAAGATTCTGGGGAAGAACTATAGGATCAACGGCGAGCCACGCACATTGGTTGGCGTCATGCCGCAGCGTTTCCAGGCTTTTGGCACGCTGGCGCAACTTTGGGTCCCGATCAATACGAAACAGGGCATGCCCAGCACCAACCAAGAACTGGATTTGTCTTTGTTGACCCGCTTGAAGCCCGGTGTGGCGCTGGAAACCGCATCGGCGAGCCTCGATGTCATTTTCAAGCGCCTTGCCACTCTTCACCCTAGTGATTTTCCAGAGCACTTAGCTGTGCGTGGCATGCGGGCGAATGATTTCCTCATGGCGCATGCTGGGGCGGTATTTCAGTCCGACATGAAACTAGAGCGCATGCTTTATGGCTTGCTTGCCGCCGTGATGATGCTGCTTCTCATTGCGTGCGGGAATGTGGCGAACCTTCTGCTGGCTCGCGCGACGGTGCGAGAAAGAGAGATGGCGGTTCGGTCTGCCCTGGGCGCGACGCGCGGTCGAATCATCCGGCAGCTTCTTATTGAAAGTTCCGTCCTGGCGATGGCCGCTTGTGTCCTGGGAGTTGTGTTCGCATGGCTCGGCATGAGAGGGGTCGATGCGATTGCACATCAGAAGGCTTGGGCCACCAGCACCGGCGAAGTGACAATCGAGCTTAGTACCCCGGTTTTATTCTTTGCCCTCGGGCTTGCGCTGCTCACGACACTTATTAGCGGCTTGGCTCCCGCTTTGCACGTGGCACGCGGAAATTTGCAACCTCATCTGGTTGGTAGCGGCACAGTCTTGGGCGGGAGTCCAAGCCAAGGAATGCTGCGCGGGGGTCTGGTGATCGGTGAAGTGGCGCTTTCAATCGTTCTCTTGATCGGTGCGGGCCTCATGTTTCGCAGTTTCTTCCTTCTCAAACACATTGACATGGGTTTCGATCCGAAGAATGTCCTGGTCGTTTTCTTTGCGCCCTTAAGTGGCCATGATTCGAACATAGTCAAGGCTTCATCGCCGCAGGAGGAAATTACACGCCGGGAGGTCATGGAAAGGTTGAAGACCCTGCCCGGCGTGTCCGAGGTCACGGTCCAAGACGCGCTTCCCGGATACAACGGAGGGTGGCCATCCCAATTTAGCGTTCCCGGAGCAACCCATGCCGAGGGTGGAAGCATTGATGGTGGAGACGAGAATCTCCTTCAAACGTTGGGATTTCGCCAGATCCAAGGCAGATGGCTGACACGGGAGGAAGTCCAGGGTGCACGGCGCGTCGTGGTGATCAATCGTCGATTGGCCGGAGACCTGTTTGGCGGTGAGAACCCGATCGGCAAACAGATCGAGGTGAAAGCACTCAAAAATCCAATTCGCCCACAACTTGATGCTTCTTTTGAAATTGTGGGTGTCGTCGGTGACGTGAAGAACTTTGGGCCCCAACAACCCGCCAAGCCCATGGCTTTCATTCCCAACACGATTCGGGGATCCTTCATGCTCCTGCTGAAGACGAGTGTGGAACCGGCTTTACTGGTGCATGCGGTTGAGGAGCAAGTTTGGGCCGTGAATCCCGCCGAGTTTGTGGGCTTATGCGACCCACTCGAAGATTTTCTCCAACAGCACACCTACGCTTCGCCGGAGTTCGGCGTGATGATCTCCACCCCACTGGCAGGTATCGGTTTGCTCCTGGTTGTCATCGGCATCATGAGCGTCATGGCCTACACGGTCTCGCTTCGAACTCACGAAATCGGTATCCGCATGGCGCTGGGCGCGGGCCAGGCGAGTATTTTGAGTATCATCCTCGCGAAAGGTGCGGGGCTGATCGCGGGGGGAACGGTCATTGGCCTCTCTTTCAGTTACGGCCTGACGAGATTCCTCGCCAGCCAGATTTGGGGTGTATCGGCCACCGATCCGTGGACATACGCCGCGGTGGTAACGCTTATTGCCTTCGTCGGTCTGGCTGCGAGTCTCGTTCCCGCGCGCCGCGCGATGCGCGTCGACCCGGTTGTGGCCCTACGGTACGAGTGAGCCATGGGACTGAAAACACTTCGGGCCTGGTTTCTACGCCTCCGCGGTATTTTCTGCCAAGAACAGCTTGATCGCGACCTGCACGCCGAGCTCGCTAGCCACCTGGAGATGCACATCGAAGAAAATCTTCGAGTGGGCATGAATGTGGAGGAGGCGCGCCGGGTGGCGCTGATCAAGCTCGGCGGCATTGAACAAACCAAGGAATCCGTCCGCGACCGCCGCGGCCTGCCGGTTCTAGAATCGCTCTTTCGCCATCTGCGTTTTGGGTTTCGTCTCCTGCGCAAGAATCCTGCGTTTGCATCCATAGCTGTTCTGACGCTTGCGCTCGGCATTGGGGTGAACACCGCCATCTTCAGCGTCGTTTATGGAGCGCTACTGGCGCCGTTACCGATGCCACACCCCGAGCAACTCGTGATGGTGTGGTCGCAGTTCAATAGCACTGGCCGCAACGTCGTTTCTCCCGGTGACTTTCTGGATTGGAAACAACAAAACTCTGTCTTCCAGAATCTCGTCGCATGGGATGAAGCGACTTTCAGTCTCTCCGTCGACGGCCATCCTGAGGCGTTGCAGACGCGCATCACGTCGCCCGGTTTTTTCAACATGCAGGGGATACCGCTATCACTGGGGCGCGATTTTGTTGCCGAAGAAGGCGAACCTGGCAAGGACCACGTCTTGATCGTGACGAATCAGTTGTGGCGGGAACGTTTCGGTAGCGATCCGCACATCCTCGGTCAGAAGGTGCGGCTGAATGCAGAACCTTATACCGTCGTTGGCGTGCTGGCTGCGGGAATGCCCGATCGCTATGAATCTCAATTGTTTGTGCCGATGGCGCTCAGGCCGGATCAAATCACCCACAATCGTCACTGGATGGTGGTGATGGGCCGGATGAAACCAGGAGTCACGCTGCAACAAGCCAACGCCGACATGGACGGCGTCGCCCGGCGCATCGCGGAGACCTACCCGCTTTCGAACAAAGGCCTTGGCGTGAGCGTGGAACCGCTGAAGAATAATTTCACAAGTCGCGACACGATCAAGGATTTGTGGCTACTGATGGGTGCGGTGGGCTTTGTCCTTCTGATCTCCTGCGTCAACGTAGCCAACCTGCTGCTGGTGCGGGGAACTGTTCGGCTGAAAGAGGTGGCCCTCCGCGCTTCTCTAGGCGCAACGCGGCGCCAACTCTTCTCGCAATTCCTGACGGAGAGTCTTGCTTTGGCGCTGATCGGTGGCGCGCTCGGCGTCGGACTTGCAGCGATGTTGCTGAAGGTGATTGCCGTTCTTCTGCCGCAATTCTCCATCCCCACCGAGGCGGACATTCGCTTGAATCTGCCCGTGCTGCTCTTCAGTCTGGCGGCGACAATTTTTGCCGGCGTCTTGTGTGGCTGCGCTCCGGCCTGGCAGATTTCTGGCCGCAACCTGAACGACGTGTTGACGGAAGGCGGGCGCTCCGCGTCCAACGCGGGCCGGCATGGATTGCGCCGGGCCTTAGTCGTGACGGAGTTTGCTTTAGCGCTGACCCTGCTTGCCGGCGCGGGTCTCGTCATCCACAGCTTCTGGAAATTGACACGCGTGAACCTCGGCTTTCGGCAAGACCATATCCTCACCTTTGCGCTTCCGATCAACTTTGATCGATTTCCGCAGCCCGAACAGATCACGGCGTTCTATCGCCCGATGCTTGAAAAGATTTCGGCGCTCCCGGGAATCTCGTCCGCCGCAGCTTCCAGCGCCACTCCGATTGTCTGGACGGGTTGGGGCATGAATTTCAGCATCGCAGGACAGCCTGTGGTCGATCCTTCCGACCTCCCCGGCGCCGGATTCAACTTGGTCACCCCCGGATATTTCCGCACCTTTGGAATACAGATCACGCAGGGGCGCGACTTCACGGAACAAGACGTCGCCAACACTCTTCCCGTCGCCATGGTGAATGAAACCTTCGTGAAAAAATATCTCTCCAACATGGATCCTCTGAAACAGCGTGTCGTGGTAAAGAAGCTGGGAATTAGCACGTTAGGACCCCCCATCGAATGGAATATCGTCGGCGTCTATCACGACGTCCATAACCGGAGCGTTCGCAGAGAAAGCTCCCCGGAAATCAACGTTCCTTTTTGGCAGAATCCTTTGCCCTGGGTACGAATCAGCGTGCGCACGAGCGGTGATCCTGCGAGTATGACCAACACCATAGCCGCTGCGGTCCGCTCCGTGGATCCCGATCTGCCCTTAGACCAAGTCAGGACCATGGATCAACTAGTAGACGAATCGCTGGCCGGCGATCGCTTTGCCACCGAGCTTTTCGCGGCGTTTGCCGCTCTGGCGCTACTGCTCGCGGCCATCGGCATCTATGGCGTCATGTCCTTCGCTGTCGCGCAGCGAACTCACGAAATCGGATTGCGCATGGCGCTGGGCGCAGGCTCCCGGCAAGTACTCTTTCTGGTTTTGCGGGAAGGGATGCTGCTGGCTTTCGCCGGGCTTCTTTTGGGCCTGGCAGGTACTTACTTTGTTGGCCGTACTATGAAATCCGTCTTGTATGAGGTCACCGCAATAGATCCCCTCGCACTCTGCATCGTTGCTGCCGTGCTCTTGCTCGCCGCCGTTCTCGCCTGCTACATTCCCGCGCGCCGCGCTACCCTCGTCGATCCGATGATCGCCCTTCGGTACGACTAAGGCGGGAGCAACGTGCAACCTATGAATCGACCCGAAAACCTGGGAAGATCCTCCTGGGTAGGTACACAAATATTCGTTGTCTGGACCGACCAAATGGCTCTCCCATCGTCTTATCCTTAGAGCTTCAGTCCTAGCAAAATGCGGAGGTGTGCGAGATGGAAACGCTTTGGCAGGATTTGCGGTACGGTGCCCGTCTACTTCGTTTGAATCCCGGCTTTACTGCCGTGGCGGTGTTGTCCTTAGCCCTTGGGGTCGGTGCAAATACCTCCATCTTTCAACTCCTCGACGCCGTTCGCATGCGCACTCTTCCAGTCAACAATCCGCAAGAGCTTGCCGTCGTACGAATTGCCGACCGCCGCTCCTCCTCCGGGCGTCACGAAGGCCGCTACAGCCAAATCACCAATCCCATGTGGGAGCAGATTCGCGACCACCAAGAAGGTTTCTCCAGCATCTTCGCCTGGGCTGCCACTTCGTTCAATCTCGCGCCTGCGGGCGAGGCCCGCTACGCCCAGGGAATTTATGTCAGCGGCGACTTTTTCAAAGTCTTGGATCTGCAGCCCCTCCTCGGCCGTCTCCTTACTTCCGAAGACGACCGCCGCGGCTGCGGTGCTCCCGGCGCGGTCATCAGTTATGCTTTTTGGCAGCGCGAATTTGGCGGCCGGCCCTCAGCGCTCGGCGGCCAGCTCAGCCTCGAAGGTCATCCCTTTCCGATTATTGGTATCACTCCGCCGGGATTCTTCGGTGTCGAGATAGGCCGTTCATTTGATGTGGCCGTGCCCATTTGCTCCGAGCCACTCATCAAAGGGGAGGAAAGTCTGCTCGACATGCGCCACGGCTGGTGGCTCGCTTCGATGGGCCGCCTGAAACCTGGTTGGACCCTCGAGAAAGCCACCGCACAGCTCAATGTTATCTCCCCAGCAGCGCTGGAAGCCACTGTGCCTCCGGTATTCCGCCCCGAAGACGTGAAAAACTACATGTCGTATCGCTTCGCCGCCTTTCCCGCCGACAACGGATTTTCTTCCCTGCGCCGCGAATACGAAAATCCCCTCTGGACGCTCCTGGCCATCGCCGCGTTGGTGTTGCTGATTGCCTGCGCCAACCTCGCCAACTTGATCCTGGCGCGTGCCAGCGCGAGGGAGCGCGAAGTCGGAGTCCGCCTGGCTTTGGGTGCTTCGCGAAGCCGCCTGCTGCGCCAGATGCTTTCTGAGAGCCTTCTGCTCTCGCTGATCGGCGCCGCATTTGGCGCGGGCCTAGCTCAAGTGCTCAGCCGGTTTCTGTTGGCATTTCTCAGTACTCAGGGCGAGCCATTATTCATGGACTTGCGCCCGGACTGGCGCGTCTTTGGTTTCACGGCGCTCCTTGCGGTTCTCACCTGTGTGTTCTTCGGGCTGGCGCCTGCCTTGCGCTCGACGCAAGTTGCTCCCGCTTCAGTTCTAAAAGCCGCTGGCCGCGGAATGACTTCCGGCCGCGAACGCTTCGGCCTGCGGCGCATCCTGGTCGTTACCCAAGTCGCACTCTCGCTCGTCCTGCTGGTCGGCGCTCTTCTCTTCGTGCGGACGTTGCGCAACCTCATGACTCTTGATCCCGGTTTTCGCCAGGAAGGCATGATCGTCGCCGATCTGGATATCACGCGCCTCAATATCCCCGCCGAGCGGCGCCAGGCCTTCAAGCGCGACCTCCTCGACCGCCTGCGCGCCCTTCCCGGGGTGGACGGCGCCGCCGACGCCGGCATCGTGCCCATCAGCGGCAACAGTTGGAACGACAACATCCTCATCGAAGGCGACGAGAAGCGCAAATTCGTCCCGTGGTTCAACCGCGTCACGCCCGATTATTTCAAAACTCTGCGCACTCCCTTGCTCGCGGGACGCGACTTTGACGTTCACGACGATTCGAATGCGCCGAAAGTCGCCATCGTCAATGAAACTTTTATGCACAAATTTCTCAACGGGCAGAGTCCCGTAGGCGTCAGATTCCGGCTGCAAGGCTACCTGGGTAGGCCCTCGCCCATGTTTCTCATCATCGGCCTGGCGAAGGACACGAAGTATTCCGACCTGCGTGAGGAACCGATCCCCTTGGTCTATGTCGCCATGGCGCAGGACGAACACCCGGACAACTTCCCGCAATTCCTCATTCGCTCCAGCCTCCCGCCATCTGCTACGCTTCCCGCCAGCAAGGAAGCCATCTTGCAGGGCGGCCCCCAAACCGTCATCGAATTTCACACCCTGCCAACCCAAATCCGCGATTCGCTTCTTCGCGAGCGCTTGATGGCCACGCTCTCCGGCTTTTTTGGATTTCTCGCCGTGCTGCTGGCAACCGTCGGGCTCTACGGCGTGATCTCTTACACCGTCGCTCGCCGGACCAACGAGATCGGCATCCGCCTGGCAATGGGCGCGCAACGTGGTAACGTCATTGGGATGATTATGCGAGAAGCAGGGGCATTGTTCGCGGTAGGAATCACGGTGGGAGGCGCCCTTGCGCTCCTTGCCGCACGCACGGCCGCTTCGTTACTCTATGGCCTGAAACCTCGCGACCCGGCAACTTTGGTGATGAGCGTCATGCTCCTCGCCATCGTCGCTGCGGTCGCCAGTTTTCTGCCCGCGCGCCGCGCGTCCAAGGTCGATCCCATGATGGCACTTCGTTACGAATAGATAAGGAGCCACTAATGCAGCCTCTCATTCAACTGCGTAGTATTGAAAAGGCCTTCGAGGCCGGAGCGCAAAAATTCTTCGTCCTCCGCCGCATCACTCTCGATATTCAATCGGGCGAGTTTGTCACCATCATGGGACCTTCCGGAGCTGGGAAGTCCACACTGCTCAGCATCATCGGCATGCTTGACGCTGCCTGGTCCGGGCAATACTTTTTTCTCGAGCAGCCTGTTCACAAACTCAGCCTCAAGCAGCGCAATGAGCTCCACAAGCACAATATCGGCTTTGTTTTTCAAAGCTACCACCTCATCGACAATCTCACTGTCTACGAAAACCTCGAGATTCCCCTTTCGTACCGCAACGTCCCGCAGAAAGAGCGCGCCAGCCTGGTCTGCGACGCTCTCGATCGCTTCAACATTGTCGGAAAAAAAGATCTTTACCCGAATCAGTTATCCGGCGGCCAGCAACAGCTGGTCGGGGTGGCTCGCGCCGTCATCCAGAATCCCAAACTCATTCTTGCCGACGAGCCCACTGGCAATCTCCACTCCGCGCAAGGCGAGGAGATCATGGAGCTGTTCAAGAAACTCAATGAAGGCGGAACGACCATTATCCAGGTCACCCATTCCGAGAAAAATGCCAGCTACGGCAATCGCCTCATCCAGTTAGGAGACGGCTGGGTCGTCAGCGAGCAGACCACGGCCGCCGCCGGCGGCGTGCAATGAACCGGCAAGACCCCCACCGCGTCAGCTTACTTGAACGGAGCAAACTCTCGTGACTGAACATATTCAAGAATCTCTCAGTGGCCGTCGCAGCCTCCCGTGGCTGGAAACCTTGCTGCAAGACATTCGCTTCGGCATCCGCCTGCTCTACAAGAACTCCGGTTTCACCGCCATCGCCGTGCTCACTCTCGCTCTCGGCATCGGCGCGAACAGCGGCATTTTCTCCGTAATGCGCCAGGTTCTTCTGCAACGGTTGCCGGTCCCGCATCCTGAAGAATTGGTTTTGCTTTACGCCCCAGGCCCACGGAGCGGGCACGTCAGCTCGGATGAAGGCGACGGCTCGGAATCTTTTACCTATCCGATGTACACCTATCTTCAGGAGCACAACAGCGTTTTCACCGGACTCGCCGCCAAGGCCAATTTCCCCATCAGCGCTTCCTTTCGAGGAGCCACAGAACGCGCCAACGCCGAACTCGTCTCCGGCAATTATTTCTCCACGCTCGGCGTTCAGCCCGCGGTTGGCAGAGTTCTGATCCCCGACGACACAACAACCGTGGGCGCCAACCCCGTCGTTGTTCTGGGGTACGGATACTGGAAGAAACGGTTCGGCGGGGATCCCGGCATTCTGAACCAGCTCCTGCTCGTCAACAATCAGCTCATGACCGTTGTTGGTGTTGTGCAGCCTGGTTTCGGTGGCATTCAACTTGGCATGATCCCGGATGTCTATCTCCCCATCACCATGAAACCCGTAATCACGCCGGGGTGGAGCGGCCTCACGGACCACAAGGATTATTGGATCAAATTGATTGCACGCCTGAAGCCCGGGATTTCGCTGGACCAGGCGGCCATCGCACTGGCGCCTGCCTACCATGCTTTGCTCGAAGATGACTTGGCCCTCAATCCCAAATTCGATGACAAGAAAAAAGCAGCCTTCGTTGCGAAACAACTGGTCCTTCGCGAGGGCGCGCGCGGCCGTCCCCTCCTTGAAAACAGCACCCGGCCGCAACTCCTCGCGCTGATGGGCATGGTCGGCTTGGTGCTCTTCATCACCTGCGCCAACGTCGCCGGTTTGCTCACCGCCCGAGGCGCGGCGCGCCAGAAGGAAATCAGCGTCCGCCTCTCTCTCGGTGCCAGCCGCTGGCGGCTCATCCGCCAACTGGTCATCGAGTCTTGTTTGTTATCTTCGCTCGGGGCGGTTCTCGGTCTGGCCATCGCCAGTTGGATGAGCAATTCGCTCGTCCACTTCGCTTCCACCAATCAAATTGCCGATGGCCTTTCTGGCGCGCTCGATGGTCCCGTCCTGATCTTTACTGCCGCGCTTGCTCTGATCGCAGGAGTATTCTTCGGCGTTGTACCGGCCCTGAACGCCACTCGTGTCCAGCTCGCCTACACCCTGAAAGAGCAGGGCGGCGCAGTTCTCTCCGCGCACAGTCACGCGCGCCTCCGCCAAGCGCTAGTGATCTCGCAAGTGGCTCTGACGCTTCTTCTCGTGACTGGTGCCTGCGGTTTCGTGCGCAGCCTTTACAATCTCAAAAATGTTGATTTGGGACTCCAAACCGCTCACGTCCTCCAGTTTTCCGTTGCTCCTCAACTGAATGGATATGATGAGCCACGCAGCCTCGCCCTTTACCAACGGCTGGAGGACAGAGTAGCCGCGCTGCCGGGCGTGCAATCCTTGAGCGCAGCTCAGGAACCTCTGCTCGCCGACGACGATCGCGGGTCCAACGTCACCGTCGAAGGTGAACCCACCGAACTCGCCGGCACCCGTGATGTCCTGCGCAACGCGGTGGGCCCCGGCCATTTCTCAAATTTGCGTATTCCCCTCATTCGCGGGCGCGAGTTCACTCGGCAAGACGGGCCAGACAGCCCGAAGGTGGTGATCATCAATGCCACCATGGCCAAGGAATTCTTTCCAAACGGTGATGCCATAGGCCGCCACATGAAGTTCGGCGCCGGAAGCGATCCGATAGACAAGGAGATCGTCGGCATCGTTCAGGACAGCCATCATTCGAACATCAATGAAAAGCCCAAAGCCTTTGTGTACGTTCCCTACCCACAGGAGAAGGGCGTCACTTCGCTCACTTACTACGTCCGCACGGCTGGCGATCCCGTCGCGCTCGCAAACTCTGTCCGCCAGGCCATCGGTGAACTTGATGCCAGCTTGCCCATTTATGACGTGCGTTCCTTCGACGAACAAATCGAATTGCAACTCTCTTCCAGTCGCCTCGTTGCTTTGCTCGCGCTGATCTTCGGCAGTCTCGCTGCTCTCCTTGCCGCCATGGGCATCTACGGGCTTCTCGCTTACACCGTCACCCAGCGCACACGCGAAATCGGCGTCCGCATGGCCCTCGGCGCCGAACCGAAACGCGTGGGCTGGATGATCCTCTCGGACGTCGCCCGCTTGACCGGCATCGGCATCCTTATCGGTATCCCCTTGGCTTATGTCCTCGGCAAACTGATCAATTCCATGCTCTACGACGTGCAAGCCTTCGGGTTCTCCAGCGTCGGAATTTCGCTCTTGGCACTGGCTCTCGTAGCGGCGCTGGCTACATACATCCCCGCCCGCCGCGCCACCCGCATCGACCCCATGGTCGCCCTAAGGTACGAGTGAGCCTGCGATGAACATAGAAGTATTCATATTCTTCCGCATTCTCAATGGTTCTTGCCGAGAGTCGGTCTTGCGGCACAATTCAAATGAACTTGAGGGTGCCCCACCCTTGGTTTGTAAGGGTGGGCTCTTACGCTCTAACGCCACTAGCCTTCTTCTCCCCGTTCCGTCTGTGCCACGTTCATGAACAACTTCCATGGATTCCGATTTCTAGAAAACCTCGCGCGAGATTTGCGTTTTGCCTTCCGCTCACTCACGAGGAATCGAGGTCTTTCCTTCATGGCGATTCTCGCGCTTACCCTGGGCATCGGCGCCACGACAGTCATGTTCAGCGTTATCTATAGTGTTGTTGTCGATGCGCTCCCCTATAAGAATTTCAACCGCTCCGTCGTATTTAGAATTCAAAATCTCGCCAATGTTGGTGGACGGAAAGGACGCGACTTTTTCTTGCCAGACGAGACTCGCGCCTTTCGCGAAGAAAACCATGTGTTCGAGGAAACGATCGCCTACAACGGCATACGCCTCCAGTACGACGACGGAAGATCCACTCGCTATTGGCCGAGGGGTGAAACTGTCACGTCCAACGCTTTCGACTTCCTGGGCGTTCCGCCGCTCCTCGGGCGCACCTTCTCCCGCGAAGACGGGCGCCCAAATGCTCCGCCGGTGTTCGTCATGAACTACCACTTCTGGCAATCGGAATTCGCTGGCGATCCAAAGATTCTCAACACCATCTTCATCCTCGACGGCAAGCCTACAACTCTGGTCGGAATCATGCCTCAGCGGTTCAACGCGTTTAGTGCGAATTTCTGGCTGCCACTGAGTGACCCGCGGAGCGATGCTTCAATTATGGGACGCCTTAAGCCGGGAGTGAGCGTGCAGGCCGCAGGAGTCGATCTCGATGCCATTGCGCACCGCTACCAGAAGGCGAATCCAGGAGGGCCATTTCCACTCCCGCAAAAATTCGTGGTCGTGCCGCAAACTTTTCTCGACAGCCTTATCGGAGGGTTCAAGAAAGTACTATACAGCTTGCTCGCTGCAGTTCTGCTTTTGCTCCTCATCGCCTGCAGCAACGTTGCCAACCTTTTGCTTGCTCGTGCGACCGCGCGTGGAAGGGAAATGGCCATGCGTTCCACGCTGGGCGCTTCCCGCGCTCGCCTCATCCAGCAATTGCTTGCGGAAAGCTTCGTGCTTGCCTCAGCCGCCTCGATCGCTGGTTGCGCATTGGCTTATTTCGGCCTGAAAGTTGTCGTGGCGCTCATCCCGGCCGGAACACTTCCCGAGGAAACCGTAATTCGAATGAATGCGCCCGTCCTTTTGCTCGCCCTGGGCACAACTCTTCTGACGACGATTCTGTGCGGTCTCGCTCCGGCTCTCCACATCCTGCGCGGCGACTTGCAGCCGCGACTCACGGGCAGCGGCAAAGGTGTTGGAGCGACTTTTCGTCACGGCAAATTGCGCGCCGTTCTGGTGATCGGCGAGGTTGCTCTTTCCATCGTCTTGTTGATTGGCGCTGGCCTCTTGATGCGGAGCTTTCTTGTCCTGACTCGTGTAGACCTGGGATTCGATCCCCAAAATGTTCTCTTCTTTCGTCTCTCTCTGCCCAAAGCGTACAACACCGACGTGGATGTCACGCGCCAAAAGAAAAACGCTCTTACCCGGCAAATCCTCGACCGGCTTCGTGCTCTTCCGGGCGTGACCGCCGTTTCCGAATCGAGTGAGGAACCCCCGCTACAGGAGGGGTGGAGCGACACGATCATCCCCGGCAAGCCTCACAAGGAACGCTGGCAGACCACACTGGAGTGCGTTAGCGAGGGCTATTTCCAGATGTTCGGGCTCCCTTTGATTCGCGGCAGATTTTTCTCTGAAAACGATGTGAGCGCTGCTCGCCAGGTTATGGTCGTGAACCAGGCTTTTGTTCGCCAGTATTTTCCGGACGAAGATCCGCTCAGCCGTCGGGTCAAGATGGACGTTCTCGACCGTGTCTTTCTGGATGCGCCGCACAACACTTATTTCGAAATCATTGGCATCGTTCGGGACTACAAGACTCGCAACTTTGACAACCCCGCGTGGGAAGACCTGCCGCAAGCTTTCATTCCCTATAGCGTTCAGGGCTATAGCTGGCGCACGTACATGGCGAGAACGACTTCGGATCCAACGCTGCTATTGAAAACCGTCGGTCAGGAAATGCGGGCAATCGAACCAAGCGCCTGGATCTCAACTTCAGGAACGCTCGAAGGCTCTCTGCGAGAGTTCTACCGTGGACCGCAGTTTGAACTCGTCACCCTGGGCTCTTTCGCCAGCGTTGGCCTTCTGCTCGTCATGATCGGTATCTCCAGCGTGATGGTCTATACCGTCTCCATGCGTACCCACGAAATCGGTATTCGCATGGCTCTCGGCGCACAGCAGAACAATATATTGAGTATGGTACTCACAACGGGACTCTTCCTCATCGCAGGCGGCGTCGCAATCGGCCTTTTGGTCAGCTATGCCGTTACACGTCTCCTGGCCAGCGAAATTTCTGGGATCTCTGTCACCGATCCGTGGACATTTGGGACGGTTGCGGCCCTTGTTACAGCGGTCGGACTTGCCGCGTGCTATCTCCCCGCCCGCCGCTCCACCAGCATCGATCCCATGATCGCTTTGCGGTACGAATGAAGGAAACCATGACCAAGGACATCCAACGCGAAACACAACCAGCCAAAGAGCAGGACCTCGACTCCCGCGGGCCTTCCGCGCTCGATGTGCTGCTGCAGGATCTCCGCTACACCATTCGCACGCTGCTCAAGGATCGCGCCTTCACTTTGATCGCCATCCTGATTCTCGCCCTCGGCATCGGAGCGAACATCGCCGTCTTCAGCGTGGTCAACACCATCCTCCTCCGCCCGCTGCCATTTCCCGACTCACATCAATTGACCTGGATCACCGCCAACCACGGTGTCGGCGGCCTCTCCGCGGTCACCTACAATGTTGCCTCGTACGAGGAACTCCGCCGCCACAATCAATCGTTTCAGGAAATTACTTCGTTCATGCCCTTTTGGGGCGACTCCGCTTTCAACATGACCGGGCGCGGCGAGCCGCAGCACATTCAGGCCGTCATGGTCGCGGACAATTTCTTTCAGACACTAGGTGTGATGCCGGTTCAAGGCCGTGATTTTCTCCCTGCGGAATGCGTAAAGGGCGGTCCGCCTGCCGTTCTTCTCACCCACGCGTTCTGGCAGCAACTCGGTGCGAATCCCTCCATCGTCGGTCAAACTCTCACTCTCAATAACCATGCGGCGACGGTCGTCGGCGTGCTTCCCGTCTCTTTCGATTTTCCCTCTGTTTTCTGGCCCGGCCTTAAGACCGATGTTTTTATTCCGGGAATCATGGATGACATGCGCAATTGGGGAAACACCTTGGTGATGTTTGGCCGCCTCAAGCCCGGCATCTCCGTGGCACAGGCGCAAGCAGAAGCCAACGTCTTGTTCCCACAATTCAGAGCGGCGCATCCCGAGTGGTTTATGGAGTACACCGGTGACATGTCATCGCTCAAGGACTACGTCACCGGCAAATTGCGCCGTTCGTTGGTTGTCCTCTGGGGCGCGGTCGCTCTCATCCTCCTCATCGTGTGTGTGAATCTCTCGAATCTTCTGCTGGCGCGCCTGGCTTCGCGAGGCAGGGAATTCGCCATGCGCATGGCCCTCGGCGCAAGCCGGGGCAGGCTCGTCCGCCAACTTCTTACGGAAAGCCTGGTGCTTTCCGGCGCGGGCGGGATTCTCGGCGTCGGGCTGGCTCTCGCGGTCACCACATATCTCGCGCATCAGGGTTCGATCGTGCTCCCCTTGCTCAGCAGCTTGCGTGTCGACGGCGCGGCCCTTGCCTGGACCTTGCTCATCACTCTTGCCGTGGGATTTCTCTTCGGTCTTGCGCCCGGCCTCATCCTCTCCCGCGACAATGTGCAGGAAGCTCTCAAACACGCCGGACGTGGACTCAGCGAAGGCAGAAAACACGATCGCATGCGCTCCGTCATGGTCGTTTCAGAAGTGGCGCTCGCTTGTGTTCTGCTGGTCGGCGCGGGCTTGCTGCTGCGCAGCTTTCTCCGTGTCCTTGACGTTGACCTCGGCTTTCAGCCCAGCCACGCCGCGGCTCTCACCATTGATTATGACGACGGAGACAGTGCCGTGAAGCGTGGCGCAATCCTCCAGGAAATCTTGCGGCAAGTGAAGGAGCTTCCCGGCATCGAATCCGCCGGCATCGCCGACATGTTGCCTCTCGATCGCAACCGCAGTTGGGGACTCTACGCTGTTGGGCGCGACTATCCCAAAGACGCTCAACTGGGCGCCATCGTCCGCATCGTCACCCCAGGCTACCTCGATGCTATGGGCATCCGCTTGCTCTCAGGCCGTGACTTCTCCTGGCAAGATTCCTCGAACTCTGCGCCTGTCGTAATCGTCAATGAAACTGCGGCTCGCCGTCATTGGCCCGGCCAGAGTCCCCTCGGCCGGCGCGCGCTCGGCATGGGCAAATACCCTGCTCAGGTTATCGGTGTAGTTTCCGACGTTCGCGTAACCAGCCTCGAAGGGTCAACCGGCTCGGAGATGTATCTTCCCGCGACCCAGGCAGGCCCTGAAGGTGCCGAACTGGTGGTTCGCTCAAAGCTTCCGCCCGACGTGCTCACGCCTACCGTGATCGGCACACTTCGCAAGCTCAATCCCGCGCAGCCCGCCACCGTCTTCCGGCCTGTTCAAACTCTCGTCGATCACTCCGTTTCGCCTCGTCGCTTTTTCGTGCTGCTGGTTGCGGTTTTCGCCGGTCTCGGTCTGGTTCTTGCAGCTCTCGGCATTTATGGCGTCATTTCCTATTCCGTCTCGCGGCAAACACAGGAGATTGGCGTGCGCATGGCCCTCGGTGCTACCCCCGCGCGAGTCCAATTGAGTGTGCTCGCGAGGACGCTGCGCCTCGCCCTCCTCGGCGTCACCATCGGCTGCGTCGCTTCTTTTGCCGCCTCCAAAGGCATTGCCTCGCTTCTTTTTAAGACCGAGCCCTCCGACCCGGGAACTTTTCTCGCTGTTTTGAGTCTTCTACTGGTAGTAGCGGGATTGGCCGGCTACCTGCCAGCTCTTCGCGCCACGCGCATCGACCCTATGAATGCTTTACGGTGTGAGTGAGCATCACCACGACAATGGAACTCCAAGCTCGTCCAAACTCCGCTCCAAACGCTTGCCAGGGATGGCACGTCGGGACAGCGCCGTCGTATTTCACGATTTCTTTTTCCTGTGGTCTTCCCACACAGCCCATGCTAACCTCGTGTGGCCATCACACAGGAGGCCTAATGGCTGATTCCAAACTCGATCTTCTCCAGGGCACCTTGGACCTCATGGTCTTGCGCACCCTCGAAGCGATGGGACCGCTGCACGGCTACGGCATCGCCCGCCGTATTGAGCAGGTCAGCGACAACCAGGTTCTCCTAAACCAGGGCACTATCTATGCTTCGCTCGTGCGCCTCCAGCAGCGTGGCTGGATCTCCGCCGAATGGGGCACTTCCGACAACAATCGCCGGGCCAAGTTTTATTGCATAACCAACCGGGGCCGCAGGCAGCTCACCGAAGATACCGCCTACTGGCAAAGGCTTTCGATGGTGATGAGCCGCGTGCTGGCCATGGCGCAGGAGGAGGGCAAATCATGAGCGTTTCATTCGGTTTTCTCACCACCCTCACCAAACTTCTGCCCGGGGTTGGCGTCTATGAATTAGTACCCTGTGATGTCAGCCGAGTGGGGGCCACCAGGATTCACATGTCTCGTGACAAAAGCAATGGTATGGTACTGGGCCTTCTCCAAGTCATGCGCCCAATGCCGCTGGTTGCGGTCGCGCTTGCCGCTATCGGGGAAGTTTTATCAAGGAACTTATCCGCAGCCACTTCCGTACGTCTACTATGTGGAATCGGTCTGCCGGATCCCGTGTCCTTTCTTCTCTTGCCGGGGTTCCTGCTAAGCGTAGCTCTTCTAGCAAGTTACGTCCCGGTTCGCCAAGCCACGCATGTTAACCCCATGCTTGCCTTGCGGCACGAGTGGGTATAAAAAGAAGCCATGGATATCCAACGCCCATCGAACGCCAGAGCCAAGAAGATCCGCCGCATCATCTATGTCGCGCTTGCCATCGTTTCGCTGGCAGGCGTCTCCTATGGAGTCTCGCGCCTGCGCCCTGCCGCTCCCGCCGTCGACAAAGCCACCGTGTGGACCGACGACGTGAAGCGCGGCCCCATGCTCATCGAAGTCCACGGTCTCGGAACCCTGGTTCCCGAGGACATCCGCTGGATCCCTGCGCAGACCGATTCCCGCGTGGACCGCATTGTCATTCATGCCGGCACCACAGCCGCCGTGCAGCCCAACAGCGTGATTCTGGAACTCTCGAATCCGGAGTTGCAACGCGACCTCCTGGACGCTGAATACCAGCTTAAAGGCGCGCAAGCGGACTACGCGAACCTCAAAGTACAGGTGGGTAGTGATCTCCTGAATCAGAAGGCCAACACCGCCCAAGTCCGCAGCGACTACGAACAGGCCAAGATCCAGCACGAAGTGGACGACAAACTCCGCGCCGAAGGGCTCACCTCCGAACTCACCGCTCAGTTGTCCAAGGTGAAAATGGAGCAGCTCGCGATTCGCCTCAAACTCGAGGAAGACCGCACCGCCAATGCTGTCGACACCGCAACGGCCCGCTTGTTGGTGCAACAGGCTAAGGTCGACCAGCAGCGCGCTCTCTACGATCTCAAGAAGAGTCAAGCGGATGGTCTCCATGTTCGCGCCGGCATCCAGGGCGTTTTGCAACTCGTCCCGGTTGAGGTTGGCCAGCATGTGACCCCCGGCACCAATCTTGCCCGCGTTGCCGACCCTAAACACCTCAAAGCCGAAATCAAGATCGCCGAAACGCAAGCCAATGTTGTGGCCATCGGCCAGCTAGCGGCCATTGACACCAGAAATGGCGTTGTGAAAGGCCACGTCTCCCGCATTGACCCCTCCGTGCTGAACGGCACCGTCACCGTGGATGTGTCCATTACCGACGCGCTTCCCCCGGGCGCCCGCCCTGACCTCAGCGTCGATGGCACCATCGAAATCGAAAATTTGAAGGATGTCCTTTACGTTGGCAGGCCTGTTCACGGCCAGACCGGCAGCACCATCGGCTTGTTCAAGTTGGTGGGTGATGGCTCGGAAGCCGAGCGCGTCACCGTCTCTCTGGGCAAGAGTTCCGTCAACACCGTGGAAATCCTGCAGGGTTTGAAAGTCGGCGACAAAGTCGTTCTGTCCGACATGTCCAATTGGGATGCTTTTCCCCGTATTCGTTTGCGCTAGTGAAATTTCAGTTTGGAGGCTGTTCCGATGACTTCAGCAAATGGCTCGCTCATCAAGATGGCAGGCGTCAGCAAAATCTTCTTCACCGAGGACCTCGAGACGCACGCCTTGTCGGCTATCGATCTGGAAATCAATAAAGGGGAATACCTGGCCATTGCCGGCCCTTCCGGCTGCGGCAAATCCACCTTGCTCGCCATCCTCGGCCTCCTCGATTCGCCCACCGAAGGGACTTACACGCTGAACGGCCAGGCCGTATCCAGCTTGAAGCTCGGCGACCGCTCGCGCATCCGCAACCGCGAAATCGGCTTCATTTTCCAGGCCTTCAACTTGATTGGTGATCTCACCGTCCAGGAAAACGTCGAACTGCCGCTCACCTACCGCGGCATGGCCTCCTCCGAACGCAAGGAAAAAGTGCAAGCCGCTTTGCAGCGCGTCGAAATGGCGCATCGCTCCAAGCACTATCCCGCGCAGCTTTCCGGAGGTCAGCAACAGCGCGTCGCCGTCGCCCGCGCCCTCGTCGGTGATCCCTTGATCCTGCTGGCCGATGAGCCTACCGGAAACTTGGACTCGAAAAACGGCGACGCCGTTATGGATCTCCTCAGCGAACTCCATCAGAACGGCGCCACCATCTGTATCGTCACGCACGATCCGCGCTACGCCCATCGCGCGCAACGCTCTCTTCACCTTTACGATGGTCGGGTTGTGCAACAGCCAGAGCCCGTGTCCTGAAAAACTGTTTCTGGTCGCGCACCAGAAATAACTTCAAACGATTAGCGCCTCGCAGCACATCCGACACTCCGTGTCGCTTCTCCCTCAAATTGTAGGGGACGGGCCTGCTTGCGCAGGCAAGCTTGTTACCCTGAGCGAATCCGACCGAAGGTCCCGATCCGGTCGGGATCGCAGATTCCGACCCTGTCGGAAAGCGCCCCGCCCGTTCGGCTTGCCCGCCAGTGCGGAACGCAAGATTTGGCAACTGTATTGAGACGTTGCGCTGGTGTCCTGAGTTGTAAATCACTGAAAAACGAACGTGTCATTCCGAGCCCGCCGCGGCGGGAGGAATCTGCTTTTCGCTCAGACGCTAGCTAAGGACACACGTGCGCCCTGTGCGGGCCCCAGTTCGTCTGTGATTTCTTCTAACCAATCCATATCTCTGTATCTCCTACAAATTGCTAGAACCATTTCTGCCCCTTAAGGAAATGGTCTGCCAAGCCGACTTGTAAGTACTTATTCCTGTTTAGATTAGACACAATCCCAAAACTATCTTCTGGCCATTGTCTTGCTCTCGATTCATGCTGAGCCAATCACAAATCGAGCTCTGGTGTGTCGAAATTTAGCGGGGGCTAAATAACTCAGTTGGAGGCTATCACCCAGAATGAGTTGCGATACATCTCTTGCGATCTGGTGTGATCGCGTCTTCAGCTGAGAAATCGGATTTGGTGGGGTTCTAAAAGTACTTGTGGAAAGGGGTGGATCAAGTTATGCGTAAATCTCTTTTAGCGTCAGTTTTTACTCTTCTTTTGCTTTGCTGCACTTCACAGATGCTCGGACAGTCCTCCACGGGCTCCATTGTTGGAACGGTCATAGATAGCCAGGGCTTGCCGATCGATGGCGCCACAGTTACTCTCACCAACGTCGGCACCAACTTCGGCTACACATCTACAACTGGGTCAAACGGCGGGTACCAATTTCAGAGCATTGACAACGGATATTACCGGGTATCCGTGACGAAAGGCGGTTTCAAGGCAGGCGTGGTTAACAACGTCAAGCTAGACGCTGCCACACAGTATTCGGTGCCGCCCATAACTCTCGAAGTTGGCGCGACGACCGAATCAGTGACCGTGGAAGCCGGGGCGGAAATCGTGAACACCACGAGTGCCGAGGTTACCAACACCGTGGAAAAGGCCCAAATCGACAGCCTGCCGATTCTAAACAGGAATCCGCTCGCTCTCCTCAGTTTAGAGGCCGGAGTCGCGAATAGCGGTCCAAACGGCGCGATTTCGACGACCATCAACGGCCAGCGCACTTCTTTTTCCAACCTCACCATTGACGGTATCAACGTGCAGGACAATTTCATTCGCGAGAATGCCTTGGATTTTTCGCCCAACTTGCCCTTTAACAGCCAGGCCCAGGAATTCACCATCGTGAACCAGAACGCTGGCGTCGAAAACGGCGGCGGTGCCTCGCAAGTCAGCATTGTGACGCCAAAGGGAACAAATAATTTTCACGGTGAAGGTTTCTGGTATTACCGCTCGAATGCCTGGGCGGCCAACAACTGGTTCAATGATGCCAGCGGGATACCGAAACCAGGACTATTACAGAATCAAGGTGGTGGCAATCTCGGCGGGCCGGTCATAAAGAACAAACTTTTCATTTATGGGTATTACGAACTGCTGCGCTTGCGCCAGCAGACCCCAAACAATACAACCATTCTCAGCCCGGCCATCCAGGCAGGCCTGGCTGCGGCAACCCCCACGCTCCCGTTTACCTATCAACCTGTAGATCAAACCACCGGACAGCCGTCGGGGCCTCCGCAGACTGTTGATTTGCTGGCCAAATATCCGTCGTTTTCGCCAGACCCCGCCACCATGGCAATCTTGCTGGGTATTCCAAAGACTTCAAACAACGCTCGCGTTGGGGACGGCGTAAATCTGCTCGGCTATCAGTTTAATGCGCGTTCGAACAACACCCTGGACAACTATGGCTTCCGCGGAGACTACAATCTGAACAGTCACAACACCATCACAGCTACCTACCAGTGGAACCGGCAAATTGTGGATAGACCGGATATTGACACTTCTTTCGACAAGATTCCCATTGTTTCCAACAGCGATACAACTCACTTTCTTTCCACGGCCTGGCGCTGGAACTCGGGCGCAAACATCACAAATGAAGTTCGTTTTGGATTTAACCTGGCTCCCGCCACTTTTGCGTCGACGCAAAATTTCGCTAAGCCCGGATACCTACTGGCGGGCTTCTCAACAACGCTCCCGACGCCCGATTTTGAGCCGCAAGGCCGCAACACCCATACTTGGGTATGGAAAGACAATGCCAACTGGGTGCACGGCAATCACGTCATCGCCTTCGGTGGGCAAGTACAGCGTGTTACCATCTTTGCGTACAATAACTTCGGTGTTACGCCGACGTACTCGTTAGGCATTAACGGGGCTAATGCCCCCGCCCAAACAGATTTTAATGCCGGCACCACCACGATAAGCAGCACCGCTTTCGCCAATGCTACTGCGCTGCTCGCCAGCGCTGCCGGGGCAGTAAGCGCCGTAAGTCAAACGTTCAATGTCACCAGTCAGACTTCGGGATTCGTTCAAGGAGCAGGCAACGACCGCAATTATCGACAGAACAACTGGTCGCTCTATCTTGGCGATAGTTGGAGACTGAGCCGCAAATTGACCTTTAGTTATGGCGTCCGATGGGAATACTACACTCCGGTGGACGAGAAAAACGGTTTGGTTCTTCTTCCTGTCATCCCCGCGGGGCAAACCGTACAACAGACACTGCTCACCAATGCCACCGTCGATTTCGCGGGCGGTCCCAGCAAGCGTCCACTCTATAACCCCGACAAGAAGCAATTTGCTCCCAATGTTGGACTGGCGTGGGATCCCTTCGGAAATGGGAGGACTGCCGTCCGCGCTGGATTCAGCATGAACTATGTGAACGACGCTTTCTTCACCGCCGCGGCCAATGCCGCGGCCGGCAATTCCGGCCTGAGCTCCAGTCCGGCCGCGTTCGGCCTTTCTGGATTGACAGTAAGTGGCTTGAATGGACAAGGGTTTACTCCTCCAAAGTTTCAGGTACCCGTCGATTTCCAGACCAACGCCGATAACTTGGGAGTTGGAAGCGTGGCGGGGTACGCAATTGATCCCCACATACGAACTCCCTACGTTGAACAATGGAACCTGAGCATCCAGCGGGATATCGGGTGGAATACCTCACTTACAGTCAGCTACATTGGGAACCACGGAGTCGGTTTGTTCCGTGCTATCGACGTCAACCAACTGGATTTCACCAAGAATGGATTCTTGGCTGACTTCAACCGCGCGCGCAACAACGGCTTTTTGGCGCAAGCCACTCCGGCGAACGCCCCAGGGTGCGGCCCTGTCGGCTCGGCGAATCAATGTGGAATATTTAATCCTCTTTTCAATTCGGCCATCGCGGGAAGTCAGCAACTTACAGTCTTCCCGAATCTGTTCGCCACCGGCGGCATTGATCAGACCAATGCGTTCTTTCAGCCTCAATTTGTGAACCTGATTGAGTTAGGCCAACTTGGAGCGCTTGAAGCTGATTACCATGCTCAGGAATGGGATACAGGCAATAACCCGTTACCTGGATTTAATGACCCCGTGACACTTTTCCCAAACCCCTTCATTATGGGTGGCGACTTGCTAAAAAACAGCTCGTTCTCCACATACAACGCAGGAGTAGTCGAAGTCCGCCGCCGCCTCAATCGTGGACTTTATTTCCAGGCGAACTATGTGTACAGCAAAGTGCTGACAGATTACAGTACCGGAACAAACGCAGACCAGGTGCGCTTCCAGCCCTACCTGGACAACGCACGGCCGGGTTTGGAGAAGGGGCGGGCAGCGTTTGATATCACCCATGCTTTCAAGGCCAACTTTACCTATGACGTGCCAATCGGCGAGGGCCACAAACTTTTCTCAGCGAAAAGCAGGGCGCTCGGCCTGCTCGTCAATGGCTGGCAAACCGCGTCCGTCTTTACTTGGCAGAGTGGAAATCCGTATTCCATTCTTTCGCAATGGCCTTCCTTCAACAGAGGTGGCTCACGTTCCGCGCGGGATACTGCCATTGCCACTCTCACTCATGGTCAAATCAGCGGTGATCTTGGCGTGTTTGTGCAGCCGGGCGGCATCGTTTACGGGATCAATCCAAAGCTCATTAGTCCTGACGGTACCGGCATTCCCAGCCAGGCCCAGTTGAGCTGCATGCCTGCCGTTACGGGTGGATTCTGTGATCCACAGCCGGGCCAGGTCGGCAACCTGCAACTGAATGCTTTCAACGGTCCCGCTTACTTTGACTGGGATCTTTCCGCGAGGAAAGACTTTGCGGTTACTGAGAAACTAAAGCTGACCTTCCGTACGGAAGCGTTCAATGTCTTGAATCACCCTGTCTTTTTCATGGGCGATCAGAACATTAACAGCACGCAATTTGGCCAAAGCACCAGCACGGTGTCGCAGGCGCGCATCCTTCAGATGTCGCTGCAGCTCAAATTCTAATCCGTGTTTGAACGACACGGCACGATCGAATAGCTTTCCGGGCATCCTTAGTTGACTTAAGGATGCTCGGTTCCATCTTGGCCAAACAGATTTGAATGCTCGCCAATCCACTCTTGAGGAGGCATCCAGCAAAGGTGGAGCGCCGCCGCAATGGACCGACGCGCCTGGCAATCGCGGGAATGCCTATTTCACTAGCTAGTTGGACGAGGATTGGGGATCGAAGACCACAGAGATTTCCATCGTAGTCTCCGCACTTCCCGGCGTGAACTTCCACTGGCTTACAGATTTTTGCGCGCTTTCCGCCAGAATGGGGTTGCCGCCAATGACTTCTGTATCCCTCACGGAGCCATCCGGCTTGACAAATACCTTGAGCTTCACGGTTCCACCGATACCCTTACTTTTGAGAATCGCGGGGTACTGCACCGCCGCCTTCTTGACTATTTTGCGCGCATTGTCCTGGGCATATCCAGGTGCGGAGCAGGTAACTAAAAACAAAGACAAGCAAAAGGCTCCCAGGGAGTTTTTGTAAGCGTGCAGTCTGGCCATGTTTTTCTCTTGAAGGTCTCGGATGGTGCGAGGCTTGGGGTGCGAACACCCCGAATCGCACAGCTATACCTATCTGCGTAAATAAGCTGCAGGTTTTTGCCCATTGCCTCACTCCATTGATACTGGCTTTCGAGAGAGTAAACCTTTTTCTTCTCCACTCATATCTTGCTGACAATAAATGGCTTAAGCACGACTTGCGAGATTCGAGTTTCTTCGCCTAGTGGAAAGAAACCCTTCCGTAAGCAGCCATCTCATCACCTCGTTGCAGATTGAGAATGGAATCCCTAAGCTGTCGTCCCCCACCTGAGACGCTTGGCAGGTTCCGCTCTCCTCAGTCGCTGGAGCAACTGCCTCTAGCCCATTCCCACTCCTCTTCCTCAACGGTTGAGTACTTGCTTCTCGGACAACCGCCTGCACCCGCCTCGCGATTGCTTGACTGACAGAAGAGGCGGCAATAAACTCCCCCCAGCCATGCTGGCAAGAAGGCTGTACGTGGGGTCGCCTCTCGTTTTTTGCACACTGGCAACAGTGTCGCTGCACGTCCTTGGGCTGGCGATATTAGGAACGCGGCCCCCAGGTCCGGCCCTTTCCCAGATTTTTCAGACCATCTGCGCGTTTCTCGCGGGGCTGGCCTGCCTCCAGGCCGGTTTTCGAAGCTCCGCATTCGCTCGATCCTTTTGGCGTCTTTCTGCCGCGGGCTATTTTCTATGGAGCGTTGCCCAGGCCCTCGGAACTTACAATTTGTTTTTTGCCCAAGTGGCTCCCCAGGCCGCCGGACCCGGTGCCGTACTCTATTTTTTTTCCTTTACGCCGATGTTTGCCTCGTTGTTCCTGTCTCCCGCCGCTGGGGACCAGGACCGCCGCTGGGAAACCTACCTCGACTTTCTACAGATCCTCATTGTAAGCGGCACTATCTATCTGCTCTTTCTTTACGTTCCCTGGTGGCGGCTGAGTGAACAGGAGTGGGTCTCCCGGCGCGCGACCACGGCCAATCTCAGAAATTTCCTGCTCTGTGTTGGTTTCGCCCTGCGCGCCTTGACCACTCGTTCCAAACGCCAACGCGAACTCTACATCCGCGTGGGGGCGCCCATGGCGCTCTATTCCCTCGGCTTTTGGCTCGGGAAACGGGGCATCTCTTTCTGGGCTGTTCGCCTCGGAAGCTGGTTCGACCTGGGCTGGACGCTGCCCTTTCTGCTGACGGTGATCCTGGCCGTAAGCTGGCAGGAGGATCCATCCGAAAAGGAATCCGCAAAGCCCTTAGGTTTCGTTCCCATCATCCTGGCCTTTCTGCTGACTCTGTCCCTGCCGGCTGTGGCTTCTGGTCTTCTGGTTTTTCGCGGCTATGTATCCACTCCTGAGGTTTTCCTGATTTCCGGCGCGGCCGCGCTGGTTGTGATTTGCTTCTTCGCCAGGTTGATCCTGACGCAGTACCGCCAGAATAAGACCCTCGAACGGCTGCAGAGTTCCGAAGCCAAGATTTTGGAATGGAAGAATCGCTATGAAGCCGCTGTACTTGCCAGCGGGCAGATTATTTATGACTGGTCTCCCCGCACCAACCGGGTCACCTTTGGCGGCAATTTTGAAAACATGCTTGGTTATTCGACCGATGAAATCGGCGGCAACAACCGCTGGCGGGAATTGATCCATCACGATGATCTCGCGCGATACAAAAAAGAAATGAACCGCGTGCTCGCCATCGGCACGGAGGCCCTGCACATCGAATATCGCGTGCACCGGAAAAACGGCCGCTATCTGACCATCAAGGATGACGGTCATTTCCTGCTCGACGAATCGGGAAAGGTCGAGCACATGGTTGGCTTCATCACCGATATCAGCGAACAGCGCTTGCTGGAAGAGCAGCTTCGTCAGTCGCAAAAAATGGAAGCGGTTGGCCGTCTGGCCGGCGGCCTGGCGCACGACTTCAATAATCTCCTTACCGTCATTAAGGGTTACAGCCGCATGGTTTTGGACGAGCCGCGCCGCAAACGCGAAGAGGAGAACTTCCGCGAAATCGTTACGCACATCGATTCCGCCGCGGATCGCGCGGCTGCCCTTACCCGCCACTTGCTGGCGTTCAGCCGCAAGCAGGTTTTGCAGCCCAAAGTGATCGACCTCAACGCGCTCATGGTCAACCTGGACAAAATGTTGCGCCGGCTGATCGGCGAAGACATTGCGATTGTGACCGTGGCCGCTCCGAATCTTGGCTCCGTGAAAGCTGATCCTGGCCAGATCGAACTGGTCATCATGAATCTGGTCGTGAACGCGCGTGACGCCATGCCCAAAGGCGGCAAGTTGACTCTGGAAACCGCCAACATCGAACTGGACGCAGAATACGCTCGCGACCATGATGGCGTGCAACCCGGGCGCTACGTGATGCTCGCCGTGAGCGATACCGGCGCGGGAATGGATGCGCAGACGCTAGCGCTTATCTTCGAGCCGTTTTTCACCACCAAAGAACTCGGCCGCGGAACCGGGCTGGGCCTTTCCACCGTTTATGGAATCGTCAAGCAGAGCGGCGGGCACATCTGGGTCTACAGCGAGCCAGGGCGGGGAACCACGTTTAAGATTTACCTTGCGAGGGTGGATGAAGCTGCTGAGCACCTCCCGAAATTGAAGGTATCGGCGAATGTGGTTCGCGGGACCGAAACGATTTTGCTGGTCGAGGATAACGAGCAAGTTCGGGAATTGACGCATTCCGTGTTGGCCGGCAGCGGATACTCCGTGCTGGTGGCGGAAAATGGGCCGACGGTCGCGAAAATTTGCGCGCAGCACAAAGAGGGCGTCGATCTGCTGCTGACGGACGTGGTGATGCCCGGCGTCAGCGGACGCGAAGTCGCCAAGCAGGTCACGGCGCGGTGGCCGGGCGTCAAGGTGCTGTTTATGTCGGGGTACACGGAAAATTCCATCATCCACCACGGCGTGCTTGATGACGGCACTTTTTTTCTTGCAAAGCCGTTCACTCCTTCCGCGCTGACCAACAAAGTGCGCGAAGTGCTAGACCACGGCGCCCGGACGCTGTAATTCCATGGCGACACCAAATCAAAAACTGGAAGAAGTGCAGGAGCGGCTTGCGGAATTGTACGGGCCGCTGAAGGCGGCGGGGCCGAGCGATCCTTACGAAATGATTGTGTACTTGAACTGCGGGTATCCGGCGACGGATGTGAAGTGCGCGAAAGGCTTTGACGCGTTGAAGCGCGAAGTGGGCGTGAGTCCCAAAGAGATTCTGGCGGCGCCGAAAGCGAAGCTGGCGAAAGTGACGAGTCCCGGAGGAATGATGCCGGAGTTGCGCGCGGAACGATTGAAGGAAATCGCCCGCCGGGTGAAGGAAAAGTTCGGCGGCGATTTGACGGCCGTGCTGAAGAAATGGATGCAGGTGGAGAAAAAAGAGCAGGGCAAGGGCCTTCGCGGCGCGAAAAAAGCGCTTCAGGAATTTCCGGTGATTGGCGAGCCCAGCGCGGAGAAAATCCTGCTGTTTGCGAAGTTGGCGCCGGTGGCGGCGGTGCCGTCGGCCCATCTGCACGTGCCGATCCGGATTTTCTTTGGCGAAGAAGGAAAGAATTACGCCGCGGATTACCGCAAGGCGCGAGAAGTCTTGAGCGCCGGGCTGCCCGAGACGTTTGAGGCGCGCCAGCGCATGTACCTCCTCCTGAAAAAGCATGGCCAGGAAATCTGCAAGCGGTCTACCCCGAAGTGCGAGATTTGCCCCCTGACGGCGCAGTGCGCCTACCTTCAAGCGAAAGCTGCGGACAGAAATACGGTTTGAAACACATCGGAACTTCCGCAGTTCCCGTAAGCAATCCTTGATGCCGACTTCGCAGCTGAACGTCGGAAAGCTGGGAGGGGGTACCCCCCATTCCCACATGAATTTGAAAACAAAAGGCTTGCAAAATGCATTCCCGTAAGTGCATGAAAAGAAAGGGTCGATTTTCTTCACGATGCGAATGGGGTGAGTTCCAAAATGGGACTGGGATGGAGTGTGGTTGGTAGGGATCGAGCGGCGGGGAAAATGGAGAGGTCGGGGCGTTCCGTAACCCCATCCGGAATGCAAAGAGCGCATGCTCATGGCGGCAACTTCGGGAAAAGACTACCATAGGCGTACCCTATGTGTCAACTATTTTGTTAGATAGCATTCGAATGGATTCGTAAGGCGTTGAAAAGTCCCGGTTTAAGCCACCGGGATCCAAATAGCGGATTTGCACGTTGCGCGTTTGAAAGTCTGAAAAGTCAAAAACCCCAAACGCCCCGACCGGGTCGGGGTAGACGCCACCGGCGTGGTGGGGCACCCAAATTCGTTCTTAGGATTTATCGTCCGGGCCACCCGTCCACCTTTTGAAAATCACAAAGAGTGCGCCACCCCGGCACTCGGCAATGTCGGGCTTCGGTTGCATTTGGGGCTATTCGCTCTATATTGAAACCATGGACATAGTCACTCCTGCAGTCAGAAGTAGAATGATGGCCGCCGTGAAAAGTAAGAATACCTCGCTTGAAAAGATAGTTTTTTCTGCCTTGCAAAAGCGTGGCGTCCGATTCAGCAAGCATTACAAACAGCTGCCCGGGGCACCTGATATTGCATTTCCGCGGGCCAAGAAAGCAATCTTCATCGATAGCGATTTCTGGCACGGATACAGATACCCATCTTGGAAAGGTAGGATCAGATCCAGGTTCTGGAGGGAGAAAATAGAGAATAACAGGCTTCGTGATAGAAGGAATATCCGCAAGCTGCGAAGACTAGGCTGGAGGGTGATGCGGGTTTGGGAGCACAACGTCAAAAGGAGTCCCGCGGCGACATTCCAGAAGATCTATCGCTTTATTTTATCCTGACCGAATTTGGCGACGTGAGCCTTTATGCTCATCGCGATGATCTGCCCAAGTCTCACGGGCACTGCATTGCCAATGTGTTGTGCCACCGTTGAAACGTTCAATTTGCCTGCGTCTTGGAATTGATAATAGTCGGGGAACGTCTGAAAGCGGGCGGCCTCCCTGAGGGATATGGCTCTATTTTGAGTGGGGTGACCGAATCTGCCGGTTCCGAGTGTGTGACAATGGGTGGTCATTGTTGGAGACGGTTCGTCCCATTTCATTCTTCCGTAGACGGATGACCTGTACGACTGACCCTTTTCCTTTAAGTAGCATTTCGGAAGTAGTTCTCGATTCCAACTTGTTGCGCTTCCGCCATCCTTCGGAGTGGCTATAATCCGTTTCTTGTTCAAGTCACTCAACTTGCTTGCCCGATGCATAATGTCCGACTTACTTGTTTGTCCTTCCCTGATCGGTGGGAGATCTCCTATAGTTTCTCTGACTGTTACAGGGCGGTTGGGATGAGTTTCAGAGACCAGGGAGATCGGACCAAGCAATGACGCAAGCAACACCAGTCTCTTTCTTCGCTGGGGGACGCCATATTTTGATGAATCAACCACCTTGTAAGATACCCGGTATCCGTTTCTCTCTAGCGTTTTAACAAAGCGTTTGAAAATAGGGAATTTTTCTCCGTTCGCCAACTCCGCAACGTTTTCCATTGAGACTATTTCCGGCCGGACTTTTCTGACGAGACGCAGGAAAGAATCCAACGATCTCCATTTTTCATCCGACTTGCTGTACAGAGCCCTGTTCAGGTTTAGTGTCGAGAAGGGAGTACACGGAGCGCAGCCGATCAGAACCTTTGGGAAACTGTTTTCGTAGAGCGCTTTCAGTTCCCGTGGTGTAACTCTGGCAACATCCTTCGGAATAAATTTTGAGTGATTATTCTCTTCGAATCCGTACTTACAAGTCTCGTCAATATCTATTCCTGCCACCACTTGAAAGCCTTCAAGGAAAAAGCCGTGCGAAAGTCCCCCGATTCCAGAGAAAACGTCCACGACCTTGATTTTGGTGGCTATCATCATCGTCATTATAGACGCAAAACAGACGCTTCCCGGAATATCCTTTTTATCCTTTGTTGAATATAAGCATTTTCGGTAGCGTATTCGGAATCACGAATGTGGGATACATGAATCTTTTGCCCTTGCCGCATGAACTGCCGTCAGCACTTTCGACCGCCATTATCCAAAGGGTGGGAATGGCGTCGTTCTTGGCGTTTTCGTATTCCGTGCCACTCAGAGTACCCGTGGAAATGAATCCACCCTCACCCACTGCACGCTCAGCTTTTCTGAACTTGAGATTGATCTGATTTCCGAACTCGCCCGCGACTCTTTCGATTACAGCGCAGATTGTTTTATCGCGCCAGGTATTTTCAGATTTTGTTTTTATAGGTTTTACAAGACGAATGGCTTGAGCGACGGAGATCTTTGCACCCACTTTGCCTTTACCTTCCATGAGAGGCCCGGGGGCCCCGAAGTGAGCGCTCAGTTGCTGCTCGACTTTGGAATACGCTTTGGAATCTTGAGGAGCTATCACATAGTTTGGAAACACTTGTTTGCCCGGCTGCAAAGTGTCCGTCTTGTTGACGTCGAGAACGCCGGGTCGAGTCGTGCGAAGATCGAACGTGAATTCAATTGGAAAGGTTTCCGGGGTATCCTTGTACTGTTCTATGTACTCCCGCAGGTCTTCGTCAGACTGATGAATATCCCTGAAGCGATAGTAGAGATGTCGGGGGATGAAAAGCCTCGTGAAAGATAACGTGTCTTTCCTGTAGCCAAACATCCTGGCGTGCTGATGCATGGTGTCAATCTGCGAAATCTTTGAATCTCTAATGTAGTAGGTAACAAGAAGATCTCGGATTGCGATGCCTCTACCAAGCGTGTTGCCTCCAATGAGAAAATTCAATTCAGGACCATAGGCGATTCCCTGCCTCTTGGTTTTTGCATTTATCACCAGAATTCTTCTGGTTCTTAAGTACGCGATGATCGTTTTTGACAACTCCTCAAGAGGAGGTGCCTTGTCTCCCAGAGTAGCTTTGAGATCTTCATATTCTTGGCGAAGTTCGTTCCAGACCTGTTCGTTAGCACCCTGCATTTTCAGGAGGGTGGTTGTCACGGCTTCAAGGAAGTTGGTGATGCGCTCTCTGGCAAGTGACTGCTCCATGTTTTTCAGGCTCGGGTGGCAGAGAAAGGAATAACCCTTTCCGTGAGCGGGAACGCCGCCATTTTTCTTGATCAGCGCGGCGGAGGAAAGTAGAAAGAAAAGAATCGCGCAGCGTAATCCTCTGGGAATGGGCGTGGAGGGCGCCAGCAATTTGTCCTTCTCGTCCCGCTCAACGGTCCGAATCAAGTGTTGAGAGTTCTGTTCCGGCTCGTCGGTGCCGAAAAAGTACTTTCCGCCAATGTACGACTCGCCGGGCGGTAACAGTGTTATGAAGGAGGGGCGATTTCTAGATTCTGCACTCTGAAGCAAGACGGCCTGCGGCGTGCCTGTAACGCTGACGTAGATGTGACAGGGTATCGTGGGTCTGAGTTTTTCTTGAATCAGCTTATTTATGCTGCTCGGCGCTACTGCGACCGGCGAAAGGGATCTCTTTCTGGTATTGGTGTCGAGAGAAGCTTGGTCTCCTTCATCGTCGAAAATTATGGCCGGGTATAGTTTTGCCTGTACCTTCCTCAGGAACGCAATCACATTCGTAAGGCTGGGCGCTCCTTTTGAGCAGACGATAAGCATGCGACCATCTCCCGCCTCAAGAAAGATTTTTGCGTTGCCGATTTCCTCGTCTAATTCATTATCCTTGGTGTAGACCATGACATTGGGAAGACCGGAGGAAAAATCAAAATGTGTTTGCGTAACCAAGTCGTTTATATTGCTCGTTAGTACGACAACGATCCGGAAGCCGTTGTCGAAAGCCATCGCCGTACTTCCGATCATCGCTCGCGTCTTGCCGCTCTGAATGCGGCCATAAACCAATCCTGTCAGAGCGTGTAAATGGGTCGATGGCGAGAAACCCGAAGGAATTCCTTTCGATTCAGAACCGACGTGGGCAGGAGCAATGTGGTGCTCATAAGCCTCGATCACTTTACGAACTATGTTCTCGGCATTGCTCTTGGCGGCCTTCTCTTGATCCGTATCGAGTCCCAGGGCTTTGAGCGCTGCGGAGAAGTATTGGCCATCTGTTCTGGTCATACCGGAATTATACGTCACCGAGCAGGTATTCCATGCTTTGTTTTGTTTTTTCGGGGCGGACGAAGTCTTCGTCGCTGGCAGCGAGGGAGGTGGCTATGACCTTGGAAGAGGCGCTGCTCCTGCTCGTCGGCGCGATTGTCGTGGTGATGGGGTTGGTGGCGTTTTGGATCGAGCCGCTGGCTGTGCTTGGGGTGTTGGAGCGGCTGACGCCGAACATTGTGTATCGAGTGCGGACTGAGCTGCCTTTGGTGGCGCTGTCGTTCGACGATGGGCCGCACCCGGAGTTCACGCCGCAAGTGCTTGAAATCCTGAAATGGCATGAAGCCAAAGCGACGTTCTTTCTGATTGGCGAGCGGGCTTTGCGGTATCCGGAGGTGGTGGCGCGCATACGGGCTGAGGGACATGAGATCGGCAACCACTACTTCCGAAATGGGGCGACGCTGGGCCACTCCGATGAGGAATTCCTGGGCAATCTGGAGAAGACGGAGAGGGCGATTGGGTGCGAGAGGGAGCCGATCGGGCGATCGGCGTTCCCGGGGGAGAAATTGGCGGTTGGGTCGGAGACGGGGCCGATCGGGAGATCGGCGTTCCCGGAGAGAGGGACTGAAGAGCAGCCAGCAGGAGGAAAAGAACACAGCCAGGAATGGCTGTGCCACGAAGGCTGAAGAGGGGCAGGCTTCCGGGATACAAAAATCGTACTGCGCGGGCTGGAAAAGAACACAGCAGGAATGGCTGTGCTACTAAGGCTTGGGAGCAGGAATGCTGCGGAGAAGAGAAAAGAACACAGCCAGGAATGGCTGTGCTACGGGACTGCTAGGTGTCTTGCTCTTTTCGTTTTGAGCCCGAGGTGAAAGTACAATTGGAAATGGGTGCCGCACTCAAGAATTTTCCACTGGCGCTGGACCACTCCCAGTCTTCAGGTTTGGCGACGAGGTTGGCGCTGACGGGATTCAACTCGATGTAGCAACGGATGCGGTCGAATTCGGCGGGATTTCTAACCCAGTGGTCGAAGGATTCATCCTGCCAAAAGGGCTTTCCGCTGCGGTTCAAGGCGGCGTTGGCATCCCGTGCGGCAACTCCTTTCATGACACCGGTGATTTTCGGCAGGGCAAGGCGAGGCTCCAACAGGACGTGAACATGGTTGGGCATGATCACATAGGCGTGCAATTCGTAGCGGCCAAGCTCCGCGCCGCGCAGGATTGGGTATTCGGTGTAAGCAGCAATTTTGGGGTCGGCCAGCCACCTGGGGCCGAAGGTGCAAGAGTCCAGAGCGGCGTCGAGCAACTTGAATCTCTTGCCAGGGGAATCTTCATTTTCAGTGGCACAGCCATTCCTGGCTGTGCGGGTTGCCCGAATCACGGAAGCAGGCAAGGAGCCATAAAGTCTCCATGTGAGGAAGATGGAACGGCCTTCCGGATGCCAATGGGGAAGATTGCGGCGATAGAAGGCCATGAGGCACCGGGACCATTCTCTGCTGTGGTGATTCTCATTTCAACTGAAAGAGCACAGCCAGGAATGGCTGTGCCACTAAGGCTCAGGAACAGGAATGGCTGCAGAGGAAGAAAAAACAGCACAGCCAAGAATGGCTGTGCCACGAGGAGCTAGGACAGGTACTAGGCGGGGGCGGTTATGAAATGGGTGCAGAAATGGGAAGGGAGCATGGGCGCTTCCTTGACTTGGGGGAGGGGCGACTGAATAATGGTAAAGCATGAGCGTATGCGCCGGAGGCGCTGAAGAGATGTTCCTTGACGTTAAGGAATTGGCCGTCCGCAAGCTGCCCATCCGGAAGACGTATGCGCCGGGCAGCATCGATTTCCATTCGGCGGAGATCAAGCAGGTCGAGCCGCTGGTGGTGGTGGCGACGGCGGAGTTGCTGGAAGGGCAGATTCGCATTGCGGGAAACCTCGAGACGAAGATCGAATTGGTGTGCGCGCGGTGCCTGGAGCCGGTGGTGGAAGAGGTGAGCCGGGGGTTTGACCTGTTTTATGCGCCGTTGCCGAAGGACACCAAGCCCAAAGAGGACCGTTTAAAAGACGACGATACGGAGATTGGATTCTATCAAGGAGAAGGACTCTTCCTGGCGGACGTGATCAAGGAGCAGGTGCTGCTGGCGCTGCCGCTGAAGGTGATTTGCCAGAGCGACTGCCGGGGATTGTGCCCGAGTTGCGGGGCCAACTTGAACCACGAAGAGTGCCGCTGTGAGACCCACGCGACGGACCCGCGAATGGCTCCGCTGGCGCGCCTCAAGCAGGACTGGCTGAAGAAGCAATAGACAATTGTGGATGGCGGGAGAGCGGGGAATTCCGTGTGTTTGTGCGATAGCGCGGGCGACGCCAACGAGTTTCTTGCAGGACGAAGCAAGAAGTAGCGTAGTGGGTCAGTTTGAATTTTTGACCTATTGTGTCACTGATCGAGAAAATTCAAACTGACCCACTACCAGAAGTAGCTTTTAGGGGCGAAAGCCCATACAATCCGCACCAGTCTGAACGTGTGGCCGCAAACGCGGCAGACTGGGCGGAACCGAGGAGTGTTACGATGCCTAATCCAAAACGGCGGCATTCGAAAAGAAGGACGAGCACGAGGCGGGCGAACGATTTCTTGACCAAGCCCGCGTTGGGAAAGTGTCCGAATTGCCACGAAATGAAGCAGCCGCACCAGGCGTGTCCCCACTGCGGCTACTACAAGGGCAAAGCTGTAAAAGCGTCGGCATAAGGTAAACCGTTTCGCTTCGCCTGCGAGCAAAAATCCCATGATCACTATCGCCGTTGACGCCATGGGCGGAGACCATGCGCCCCGCCCCGAGGTCGAAGGCAGCGTGCTGGCCGCGCGGGAGTTTGGGGTGCGGATTTTGCTGGTGGGGCAGCCGCAGGTGGTGCGCGCGGAGCTGGCGAGGCATGCGACGCCAAACCTGCCGATCGAGATCGTGGCGGCGAGCGAAGTAATCACCATGCAGGATCACCCGGCGCAAGCGTTTCGCCGGAAGAAGGACAGTTCGGTGCACGTGGCGGCGCGGCTGGTGCGCGAGGCTAAGGCCGATGGCATGGTCAGCGCGGGGAATACCGGCGCGGTGATGACCGTGGCGAAGTTTCTGCTCGGGACGCTGGAGTCGGTGGACCGCGTCGCGCTGGCGGCGCCGTTTCCGAATGCCCGCGGCGGCGTTTCCGTGCTGCTGGATGTAGGCGCTAACGTGGATTCGAAGCCCGAGCACCTGGTGCAGTTCGCGGTGATGGGCGAAGTGTATTACCGCGCGACGTTTGGCAGCAAGCGGCCGCGGGTGGGCTTGCTCTCCGTCGGCGAAGAAGAGATCAAGGGTAACGAGCTGACGCGCGAGGTATTTACGCGGCTGAAGAAAAGCTCCGTGCACTTCATCGGCAACGTGGAAGGCGGGGATCTTTTTTCGGGCAGCGTGGATGTGATCGTCAGCGACGGCTTTGTGGGCAACATTGCGCTGAAGATTTGCGAAGGCCTGGCGTTTCAGATTTTTGGGTTATTGCGGAAGTCGATCAACAGTTCGTTTTTGTCGCAGGTGGGCGGGGTGCTTTCGAAAGGCGCCTTCAAGACGCTGAGAAAGACGATTGATTACACGGAGTACGGAGGCGCGCCGCTTTTGGGCGTGCGCGGCGTTTGCGTGATCGGGCACGGGCGTTCGAACGCCAATGCCGTGAAGAACGCCATCCGCGTGGCGGCGGGGCTGGCCCGCGCGCGTATGAACGAGAAAATCGAACAAGAGCTGTCGGCCACCGCGGTCATGGCGTGATGGCGCGAGAGAAGGATTAACGATGGGCAAAGTCGCATTTGTGTTTCCGGGACAAGCTTCGCAATACCCGGGCATGGGAAAAGAGCTGGCGGAGAAATATCCGGCGGCGAAAGCGGTTTTTGACGAAGCCGACAAGGCACTGGACTTCTCGATTTCGAAGATGTGCTTTGAGGGCACCGAGGACGAGCTCAAGCAGACGGCCAATACGCAGCCGGCGATTTTGACGGTGTCGGTGGCGGTGCATCGCGTGCTCGCGGAGCGGGGGTTGACGCCGGATTTTGTCGCGGGGCACAGCTTGGGAGAATATTCGGCGCTGGTGGCGGCGGGCGGGCTGAAGTTTGCGGACGCGGTGCAACTGGTGCGCAAGCGCGGCGCGTACATGCAGGAAGCGGTTCCGGCGGGCGTTGGGGCCATGGCCGCGATCATGGGCTTGTCGCACGCGGTGGTGGCCGATGCTTGCAAGCGCGCCGCGGACGGTGAGGTTTGTTCGGCCGCGAACCTGAATTCTCCGGAGCAGACGGTGATTTCCGGGCACGCGGGAGCGGTGAAACGCGCGGTGGAATTGGCTTCGCAGGCGGGAGCGAAGCGGGCTGTGATCCTGGCGGTGTCCGCGCCATTCCATTCGGCGTTGATGCAGCCGATGCAGGAGCGGCTGGAGAAGGATTTGCGCAAGACGGAATTTTCGAATCTGCGAGTGCCGCTGGTGACAAATGTGGATGCGGACACGATTGAGACCGGCGACGAGGCGCGCGAGGCGCTCATCCGGCAGGTGTCCATGCCGGTGCGCTGGGAAGAGTCGGTGCGGCTGCTGATTGATGAAGGCGTGAATACGTTTGTGGAAGTCGGGCCGGGGCGGGTGCTGACGGGATTGCTGCGGCAGATTGAGCGGTCGGTGGCGGCGCTGAATGTCGAGGATGAGAAGAGTTTGGCCGCGACGGTGGAGAAAATAGCGGGAGCGAGGTCGGACGCGGCCTAGAAGAAGTTTTCAGTGGGGAAGATGAGGAAGTAAAGGATAAGACTCTTAAAAACTGGCGTGGGTAGCAGGACGTGGCGATGAGATCCTTCGGCTAACCTCATCGGGTAGCCTCAGGATGACAATGGCACGGTTTGGCGAGGATAGGGCAGGAGCGAGACGCGGCGAATGTTCAGCTTAAAGGATAAAGTGGCGTTGGTGACTGGGGCGTCGCAGGGGATTGGACGCGACACGGCGCTGGCGTTGGCGGAAGCGGGGGCGAAGGTCGCGGTCGCGGCGCGGAATGAAGAGAAGCTCGCGGCGCTGGTGAAGGAGATTGTCGCGCTGGAAGCCGGCCAGGCGCTCGCGGTGAAGATGGACGTGGCGGACGCGGAGCAAGTGAAAGCGGGATTCAAAGCGGTGCTGGAAAAGTTCGGGCGGCTGGATATTTTGGTGAACAACGCAGCGATTACGCGCGACGGCCTGGCGATGCGCATGAAGGCCGATGACTGGGATGCGGTGATTCGAACGAATCTGACCGGCGCGCATCTATGTATCCAGCAGGCTCTACCCACGATGATGCGGGCGCGAGCGGGACGGATTATCAATATCGCTTCGGTGGTCGCGCAGATGGGAAATGCGGGACAGGCGAATTACGTGGCGGCGAAAGCCGGTTTAATTGGATTGACGAAGGCGATTGCGATCGAGATTGCTTCCCGAAATATCACAGTAAACGCGGTCGCGCCGGGATTCATCGAGACGCCGATGACGGATGTGCTGCCGGATAAAGTGAAGGAGGAGTTGAAGACGCGGATTCCGCTGGGGCGCATGGGTTCGGCGCGCGATGTGGCGTCAGCGATTGTTTTTCTGGCCAGCGATGAAGCGTGCTACATCACCGGGCATGTCTTGGACGTGAATGGCGGAATGTATTTCGCGTAGCCTTTGCCTTGACCATGAAGACCCTCAACGCTCTGGAGTTTTCGCACTGATGCCATGGGCACGGCATTGAACTGGACGAACGTAGGTGGCTCAAGTTTCGAGCGGAAGCCAAATTGACTTTCTTGGTTAAGCTCCCTAAAGGGCCGCCGTACAAAGCGGTAGCTTTGGCACGGGAATGTTTCCCGTTTAGTGAGGGCAAGCCATTTGCGGGGGCCGTCGTTTATTTTAGAGAGTGGGGCATCTGGAATAACCTCGATGAAGAGACGGGAATGTGCGCGGTCCTTAGGCTGCGGGCGTCGTATGGAGAGAAGCGAGGCCTTTCAGAGACTCCTGCGCATGTCTTTTCGGAGAAGGAATTCCCTGATGCAAGAGCTTTCTGGACTCTGCCGGTCATTCTCGGATGGGACGCATTCTTGATCCCGGAAAACCCTGACTATTTCGTTTTCAATAGTCACGATGAGGTAGTTTCCTTCATATGTCGAACAAAGGAGCGATACGAACAGCTCCTGGATGCGTTCAAAGACTGGGATCTCGAAAAAGGGGATTGGTACTTCCATTGAGGCAAACACTTGGCCGCGAAAGTTGACCTTGGGGGGCGGGGTAAATAGAATGGGCAGGTTGTCCAAATAGGCCCAAACGAGCGAATTTGGCGCGGCTGTACTCCGCGCGCGAAGTGCAGGCAAATAGCCTGGCAAGAAGACGAATGTCGAAAGATAGGCGATTAACGATCGCGGAGGAACAGGAATGGCCAGCGTAGAAGAACGCGTAAAGCAGATTATCGTCGAACAGCTCGGCGTGGACGAGGCGGAAGTGACGCCCACGGCGTCGTTTGTGGACGACCTGGGGGCGGATTCGCTCGACCAGGTGGAATTGGTGATGGCGTTTGAGGAAGCGTTCGGCATTGAAGTACCGGACGAGGACGCCGAAAAGATGACCACGGTAAAAGACGCGGTCGAATACATCGACAAGCACGCCAAAGGTAAGTAAGCCACGAAATTAACACCTCAACAGGGAGCAGTGAAGAGTTGACTCGCCGGGTAGTAGTCACGGGTGTTGGACTGGTCTGCGCGCTGGGCATCGGCACGGAGGAAAGCTGGAAAAACCTCATCGCCGGGCAAAGCGGGATCGCGCTCGTCACGCAATTCGATACCACGGGATTCGACTGCAAAATCGCGGGGGAGATCAAGAACTTCGACCCGTTCCAGTGGATCGAGAAAAAAGAACTGAAGAAGATGGGGCGCTTCATCCAGGTGGCGCTGGCGGGAGCGGATTTTGCGGTGAAATCGGCGAACTGGAAACGGGGAGATTCGGACCTGGATGAAGTGGGCGTGTACGTTTCTTCGGGTATCGGCGGATTCGATATCATCGAGCGCGAGCACTGGAAATTGGTGCAAGGCGGGCCGGGCAAGATTTCCCCGTTCTTTATTCCTTCCGCGATCGTCAATCTGGCTTCGGGACACATTTCGATTCGTTACGGCGCGCGCGGGCCGAATTCCGCAACGGCGACGGCGTGCTCCGCTTCGGCGCACGCGATTGGCGATTCCTTCAAGATTATCGAGCGCGGCGCCGCGGAAATGATGATTTGCGGCGGGACAGAAGCGACGATTACGCCGATGGGCATCGGCGGATTCGCGGCCATGAAGGCGCTTTCGACGCGCAACGACGATCCAGCGCGGGCCAGCCGCCCGTGGGACGCCGGGCGCGACGGATTCGTGGTCGGCGAAGGCGCGGGGATTTTGATTCTGGAGTCGCTGGAGCACGCGCAGAAGCGCAACGCGCCGATCCTCGCGGAGATTGTGGGATATGGCATGTCCGGCGACGCGTACCACATCACGCAGCCCGAGGAGAATGGCGACGGCGCCTACCGTGTGATGAAAGCGGCCATCAAGGATGCGAAGCTTTCGCCCGATGACATCGGGTACGTGAATGCCCACGGGACTTCGACGCCGCTGGGCGACGTGATCGAGACGCGCGCGCTGAAGAGGGTATTCGGCGAGCGCGCCAAGAATGTTCCCGTAAGCTCGACGAAATCCATGACTGGGCATTTGCTGGGAGGCGCGGGCGGCCTGGAAGCGGGAATCAGCGTGCTGGCGCTGCGCGACCAGATTCTGCCGCCGACCATTAATCTGGAGACGCCGGACCCGGAATGCGATCTGGATTACGTGCCGAATCACGCGCGTAAGGCGGCGGTGGAGTATGCGCTCTCGAATTCGTTTGGATTTGGCGGCACCAACGCCGCGCTGATTTTCAAGCGCTGGTCGGGGAAGTAAATCTTTTGTTTCTGAAACGTTTTTCGCTGTCATTCTGAGGCGGACCGATGAGGTTCGTCGAAGAATCTCAATGTAGTGAGCAAATCGAGGTGAACTTGCAGCTGAGATCCTTCGCTTCGCTCAGGATGACAACTATCCCTCTCAGGCCGTAAGACTAGAAGGAAGAATCCCGTGAAAATCATTGTGTGCATCAAGCAGGTTCCGGCGAAGGATGCGCCGTTGGCCATCGCCGGGAACTGGATTAAGGAATCGGACATCGGCTTCGAGATGAACGAGCCGGACAGCTACGCGCTGGAAGAGGCTTTGCGGCTCAAAGAAAAGCACGGCGGGGAAGTGATTGCGCTGTCGATGGGCCCGGAGCGCGTGAAGCAGACGATCAAAGAAGCGCTGGCCAAGGGCGCGGACCGCGGGATGCACATCGCGGATGACAATTTTGCGCAGCTTGATCCTCTGGGATCAGCGAGGGCTTTGGCAGCGGCGATTCAAAAAGAAAAAGCGGACCTGGTGCTGACGGGATTGCAGAGCGACGACCATGGCTTCGGGCAAACGGGCGTGCTGCTGGCAGGGCTGCTGGATTTGCCGCACGCGACGATTATCATGGCCATCGAAGTAGCTGACGGAAAAATGCGGTTGAAGCGGGAATTGGAAGCGGGATGGTTTCAGCATCTGGAGTGTCCGCTGCCGGCGGTGCTCTCGATTCAGTCGGGAATCAACAAGGTCCGTTACGCGACGTTGAAGGGCATTATGGCGGCGAAAAAGAAAGAAATCTCGACGATGACGCGCGAGTCGCTCGGCGTGACGGCGGAAGCGACCCAAAAGATTGAAAAGATTTATGTGCCGACAAAGACAAAGAAGACGGAGTTTTTGACGGGCACGCCGAAAGAAGTGGCGACGAAGCTCGTTGAAAAATTGAAGTTTGAAGCGCGGGTGATCTAGCCATGAAAATCCTGGTTATTACCGAGCAGCGACAGGGGAAGTGGAACAACGCGAGTTTTGAGACGCTGGCGGCGGCGCAGCAGATTGCTAAGGATACTTCGAGCGCGGTGAGCGCGCTGGTGATCGGGAAAGGCGTGGCAACGTTTGCGGATGAACTGGCTACAAAGAACGTCGCGGAAGTTTTGCGCGTTGAGCATGATTTGCTTGATACCTACACAGCGGATGGATATTGCGTGGCACTCAAGCAGGTGGTTGAGAGCGGCAAGCCGGATTTGGTTTTGTTTCCGCATACGTATCAGGTGCGCGATTTCGCGCCGAAGCTCGCGGCGCAGCTTGGCAAAGGCATGATCGGCGATTGCATCGGCTATCGCAACGAAGGCGGCAAGCTCGTTTTCGTGCGCCAGATGTTCCAGGGCAAAACCGCGGCTGACGTGACGTTTGCTGGCTCCGCGCCGTGGTTCGCGTCATTTCAATCGGGAGCGTTTCGCGCGGATTTGCTCGCGGCTCACCCTGCGGGAAAAGCGCCGGTGAATTCCGTGACTGTGACGTTGAGCGCGGAACAGATTCGCACCAAGCCGCTGGAATTGTTCAAGGAAGCTAAGTCCGCCGTGGATTTGACGCAGGCACCGCTCATCGTGGCCATCGGCCGCGGCATCAAAGCGCCGGAAAATATTCCGCAAGCAGAAGCGCTGGCGAAGGCCTTGGGAGGCGAGATTGCGGCCTCGCGGCCGATTTGTGATGAAGGCTGGCTCCCGATGGAGCGGCAAATCGGCAGCTCCGGCCAGACCGTCGCGCCGAAACTGTATCTAGCGCTGGGCATCAGCGGCGCGATCCAGCACGTCGTCGGGATGAAAGGCGCGCGCACGATTGTGGCTATCAACAAGGATGCGAACGCCCCGATTTTCGAAATCGCGGACTACGGCGTGGTAGGCGACATCTTCGAAATCATGCCCGCCCTCACTGAAGCCCTGGAAAAGGCCAAATCTTCCTAACAGGTTCGAATATCCGTTTGGCGTATAATTTTCCTGCGCATGAAATTCGAAGATTTCACTCCCATTTACTGGCAGCAAGACGATGGCGCCTGGGTGGCCGAGATTGAGGAAATTTCCGGCTGCTACGCGCTCATGGACACGCGAGAAGAAGCGGCTGAAGAATTGAAACTCGTCTTTGCCATGATTGCCGAGGAAGAAGCCGAAAAACCTCATGGCTGAAGTCCGGCGAGAACAACTCGAAGCCGATGTCCTCATCGTCGGTGCAGGCCCCGCAGGCCTTTCCTGTGCGCTGCATCTGGCGAATCTCATCAAGAAACACAATGAAGCGGGCGGCTCCAGCAAGAGTGGGCCGCAGCTCTCCGCTGAGAACATCTACGTGCTGGAAAAGGGGCGCGAGATTGGAGCGCACCAGCTTTCGGGTGCGATCATGAATCCGAAGGCTCTGGCGGAATTGGTGCCGGATTTTGAGAAGAGCGCGCCGCTGGATACGCCGGTGACGGACGATGCGGCGCTGCTGTTCACGCAAGGTTCCTCGTTTCGATTTCCAATTACGCCGCCGCCGTTCAAGAACAAGGGCAATTACGTTGTTTCGCTGAGCAAGGTGACGAAGTGGCTTGGCGGGCTGGTGGAAGCCGCGGGCGTTAATTTGTTCAAAGAGTTTGGAGGAGCGGAACTCATCTTTTCTGATGGCGCCCGCAAAGCGGGCGACGACGGCGGTATCGCTGGCGTGATCACCGAAGACAAAGGCCTCGACAAGAACGGGAAGCCGAAAGCGAACTTCACTCCGGGTTACGAGTTGCGCGCGAAAGTGACCGTGCTGGCGGAAGGCACGCGCGGCTCACTCACGAAAAAATTAGTGGCCGCGAAAAAGCTCGACAACATCAATCCGCAGAGCTACGGAATCGGCATCAAGGAATTGTGGGACGTGCAGCCGGGACGGATCGCGCCGGGCTACGTGGCGCACACGCTGGGCTGGCCGGTTTCGACTGATATGTACGGCGGCGGATGGATTTATGGGCTTTCCAACAACCGGATCTCGATCGGTTTAGTTTTTGCGCTGGAGTATGTCGATCCGCAATTCGATCCGCACGCGGCGTTTCAGAAGTGGAAGACGCATCCCTTTTTGCGAAAGCTTCTAGATGGCGGGAAACTCATGCGCTATGGGGCGAAGTCGCTGCCGTACGGTGGCTGGTACGCGATGCCGCGAAATTATGTGGATGGCGGGCTGATTATCGGGGATTCGGGGAGCTTCCTGGATTCGCAGCGGCTGAAGGGCATTCATCTGGCGATGAAGAGCGGCATACTGGCCGCGGAAACGGTTTTCGAAGCGCTGAAGGCGGGCGATACTTCCGCGAAAACGCTGAGCGCGTTTCCGAAAAAAATCGAGCAGAGTTACATCAAGAAGGAATTGTGGCAGGTGCGGAATTTTCACCAATCGTTCCAGCACGGCATGCTCCGCGGATTTGTTCATACGGCGTTGCAGCAGATCAGCGGAGGGCGCGGATTGATCGATCCGATGCGCGCGCACGAGGGATACGAAGCGTATAAGAGAATCAACGGGCGGCCCGCTCCCGAACGATTCAAGGGCGACGGCAAGCTGACGTTTGACCGGCTGACGGACGTGTATCACTCGGGGACGCGGCATGAAGAGGATCAGCCGTGCCACTTGAAGGTCGCGGACACGAACGTCTGCGCAACGAAGTGCGTCGAAGAGTACGGCAACCCGTGCCAGTATTTTTGCCCCGCCGCGGTATACGAGATGGTGAAGGAGACGAGCGGCGGCGTGAAGTTGAAGATCAGCGCCGCGAATTGCGTGCACTGCAAGACGTGCGATATCGCCGATCCCTACCAGATTATTGACTGGGTGGTGCCGGAGGGCGGCGGCGGGCCGAACTACGAAGGGATGTAGCCGACATCTCCTCGCCCGCTAATTCGGCTTCAAGCCGTAGACGTCGAGCTCGCCGAGCGTCGACGGGGTCGTGCCCGGGCAGGAAGTACTGCAATCGTTGCCGCGAGTGCCAATGTATACCTTGCCGTTTGCAACGGTGGGCACGGTGAACTTCACGGCGTTGCCGGCCTTATCCCCAGCGACTCCGGAACTATTCCAGAGCTCCGTATTGAGATTGGTAGCGTCGTAGGCGTGGAGCACGCCGGGACCGCATCCCGGAGACTGATTCGTACAGTACTGACTGGAGTCGATGGCCCAGACGATGCCGTTGGTCATGCCCGAAGCGGAAACGGAGGGCGTAGCACCCGGAAAGCCATAGGACCAGGTGGACTGAGATGTGGGCGTGGCGTTGAAGACGCCTGTTGAGGGATTCACGTTGAAAACCTGCAGAGACGTCCCGGTTCCGGCGATGTACACGTTGTTCTGCCAGAAAGCAGGTGTGGCGAAAACTCCGCCTCCCACAGCAAATTCCTGCATGCCGGCATCATTGGCCGTATAGAGGCCCAGACTGTCGCGATTAGCAACGTACAGAACGCCATTGAAGCTGGGTCCCTTGCCTCCGCCGATAAGCAAGTGTTGCAATCCTGGGGGTGCACCCGGCATATCGACAAGAATTGCCGCGCCGCCCGAGCCAAGGTCAAGATCGCTTGAGTCCAGCGTGGCCTGCACCGAAGGTGTAAACGAGTCCACGAGTGACAGCGTGCTTGAGAGTTTCAATATGCTATCCCCGAAGTCGGTTACACCGTCGTAGTCGCCATTGCCGGTGATTACGTAGAGATTGTTGCTGGAGTCAGCCGCGGGCGCGCCGCCACCCATCCAGATTCCACCCTGCCTGCCGTTCGGCGAATCGTTGTACACCGCTGTCTGGGCAAGCGAAGTTTTGTTAAAGCCCATCACCCACCCGTGATAGGGAGACGCGTCTTCGTGGGAAGCCCAAGCCACGTAGACAACACCATTGACGAGAGCAAGCCCCGGCCTTTGTCCCTCATATTGCGGATCGAACGCCAGGATTCCGCCTGAAGAGCCGTCGCCGGTACCTGAGACGGAAGCTGCAATCGTGACCGGCTTGTTGCCGTTCAGTTTTTCAAGTCCCGTGGTGATATCAATACCATGGAGGCGCTGGAAGAAAGTGGGGCCGGAAGGGATAACGGATTTGCTGACCACGTAGAGAATGTTCGTGGTGGGATCGATCACCGGCGTGCCGGTGATCCCAACCTCCGGGGTAACGTCGCCGTAGCCGCTGCCCACAAGATTGCCCGCGGGGCCTGATGGCACGGAAGTTTCGCCGGAGGTGCCGCTATGGGCGCTGTCGATCAGATTGACATGCCACAGCGTCACGCAGGGACTGGCGTCGGCGTCGAAGGCATAGAGGCTCTCGTGCATGGTAGCGACGAAAATGACGTTGTGCTTGGCGCCGCCGAGAGTGAGATTAGCGACCCAGAGCGGCTGGGCATAGATAGCGCCATCGACGGCGCAAGAGAAAAGTTTGCCGAAGGTGGCGGTTGTGACGTTTGACGTGGTCAGGGCAAATTCGTGCATGTTGGCGCCGTCGCGTGAGAGATCGTTGTGGTAGGTGAATACGCCCGTCAGGTCAGTAACGGCCATCGTAGCAGAGGCACTCTTCGTATTGTCGGCAACGCTGGTCGCCGTAATGGTGACGTTGCCGGTTGCGTTCGAAGGAGCGACGAAGGTTGCGGTTGTGGCGGCTGTGCTGCTAAAGGACCCGCCAGAGGAGGTCCAGGTAACACCGGAGGAACCGATATCGTTTTGAAGCGTGGCCATAAAATTGGCAGACTGCGATTGCGTCATTCCCCCGCGGACGGGTGTGATCGCGACGACAATGGGTGCCTTTGCTGTCGTCGCGGTTCCTGGAGAGGAATAGCCGCTGAGATTGCCAGCGGCGTCGGTGGCGCGCACGCGGTATGAGTACGAAGTGGAACCTGTCAGGCCGGTGTCGCTGTAGCTGGTAGTTGTTGGCGTGGCGATTTGCGTGAAATTCGAGCAATTGGCGCCCTGGCAGCGTTCCACTTTGTATCCCGTCACGCCGACGTTATCGGTGGATGCGGTCCAGGAAAGATTCACTTGGCTGCTTGAAACTGCCGTCACGGTCAAGCCTGAGGGCGCAGTAGGCGCGATGGTGTCCGGCGGAGGAGTAGAGGAGTTATTGCAGCCGCTCAATCCAACAAGGAAGCCTAAAGCCAAGAAAACTCCGCCATAAAATCCAGTGCGAATGCGATTCCCAAGAGTTGGCTTCACGTGGGTGCTCCCGCTGATTCTGAAGTGCGACGAAGAATGCCTGGAAGCGCACGGGTGGGGACGCGGCGACTTCCTTGCAGGAAAAAGTATCACGGATGGGTCAGAGGTGGAACATTACGCAAGGGTACGTGGCCATTTGGTCAGGAGCAGCCCGGTGAGGCTTTGCGATGCGATGTGGCCCCGCAGTCTAGGAACCGCGGGACCACAGTTTGCGCACGAAACTGCGCGCGCGATCCATAAAAGAGTCATTTGCCGGCGAGACAGGTTTTTGCACAGCGGCCGCTGGCGCAGGAACCGGAAGGGGCGTGACGGCGGCGACGGTCTCTCCTTCGACGCGGCCTTGGAATATGAGCGTGGGCCGGACGCGGACGCGGCGAACGAGAACGATCATTTTCGGATCGATCTCGGGCTGAACTTTGGCCCGGGCGTCGTAGATGAGCGGCGGCATGAAGACCTGGTAGATGGGCTCTTCCCGGTTAGCTGAGGGATTGAGAGGGGCAGGGGCCGCATCCGAAGTTGAGGCAACGGTGTTCTTGGACGGTTCTTCGGAGGCCGTGAGCTGGTTCATTTCGGGCTGCGGCGGAGGAGACGCGTTCGCGACTTGCAATTCGCAGGCACAGTGGCCCGTGCTGGTAGTCAGGCTGTTGAGCTGTCCGTTCACGATGAGCACATCCCCCGCTTGGGGAATTAGAACGCTTTGACCGGTGAGCTGCTGTTCGGCACGAATGGCGCCGCGATTGGCGCGGAGACACATGGCGCCCTGCGCGTCGAAGCCGGCGACGACGTCCTGGGGGCCATCGCCGATGGTGACGGATTGGGCTTGAATCTGCGGAGTGTAGATGGTCAGTGCAGGCAAGCGTTCGATATGAACGTGAATCGAGCCGGTATCGAGAGCGACAGTCAGCGAGGCGCCAGATTTGAGGACGGAAAGATGGGCCGGGCCGCAAATATTGATCTGGCCGCCCTCGATAAGGTCGATGCGCGCGGTGCCGAACTTGACGCGCACGTCGCTGCCGCTGCGGAGAACGGTTTTTACCTGGCCATGAACGACTTCGACGCTCATGGGGCCGGTGACGCTAATGGCTTCACCGTCGATGGCCCCGACGGAGTCAGGGAGAGGCTCATCGTGAGAAGCGGCGACGGCGAGGAGTAGCCCGGTAGAAACCGCCGTGAAGGCAAGCAGCAGAGCTGCGCGGAGCGTCTGGCGGTTCAGAACGGAAAGCGGCAACACTCGGGCGTACTCCCGGGCACAGGGGCGGAAAGTCTCGCCTATACTATACGTCGGCTGATTTGCAACCGCCTAGAGAGATGATGACGAGACCAGACGCATCCGCGGAGGCCACGAAGAAAAGCGGACAGGAGCCGGTGAACGTGCATTACGACACGCGGCTGCCGGAGTTGCCGTGGTCGCGACGAATCCAAATACCGATGATTGCTGCGGCGGTGTACAGCGTGATTCGAACGCTGGGGCCTACGCTACGGTACGAAGTGCTGGGCTGGCAACATGCGGAGCGGGTGCATGCGTCGGGTAAGAGATGCATCTGGGCGTTCTGGCACCGAGTCATTATTCCTATTGTGTGGTGGCACCGAAACCACGGCGTGGTGGTGATGAATACGACGGCGTTCGACGGACAGTGGACGCGCAAAGTGATCGAGTGGCTGGGATTCGGAACGGCGCAGGGAAGTTCGTCGCGGGGCGGATTGCGCGGGCTGGCAGTGATGGCGCGGCGGCTGGAGGAAGGAGTGGATTGCGCTTTCACGATTGATGGGCCGCGCGGGCCGCGCTACGTCGCGAAACCCGGGCCGGTGATGCTGGCGCGAAAAACGGGTTGCCCGATCCTGGTGTTTCACATCGGCGTGGAGCGCGGGAAGACCTTCGAAAAAACGTGGGACCATTTCCTGCTGCCAAAACCGTTCTCGCGCACGGCGATTCTGTTTGCTCCGCCGATTTATGTGCCGACTGACGCAAGCGGCGAAGTCATGGAAGCCAAGCACGCCGAAATGCAGCGGGAACTCGAACGCGTGAGGGATATTGCAGAGGGATGGTTTTCAATGAACGAGGATGCGCGAAAGAGATACCGCGTCGAGTTCAACAGGTAGGGCTCTCTCCGACCACAAACGTGATTATGGCTGGCCGTTTTTCTCGCGCAGGCAATAAACACAGCAGAATAGCTCTCACGGATGGATTATTGCCAAATAGGGGCGCAGCATGCTGCGCCCCTACAACAGTAGGGTCAGTTGCCCGTGCGCTCGCCGAGTTTTACGGGGATGTCCATCTTCTTGCCGCCGCGATAGAGAGTGACGGTCACGGTGTCGCCGGGGCGCTTGCGGTTGAGTGCGAGGTTGACGTCAAACTGACTCGCGACTTTTTGCCCGTCAATCGCCACAATCACGTCGCCGCCAATAGCGATGCGCTGCATGCCTGCTTGTGCGACGCGATCGCCTCCGTGAATGCCGGCGGCAGCAGCCGGCCCGCCTTTTATGGCGCCCTCCACCAGCAGGCCTTCCTTCACAGGCAAATCCAGCGCTTCGCTGAGCCAACTGCTGATGGGGAGTGTTTGCACGCCGAGGTATGCGAGGTGGACGCGGCCGTCGGTGATGAGATCGTGGGCGATGGTTTTTGCCGTGTTGATAGGAATGGCGAAGCCGATGCCCGCGGTGGTGCCGCTCGGCGTGTAAATCGCGGAATTGATGCCGATTACTTCGCCGTGCGAGTTAATAAGCGGGCCGCCGGAATTGCCGCGATTGATAGCCGCATCGGTTTGAATCGCCTCATCAATCTCGGTCGTTTGGCTAGTCTGCACGGTGCGTCCGAGGGCGCTGACCACTCCGGTGGTGAGCGTTGACTGGAAGCCGAAAGGATTGCCAATGGCGAGAACTTTCTGGCCGACCTGGATCGATGCGGAATCTCCCAGTGACAGCGCGACGAGCTTTCCCTTAGGTTCGATTTTGATGAGCGCCACGTCGTTGCGCTGGTCGGCTCCGATGAACTTTGCCGTGTAATGCGATTGATCGCCCAGCACCACTTCAATGGACTGCGCGCCTTCGACGACGTGATAATTGGTGAGGATGTAGCCCCGCGGATCCATCACAAAGCCGGAGCCGGCGCCTTTGACGGGCACCGGGTCCATAAAGAAATCGTACTCGGTGGCTTCCGTGAGGATGTTGGCGACGGCGGGGGAGGCCTGGCGATAGATGCGCACGTTGATGGACTCATCCTCGGTCAGGGCGGCGTCGCGCTGCGCAATCGCGGCTGCGGAATTTGAACCGCCGAGGGGCACGGCTTCGACGTTGGTAGGCTGGCGGGGGCCGAAACGTGCACCAGCCCAGTAAGCACCGAGAATAAGTACCAATGCGGCGAGAATGATGCGCGTGCGGTTGGATGTGTTGACTGCGGTCATAAATGTCGTCCCTTCTGCTCCACTCGACGTCTCTAGTATAAGGAAAATTACGGAGCGGGTCACCGCGCCGTTTGGCCCGGCGGTGGTCAGTTTCCGATTAGGCGGCCATCAAGACCGATTGCTGGTTAGAAGAGATTGCCGACAGATTTTTCAGCGGCCTGCCACGTAGGGCTTCGAGACTTTGACGATTACGTCCCGATTGGGGACCCCAGATGTCGGCTGAAACTCGACGTCAATTTTGAAATATGGACAGTCCTGACTGATAAATGTTTCTCGTAATACTTGCGGTGCGCCTGCAATCGTGAACGTTTGTGGTGCGCCTTCCGTCCTGAAGACTTGCAGGAGGTCCCATCGCGTCATGCCCGGTTTTATGGTCTCCATTCTCCCCAAGACTTGTGTCAGCCAAGCTGCGTGGTCTTGCGTGCACGGGTCCGGGCTCGCCGACTGCGCCGGTCGAAGGGAAGCAGAACCTCCAATAACGATGATTGAAAGCAACAAGAGCACGAAAAATCGCCGGATCATTGTCTGCCTCCTCAGGCGGTCAACGCAACAAAACTCGGGTGGGTGGTTCCCACTTGCCTAAAGAATGTGGGCCTTAGTCTCTGAAATGTCGCTCCAGGAATCATCATCGCCGACTTATCGGGATTTGGGAATGTTCTTGCTCACCGGTATCGGTTGGACTCTGACATCAGTCGGCAAACCGACCCAGACTATTTGGCCATCATTTGTCCCGGTCAATTCCAACCTCCAATGGTCGCTATCGCCGTCCGGGTCTTTCCAATCGAACGACATCGACCTACTGGAAACTTTGATGTTGTTAATGGGGAGGCTCTTGGAAAGAGTCGGGTCGGTTACAACGTCGACCGTGCCTTCTGTATTCACACTGTAGCTGCACACTTGTATGTCACCGAAAAGTTGACCTTTCTCTGAGCGTATGTGCAAAACAATAATTGGAGTTCCCGCATGGAGAGCCGTCCATGTTCCTATGAACGGCAGAATCTCAGAATCTGGCGGCTCTATCTGGGCTAGTGTAGGACCAGCCCAATGTCCTGCGAAAACTAATGCAGTGATGGTCAACACAGTTACGCTGCCGATACGCGAGAATAATTTGAATCCCATATAGCCCTCCCTTGGGCTCTCAGATTCAATGATTCTGGTGGGGGTTGTCCCGGCGCTTTCTCGATGTTCAGAGGTCATTCGGCTCAAACGGAGCCAAAGTAGTTACAGAACAAGTCGCTGCCTGCAGCGCTAATCGGAAACTGACCCACTACCTTTGGCGCGGCGAAGCTTGGCGGCGAGGGCTTCGACCTGATGCCGGGTTTCGTCAAGAGAGCCGGAACAGTCGATTCTCTCGGTCGCGTAGCGAAGCTTTTCCTCAACCGAAAGCTGGGCGGCGATGCGGCGGCGGGCTTCCTCCTCGGTGAGGCCACGGGCGAGGAGGCGCTGCAATTGTTGCTCAGGCTCGCACCAGGCAACGATGAGGCCGTCGAGACTTTTATGAATGCCAGATTCGATCAGCAGAGCGGCTTCCACAAACGCGGCGTCCCGCGTGCCCTGGCGTTGCCATTCGTCAAATTGGCGGAAGACGACTTCGGCGACGCGGGGGTGGACGATGGCGTTCAAGCGGTCGAGCTTGGCGCGATCGTGGAACACGATGGCGCTGAGTTTTGCGCGGTCGATCCGCCCGTCCGGCATGGTCACGGCTTGTCCGAATTCCTGCAGGACCTCGCCGTAGGCGGGCTGGCCCGGCTCGACAAGTTTATGCGCCAGGGAGTCCGCATCGAGGACGGCGAAGCCCATTTCCCGGAGCATGGCAGCAACGGCGCTTTTGCCGCTGGCGATTCCCCCGGTGAGTCCAAGCCGTAGCATGGTACCGATTATCGCGCGGAGGCGGTGGATTGCGTCGCGGAAATTCTGGGTGAAGCGCGGCGCAGCCGGGCAGCTCTTACGGTATTGCTCATGAGCATGGTGATGGTCATCGGGCCGACGCCGCCCGGCACGGGTGTGAGAGCGCCGGCAGTTTTCATGGCGTCGGGATGAACGTCGCCGACCAAGGCGTTGCCTCTGGTGCGGAATTTTTCGAGCCGCTCGGGAAAATTGCGGAACAGGCGCTCGGCTTCCGCGGGATCGGTGACGCGATTGGTGCCGACATCGATGACCGCGGCGCCGGGCTTGATCCAGCTTGCTTCGACAAAACCAGCCTTGCCCATGGCGGCGACGATGATATCGGCGCGGCGGACGACGTCGGGGAGATCACGGGTCTTCGAGTGGCAAATCGTGACGGTAGCGTTGGCGTGCATCAGCAGAAGCGCCATGGGCTTGCCGACGATGTCGCTGCGGCCGAGGACGACGGCGTTGGCGCCTTCGATTTTGATGTCATGGCGGCGGAGAATCTCCATGCATCCGGCCGGGGTGCAGGCGACCAAGCCGGGCCGTCCGCTGACGAGGCGGCCAAGGTTGATGGGATGGAAGCCGTCCACGTCTTTCGCGGGATCGACGGCTTCGAGAATGCGCTTGGCATCCACCTGCGGGGGAAGCGGCAACTGAACGAGAATGCCGTCCACTTCGTTGTCATGGTTCAAGTCTTCGACGACGGCGAGCAGATCCAGAGTGGTCACGGTGGACGGAGGCGTGATGAGCGAACTGGCCATGCCGAGCTCTTCGCAAGCCGCGATCTTGCTCTTGACGTAGAGCTGCGAAGCGGGATTTTCGCCGACGAGAACGGCGGCAAGCCCGGGCCGAACGCCGGCGGCGGTGAGCAAGCGGACTTCGTCTTTCAATTCGGCGAAAATTTGGTCGCGAATTTCGGTGCCGTCGAGGAGTTGTGCGGTCATGCGCGGCTCGCTTTCGTGGTAAGAGAAATCATAACACACGAAAAAGTGTCAGCCGCCCGCCCGTGACGAAGATAGCGCTTTGTAGTGTTGCTGCATTCTGCTAGCATGCGCGCCAAGTTCCTTAAGGAGGACTTCCATGGCTACCCTCAAGCACATTGGTCCTGGTTCCGCTTTTAAAGTCGGGCTGGTTACCTATGCGTTCCTCGGCCTAATCATTGGGATCTGCATGGCCCTCTTTTCCATGGTAGCGGGTTCGCTGGCCAGCATGGCAGGTGGCCAAGCCTCGGGTGCTCGGCTTCTTGGCTTTGGAATGGGTTTCGGTGCGATTATCATTTTTCCGATCTTTTACGGCATTATCGGGGGAGTTTTCGCAGCGATCGGAGCGGTGATTTACAACCTCGTGGCCGGCTGGGTGGGTGGCCTCGAAGTCGACATCAGCTAGAGTGACTTTTGTTAGCGTACGTCTTTGGCTATCGCGGCCGGATTGAACCTTCTCTTTCTCTATGACATCCAAGTAGGTGGCAAATTCGTTTGGCGGTAGTGTGTTTCCATAACACGGCTAGCAATAGGCGGAGCGAAGATGGGATTGTTTGGGGATTTGAGGGACCGGAGAGAGCTGGAAAAGAGGGCGAAGGCGGAAGGGCGGTTGCCGCCCGGGCAATCGCTGACGCTGAAGTGGCCGGTGCTGCACTACGGCAGCATTCCGGCGTTTGATGCGGCGAAGTGGGACTTCAAGATTTCGGGGCTGGTGGACCAGTCGTTGCGGCTGACTTGGGAAGAGTTCAGAGCGTTGCCGCAAGTCGAAGTGACATCCGATTTTCATTGTGTGACGCGCTGGAGCCGCCTGGATAACCGCTGGAAGGGCGTGCTGTTCACCGAAGTGATGAAACTGGTGAAGCCGAAGGCGGAAGTGCAATTCGCGCTGGTGCTGGCGGAAGAAGGTTACACGGCGAACGTGCCGCTGGCGGATTTGCTGCGGCCGAATGTGCTGTTCGCGTTTGAACACGACGGCGAACCGCTGACCGCGGAACATGGCGGGCCGTTGCGGCTGATTGTGCCGCATCTATACGCATGGAAGAGTGTGAAGTGGGTGCGCGGTTTTATGCTGCTAGACCACGACCGGCTGGGATTCTGGGAGCGGAATGGGTATCACGCGTACGGCGACCCGTGGATAGAGCAGCGGTACTCGGGAAGCTGAGATTTCAGAGTAAATTTGAGGCAAGCGGCAGAGATTGCGGCACACGTGTGATCGCTCGCCAGGCGTTGGCGTGGGGCGTATAGTTCTAACAATTGCAGGTTTTCTGATCCCACTGGGAGTTGTGAATGGCGATTCGGATCTTGAAGACTACCCTCTTGCTGGCCCTTGGCTACGGGACACTACTGCCGGGTCGAATATTGGCCCAAGGAGAGGGACCGGGGACTGTCGGAACTCTTGCAGGGCCGGGGAGACCGGCTGGAACAGTTCAGCCGATTGACTTGGACGTTTATATCGAAGGACCGAACGGGGCGCCATTTGAAGGCGCGTCCATGGTTACGATCACCAGACTGAACGGGCAGTTTTATAGCCAGGCGACGGCCAAGACCGGGTACCTCAAACTGAGTGGAGTGCCGCAAACGGAGTACAACGTCCAGGTGGTGGCGCCCGGATTTGCAGAAGTGACGAAGCATATTGACGCCCAAGCTCCTGGCACGACGCTAGTGAAGGTCACCCTTCAATTGCAACCAGCGACGGAGGGGGAAGACGCGACACCGGTCACGGAACTGGCGACACTCTCTCCGAAAGCACAGCAGGAAATTGGCAAGGCGTTTGAGGCGCTGGGGAGCAAGTCGACGACGCGGGTGCAGAGCCATCTTGAGACGGCTTACCGCCTTGCGCCCACAAACGCGGAGGTCCAATACCTTTACGGGGTTTATTGGTTGCAGATGAAAGAGCGTACGCAGGCAAAGGGTTCCTGGACAAAAGCTATCGAGTTGTCCCCCCAACACTATCGAGCACTGATTTCCCTGAGCCAGGCGCTTTTGGACGAAGGCAAGGCTGACGAAGCCCTGGTGTATCTGGAGCGGGCGATTCAAGTCGAGCCATCTTCCTGGCGCGCTTACGCGCTCTCAGCGGATGCGTACTTTCGCAAGGGCAATACAGACGAAGCGGTTAAAGCCGCGGAAAGCGCACTCGAATTAGGCCGCGGGCAGGCTGCGATCGTTCAGAGGTACCTCGCAGCGGCGCTGGCAAAGCGCGGAGAAAAGGACAAAGCGGTCAGCGTCCTACAGGCCTACTTACGGGACCATCGCGCCGACACTGCGGCGAAAAATCAATTGGAGAAACTGCAGTCGCCAGAGGTACAAGGTGCAAAAACCCCCGCCGATGCGTCCAGTGAGGAATTGAGGCAGGCGGGGACGCTGCAGGTGGTCACAACCCTGCCGCTGCCCGCCGATTGGTTGCCTGCCGACACCGATAAGCGAGTGCCCGCAGTAGAGCCCGGCGCAGCGTGCTCGCTTGACGATGTCGTAAAAAGGGCGGGCCAGCGGATTCAGGAATTCATTGTCAACGTGGACCGCTTCGTGGCCACCGAATCCTGGAATCACGAAACGATCAACAAATGGGGTCTGGAATCGGCTTCGGAAAAGCGAAGGTATGATTACCTGGTCTCTATCAAGGAATTGAAACCGGGATTGTTCGATGTTCAGGAATACAGGAAAGGGGGAGGTCCCTCAAGCGATTTTCCGGACGGCGTGGAGTCGAGGGGGCTGCCCGCATTGGTTCTCATTTTTCACCCCAATATCGTGGGAAATTTCGACTTGAGTTGCGAGGGGCTGGCCCGAAAGAATGGCGTGCCCGCGTGGCAAGTGCACTTTCGACAGCGAGCAGATCGGCCCAATAACCTCCGCGCCTACAAGGTGGGAATCAACGGATCCTCCTACCCCGTTTCGGTGAAAGGCCGCGCGTGGGTTGCAGCGGACAGCTATCAAATTGTGAGCCTGGAAACTGACCTAGTCAGCCCGATACCGGAAATCCGCCTGGCTGCCGAGCACACCTTCATCGAATATGGCCCAGTAAGTTTTCGAGACCGCAAGGTGGAGATGTGGCTGCCGCAAAGCGCCGAAGTGTATTGCGACTGGAGAGGGCGGCGCTTTCACCGGCGCCACAGTTTCAGCAAGTATCTGCTCTTCTCGGTGGACGACAAACAAACCATCTCCGCCCCGAAGGCTGCTGCAGAGATACCGTCGAAGTCTTCTTCTGAGCCGGTCGGTCCGAATCCCTGAGTTTGGGTTCCTCGATGACTGGGACGCCAGGCTTGATCAACCCGCGGCGGCGGCCTGGGATTTGGCTGGATCGATTTCGATGCGGCCCTTGAAATGGGCGCCGTCTTCGATGCTGATGCGCGCGGTGGAAATGTCGCCAACAACCGAGCCATCGGTTTTGACATCCACGCGCTCACTGGCGTGCACATTGCCGATGACTTTGCCGTAGACAATCACTTCACCGGCGTGAATTTCGGAATTGAGCACGGCCGTGGCGCCAACGGTCAATTGGTGGCCCTGCAGAGTGATGGGACCATCTACCTTGCCATCGATCTGCAAGTCTTCCGTACCGGTGAGGTGGCCTTTAATGTAAAGGTTGGCACCCAGCCGGGCAAGGCTGCGAGTCGTGGGGCTAATGGATCGCTGGGTTAAAGGCGCATTGAAAGAAACGACGGAAGCTGCCGGTGCCTGAGCTGGTGGCGTGGCAGGGGTTTCAGATTGTTGCTGCTTGGACCACATAGTACCCTCCCTCAATCGGTGCAGATGAATGGATTTGGCTCCGGGTGGGAGGGAGCGATGTGCATTGACTGTACGCGCGCTGGCCGCGTTAGCGCAACCCAGAAAAAATATTCGATTGCGCAAGACACAAACGGACCCCAGGGACAGGTCGAATCAAACAGGAGAGTCCTCGCCACTTTGGGGGTCGTACTGTTTGCTTGTCGCCCACTTTCGTGGGTAGGTGTATGATTCTGGGAGCTGTTAGGTTCCCCGCCTATATGGAGTTATACGTGGCAACCCGCATTTTGAGATCCGCCGCTTTTCTTCTGGCAACAGGTTGTGCCGTACTCCTACCGGGCCGGCTCCTGGCTCAAGAGTTTGGCGTTCCACAAACCCCTGGCGTGCAGGGGGTGGCTGGGATAGTTCTACCGTTTGACTTAGACGTATTTATCAAAGGACCAGATGGGACCGCTATTGAGGGGACAGCCGTGGTGACGCTGACCAGACTGAACGGCCAATTCTATACTCAGGGAACGGCCAAGGCTGGCTACCTGAGGCTAAAAGCAGTGCCGCAAACTGAATACAATATCCTGGTGGTTGCACCGGGATTTGCAAGAGTCACGAAGCAGATTGACGCCTTGGGCGCGACGCAAACGCTAATAAAGGTCACCTTTCAGCTGCAGCCAGCGCCGGAGGGCGAAGACGCCATCACGGACAAGGAATTTTCGGCACTAGCCCCGAAGGCGCAGAAGTCACTTAGCAAGGCGATTGAGGCTTTGCGGAGCAACAAGTCATCCGACGCGCGGAGCCATTTGGAAACGGCTTACCGCATTGCTCCGGCTAGCGCGGAGGTCAATTACGTCTATGGCGTTTATTCATTGCAGGCGGGCAATCGGGCGCAGGCCGAAGACTATTGGACAAAGACGCTCGAACTTCATCCCAAGCACTTCCGGGCACTGATCTCACTGAGCGAGGCTCTAGTTGACGATAGCAAGCTTTCCGAGGCCTTGGTGTATCTAGACCGCGCGGTTAAGGTTGCGCCCTCTTCCTGGCGCGCGCACGCGGTTTATGCGGAAGCGTACTTACGCCATGGTTCCCCCGACGAAGCCATCCAGCAAGCGGAGCGCGCACTTCAATTGGGCCGCGGGGAGGCCGTAGTTGTTAAGCGATACCTGGCAGCAGCACTGGCAAAACGCGGGGAGAAAGACAAAGCGATTGACGTTCTTCAAAGATACGTGGAAGAACGACCCGCGGACATGGACGCGAAGAAACAATTGGAGAGTTTGAAGTCCTTTACAGTTCAGAATGCGCCTGGCGCAGCCGTCGCGGACATGGTGCAACCAGGAGCACTTGCGGATGCTACCGCGCTTCCTCTTCCCTCCGCTTGGTTGCCTCCCGACATCGACGAGAGAGTGCCCCCCGTGGAAGCCGGCGCCGCTTGCGCACTGGACGATGTGGCGCAGAAGGCTGGCCAGCGCATCGAGGAATTTGTCACCAACGTCGACCGTTTCGTGGCCACCGAATCCGTGAATCATGAAACGATCAACAAATCGGGACTTGTCACAGCTCCAGAAACGCGGAAGTTTGACTACATGGTTTCCATCCAGGAAGTAAGAAAGGGATTTTTCAACGTCGAAGAATTCAGGACGGTAGGAAACACATTCGGTCAATTTCCGGACGGCGTCGAGACGAACGGGCTGCCCGCAATGGTTCTCATTTTTCACCCCAATAACGTGGGGAGCTTCGAGCTGACTTGCGAGGGGCTGGCTCGATGGAACGGCGGACTCGCATGGCAAGTGCATTTTCGTCAAAGGCCGGACAAACCGAATACGATTCGCAAGTACCGGCTTGGCGCGATGGGCCGATCTGTCCCAGTTTCGTTGAAGGGGCGCGCCTGGATTGCGGCAGACACGTATCAAGTAGTGAGGCTGGAAACGCAAATGCTCGCTCCGGTGCCGGAAATCCACTTGGCTGCGGATTCCACGGTCATCGAGTATGGCCCGGTGCATTTCCGCGAACGCAATATGGACATGTGGCTGCCGCAAAGTGCCGATGTATATTCGGACTGGAGAGGGCGGCGCTTTCATCGGCGCCACAGCTTTAGTAAGTACCTGCTCTCCAGCGTCGACGCTCAACAACATATTTCCGCGCCGAAGACCGCAGAAGATACCACACCCAAAGCCGCGCCAGAGGCAGTAAAGCCAAACCCATAGTGGGCCGGCAATCGTGATTGCCCGCCCCCAAAAGCCATTGAAGCTCTCAGTGTTTTCGAATCCCAGGCAGTGCGAGGATTGAAACATTCGCAGAGATTGAGAATCTTGCCCAGTTTGTCTGCCACGGACCCGGGAGCGGGGGTGTATGATATTGTCGTGTTTCGGTTTTCCTGCAATAGGAGCCGGTAAATGTTCTTGCGCGCCTTGAAGTTACCCCTACCCAAGCTGTTGCTGGTCTGTGCAGTTCTCCTGCCCGCAGTGGCACTCGCGCAAAGGCCTCCGGTTGTCTCCCGATCAGGTAAAAACCCCGATGGATCGACGGCCCTGCCAGGAGTGGTTCCCCTGGTGAATGTAGACGTTTTTATCAAAGGACCAAACGGCGCCCCCGTCGACGGAATGGTGGTAGTTACCTTGAGCACGATCAAGGGAGGCGCCTATCAGCAGGCTACGGCGATGGGGGGCCATGTGCAGTTTCAGGGAGTGGCGCCATCCCGGTATACCATCCAGGCGGTTGCGTCGGGCTACGAGAGAACGGTTCAGGAATTTGACGCCGAAGGTTCGGTTACGGCGATGGTCTCCGTTGAGATGAAACCGGCCTCGAGCGGGACGGCTCCCACGCCTCTCGCCACGGGGTTTCCTATACTTACTCCCAAAGCGCAAAAAGAACTCGGGAAGGCGCTGGAGGCACTGCGTGCCAACAAGCCTGCGGAAGCGCGTAGTCATCTCGATGCAGCCCAACATCTGGCGCCGAATCACCCGGAAGTTAACTACCTTTTTGGCGTTTACTGGAGCATGTTAGGCGACTGGGCACAGACAAAGGCTGCCTTTGCGAAGGCCATTGATGCTTACCCCAAACATGCTCGAGCGCTGCTTTCCTTAGGGGAGATCCTTGTCCGCGAAGACAAGCCTGCCGAGGCACTGACGTACCTGAATCGCGCGGTTGAAGCCGACCCTTCCTCCTGGCGTACGCACGCTATTCTTGCTGACGCTTACTTTCGCAACGGGGCTCCCGACGAAGCGATCAAGCATGCCGAGCGGGCGTTGGAGTTGGGCCACGATCAAGCCGCCCTTGTGCAGCCGATCCTGGCGCGAGCATTGGCAGCGCGCGGGGACAAGGAGCGGGCTACCCGTGTTTTGCAAACGTATCTCCAGGATCATCCCGGAGATGCGGCGGCGAAAAAGCAACTGGAAAGCCTGCAGAATCCGCAGGTGCTGGTTTCTTACAGCGATGCAGGGGCCGCTCCTTCGACTGGCAAATCTCTGGCGGCGACAGAGGTGGCCGCCTCGCTGCCGGCTGCCTCCGTCTGGTTGCCACCCAACGTGGACGAAAAAGTGCCTCCGGTGGAACCGGGAGCCGTCTGCGCGCTCGATGAAGTCGTGCGAAACGCCGGGAAGCAGATACAGCAGTTCGTCCGCAATGTTGACCGGTTCACGGCCACGGAATCCTTAGTCCACGAATCCATCGACAAGTGGGGACTGGCCTCTCCGCCGGAGAGGCGCAAGTTCGACTATGTGGTTTCTGTTTCCGAGGTTCGGCGCGGACTCCTGAATGTGGACGAGTACCGACGCAGCGGCTCTTCTCCGGCTGAGTTTCCGGACGGAGTAATCACGAATGGTTTGCCGTCGCTGATTCTCATCTTTCACCCGTATAACGTGGGAAGCTTTGAGCTGACGTGCGAGGGGCTGGCCCGCTGGAACGGCGGGCTTGCCTGGCAGGTGCACTTCCGCCAGAGGCCCGATAAGCCGAATACCATCCGCTCGTACAAGCTCGGGCTCAACGGAACCTCCTATCCGGTGGCGCTGAAGGGCCGCGCCTGGATTGAAGCGGACAATTATCAGGTCGTGAGGCTGGAAACGGATTTGGTGTCGCCGGTACCGGAGATCAGGCTGGCCACCGACCACGCTGCGATCGAATACGGGCCGGTTCATTTTCGGGACCGCAATGTGGACATGTGGCTGCCGCAAAGCGCGGAAGTGTATTACGACTGGAGAGGACGGCGCATTCACCGGCGCCACAGCTTCAGCCAGTATCTGCTTTTTTCGGTGGATGATAAGCAGCGCATCACCACGCCAAAGACTGAGGATCCGGATCCTCCCAGTTCTTCCACCGAACCGGCAAAACCTTCTCGTTGAATAGAATCCCCAACCGCTGAGGGGAAGCTTCGAGGAAAGGCGTTGGCTGCGCGGATCCCCGACAGACCGTGCGGAAGAGTCAAACCCGCCAAGCTTCAAGCGATCTCTTGAACTCGATTGAGGAAACCTACCAGGTATTTCCAGGCGAAGTAGTAGGCGATCAGCGCGACAGCGGCGCCAACGGAAAATAAACGCCAGACAAAGCCGGGGATCGGGAAATCGAGAATGCGCGTGAGCAGAAAGCCGAGCGGACCGATAAGAATGGGCAGTACTGCGCCGTGAATGCCGATCGAGAGAGGAGAGCGCGAGCGGAGCGCGACGAAGAGCATATTCCAGAGGCCCCACAAGTTGGGGACGACCGCCATGGGAAAGACGATTATACGTTCGACGGCGACGGGAAAGTTGTAGTCATAACGAAGGATGCAATAGCCGGTCATGACGAAGAGCAGAAAGATCGTAGGCACGATGGTGCCTGCCATGTACGCGCGAAGATAAGTGTGTTGACGCATAAAACCTCCTGACTCACAAGTGGTAGAGCAATGCCGGGATGACCTCGGGAAAAACGATCAGCAGCGCGCTGAAAATGGCTGCCAGTGCCCAGTCGAACCACGGAACACGCACCGGTTGTTCGCTGAGTTTTTTCAGCATCTCCGGCCAAAGGTCACGGCGAAGTTCGGTGTCGGCAACTGGAGGGATGGAGCGCTTGAGAAGTTCCTGGATTTCTTTGTCGTTTTGTCCGTTCATTTATTCGCTCCCAAGGGCACAGCCAAAGAACTGAGGGCTTTACGCAGCATGCGCACGGCTCGAAAAACGCGAATCTTAACCAGGCCGGCGGAGATGCCCGCGGCTTCTGCGATCTTGTCGTAGGGCTCCTCCTCGATGAGCGCGAGAGTGGCCACGAGGCGGTACTTCGGCGGAAGCTGGCGGAACGCTCGCTTAATCTGCTCGCGCGTCTCCTTGCGGACGGCAGAGTCCGGCTCAGGAGGGCCGGCAAGGTCCTCCGGGAGTTCGGTTTCGTGACGCGCTGATCGCAAATAGTCCAGGGCGGCGTTTGTCGCAATCCTCCTCGCCCATCGCTGAAAGTTACCCACCGGATCGAACCGCGCGCGGGCTCGGTAGATGCGCCAAAATGTTTCCACGGTCAGATCCTCCGCGATTCCGTGGTCGCGTACGATGCGAACGACCCAGGCGTAGACCTCCCTCTGATGCTCTCGAAACAGCGCTTCGAAGGCTTCCAGGTCGCCCGCCGCGAACCGTTCCAGCAATTGCATCTGCCACTCTCTATATCTACTTACTGGTTTTTGGGGCCTATGGTTACAGTTTATTTAGGCTCCAGCCTCTTCCATTCCTGCGAGTCGTTACGCGCTAGTGGCGGGCAGAAAGGAATTCAAAAAGAGAAGGCCCGAGCGATTGATGCGCCCGGGCCTATCTCGCTTCTGTTGAAGTGAAATTAGTAGATGTCGTATTGCTCCCAGTGGAGCGTGGCGTCTGATTGGATGATGACGTGCTTGTGCGAATTCTGCTCGAGTTCGTCGATCAGCATGGACTCGCGCGTCTTGAGCGCTTTGGCGATTTCCGGATGGACGCGCAGCGTAAGGTTCGGGCCTTCGTGGTCCGCGGTAGCCATCTTGCGCGCTTCGGCCTGGATTTCGTAGCAAAGCGTGGGGATGGACTTGACCATTCCGGAGCCGGTGCAATACGGGCAGGGCTGGCAGAGCACGCGCTCGAGCGCCTGCTTGGTGCGTTTGCGCGTAATGCAGACGAGGCCGAATTCATTGAAGGAAAGCGCCTTTGAAGGAGCCTTGTCCTGTTCAAGCGCCATTTGCAGGGCGGACAAAACTCTTTCGCGGTTGCGGCGCTCTTCCATGTCGATGAAATCGACGACGATGATCCCGCCGAGGTCGCGCAGGCGAATCTGCCGGACGATTTCCTTCACGGCTTCGAGGTTGGTCTTGACGATGGTGTCCTCGAGGCGCGTGGAGCCTTTGCCGACAAACTTGCCTGTGTTGACGTCGATGGCCACCAGCGCTTCAGTGTGGTTGATGACGATGTAGCCGCCGGATTTCAGCCAAACTTTCGCGCGGAGAGCTTTGTCGAGCTCGTGCTGGATGCCGAACTCTTCGAAGATCGGCGTTTCTTTGGTGTACAGCTTGACCTTGTTGACGAGCTTTGGCTGGAAACGGCTGACGAACTCAACGACCTTGCCGTACTCTTCTTCGCTGTCGATCCAGATGGCAGTGAAGTCGTCACTGACATAATCGCGCAAAATGCGCTCGACGAGGTTGAGGTCACGGTGCAGGAGCGCGGGAGCCTTGCGCTCTTCACTGCGCTCCTTAATTTCGCTCCAGGTTTTGCCCAGGAATTCGATATCCGTGCGGATTTCGTCGTCGGTGGCGCCGCCGGCCGCGGTGCGTACGATGAAGCCGCCAGGGTAGGCGCCGCCGGCTTCGCTGACGAGGCGGCGAAGGCGAGAGCGATTCTCAGCGGAGATGATTTTTCGCGAAACACCAGTGTGATGAACCGTCGGCATGTAGACCAGGAAGCGGCCCGGGAGAGCGACATGGCTGGTGATGCGTGCGCCTTTCTTGCCCAGCGGTTCCTTGGCAATCTGGATGACGACGTCCTGACCGGCCTTGAGCATCTCGGAAATGAGTTGCGGGCGGCGCGGGGGACCGGAACGGCCTCCTTGATAACCACGGTCATGCCTGGGGCCGCTGCCTGGACGGCGTTCGAAACGCGGTCCACTGCTGGGGCGTCCGCCGCGATCGGGACGGCCGCCGCGATTATCCCGTCCGCGGTCGCGGCCTCCGCTGCGGAAAGGCCGCTGGAAGCGCGAACGCGGGTTGCCGCCGATGCGTGCGGAATCGCGCGGAAAATCTTCGCGGGGAACGCTCGGGCCGCCGATTCGCGGCGCACGGGTTTCGCCCGGGAGCAGAATGGAATCGTCCTCGATGACCGCGGCTTCCGCCACGGGCTCACCGGAAGAAGCAGCAATCACTTCCTCATCGGTGTGTTCGATTTCGACGTGCTCGTGTTCCGTTTGCTCGTCTTCAGCGTGTTCGTGCTCAGTATGTTCGTGTTCGCCGAGCGACGCGGCATGCTCGGCACTCTCGTGCGCGGCATCCGCGGCGAACTCCGCGCGGCTAGCGGCACGGCCGGCTTCGACTTCCTCGGCTTCTTCTTCGGAGAGGCTCGAAACTTCCACGGCTGGAATTCCTTCCGTATGTCCGGATTCTTCCTCTGCTTCTTCTTCGCCGTCCTCTTCCTCAAATTCGGCACCACCGACAACAGCATCAGCTTCGGCTTCGGCTTGAGATTCCTCGTGCTTGGCTTCGACAAATCCGGAAGCGAGCGCGGCGACCTGATCGTCGCTCAATTCAACGTCACTCCGAACGGGTTCCGTCTCGCTCGCAGGCGCTTCGTGTGATGGTTCGGCGCTGGCGGCGTTCGTGACGGCAGCTTCATCAGCTGGGCCTGCAGTTTCTGAAGCGTTTGTTGCTTCGGCCTCCGGACCGGCATCGGCCAGGAGCCAGCGGGGCAGTCCGCCGGAGAATCGGCGGGGAACGCCAGCTCCGGCAGGAGCGGCAGGGGCCAGGTTCCCGGACACGCGCGGCGTCATTTCTTCGGCGGCCGGCCGTTCTTCATGCGTTTCATGCTCAACGGCAGGAGCAGGAGGTGCGGGTGATGCCACAGGCTTGCCGCGATATTTTGCGAGCGATTCGCCGGGGAGAATGATCTCTTCCTCGGTGACATTGGGCGTGGAAGGCGCCGAGCTCCGCGGAGCTTCCGGTCGCCGATTGTCGTAACTGCGCGGCTGCCCGCCGCGATTGTCGTAGCCGCGGGATTCGCCGCCCTGCGGTGATGCATATTTTGAAGGAGGCAGGTTTCTGCCGCCACCCGGACCGCCCGGTGGCCGGCCTCCGCGGCGTCGTCCTCCACGGCGGCCCCAGCGTCCGCCACGGCCGCGATCACCACCGCGGTCGCCGCCGCGATCCGGACCACGATCGTTACCACGGCCATAATTCTGGCCGGGCCGGTCATTGCTGGTGCGGGCCGGATAATTCTGAGTCGGATTGTAGTGCGGCGAGAAGTTCTGCGGCGCAGAAGCGTTCGAATCCGGCTGGCGTTCCTCAGGGGCTTCAGCGTGAGCCTCATCCTGAACGCGAGGCTTCTCGTCGTGGTGATGCTCCTCGAAATGCTGGTTTTCTTCGGCCGCGTGCCCATCCTCGTCCGAAGCCTGTACACCGTGAGGAGCTTCATCGTGATGAAACTCTTCGTGGTGGGTTTCTTCCGGATTTTCATTGGCGCGGGCCAGCGTTTCGCCGGGGAGCAATTCGACCTGGGAGTCAGAGGGCGGCGGCAGCGGCGGCGCCAGCCTTTGCGGCTGCTCGTGCGGATGCCCATGATCGTAATCTTCCAGGTTTTCGAAGACGTCGCTGACGTAGAGGAAAGCGTCGCCATCGAGCCCAATGTCCACGAAGGCCGACTGCATACCGGGAAGGACGCGGGTAACTTTGCCTTTGTAGATGCTGCCGACGAGCGCGAATTCTTTTTCGCGCTCGATGTAAATTTCGACTAACTGACCTTCTTCGAGAATCGCGACCCGCCGTTCGTGGGAGGCCGCGGCAATAACCAATTCTTTCGACATGAAAACTCCTTATGCGCGACCCCGGCCGTGCCGGAGTTCAACGCAGGACGCATCGCCGCGAGCTTCTGCCCGTCGGAGGTCCGAAAAATGGGAGCCGGCCCGGTTTGCACCGGGACACACGCTGGCCACACTGGTACGGAAGTGGCTTGGTGTTCGAAGCCAGAGGGAAGAGACTTCCTCAGTCTATCGAGGCTGGTCCGTTGCCGGAAACGAGCCGGGCGAACGGCGGACGATGCTGTCCTCACTCTAAAATCCTTCTTACCTGTGACCCCGCGTTGAGCGGGATCAACAAATCCAAATTCTTTCCGGGTGCGTCCCGACAAAGAAGGAACGTCACGCGGCACTGGCGGCTTGGTCAGTTGACGAAGCGGCGAAGCCGGACATTCATCACCAGACCGATCGCCAGGAAAACAAACAACGTGGCGGAACCGCCGTAGCTCATCAACGGCAACGGGATACCAGTAACCGGCATAGCGCCGATGACCATGGCCACGTTCACTAACACATGGAAACCCAGCGCCGCTGCCACGCCCATGACCAGAAACATTCCCGCGCGGTCTTTCGCGCGTTGAGCATTCTGTACTAAGCGTAACAGAAGCGCCATGTAGAGTCCTAGAGCCAAAAGCACACCCTTGAATCCCTGCTCTTCAGCCCACGCCGACATGATGAAATCGGAATAACGGACGGGGATGTAGCCCAGCTGATTCTGGGTGCCGTTACGGAACCCTTTGCCCCAGAAGCCGCCGGAACCCACGGCAATCTTCGACTGCAAGAGTTGATAGCCGGAGCCCTTGGCATCTTCTTCGGGGTGCAGGAAAGAAGTGATTCTTTCCCGCTGATACGGCTTGAGGATGCGCCGGCTGACGGGAGGATAGAAAACCGCCCCAACCAGCAGGATCCCCGCTAACGAAAACACCGCCGCGTGTTGCCACTGCAAGCCAGCCAGAAAAGCGCCGACGACCAGCATGGGCATCAGCACGAGCGCGGTGCCCAAATCAGGTTGCTTGAGTATCAAGACCAGCGGAATGCCTACCAACAGACCTGCCTTGATCAAATCACGCAGGTCCAGTTCATCCGTGCGCACCTCCGCGAAGAAGCGCGCCAACACAATGATTATAATCAATTTAACCAATTCTGACACCTGAACAAGTTCCCCCAGGGCCGGAATGGGGATCCAGCGCTTGGCGCCGAAATGGGTGCGGCCGAACAGCAGAACGGCCACGAGAGCCGCGAGGCCGATGAGATAGAGGACCGGCGCCTGGTCGAGGATCAGGTGGTAGTCCAAACGCGAGAGCGCGAACATCAGAACGAAGCCGATGACCAGCCAGCGCACCTGCTTCAAGTGCATTCCAGAAAGCGAGCTGCCATGCGTGGCCGAATAGATTTCGACCACACCGAGAGCGCAGATCGCCGCAAGGATGGCCAGGAGCCACCAGTCGTAATCGCGAGTTCCGGGTGCGTCTTTCATGGCAAAAGTTGAAAGCAGAAAATAGAAAATGGAAAATGGAAATTCGAAATTCGAAATTCCAAAAAAGACCTCGTGACGCCGAGAGCTCGGATGTTAGGGGTTCGCTTTTTTTGCAATGAGTTCATAAAAATGTTCATTGGTGTGGCTCGGCAGTTGCGGGCATGGCAGTTGCGGCGCCGCCTTCCGGCTTCACGGCCGCGCGCGGGGCAATCATGGCAGCAACCGCTGTGCTCTTGCGAGGTGCGTCGGTCTTGTTCTCTGCCGTAACTTGGCCCGGTGTCTTTTTGGCTTTCTTATCGTAATAAGCCTTCACGATGTCTTTGACGACTGGCCCTGCCGCTTCGCCGCCATGCAGGCCGCTTTCCTGCACGAGAACCGCGACGCAGATTTCCGGATTTCGTTTTGGGGCGTAGCCGACAAACCAGGCGTTGTCAGCAAATTGTGAACCTTTGCGCACCAGCGTCATTTTGTCGTAGCCGATGACCTGGGCGGTTCCCGACTTGCCGCTCAGTTCGATTCCCGCAAGTTTCAGATGTCCGCCTGTGCCGCCGCTCTCATTCACGACTCCGTACATGGCGTCGGTTATTTTCTCGATGGTGGGCTCCGAGATATGGAATTGCTCTTCGCCCACGTTCTGAGCATCTTTTAGGAGATGTGGCTGCTTAAACATGCCGCCAGAAGCGATGCCACCGATCATGCGGGCAAGCTGCACTGGGGTCGTCGTGACAGCGCCCTGACCAGTCGCGACGGAGATCACTTCACCTGGGTACCACTTCCGATGCAATACGCGTTCGACCCACTCTGCCGAAGGCATCAGGCCGGGCTCTTCGGAAGGAAGGTCAATGCCGGTCTTGTGGCCTACTCCAAGTTTGCTGCCGTAATAGGAAAGCCTGTCTATTCCCAGGCGCATGCCCACATTATAGAAAAAAACGTCGCACGATTTCAGAATCGCTTCATGCAGGCCCAGTACGCCATGCGCTTTCGGCCCGGACTTCGCGTAATAAACATAGCAATGATACTGGCGCCCGAAGAACGTGCCGTAGCCCGGGCAATACGTCGTGAAACCCTCCTGCGGAACATGGTCTTCAAGCATTGCCGTTGCCGTCACGATCTTGAAAACGGAGCCAGGCGCAAGCTGCGCTTGAATTGCACGGTTCAAAAGGGGACGCAGCGGATCATCGTTCAGCTTCTTCCACTCGTCAGCTTGAATTCGGACGGCGAAGTCGTTGGGATCCGGCGTAGGCCGGCTCACCATGGCGAGCACTTCACCGGTTCGCGGATCAAGCGCGACCACGGCTCCGGGTCGCGCGCCGAGAGACTGTTCGGCGACCTGTTGCAGGTCGTAATCGATGGTTAACTGAATCTGCTTGCCGGGAACCGCTTCCTGCGTTGCCAGTCGATCCACTTCCTTTCCGATGCTGTTTACGACCACGCGCCGCATGCCGTCCGTGCCTTGAAGCTGATCGTTATATTGGTGCTCGAGACCATTTTTGCCAACGAAGTCGCCCGGGCGGAACTTTCCGTTGCTGGCCTCAATTTGCTGCTCGCTGACTTCTCCAACGTATCCCACCGCATGAGCTAGGAAACCTCCCGGCAAATAGCGGCGGCGGGAGACGGAGATCATTTCGAGGACCGGAATATCCGAGCGATGCGATTCAATATAGGCAACGTCCGCAGGCGAAGCGTCAGGCTTGATAATGATGGGCTGAAATTTGGGGAGATTTCGCGTGTTCGTCAGCTGCTCCCGCAGATCGTCGATGGGGATGTCCAGACCATCGGCGATCGTGGGAAGATACTTCTCCACCTGAGCCGGATCGTCACGCAGAAGGAGGACGCTGAAAGCGGGCCGGTTGTCCACCAGCACGCGGCCGTCGCGGTCCAACATGCGGCCGCGCGGTGCAATGACAGGAATGTATCGAACGCGATTGCGCTCGGCCAGGGAGCTGTACTTGTCGGCGTCGATGACCTGGAGCTTCCAGAAGCCGAGCAGCAATACGCCGATCATTCCCACAATAATGTAGGAGGCAATGGCCAGCCGCGCTTGCGGCAATCGATTGTCGTTGCGAAACCAGTACGACACGAAAACCCCGCGCGCGAGTGCTTGCCGGGTTGCTGCCCGGTCCGGCCGGATGCGAGAAAACTGGCCGGACTAAACTCGCGTCACGAAAAAATCCACAGCGTGGGTTTCGAATTGATCCTGCCTGCCCCGATCCTGCCGGGGACCCGGCCGAAGTCACGCCGAAAATGCCCGTCGAAAATTTCCTCGAACCTGGGCAGCGAAAAAATCTCCCGGAGCACCCAAGTACCCGCCGGACTTCTGTTGAGCGAAGCAACAAAAGTCTTTTTAAACGTATCACCTGCATGAGGAGGCCGCAAGCCGTCCCGGAGGACAGGTTCCAGGTTTGCATTGGTATTTTGCGCCAAGCCGGGCGGACGGTTGTTGCTCCCGCCACGTTCTCACGTTAATGTAAGAAATTCTCTTATGCCTGCTGAACCGCACGGAAACAAGCCTCTCCGCCTCGCTTTGGTGGGAATGTCTGGCGCTGGGAAAACCTTCTGGGCAAAGAAGTTAGAGGCCAGCGGCTATCCGGCGATTTCGTGCGATGACCGGATCGAGCAGAAGCTCGCCCAGCGCCTTGCTGCGGGCGGTTATCGCGGAATCAACGGCGTCGCCGCGTGGATGGGTTGGCCGGACAGCGCGACTTACGCGGCACGCGAATCCGACTACCTCGCCGAAGAAATCCACGCTCTGGATGAAATTTTGACGGAACTCGAGCATCAGCCGGGGAAAGCCCTGATGCTCGATACCACGGGAAGCGTCATCTACGTGGGGAACAATCTACTGATGAGATTGCGGCGGCAAATGACTATCGTGTATCTCGCGGCGTCGGCGGAGGAGCAGCAGTTGCTGATCGAAAGATATTTGAACGATCCCAAGCCGGTTTTGTGGCGCGGGGCGTTTCAGGCGAAAGCCGGGGAATCGCCGCGGGAGACGGTGGCGCGGTGCTATCCGGCGCTGATCGCGGCGCGCCGGCTCAGCTATGAAGCGCTGGCGCACTGCACATTGCAAGTGGCTTCTTTGCGGGATATGGCACTGGATGCGGCGGCGTTCCTGAACCTGATTCAAGCGAAAACGGGAAGCGCGCGATGAGCGCGATGCAATGAGATACCGCAGCACTTCGCGGGAAGCTCCACTGACGTCGCTGCGCGGCGCGGTACTGCGCGGGCTTGCGCCCGATGGCGGGCTTTACATGCCGGCGGAAATTGCGCGGCATTCTCCCGAGGAACTCGAAGAATTTCGTCGGCTGCCGTTCACGGAGGTATGTTTTCGCGTGGTGCGGCCGTTTGCAACGCCGGATGTTCCGGAAGAAGTGCTCTGGCAAGTAGTGAGTGAAGCCATCAATTTTCCGGTGAAGCTGGTATCATTGTCGCCGGGGCTGCACATCCTGGAGTTGTTTCACGGGCCGACGCTGGCGTTCAAGGATTTTGGCGCGCGTTTCATGGCACGGTTGATGGGTTATTTCGTGCGCGGCGAAACGAGGCCGCTGACCGTGCTGGTGGCGACTTCGGGAGACACGGGCAGTGCTGTGGCGCACGGATTTCTGGGCGTAGCGGGAATTCGCGTGGTCATTCTCTATCCTTCGAAGCGTATCAGCGATGCGCAGGAAAAACAGTTCACCACGCTGGGCGAAAACATCACCGCGCTCGAAGTGGCAGGGACGTTCGACGACTGCCAGCGGCTGGTGAAGCAGGCTTTTTCCGACGCCGAGCTGAATAAGAGTGCCTTCCTGACGTCGGCGAACTCCATCAATATAGGGCGCTTGCTGCCGCAGATGTTTTATCACGTGGCAGCCTACCGGCAGTTGCCGGTGGCTTCAGTGCCGCTGATTGTTTCCGTGCCGAGCGGGAATTTTGGCAACCTGACGGCAGGAATTTTTGCGAAGCGCATCGGCTTGCCGGTGGCGAAGTTCGTGGCCTCGACCAACGCGAACGACGTTGTGCCGGAATATTTGCGCACCGGAGAGTTCCATCCGCGCGCGGCGCAGGCGACCTTTTCGAATGCCATGGATGTGGGCAGCCCGAACAATTTTCCGCGGCTGCTCGATATGTGCCGCGGGCGCCTCGAATACGTGCAGAAGGAAATATGGGGCCACGGCGCGACCGACGAAGAGACGCTCGCGGCGATGAAAATGCTGCACGATCGCTTCGGCTATATCGCAGATCCGCACACGGCGGTGGGGTTCTTAGGCTGGGAAGCCTACAAACGCGAACATCCAGAGCCTGCGCAAGGATTAGTGCTAGCCACGGCGCATCCCGCAAAATTCGCCGATGTGGTGATGAAAGCCATCGGCACGGCGCCGCCGCTCCCGGAACGCCTCGCCGCGTATTTGAAGCGCAAAAAATTGTCTCTGCCAATCTCCAGCGCTTATGACGAATTCAAACAATTTCTGCTCGCTCACTAATTCTGATGATCCACTGATGCCAGGGTGGCTTGTCCCCCGTCGTAGGCTTGAATTGTGGCATGATGCCGTCAAATCACTGCAAACCTCTGACCAACTCGTCCTCCAAGCGTCTCGGGGCAGGTACCGTGTTCCGAACTGTCGACAATGCGGACGGCGTTGCGGCGACGAGATGACAGGAATCGAACCCCACATTGGAAAAGGCCAGAACGCTAGCTCCAGCATTGGCCCAGTGCAAGCCCATGTTTGTCAATCGCCGACTGTAGTCCCCTGGATACGGAATAGTTGCACTGCTTCTGACGGAGTCCCACCAAATCGATGATCGCCCTCGCAGGACCTCGGTCTGTTTATAATTTGTCCAAATCTCATCAACGCGCATCCCATCTTCATTGACGCTCTTCGTCTCGAATCCGGTCGACTCCAGAAGCAGAAGATTCATGTCCAGAAGATACTTAACTCGCCCGGCGAGTATGCGGTCCGGACATGGCTGATTGCTCTTTAGGCGCACCAGTGTTGCGGCTTCAACCGCAAGCTTGTCCTGCCATAGAAGAGGCGCGATTTGCTTTGCATGGCGGCATCCAGTCACGCTCCAGAAGCAGTCCAAATTCACTTTGAACGCATGAGAAGTCATCGAGGGTGTCGCGTCAGGGGTATACGAAGCGCTTAAATGCTGGTCGTCTCCACTAACTCGGAATTCAGGATTCTCCTCTTCGGTACTCGACAGCTCAAAGCCCGTTTGATGCGAGGCCCAGAACGCGTGTGCACTTCTTACAGAAACGATATTCGCAAGCTGACGAGGGAACCCGAGCACGTCCGCGATTCCGTAACCAAGGCTTGACACTTTTCCATTGAGCAACACCACTCTTGCGCCGAAACCGATATAGCGGTACCCAAGCAATTCCGCCACGTCCAGGATCCAACTGCTCTGCCTGCCGTCCTTGGAATACGTCACAGTCGAGAAACGCGATACGAAATTGCCGAATCTCATCCAACTCGACTCGTTGGAAAATGCGACGGAATAGCCTTGCTCAGTGCCGAGATCAATATCACCGGTCTCCGGGCTTCGTTTCAGCTGTCCGTCCCATTCCCAGCGCACGAGGTAAGGCACCGTTCGCTTGACATCTTCCTCGGTGCTCCTATCTATTTGAAGCTTACTTAGGCCGACGATTACTGCCTCCATTCGTCGAGTGAGCACGAACGTATAAATTCGGGCGGCCGCGCTGGTAGTGAGCAGTGCAAGCAAGAGAACGAGATAAGTGTGCCGAGCGATGCGCCCTGTCAAATTCCGCCAGACCCACATGGTGGCTTGAAAGTGAGTTCGCAAGGGCATGGATCTTCTTCCAATAGACACCAGTCGTATGCTATCAGTGCCGCGAGGCTGCACAGGAGATTTTCCTGAAGGCAGTTAACTCGAGAGTTATCGGTTTGCCTCAAGAGGGCTTGCGGAGGCGGTCGAGGAGGAGGAAGAGGAATACGGCGACAATCCCGTTGACCAGCGCGGCGACGGCGAGGTGCATGTTGAACCACGGCTCCGGCTGCGCGAGGAGAATGCGGCGCGTGATAACGATAATCCCCTGGTGCGCCACGAAGAATCCGGCCGTGAGCGCGAATCGGGCGGCAGGATGCTCGGTATCAAGGCGCGCCCCGATCGAGGAGGCGAGATATCCGATGATGGTTTTCGCGATTCCGTATAGCCCCAACGGAACCGTGGGGCCGCTCAAGCTGTCCTGCAACAGGCCGATAGCCATTCCCAGCAGAAGCCCTGTCGAAGGGTTACGCCGGCTAAGGCCGAAATAAATCGTAACGAGCAGCGGCAAATCGAGGACGGCCGCTTTTGCGAAATGAATCGGAGCCCATGACTGAATCACCAGCGCCAGCAGCGTGGCAACAATGATCGCGCCGGTACGAAACTTGTGCACCTCGATGTGGGATTCGCCCATTCGCAGATCGAAGGCGTCATTCATCGCTTCACCGTTGGCGGAGGATTGGCAGTGCCGGGCGCGGATGATTGCGCGTCCGCGGGTTCCCCTGCTTTTTTCATGTCCACAGGATGAAGCGATAGCAAGACGATGACTTCCTCGAGGCGCTCAAGATCAGCAGCGGGTTTGACGCGAATCTGCTTGAAGGGATTGCCGGGCTTGATTTCAGCGACGATCCCCACCGGCAGGTCGCGAGGGAAGATGCGGTCCATGCCGCTGGTGATGACGCGCTCACCCAGGTTGACGGAATCATCGTTGGGCACATATTTCATGAGCAACAGCGGTTCGCCTTGTCCGCCGACCGGGCTTTGAATGCGAGAATCAGCCAGCATGGCGCCGACGCCACTTTCTTTATCCGTAAGCAGCAACACCTGCGAGGCGTTGGCGTATGATTCGACAACTTTCCCGACCACGCCATCGGGCGTAATCACTCCCATATTTCTGCGGATGCCGTCACGCTCGCCGCGATCCAGTTGAATGGTCAGGCTCGCGGTCCCGGCGCTCGCGCCAATCACCCGCGCGGTAATCATGGGCACGTCCCCGTGCGATTGCCGGAAATTGAGCAGCACGGCCAGGCGGTCGGCCTCCGCGGCTTTGCCCTGGAGCTGGGCGTTTTGCAGTTTCAGCGTATCGAGCTCGCGGCGAAGCTGCTCGTTATCCTTGGTCGTGTTTTGCAGCGCGAAGTAATGATGCCAGACATCGCGAAACCAGCCGAAACCGTAGGAACCCGCGCGCTCAAATGGAGAAACCGCGCCGACTGTCCACACGCGGATGAGGCGGCCCTGCGAGTCGCGCTTGATCTGCACGGCCAGCAGCAGCACCTGCAACACGATGACTCCTGCGAGCAGGACCAGCGATTTGTGGCGAGAGGGAATAGCTACCATTGTGGTTTGGTGGCACAGGCTTCAGCCTGTGCTCTTCGCTTTCAAAATTCCTACAAGTACAAAAAATCGACGCCACATGACATCGCAAACATCACACAGACTGAAGCCTGTGTTGCTGCTAATCGATGCACACCTGGCGCAAAAGTTTGAAATCGCTCAGCATTTTTCCCGTGCCAAGCACCACCGAAGCCAACGGATCATCGGCGATGGACACCGGCAAGCCAGTTTCTTCGCGGATGCGCTTGTCGAGATTCTTCAGCAGCGCGCCGCCGCCCGTCAGGACGATGCCGCGGTCGCTGATGTCGGCAGAAAGCTCGGGAGGAGTGCGCTCCAGCGCCACGCGCACCGCATTCAAAATCGTCGCGACGCATTCGCTGAGTGCTTCGCGGATTTCGCTATCGTCAATGGTCACCGTACGTGGAACACCCTCAATGAGGTTGCGCCCTTTCACTTCCATGGTCAGTGGCTTCTCGAGCGGATACGCGGAGCCGATCTCCATTTTGATTTGTTCTGCCGTGCGTTCACCTACCAGCAGGTTGTACTTGCGCTTCAGGTATTGCATCACCGCTTCGTCCATCTCATTGCCGGCCACACGCACGGATCGCGAATAAACGATGCCGCTCATGGAGATGACGGCGATGTCCGTGGTGCCGCCGCCGATGTCCACGACCATGTTGCCGGAAGGTTCTTCAATGGGCAGGCCGGCGCCGATGGCCGCGGCCATGGCTTGTTCGACGAGATAGACTTCGCTGGCACGCGCGCGATACGCGGAGTCCTGTACGGCGCGCTTTTCGACCGGTGTGATTTCGCTCGGTACGCCGATGACGATTCGCGGATGTACCAGGACGCGGCGGTTGTGCGCTTTCTGGATGAAATAGGTCAGCATCTTTTCCGTGACCTTGAAATCCGCGATGACGCCGTCTTTCATCGGCTTGATGGCCACGACGTTGCCCGGGGTGCGCCCGAGCATCTCTTTTGCTTCGCGGCCCACGGCCACCACTTCGCCGCTGGCCTTGTTGATGGCCACGATCGAGGGCTCGTTGACGACGATGCCTTTGCCGTGCGAGAACACCAGCGTGTTTGCGGTGCCCAGGTCGATTGCGAGGTCGGAAGAAAACAGACTGAAGATCGACCTCATGTTGTAACCGTTTTTGTTCATCCCCCACTTCCCCCCGCGGAGAAAGACTCTCCGCTGCCGGCCGGCAATAGCGCTGAGTGCTCTGCGTTCAGCCTCACTTGCTATTGTCTCCGGACACCACGACAAGCGCAAAGGCGCTTGGGTCTTTTTTCGGTACTCTTACTTCGGAACCACGATAGACACCGGCTTCATTGCCGTTCCGCCGCGGCGATTCGACCCAATCACAACAATGGTATGCTGGCCCGGCTCGAGCGCTTCCGTAAAATGACGGAAGGTGCCGTCAGGCGCAATATTGGGCACGGACTGGCCATTGATGATCAGCGCTGCGCCGGGCTCCGTGCGGCCGAAAATTTCCGCCACGCGACCGTGGAGCTGCGTGCCGCTGATTTCCAGAACCATATCCTGCGACTTGCCTTGCGCGACCAGGGTGAACTTGAAAATCTCGCCGACTTCGCTGGTTTGTTTCTTGCCGTCCGTGGCCGTTACGTTCCAGAAGTAGTCTCCGGGATCTAGGCCGATGATGTCCACGCCCGTGCCCTTGGTGGTGGTTGGTTCCTTTACCATTTTCGTGAACATATTCGTGGTGCTGACCCGCAGAGTGTAGGACACCGCCTCCGGGACGGACTTCCATTCGAAATGGACGGGGAAAGTCCGCGGATTTTCCGCGATGATGGGAGTGAGGTTCAAAGGCGCCACGAGATCCGGAGGCGCCAGCACGTTTGTTTTTTGAATCGCACCGGTGTTGGGAATCGTGGCCTTTTCATACTGTGCTAGGTCGATTCTCTCCTGGCCACGCTGCACTTGTGCCGTACCGCTCGATACCACGATTTCACTCGACTTATTTTCTTGGTCAGCTTTCACTATACCTCGGCTGTTCGAACCCAGTTGAGCCCTGGTATCTTCTACGCGGACCTCTGCTTTGGACTCCGCGAGCGTCCACGTTGGCGTCGAAAAGTCCACGGTACCGGTAGTGATTCCGATGGCCGAACTGCTCGGCCTGTTGGCCCCCGTGTTGTTTTCTTCCACGGTGACCAGCGCGTCAGGCTTCATCGTGTACGTGGTGCCATCCGCGAAGGTGATGCGCGCGTCGCCTTCCGGCCCGGTCTTGATTTGATCGCCCTTGTCAAGCGTGGTGCGGTAGTCCGCGTCAACCCATTGGACGGAATTGACCTTTTTCACTTCGACTTTCCCGTCGAGGTTCACGAATTTGGCGCGTTTCTGGTCCGCGGTAAGTTCTTCGGCTTCGGGGTTGCCTACCTTGTCGTCGATTTTCTTGACGACTATGTCATACAAACCGGGCTTGGCTAGATAAACGCCGCCGCCAATAATCGTGAGGGCCAACACAATATATAGGATGACTGTCTTATAGGTGACCGCTTTCCAGTACACTTCGACGCGCGCGACCTTCTGGTTGGCCTGGCTGTGTCTCGGATCGATGGGGGCTTGTGTCGTCACGGTTGTATTTGCTGGCGATGCTCCAATTTTTAAATCTAACACAGCGCTTTGTCCGTGCCTAAATTGCGGAATACGGCGTAGTCAAATTGCAAATAGCGAGAGAGAACAAAAGGTCAGTTGTACTTCACCTGTTCCGTGGGACAGGTCGTTTTTTTGTGTGCGTCAATTCTTTGTTCGGATGAAAAAGTGCTGCTTGTCAACGGACGCGGGCACCGCCACATCGAAGAAGCCCACCATCATCTCTTCATAGATCTGTTCTCCCCATCGAACAGTCGCCTCGGGGTCCGGATTGTGCGGATTGGCCTCCGAATTGTCGTACCAGGCGACTGCTTGCAGTTCCGTTCCTGCTTTTAAGAAGCGCGGCTCCGCCAGCCGGTAGCTCATCTGCCAGTGAAAGTGATAATTGACGCGCAGCAGGGGCTCGATTTCGTAAGCCGGCTTTCCTGCGGCATTCCTATTTTCGTGAACTAAGTTGTATTCGAAGCGCTTCCCGCGCAAATGCATGTGCGGCAAGAAGCTGAGAAGCAGCGCGTCATTTGGTAGCGTGCCCCGCGCCTCCACCCGGTAGTCCGCCGCTCCCGGAGGAATCACGAAGTGATCGTTGGTGAGCTGCAACGTCAGCACGCGCTTCTCGGGTATCTGTTTTGAAAAAATCAGACCGATACGGGACTGATCGGCGGACGCGCGCCCGTTAGCCGTATAGTGCATTTGAAACACCAGGTCGGAGCCGGCGGGAACGAACTTCGCCATGTTCGCCGGCCAGGCATCTGGCGAACTGCCGGGAGCGTAGACCAGCAAAACGTCGCTGTCCGTCCAATGAGCGCCGCGCCGGTCGTCCGGATCGCTGAGCGTCGAAGCCGTGAAGGGAACACCAATTGGCGCGTGCCGCAGCCAGTTCGAATCCGGCGGCCGAATATAGACGACGCCATGATGGACGTTCGAACGCAGGCCCGGCAGAACTTCCGCCATTTGTACCCAACGATCATCCTTGAAGTTCGCGGGGACAATCTCATACGTGTACTCGATATCGCCGCTCGCCGGAATTGGCACGGGCTGCGGCATCTTCAAGATCAGATCCGGCTTGGGAATGCTCCAGCTTTCCGTCCAGGTTCTTGGCGGCGGGGAATCTTTCGCTTCGCCAGAGGGTGACTTCGCCCCGGCCCACGCAGCCAAGGTGGCGATCTCCGCCGCACTCAGAGACGGATCGTTCGAAAAATGGCCCACGCTCGGATCCGCAAACCACGGCGGCATGGATTTTTCCTGAGTTGCGCGGCGGATGGCTGTTGCAAGGGGTTTCGTTTGCTCGTACGTTTCGAACGGCAACGGCGCAATGCCGCCGGTGCGATGGCAACCCTGGCAATGCTGCTGGAGGATTGGCAGCACGTCGCGATAGAAGGTGGGCGAAGACGCGGCGTACTGTGGAGGAGTGAACTCTCTGGCCCGCCACCCCGGGCCTGCTCCGAGGAGTGCCATAAGCAGAAGTGCGGTCGTGCCGAGACGAATTGCGGCAGGTGTGGGCATGAGTCCAGGTTTTGATGGCGGGAGGCCGCCCGCGGTTTCCCATCCTGGCCTCCGATTGTATTTGAGCCTCCTGCCCGTATCTCCTATAATCTTAAGTTTGTCTACTGACGTGGGAGACTCATCGGATGGCTGGCGCAAAAGATAGTAAACGTGGGTACCGCATTCTCCTGGGAGCTTTCGTCCTGGTCTTGGGGGGCAGCATGTTGCTGTACCTCGTTCCGCAATCGAACAGCACCGGCGAGGTTTCGACGGACACCGTTGCGAAGGTCGGCGACACCAATATCACCGTGCAGGAAGTGCGCCAACAACTGGACCAGATTGAACAACGCAACCAGGTGCCCAAGGCACTGGAGGGTCTGTACGCGCAGCAAATCCTGCAGCAGCTCGTGTTTGAAAAAGAAATCGAGTACGAAGCCAGCCGGCTCGGAATTACCGTTTCGGATCAAGAACGTGCTGACCGGATCCGCCAATTCCTGCCCACCGCCTTCAATGGCGCCACGTTTGTCGGCATTGACCAGTACACCGCGCAGGTTCAGCAGCGCTTTCAGCTGACCGTCCCAGTATTTGAAGAGCTCATCCGCCAGGGCTTGTTGGAAGAAAAATTCCGCAAACTGGTGACCGACGGAATCAGCGTCGGACCTGCGGAGCTGCAGGATGAGTTCCGTTACAAAAACCAAAAGGTGAAGCTAGACTACGCGCTGATCAAGCCGGAGGAACTAGAAGCAAAAATCACTCCGGATGAAGCTGAAATTCGCGCAGCTTACGAAAAGAACAAGTCGAAGTACCAGGTTCCGGAGCGCCGTTCCGTGCGCTACGCGATCGTGGACGTCAACCAAATCCGCCATAACGTCCAGGTTTCCGATGACATGCTCAAGCTGCAATACATGGCCAACATCCAGCAGTATGAAGTACCGAACCGCGTGCACGTCGAGCACATTCTTTTCATGACCGTCGGAAAGACCGACGCCGAAGTCGATGAGATCAAAAAGAAAGCGGAAGACGTCCTGAAGCAGGCCAGGAAGGGCGGAAAGTTCGAGGATCTCGCCAAGAAGTATTCAGAAGATCCCGGCACCAAAGATAAAGGCGGCGATCTGGGCTGGATTGTTCAAAAACAAACCGTTCCGGAATTCGAAAAAACAGCATTCAGCCTGAACCCGGGCCAGATTTCAGACTTGGTCAAGACGCAATACGGTTTCCATATCATCAAGGTGATGGAGAAAGAGACGGCTCATACGAAGCCCTTCGAAGAGGTCAAGGAATCTCTGCGTGCCCCCCTGGTGCTCTCGCAAGCCGATAAACTTGCCAGCGATACGGCGGACCAATTGTCCTCGGCAATCCGCCAGTCCAACAAAGTCTCTTTGGATGATCTGGCGAAGCAATATCACCTGATCTCCGGCGAGACTCGGCCGATCACGGCCACCGATCCATTGCTCGAACTGGGGAACTCCCAGGACGTGAAGGACGCCATCTTCCGGTTGCGCGCGGGCGAACTGAGCCTTCCCGTTCGAACAGATCGAGGCTACGTGGTACTTTCTCTGAAGGAAGCTCAACCTGCCCATCAGGGTTCGCTCGAAGAAGTGCGCGACCGCGTCATCACCGACCTCAAGCGCGAAAAGTCCACCGAATTGGCGAAAAACAAAGCGGAAGACCTGGCCCGTCGCGTGAAGGCGGGAGAGAAGTTCGATGCCGCGGCCAAAGCCCTGGGGCTGGAACCGAAAACCAGCGATTCCATCGCCCGAGACGGTTCGATCGCCGGTGGCGCGAGCGGCAAGCAGCTTGGCGCAGCCTTCAATTTGAAAGCCGGGGATGTCGGGGTGCCTTTGAACCTCGGGCAGAATTGGTTTGTTTATCGCGTTGCAGAGAAAGTTGAGCCAAATCCTGCCGATTTCGAGACCCAGAAAAAGCAATTAATGGAAGAAGGACTCCAGTCGAAGCGCAACCTGGCATTCGAAGCCTTCCGATCAGCCCTGGGAGACCGGCTCAAACAGGAAGGAAAGCTGAAGCTCATGCCCGAGAAACTGAAGAACTTTGGCAGTCTCGGTTAGTGTAAATATAACAAAACAAACAGCTTATCAGATCTGTCACGGTGTCCTTGCCTTTCCGGGCGCACCCCGATACCCTATTCCAGAGCCACGGAATCAGGAATCGGTGACATAGAGATGGCCTCCCGCGTAACCACTGCCCGCAACGATTATCGCTGCAGCATCGAACGGAACCAGTCGGGGAAGTATTGTGTCCGCCTTCAAGTGCGCTACCCCCGCCACGCCTGGACTCTGGGCGTCTATTTCCTGGCTTCGTCGTTCGATCGCGCCATGAAAAAGCTGGAACAATCTTTGGATTTCCTTCAGCGGCACGAGGAAAAGCTGTGGTTCTGGGGCGTGGATCGCGCCGAAGACATGGGTTTTTCGGCGGAGTTCTTGCGGGAAGCTGGCCTGAAGCTGGACCGCCGCGGCGAATTCCCCAAAAAAGCGACCAATGTATCGTTGACTCCAGAGCGGGAAGTGCCTGCCTTTGTTCTGGGGCCCATGCGCCGGGGACTCGCGGAATCGGTCGAAATGGTTCGCAGCGTCGCCGCCGGCGATTGACTTCCTTCCAACCCCATGTGCCTTCGCCTGTAAGTGTTACTCTCCCGTCTTGTTGGCCAATTGCTGTGTGGCTTCGCGAATGAGCAGCGGAAACCGCGGAAAAGAAAAGCTCCCAGCCACGTCGTCGATCACGTTGACCTGGCAAAGGTAAAGACCCGGCTTTAGGGCCTGGAGGGGCAAATCCACTTGGAAGATGACCGCTTTGCGCTCCGGGGCGGTGACTTCATTCGCCAATATTGGCTTCGATTCATAAATCTTGGCGGCACCCTGTAAAAACTCGATGCTGGTTAGAACGCGGATGCTGTCCCGTCCGGGTTTTTCGGGCGGCGCAGCCTTTGCCGCATCGGTTTGGCCGTTTGCCGGGGCGGTCAGGAGAGCCTTCCCCTTTACGGCGTCATACACCTCATACTGCAAATAGAGGTGTTGATCGGCGGTAAAAACGTGCGTGACGTTGGGAACGGTTTCCATCTGGTCGCGCACCAGCGGGTTCGGCCCGTTTTTCTTGCTCGTGGTCGCGGGCGTCCGCAAGCTGCTCAGCACCACTGAACTCATTTTCAGCGGCCTCTTGCGCAAATCGGGAACCTGCACGTCGGTCTCGAAGGAGCCCAGGCGGCCCGTCTGGTTCTCGCGCACTACGAACTTGAGGTGGTAGCTGCCTGGCGCGAGGACGAAGCCCGTGTTGTACTGGACGTTCTTTCTCCGGACCTGACGCGTGCTGTCCACCGCCAGCTTCACGGTGTCCCGCAAATGCCCGACAGGGAATTTGCCGCTCTCGCGGACTTCCCCGATGATGTCGATCGTCGCGCTATCCTTATCTTTCTCCGTTACAAACGGGATCTGCGAGCCGGGAATCACCAGCGAAACGGCAAGATAGTAGTGCGAATCGTCCTGCCGGAAATAGGCCGCGCCGGCAAAAAGAGGCACATCGACCCGCGGCAATTGCGCCTCCAGCTCGTCTTCCATCTGTTGCTCGCGGTCCGCGCGGTTCAGGTGTTCGAAGTCCCGCCCCGCGTAATATCCGGCGCGGTAATCGACCTTCAGGTCAGGGCGGTTGACCTGCACCTTCAATCGGCGGAATCTTCCATCCTTTAGCGGGTTGTTGCTCATGAAGCCCAGAACGTAATAGACCGAACTGTCTTTTTGTACCTGGGAAAACACGCCGCTGAAATCATTCGAATCGAAGAACGCCTTGCCCCCGGTGTCCGAGGAAAGCGTGGCCAGCGTGTCCTGAGAGGCGGCGTTGCCGCTCAAATCGTTCAGCACCGAAGCGCCCGAATAGGCTGACTGCCCGTGCAAGCTGGCCGACTGCGCTTCCCCTCCCGGCGGAAAGGCCTGCAAGCCGCGGATATCCAGCGAATAAATCGAGACATTGGCTTTCACGGCCGCGGCAGTCGTGGCGCGCAGTGCCGATTGATTGTCCACGCCGGATTGGCTGATGCCGTTGCTGAAATAGATGAGGCTCTTCTTTTGCGGAAGTTTACCGAGGGCTTGCATGATGGACTGCAACGCCAGCAGCTTACGGTCGGCGCTGAACGTGTTGTAATCGCTATCGTCTGCCGTGAACGCGCCGCCGGTTTCTGCACCGCCCTCCGCGCTACCCGTAGTTCCATTGTCAAATCCCTGGCCTTGCCCGGAGGAGTAGGCGGCCAACGCCGCCGCGAGTTTCGCTCGGTCGTCTGTAAAATCCAGATCCACGCGCATGTTTGTTGCCAGCGAAACCAAGGCGATCAAATCCGCGGGCTGCATTTTGGTCTCAACAAATTTTTTCGCGGCGTCAACTGACCTGTCAATCTGTTCGGGGTCCATCGCCGAAAAATCGAAGAAGAACAGCATCAATCGCCGGTCACGCGCGTCCAGCGTCGGCGGCGCTTTTTTTCCCGCTCGCAAGAGAGTTCCCCCAGCCGAACCGGAAACCGTAACTTCGGCAGCTCCCGCTGTGGCCATTTCGTCGACATTCTCAAAATCGAGGGTGGAAATTTCCTGCTTTTTCCCGTCTTCAAACAGCGTGAAGTCTTCTTTCTTCAAATCGCGGACAAAATTCCCCTTTTTGTCGCGGGCTACGAGATTTACGAGCACAAGCTCAGTCGAAACCTCGATCCGCCCTTGACTCGCTGGCGGCGGTTGCGGCGGCGGTGCCGGCTGTTGCGCAGTCAGCAGGCCAGCCCCTTGCAGCAGCAGAACTGCTGTGGCCAGGATCAAAAGACTTTTCTTTATGCGCTGCATGGGCATATTCCTCTAGAACCGGAAGCGCGCTTGCATCGTCACGCGCCGCATGCTGCCCGTTCCGGTGACTTCCCCGAACGTGAAGGAGTTCACCACCGTATTGATCGAAGTGAGATGCACATTGTTAAAGACATTGTTGGCGGAAAAACGCAGGTCCAGGGCGCGAAATTCCTTGATCTGGAAAGTTTTGTTAAGCGTCATGTCAAAGGTCACTTGTCCCGGGCCTTCGATGATATTTCGGCCCGCGTCTCCAAAACTTGATCCGCCTGGATTCACGCAAGTGGTGCTAGGCGCGCAAAACGCTGCCGTGTTGAACCATTTGAGGGTGGTCGGGTCGTTGACCGCGATCGATTGCCCCTGCACGGCATTCGCGCGCAGCGATCCGCTCACCCCGCGGCTGATGTCCACCCCTCCGCCCAGCACGCGCGGCGTGAAATACAGCCCGGAACCAACCGTGAAGTCGCCGCTCCATTGCCACCCGCCAAGAATGTGATTCCACGCGCCTTTAGGCGTGAAGTGCCGATTCTCACCGACGGGCAGGTCGTAGATCCAGTTTCCAGTGAACTTGTGGCGCTGGTCGAAGCTCGAAAGCCCCCGGTCGGCGGAGATGTCGAACGGATTCTGCGCGACAACGCTTCCCCCTCCGCCAATCGACGACGCGTCATCGATGGACTTCGAAAATATGTATTGCGCGCTGAACCCCACTCCCTTCGCCATGCGCTTGCGCACCCGGATGGAAGCCGCGTGCAAAATGGAGTTTCCTTCCGACGATTCATAGATGAAGGGCTGGTTGCCAGAAACCAAAAGCGCTCGTTCGGTATCGAGCCGCGTTCCCTTTGCACCGTTGTACCCGATATTCATGACCACGCCATGGGGCAATTCCCTTTGTATGTCCAGATTCCAGACTTGCACGTAGCCGAGGCGGTAGTTCGGGTTGACAGCGAAGTTGTTCGTTACCGTGTTCAGAGAGGCAGCCGGGAAACCGTTTGTGAGCGTAAGTGGGGTGCCGCTGATGAGGCCGCTAACGTCTGTGGCATTCGTTGCGGCCTCCGCGAAGGGAGGTTGAAAGGCGAAATTCTGGATCATTGTGCCGTACTGCGCCAGGTTGTAGTTGATCCCATAGCCAGTTCGCACCACCATCTGTTTCTGCGGTTTCCAGGCGATGCCGATGCGCGGCGCGAAATTATTGTGGTCCGGCCGCACCAGCGAGGCCGGGAAGCTTCCGTTATACGGGCCCGTTCCCCCGGGTAGCACCAGCGTCGCTGCAGTAAAACCCGGTGCCACGTCCAGATTCGCGATGCGGTTGTCCGACTCGGTATACGGGCCGTTGTACTCGTAGCGCAGTCCTATGTTGAATGACAGGTTCGAGCGAAACCTCCAGTCATCCTGCGCGTAGAAATCGTACGAATTCGCCCGAAAATTGTAGGCCGTCGCTCCGAATTGCAGCGACGTCTGCTGCGGATAGCCCAACAGGAAGTCCGCAAAGTCGTAGCCCGTGTCCGCCACGGGACACGGCTGAGTCCCAGGGCAAGATGCGGTGCCTCCCGCGGCGTACTGCGATGTCGCAAACCCGGTAAAAACAAAACTGCCCTCCGCGTTTCGTGACGAATGAAAACTCTGCAAAATGCGCCGGTAATCTCCTCCGAAACGCATGTTGTGCTTTCCGCGGTTCCACGAAACAACGTCCGTCAGCGTGTATGTTTGGTCGAGTTCGCGCCGCGGCACGGGGTCATTCAACCCGCCAAAGGACGTAAAACTGATTCCCGGCAGGCCCCAATCAAAAGGCGCTGGCGAAACACCTGTGATTCCGGCCAATCCTGCCACGTCCGTCGCGCCAGAATACAGATTCGTCGTCGAGACATGATTGTGGTTGTAGTTCACGCGAACCGTGTTGGTAGCCCGGCCCTTGCCATAGGTCCACCCCGCACTCGCATTCAATCCCTGGGTTCCCGTGCCGCCGGCCTCCGAAGGAAATGGATTGGCTATGGCGTTCGTACTCCGCGACCAGTTCAGCCCGAAATTAATATTGTTCTGCGCGCGCCGCCCGCCGCCACTTCGGCCGCCGCCACCTCCTCCGAACGGGCCCGATCCTTGTGTGCTGGCCGCACCGAAATTGTGGATCAATCGCAGGATCACCGTATCGGAATTGCTGGCCGCGGATGTTACGTAATGGAAGTTTTGGCCCGAAGCCGTTGTGGCGATATTCGGCGCCGGAATATATTGCAATAGGGACTTTGCGGCTGAACTGATCAGCGCCGGATCGATCACATTCAGTTGGCCGTTAAATTGGTACTGTTGCCCGGTCACGGGGTTGAAAATTTCAACCGGTTTGCCATCGTTGTAGGTCGCCTGCGAAAAATTTCCGTTGAGTTCGTCTGCCGTCGGAGTCGTCGTTGGGACCGTGGAAAACGCATCGTAGGGATTGCTCCCTCGCGATCCGTTCCATCCGGCAAAAAAGAACCATTTGTTTCCCCCGTTGAAAATCTTCGGGATATTCAACGGTCCACCGACGTTTGCACCGAAGCGCGCCTGGTTGTAATCCGCTTTCGGCAATTCCAGTCCCGTCAGCGAAAACGGCTTTGCGTCTAGTCCCGAAGTATCATCGGAGAAATACAGCAAGCCGTGCGGCTGATTGATATTGAATCCTCGCGGCAGCCGGCCCAAAGCGATCATCCCGCCGCCTGGGCCGCCGAAACCTCCGCCTCCTCCGAAACCGCCTTGGCTCTGCGCCCGGTCGCGAAATTCCTGTATGCGCTGCTGCAAATCCTCTTCGCTGCCCCCACCAAAGTCTTGCGTCCGTCCCTGTGCCCCGCTGATGCTTACCGATTCTGTCGGGCCCTCGGCTCCCGCTCCATTCATCGGCAGGCCGGAAAGATCTCCGCCGCTCTGCCCTCCGCTTAACGCACCGGTCCCGCCCATGGCCGAGCTTCCTCCGGCCAGCGACGAAAGCGCGCTGTCCATGGCAAGACTCTGAAACCCGCGCCCCGCCGCAGCCAATGCGGCGTTGCTGTTATTCGCCTGTTCCTGCTGGCGGGAGGACAGAATCAATTCCGCTTCCACGTTCGCCGATGCGCTCTCTGGCTTCAACACAACTTCCTGTGTGAAGACGGCGAATCCCATGAACTCGACGCGGACTACGTATCTCCCTCGTGCCAGCCCTGGCAGGCTGAATTTGCCTTCGGAGTTCGTTGCCGCCACATACTTTTTTCCCGTTAACGTGTTGGTCGCGGTAACCGTCGCTCCGGGCAGCGGCGTCTTGCCACTTCTTGCCGCTCCGGTGATCTCATAGCTTGGGGCAGGGGCTGGCGCAGCGGTCGCTTGCGATACAGGAGGGGGCGGCGCGGCATCCTGCGCGCGCAAACTCAAAGCCAGCAGAATCGCAGCTGAACTGAGGATGAAAATGCCGCGGGCTATCGACTTCAATTCTTGGTCTCCGTGATGGAATTAGGGTTGCTGCGGATTGCTCTTTGGTGGGTTCACAGGTACGTTTCCTGCGGGCATCATGCCCATCTCCTGCATGCGTTTCCATTGTTCGGGGGAAATGACCATAACACTCTTCGGCACAAACGAATTATTTTGAACGCCCCCGCGCACCACAATATGGTCACCGGGCTGTATGTCCGCCATTGTGATGCTATCGCGCCCTTTGCGAAGCGAAGTGTCCTCGTTCAATTCCATCGTCTGCGTGACGTTGTCAGGTCGCAATACCGTAATCTTTGGCGCATCCACGGACTTCACTTCGCCGATGACAAAGTCTTTTCCAAGTTCTCCGAATCCGCCGCCATTGCCGCCGAATCCTCTGCCGCCGCTCTCCGGCCCGCCACCGGAGCGCCCTGCAATCATCGAAGCAGTCACGACATGATTCGTATCTTCTTCCCCTCGTACGAACACCATATCGCCAACCTTGAAGTCTCCGAGCTTGGCGGCTTGCCGGTCTTTGCGGTATTCCGTCTTGTCCGAGATTTTCACCGTCACAGTTGTGCCGTCCGGCTTGGCCAACTCCACTGCTCCGTCCTTGATGGCTGTAATCTTTCCGATCAGCGGCTGGCCTTGCCCATCATTCGGTCCGCGCCTTTGACCGCCTGGCGTAGGAGCTCCTTGGTCTTGACTCTGTGCGGCCGCGATGGTCGCCAGGGCCCCGGCGATAGTTCCAGAGACCAGCAACAACAAACTCAATCGAACGAGTAATGTTCCGTGCATTTTCATAACGATCCCCTTAACAATCCTTCTTATCATTATAGACGTGGGCCGGCGGAACAAAGTAACCGCACCCGAGCTCGTTGGCTGGCGGGGATCCCTTCCACTTAATAACTTCCTCGGAAAAGGAGGGAAAGTTCCCGGATGGGTGCGCCGCAAGTGCACAACTCCGGCGAGTACCCTGGCATCGAGCTCGGAATCTACTTTCGAGTGTAAAGCTCGTTTTCGTTTGGCGATTTTGTCGTTCAAGAGTTTGATATTTGCGCGATTCTGTTTCGCGCCCTACTTTTCCCGGAGGATCACTTCGCCGTGGCCGACGAGCTGGTCGTTCAGCCACAAGCGGTATTTGTATGTCGCCGCTTTGCTGCCCGGGCGCGGCGGGCCGCTGAGCAACCGGATACCGACTGGTGCCTGAAAAACGTTCGACGAGAAAGGACAGCGGTTCACGTCGAATTCGACGCGCAAATTGCCGGCGTCGGAAATCCACGACACCTGGTCGCCGGGATCGAGAACCACGGTTTGCGGAATCAGTCCAACGAGTACGGGGCGTTCAGCCATTTTCCAAGTGGCTCCGATGCGGCACCGGAGCGTTGCTCCTGACGAAATAAGTTCAAATGGGACGATAGCACATTCCGGAGCGACAGTTCCTACGAGCTTTTTTCGCAACGCTAGCCAAACAGATCACATTACCTTACACATTAATTCACAAGCGGAAAGCGCTGACGCCATTGAGACGACCGTTGCATCCAATTTGTCGGTTGCGCAGGTATGGGGGATTGCGCGAAAATTGATGTTCCCGCCGTGGCAGGAAGTGTCCCCCGCAATCGCATCCGCGGACGGTAAGTTCTCCTGAACTTTGGAATGAACTGCAAGGGATAAAGAAGGACAAACCTCATGACACAAAATATTGGAGAACTTAATCCCCCGGTACGGTTAATGCTGACACCCGGGCCGTCTTCCGTCGATCCGCGCGTATACCGCGCCTTGGCCACCCCGCTGGTGGGGCACATGGATCCGTGGTTCAAGGGATGCATGGAAGACACACAAGTTCTGTTGCGGCAAATTTTTCAAACAGAAAACCGCATCACTATGCCGCTTTCCGCGTCGGGCTCCGGCGGGATCGAAGCGTCGGTCGTGAATACCCTGGAAGAAGGCGATGAAGCCATCGTGGCCGTCAACGGCGTGTTTTCCGAGCGCATGTATGAGATTGCCACGCGCGCGACGTCGAAGGTGACAAAGGTCGAAGCGCCTTACGGGAAGCCCGTGGATGCCGAAGATGTACGCCGGGCGGGCAAAGGCAGAAAAATCAAGATCATCGGCCTGGCTCAGGGCGAAACGTCCACCGGTGTGCTGACGAGCGTTGCGGCGTACCGAAAAGTGGCTGACGAACTCGGGGCGCTGCTGGTTGTGGATACCGTGGCGTCGCTCGCCGCCGTTCCGTTGCATGTGGACCGCGAACGCATCGACATTTGTTTCAGCGGCTCGCAGAAGGCCATCAGCGCACCGCCGGGAATGTCGCCGATCACGGTGAGCCCCGCCGCAGAGGAAGTTTTCCGCAACCGCAAGGGCAAAGTGCAAAGCTGGTATTTCGATTTGACGACCGCGATGAATTACTGGGGCAAGGACCGTCTGTATCATCACACGCCGCCGATTTCGCTGATTTTTGCGCTGCGCGAAGCCATGCGCTTGGTGATGGAAGAAGGCCTGGAAGCCCGTTGGGAGCGCCATCGCATGAATCAGCTCGCGCTGATCGCCGGCCTCGAAGCGATGGGGCTGAAGCTGTTGGTCGAGAATCCGGCGGACCGCTTGCCGACCGTCACGGCGGTGATGATCCCCGGTGGCGTGGACGATGCCAAGGTGCGCAATCAGTTGCTCGACGAGTTCAATATCGAAATCGCCGGCGGATTCGGGCCGATCAAAGGAAAAATCTGGCGCGTGGGCTTGATGGGCTACTGCAGCCAGAAGCCGTTCGTGCTGCTGTTCCTCGCGGCGATGGAGAAGTGCCTGCTCGATCAGGGATATCGTGTTCCCAGCGGCGCAGGCGTGGGAGCGGCGGTGCGGAATTATTCCCACGCGGAAACCGCCACAGCCGTCAGCCGGTAGGAAAAGTAAGAAAGTAAGGAGTGAGAATCCCGCTTCTGAATTCTCTTTCTTACTGAATACTGATCACTGACGACTCAGAACTTTTCAAGAGGAGATTGCGTGACCACTCGCCCAATACTCGCCAATGCCGGCGCCATGAGCCAGTTCATTGGCGCCTTTGAAGTGACCTCAAAACTGGGCGGGCAGATCTACCAGTGCCGTTTCTCGCACATGTGGAACGGCATCGCCACCAGGCACTCCGACACCATTGACACAAAGTTCTTTGTGGACGGTGCCGCGCACGTCGTGGGACTGGCGCACACCGCCTTTGTGACGTTCCGCGACAAAGCACGACGCGACCTAACGGATCGCGAAACCAGTTATGTCGCCGCCGAGTATTTGCGCGAGCGCCTCGAGGAAGAAGATGTGCGCACGCTGTACGATGTGCCGCACGACGACGTGTTGCGCCTCATCAAACTGATCGGTATCAAATAGAATTTCAAGACAATTGATTGCGAGCAGAGCGGGTTGCGGCCGCTTTTTTGTCTTAAACGGTCAGTCGCCCGGTTCGGCGTGGAATGCGTCGAGCGTTGAATGCCGAAGCCCGTCTCGCCGGATGAAATGGATGACCAACAGCATCAGCAACGCACCGAACACCATGACGGCGACAGCGATTTGCAGGGCCACCTGCATGTCGCGAAGATCCGATATCCTGCCGACCACGTACGGGCCAAGGCCGCCGACCAACTGCGTGGCAAACATGTACACGCCGACGGAAGTGGCATGCGCGCGCCGCGGCATCATGTCGTGAAGAACGGCAGTAACCGGGCCGTGATACCAGGACATGAAAAAGACCGCAACGGAAAGTCCGAGGATCACAATTGCTTTTTCTTCCGCTTGGATCGCCAGCAACAGAAACGGTGCCGCGAGCAAAAATGCCATGGCGACGGCTAATATGCGGCCATACGCGAGTCTTCGGTGCAGGCGGTCCGCAATAATGCCGCCAATCAACACGCCGAAGACAGAACAGAGCAGCACAATCAGCGCCAGCAGCACGGATGCTTCGCGTAAAGTGAAGTCCTTGTAGGTCTTCGCGAAATCGACGCCCCAGGTGAGCAGGGAAACAGTGGAAAACGTGATGCAAATCCCTGCAGCGATCATGGAGAGAAAAGCCGGAACACCGAGCAGCGTCAGAATTGGTACGACTTCGGAGCGCGGTCCTCGGGGCGGTTCTTCCAATCCAAAGAGCGCTAGACCAGGCAGTATGCCCGCAAGCGCAACCAGGAAAAGTACCGCCTGCCAGCCATACCGCGGCCCGATGATTCCCGCGAACGCCTGGCCGCTCGCCCCACCCAGAAGCATCCCGGAAGCAAAAATGGCCTGCGCTAGGGCGCGGCGCTCAGCGGGAAATGCGCCGGAAATCATGGATTGCGCGGCGGGAGCGTATGCGGCTTCGCCCAAGCCGACCATTCCTCGCGCGATGAAAAAGAATAGAAGACTCGACACCAAGCCACCAGCAAACGAAGCCACGCTCCAGAAAAAAATGCCCAGAGCTATGATCGATTTGCGGCTGAATCGGTCGGCAAGGAATCCGAATGGGATGCTGGCAACCGCAAGCACTACGAGAAGCGCGGCCTGCAGCGAGCCGAGTTGGGCATCGCTAGCATGAAGGTGGTCGCGCAACATCGGAATAAGGGGGATCACCGCCTGCCGCGCTGCGAAGTTGACAAAATTGATTAAAGCAAGTACAGCAAGAAGGCGAATCTGGTAAGCCGTAAGCTGGTTGGAGTTCGTCGACATGCCGATTTCGCTCGGTGATTTGCGTGTGACCCGGTGGAGCGTAGGCAGGAAGCTATCAGCCTTTGCCCAGCCTATCAACATTATATGATGAACAAGAAGCCTGTTCCTCCCGCGGCAGCAACCACGAGTGACCGTCTAACCACTGTTCTCTCGTACGGTGTGTTACTGCTCCTGATCTACCTCGTCTTCCGAATCTACGAGCCGTTCCTCGCGGCCCTCGGATGGGCCGCCATTCTGGCGGTTTTTTTCTATCCCATGCATCAGCGGATCCTGCGGCGTTTCTCTTCGAACAAGTCGGCCGTCTTGAGTACCCTGGTGGTCACCTTCCTTTTGATCGTGCCGGCCATTTTCGTTACCACCTTATTCATCCGCCAGGCGTTTTCCCTTTCCCGCGGCGTGGAGCACACCTTGCAGGTCAAGCAAGCCCCCCTGTTGGAGAAAAGCTGGGCCTGGTTCGCGCATCGTGTGCCGGGCCTCGATCCCGACGCCGACGTCCTCGAAATGCTCTCCCAGGCTGTTCAGAAGCAGGCTGGTTTTCTCGCCGAACGCCTTGGCACCATCTTGCGAAATATCGCCGCGTTCCTTTTCGATCTCTTCGTCATGATCTTCGCAATGTTCTATTTTTTCCGAGACGCGGACCAGATTATCCATGGCGTCCGGAGCATTCTGCCATTTGACGCAGAACACCGTGACTCCATGATGGCGCAAACGCGGGACCTCATTGCCGCAAGTGTCACCACCAGCCTTTTCCTCGCGGCCATTCAAGGGGTGATCGGCGGACTTGGTTTTGCGCTCGTGCGGTTGCCGGCGCCGCTTTTCTGGGGCGTGGCCATGGGCTTTTTCTCGCTCGTGCCGGTGGTGGGCTCCGGCCTGATCTTCGTGCCTGCTGCGCTGTGGCTAGGGTTCACCGGGCACTGGGGCAAGGCTATCCTTCTGTTGGTGATTTGCGCTGGAGTGTCCGCCATCGTGGACAACGTCCTGCGGCCGCTCTTGCTGGGCGGCCGCACCGAATTGAGCGCCTTGGTGATCTTCATCAGCGTCGTCGGGGGCGTCGCTCTGTTCGGGATGCTCGGTCTCGTGCTCGGACCGGTTTTGGTGGCTACCGCCGCGGGAGTCCTGGCCGTCTACATGGAGCGGCCCGGAGGCCCGGCCATAACGGCTGAGTAACAAGTGAATTGTCTCGCCGTCGGAGCGTCACCCGGTTGTGCTAGAGTAACGCGCTCGAAGGGATTTCATGACCACCAAGCCGGCCCCGAAGCCCACGGAACTCCCCGTTGCGAAGCTGAGGTGGAGGTGTGAGCTCTCGCGCATCCCTTTCGAAACCACCGCGCAAGCGGAGTTGCGCGAAGGGTTCATCGGGCAGGAGCGCGCGCTACGCGCCCTGAAAATGGGCGTGGAACTTTCCGCGCCCGGCTACAACGTATTTGTCTGCGGCCTGGCGGGAACCAGCCGCGGTGGCACCATCGCGCGCATGATCGAGGAGCTTCACCCTCCCACCAAAGAATCTCTCGACCGCTGCTACGTCAACAATTTCAAGCTGCCCGACCGCCCGCGCTTGCTGGCCCTCCCGCGCGGGCAAGCCAATTCCTTCAAAAAGGATATGCAGGCGGGGATCGATTTTCTGCGCCGGCGCATCCCCCAAGTGTTCGAGGGCGAACCTTTCCAGCGGCAGAAAGGCCGCATCGTCGAACGCTTCACCGTGCGCGAAAAAGAGTTGATGGACGATTTCACCCGCCGCATCGCGCGCGAACAATTTGCCCTCGGCCACATGCAGGTGGGCGCCGTCGCCCTCCCGGAAATTTTCCCCGTCCTCGAAGGCCAGATGGTGCCCATCGAGGACGTCTCCAAGATGGTTCACGAGGGGAAACTCGAAGCCACCGTGGCGGAAGACATTGAACGCAAATACGAGCAGTTCCGCCAGGAATTCACCGTCGTCTACCGCAAGACGCTCACTCTTTCGCGCGAACTTGCCAGCGAATTGAGCTACCTCGAGCAGGAAGCAGCTTCGGTCCTAGTGGATGGCGTCATCGAAGAGCTGAAAGAAAAATATCCCGGTCCGAGCGTCGCAGAATACCTCGAAGAAGTGCGCCATCACCTGCTGGACAATCTCGACCCCTTTAAGGAGCGTGAGGGCGAAGGCGAACACGAACACGAGGAAGAGACCCCGGATGGTTTGCCGAAGGCGCCGGGTGGCCCGGAACGCGATCCCTTCCGTATGTATGGCGTAAACGTGATCCTCGCGCACAACGACGAAGAAACTTCTCCCGTAATTTTCGAGACCACACCCACCTACGCAAATTTGTTTGGAACCATCCAGCGCGCTTACGACGCGCGCGGCGGCTGGACCAGCGACTTCATGGATCTGCGCGCCGGATCACTGCTGCGCGCGGATGGCGGCTTCCTCATCATGTATTCGATGGAAGCGCTCTCGGAAACCGGCGTGTGGCGCGCCCTGAAGCGCACGCTGAACCACAACCGCTTGGAGATTCAGCCGCTCGAAATGTTTTATCCCTTCGGCGGAAGCGCCTTGAAGCCCGAGGCCATCGACCTAAACGTCAAGGTGCTCCTCATCGGCGACCGCCAGTTGTACGAATTGCTCTACGAGTACGAGGAAGACTTCCGCAAGATTTTCAAGGTGCGCGTGGAGTTCGACGAAGAGATGGCCATGAGCGACGGCGTCATCGCCGAATACGCAGGACGCCTCCGCGCGTTGTCGGAAAAAGAAAATCTCTACCCCTTCGATCGCGGCGCCTTCGCCGCCATGCTCGAATACGGGGTGCGCCAGGCCGGGCGAAGAAACAAAGTGACCGCGCGCTTCATTGATATTGCTGACCTGGCGCGCGAAGCGCATTACAACGCCGCCGCCTCCGGCGAATCCGTTGTCCGCGCGGCCCATGTCCGCGGCGCGCTCTCGTCGAAAATGGAGCGCCACAATCTCATCGAGACGCGCATTCGCGAAATGATCGAAGAGGGTACGCTGCTCGTGGATGTCAGCGGGACGCGCGTGGGCCAAGTCAACGGACTCAGCGTTCTGGAAATTGGCGGCTATTCCTTTGGCAAGCCCGTGCGCATCACCGCCACCGCGGCGCTCGGAAAAACCGGCTTGATCAATATCGAGCGCGAATCGAATTTGAGCGGCCGCTTCCACGACAAGGGTGTGCACATCATCGCCGGCTACCTCCGAAGTTTATTTGCGCAGGATAAGCCGCTCTCCCTCGCCGCCAGCATCTGCTTCGAGCAATCGTATTCGGGCGTGGACGGCGACAGCGCCAGTTCCACGGAAGTCTATGCCCTGGTATCCGCGCTTTCCGGATTGCCGCTGCGCCAGGACATCGCCGTGACGGGCTCCATGAACCAGCAAGGCGATATTCAAGCCATCGGCGGAGTGAACGAAAAAATCGAAGGTTACTTTGACGTCTGCCGCATCAAGGGGCTTACCGGCACGCAAGGCGTGATGATGCCGGAATCCAACGTGGAAGACCTCATGCTCCGCGATGATGTTCTTGAAGCCGTTGCCGCCGGAAAATTCCACATCTGGCCGGTAGCTAAGATCGAACAGGGCATTGAAATCCTCACGCAAACCTCGGCCGGCGTGAAAAATGGCGACGGAAAATTCGAACCCGGCACGATTTTCGCCCTGATAGACGAACGCCTCCGCCATATGGCCAAAACTTTGAAAGAATTCGAATAACCCCGCACCCGAGCGCCGCCGGCCCGCCCTCCGGCACCTACCGCAGGTCTTGCAGGTCGAACTCGACTTCCCCGTGCTGTTTGTCAGGTGTGTCGATGCGGATCGTGAGCGTTGAAGAATCAATCTGGCCGGATTTGAATTCCAGCCGTACCCGCTCTCCATTGGCAGGGAGCGTGGCCAATTCGTCGATTCGGGGATAGTACGGCGAGCTCTCCGCGGACAAGGGAACAATCTCTTTCTTGTTCTGCATCACCTTGATTCTGATCGCGTTCAGGGGAGCTTTTGGTTTGTAGCAGATGTCCAGATAAACGCGAAAAACCATCGGCTTCCCGTAAAACTGTTCCACGGCGTCCTGGGAACTGTAGTTTGCTGATTTGCCCGCGAAGTCCACAACCTGGAGGAACGGAGTTTCCAGTCTTACCTGTGACGTGCATTGTCCCTCCTTCAACTCCGGAACCCAACGTGCATATCGGGCGAGAATGTCCGGCGTCAGGCCTCCCTGACGCGTACCGAGGAAGTAGGCGTCCCGGATCGCGCTCGCAGAAAGAGTGACGTCGTCGTAGGCGTTGACAGGAAGCGCCAGAAACAGTGCGAGCAAGAGACTATGCCAGCGAAGGTGAGTGCGCGTTGCGGCTTTCTGAGTCACGGTTGTTTCCGATTCGTGGTGACGCCACACCATATTGATTGTAATCCTCGCAGCCACTGAAAAACGAGCAGCCGCCGCCAATTCTTGGCTTTGCAACCATCAGCAAGGGGAAACTCTGGGCATTGAACTCCTGCCGTATATTCACTTGCATTAATCTGCTAAATTAAGTATGGTTAATATGAAAGAATGGTGCTCGCCAATACAATCAGACCCGTGACCTCGCTGCGTGGGCCTGTCTGGACGCTGGCCTTTGCCGGATTGTTTCTTTTTTTCTCGCCCCAAGCAGCCTTCTCCCAAGGCGAGACTACCAGCGCCATCGTTGGCCAGGTCCGCGATGTCAGCGGCGCGGCCGTGCCCGGCGCTGCGGTGACGCTCACGAATAAAGAGACGGGATCAAAACGCAGTGCGAAAACCGATGAAGCGGGCCGCTTTAGCTTCCCGCAACTGATGCGCGGCGTGTACTCGGTCCGTGTGGAAGCAGAAGGGTTCGCACCGCTGCTGAATGATGCTATATCTGCCAGCCTGGGGCAGAAACAAACTGTCATTTTCACACTCAAGATCGCACAGTCCAACCAGACCGTTGAGGTCAGCACCGAAGCTCCGATTCTCAACCCGGAGAATGCCAATACAGCAACGAGTCTCAACGCCCGCGCGTTGGAAGATCTTCCCAATCCGGGGGGCGACCTAACGTACCCGCTGCAGTTTGCGGCCGGGGCGCTGGTGAACACGGCAGGCAGCGGCAATGATTTCGTTGGCGGAACGAACGGGTACGGCAACGTGGAGTTCAACGGGCTGCCCGCTCTCTCGAACGGTTACATCGTCGATGGCCTGGAAACAAACGACCCGTTAACCAATTTGAATAGCGGACTCTCGACAAACCTCGTTCTCGGCCTGAATTCGATATCGGAAGTGACGGTCAATACGCTTTCCTATGCCGTCGATCAAGGCCGGTATGGGGCGTCACAGGTGAATTACGTTACAAAGTCCGGTTCCAAGCAGTTTCACGGAAACCTCTATGAATTGTGGAATGGCTCAAAATTCAACGCCGCCAACTATTTCACAAATGCCACTCCCGGAAATCGCAAACCGCGCTCGACCGTGAATCACTTTGGCGGAAGCATGGGCGGCCCGATCATCCACGACAAGCTTTTTTTCTTCTTCGATAGCGAGTGGGTTCGGGTTGCACTGCCGATTGTTACAGCTACGACGGTGCCGACTCCGGCGTTCCAGAATTACGTTTTGCGGCAACTGCCCCTCGGTGGTACCGATTCTGTCACCGGCTCGGTTTATCGGCCATCACCGCAACTCGTGCCGTTCTATCAAAAAATGTTTTCGCTCTACGGAAATACAAGTGGAACGCCGCTCGCTGTACTCGGCTGCCCGTTCGATGTTGGCGGAGAGTCGCCCGCAATGACGAACGACGGAAACGGCTGCGCCAATCGTCAGAGCGTTTCGCATTCGAGCGATGACCATGAGCAGGTGCAAACCGTACGATTCGATTACAACATCAATGAGAAAAACACCGCTTGGTTCCGCTTTCAGGCCGACACTGGCGTGCAAGCTGCCTACACCGATCCGATCAATCCCTTGTTTGACTCGGTCTCTCCCCAACCCTTGTACTCGTTCGCGGCGGGATACACTCACGTCTTTTCGCAGAATCTTGTGAACTACTTCAACCCCGCTTTTTCCTGGTACGAAAGCCTATTCGGGCCTGCCGATTTTCAAAAGACACTCTCCGCATTTCCTATTGTTCTGCAAGGCAGCGGCGCAAATGCCCCTTTCACAACGCTCGGAGGGCTTGATAACACATGGGTTCAGGGCAGACGTGCCTCGCGTTTCTTCATCAATGACAACCTCGCTTGGAGCCGCGGGGCGCACGAGTTTCGCTTTGGCACCAATGCGCGCATCTTTCGCCTCAATGACTACGACTTCGGGGAGGGAACCGTTCCGACGGTCACTTACACGAGCCTTCCACAATACATCTATGGAGTAACATCCACAGCGACCGAGACCTTTCCAACCTCGGCGAATGAACCCTTCAACTTCCTCAATCTCGACCTTTATGCACAAGACACATGGAAAGTGACCAAGAAGCTGACGTGGACCTTTGGAATACGAGATACACTGAATTCCAATCCGTTGAATCCGCATCAGCATATTGCCCGTCTGAGCGGCTCTTTCAATTTCATCTCCCATGATAGGAAT